>Ga0210389_10001289_pt1 | contig 20480 bp, 18 predicted proteins | sample IncBWH28OmetaG_FD_160127 | JGI IMG/M metagenome (GOLD analysis project Ga0210389, IMG submission 160127) | Forest soil microbial communities from Barre Woods Harvard Forest LTER site, Petersham, Massachusetts, United States - Inc-BW-H-28-O ...
AAAACTCGGAAACTTTAGTTTTTTCTTCCGGGCGCAGGCGCAGCGCCGTCCAGTTTTCATCAATACCTGCCGCCGTCACCGGGCGCAACCCGTATTTGGTGGCTTCATCCCAGCTTTTGGTCATTTCGAGGTCGGTTTTTATACCTGATGCCTTCTTTGGGTAGGTGGCCCAAATCGGCGTGTCGGATTTTAATAAAGGAGCAATGACTTTTAAACTCCTGGCAAGGTCGGCCCTGTCAATTACGAATAGCTGGACACCATCGATATTTCCGTCCGGCTCAAAGGTGGCGGTCACGTTGTCAGGCAGCGGCTCAAGCGCTGCAAGATAGTTATCGGGCGCGTTGTAAAAAAGCCAGTTCTTCCCCGGCTTTATCTGCAGTTTTTTGGCAATTGGGCTCATGTTCGAATCTTTTTAGAAAAATTTAAAAGTCAAAACCGTCAGAAAGCAAACTTATCCACATGGTATGAACAAAAATAACGGATAAACTAATGTACAAAAAGAATAAATTGCGCAAACAGCAATATAAATGTATCACTACGGCGAATTAAAACGTAATGAAATACAGTGATTTAGACAAACGGAAAAGGGCCTTTATTTTTGAATTAGACAACGTACTATACCCCGAAAAAGATTATTTGTACCAAGTTTATTATCTTTTTGCTGCGTTAATGGAGTACACCGAACTTTTAGACGCAAAAACGGTAACTGATGTGATGATAAATACGTATAATACCAAAGGGAAAGGTTTGGTTTTTGACCGGTTGAAGGAAAAAATGAACGTGAATGAAAAATATCGGGGTAATTTTGACCAGCTTTTAGTTACCGCTAAACTTCCGTTAAAGCTATTGCTTTACGAAAATATGTTAAATTTACTGCAGGAAATTGTAATTGACCGGAAAAAGCTGTTTATTGTGACGAATGGGAGCCCGTTGCAGCAGCTAAACAAAATAAAACAAACGGAATGGCACGGGCTTGAAAATTATTTGACCGCTTACTTTGCAGAGGAAGTGGCGGCAAAACCTGAACCGGATGTAATTGAAGTATTATTGAAAGATCACGATCTGCTGAGGCGGGACATATTGATGATAGAAAATTCGGAAACCGACAGGCTTTGCGCTGATGTTTGCGGAATAGATTATGTAAACGCCGGAAAATTCTTATAAAAATAACAGATACCATAACGGCGTTATATCCGTTACAAAAGCTTTAAAACAGGAAGACATTAATCAATTGAAAATGAAAAAAATATTTTACTTCACCCTTGTGATTTCAGCCGGCTTGCTTGCATCATGCAGCAAGAAGCCCAACAACAAGAATAATACCCCGGGGGCCGGTACAACGCTGCAAAAGATACAGGACTCCATATATCTTTACGCAGATGAGGATTACCTGTGGTTTAACCAGTTGCCCAGTTACGGCACGTTCAATCCACGGGGGTTCACCAACCCGAGCGATATTACCGCGCTAAGTGAGGAAATGGATGCCCTATCGCAATACGCCATAAATCCGACCACTAACGCGCCTTACGAATATTCTGAAAATGACCCGGGTACAGCCAAATACTCGTTTATCGATGACGGAACTGAATCGGCTGCGTTAAATGGCACTAAGGGCGACTTTGGTTTCGACGTGCAGTATAACGCTGTCAATGATCTGCGGGTTGAATATGTATACGCGGGGTCGCCCGGAGGGCTGGCCGGCATGAAACGCGGCGACGAGATCACAAGCATTAATGGCAGCACCAACATTTCCTATGATGCATCCGGTTACGGATCGGGGACGAGCACCAACCTAAACTATGTGAGCAACGCTATTTACAACAGCCAAAGCATCACCATGGCAATGCTGCGTATCGATGGCACTACCTATAATGTTACCGTCAATGTGGCCAACTATAATGTAAACCCGGTATTGAAGGATACTATACTGACTGAAGCAAACGGCAGCAAACTGGGGTATATCGTTTTTAACTCTTTTGTATCAGACGATGTTGCCGACCCGATCCTCAACCCGATTTTTGCCAACTTTGCTTCAAAAGGGGTATCAGACCTGGTTGTGGACCTGCGTTATAACGGGGGCGGCTACGTTTCAACAGCCGAACACATCGATAACCTGATTGTGCCCCCGGCAAAAAACGGCACCTTAATGTACAATACCTATTATAACAGCAACCTGGTTGCCGGTAAAGACCCCCTGCTGCACAACCAATGGCGCTCAGGCAGCCCCGACTATAACTACGGCCAACTGGATTTTTCGGTTGCGGGCAACGCTGTACCCTTCCAAAAAGTGGGAAGCTTAGCGGTTAATAACGTATTCTTCATCATAACCGGGCAAACCGCATCGGCCAGCGAGCTAACTATTAACAACCTGCGCCCCGAAATGAATGTGCAGTTTGTCGGCGAGGTCAGCTATGGCAAACCTGTAGGCTTTTTTGATATTGATATCAACAAATACATCATGTTCACTCCCGAGTTCTCCGTTCAAAATTCGGCCGGCCAGGGCGGATATTATGGTGGTTTCACCCCGGGGACTAGCAGCTACCCCGGTATAAACGATTATGACGACTTAACGAAAAACTGGGGCGACCCAAGTGAGGGTTTACTGTCGGACATTTTAACCTATGTTAATACAGGCACATACGCAGCACACACAAAAGTAATCCAGAGTTTAGATGCAAAATCAAGAGCTTTTGCCTTTAACCCGGCTATCCCAAAAAGACCAATGTTTAACCCGCACAAATTTATAGGCATGATTGGTAAGCAGGCAAACTATAGAACAGCCAGGCTGCTAAGAAAGAATTAGTGAAAGGATACCACGAGACTTACGAAGTTTTAAAAACTTCGTAAGCCTGACATTGGACCTTTTACCTTTCTAATCCACGAGTTCCCTCAGATCAACCGGGACCACTCTTGATATTCCCTGTTCAACCATTGTTACGCCATAAATAATATCGGTGCTGGCGATGGTTCTTTTGTTATGTGAGATGATAATGAATTGAGATTCTGCCGAAAAACGCCGGATAATATTATTAAACTTGTCGATATTGGTATCATCCAGCGGCGCGTCAACCTCATCAAAAATACAGAAAGGCGCGGGCTTAAGGAGGTACAGCGAGAAAAGTATAGCCGTTGCAGTGAGTGTCTTTTCGCCGCCTGACAACTGGTTAATCGACAAAGGCCTTTTTCCTTTGGGCTTGGCGATAATATCAATGTCCGACTCCAATGGGTTTTGCGGATCCGACAGGATCAGGTCACAGGAGTCTTCTTCGTTAAACAGCGAGCGGAAAACCCTGATAAAATTCTCCCTTACCTGCGTAAACGAGTTCATAAATTTCTCGCGGGCGGTGTCGTCAATCTCCTGAATAGTCGCCAGCAGCGAAGCTTTGGCGTCGCTTAAATCTTTTTTCTGCGCCTGGATAAAAGTATAACGCTCATTCATTTCGTTATAAGCTTCAACTGCCATAGGGTTAATAGCGCCGAAATCATCCAGCTGCCGTTTTGATTTTTCGGCTTTCTCGCGGATGTCGTCTTCGCTTTCGCCCCCGTTCATTTGGGCCTCGGGCAGGTCATGGATATCTATATTGAACTCAACCGATAATCTTTCCTTTAAAGCATTAAGCTCAATTTTAAGATTGTTGCGCTCGTCCTTCAGTTCATTCTCGATTATCTCGGCGTTGTCTTTTTTGCGTCTCAGCGCCGTTATCTCATTTTCCGTTTCACTTATCTTGCCCCGCCATTCATAGTATTCCTGTTCCGCCTGCTGGGTCGCTTTTTCCAGTTCGTCCTTTTGGCTATACATTTCAATCAGGTCCTCGTCGGAGTTATCAGCCTGCTGCAGGTTCTCCTGAATCGCAATCTTAACTTTTTCCAACTCGGCGCCGTTCTGTTTTATGCGCGCTTCCAGGCTTTCCAGCTGGGCCTCCCGGTATTCGAGGTCCTTGATCAGTCCTGAAACCTTATTTTGCTGCTGGTGAAAACGGATATTCTCCTGGTTATAAGCGTTCGATTGTACGGAGACATATTCGTTCAGCTCATTAAAGGCGGCCTGCTTTTCTGTCAGCAAGTCACTCTGCATCTGCTTCTGCGTTTTCAATTCTTCCAGTTGAGGCTGCAGGCTGATTCGCTCACCTTTGATGCTCTCTATCTTTCGGGCGATATCATCTTTCCGGTTCAGGCTATTTTCAATAAAGGTTTGATATTGCTCCTGCCGGGTTTTAACCGTGATCAATTCGGTATTCAGCAGGTTTAGCTCCTGCTCTTTTTGCTTTATTTCAGCGGCCTTTCCTGCCGACTTCAATTCCGCGAGCTTTTGTTGTAACCCATCAAAGCGTGTCTTAAAATCGCTTAGCTCTATTTCGATGAGCTTGATCACCTTCAGCAAGGCCTCCAGGTTTTTCGCCCTGCCAATGCGTTTCCCCTCAAACAAACCAACGGAACCGCCCGCCATTGTGTATTTTGATTTATTGAATTTGCCGCTCTTGCCTATTAATACCAGACCGTCGGGCACATCGGCGCTGTTGAGCGAATTTTCATTATTGTCGTCAATCAGGTAAACATTACGCAGCAAATGATCACACAAGGGCTGGTAATGCTTGTCAACCTCCACCACATTAAGGGCGGGGATGGCGCCCTCAACATTTGCACGGATAGCTTCCGCCGGTGCCTGAAAATTATTTAAAACAAAAAACTGTGCTCTCCCCTGCGTGGCATTGCTTAATAAGTTGATGGCTTTTAGGGCCTCATCATAATTTTCGGCCACATAGTGGTTCATCACTGGCTCCAGGTAGTTTTCTATCGCCACCCGGTATTCTTCCCGGCAAAATAAAATATCGCTGAACAGCGGTGCATTTTTTGACCAATCTGTGTTTTTCTTCAGAAAACGTATCGACTCCGGGAAACCTTCCAGGTTGTCTACCATACTTTTGGTCAGGTTGTATTCGTTTTGCCTGGCGTCCAGCTTCCTCCCTTCCCGTATTATGCTTTCCTGCAAGGTGGCAGCCTCGTCTTCAGCGGCCTTTACTTGTTGTTGCAGGTCTTTTTCAAATTCAACTACCTGCCGGTGATCTTCTTCCGCATCGCCCACGCGTAACTCCAGTGCTGCCACCACTTCGTTGAAATGCGAAAGTTCCGCCTCTTTATTGGTGGCGTCTTCCATATTGCGCTGGCTTTCCTGTTCCAGGGCCTGTTGCTGTATCTGCAGAATATCGAGGTCCTTTTCAGCCTTATACGCCTGGTTTTGCAGCCTTGTGTTGATACTGTTCAACTCGTTCAGTCCGTTTCGTTCGGTCGCCTGTCTCTCGCGCAGCTCATCCGCCACAGCCTTCAAATCAGCCACCTTTTCCCGTACGACTTGCAGGTTTTCATCCTCCTGCGCTTTCTCTTCGGCCAAACGTTTGATATTGTAGAGCACATGGTTCAGCTGGTTTTTGTCGCGATCAAGCTCTTCCGTCAAGCGGGCTTCCTTATCCTGCTGGAATTTCAGCTGTTCGTTCTTGATCTTTTTTTCGCTCTCATAAGCCCGAATTTTGGCCACAAATTCATTTGTCGCCTTTTGCTGGGTAGAAAGATTTTTTTCTTTGGTGAGGCTGTCCAGCTTTTGCTGCTGCAGAAATGCTTCGAGCGCATCTATACCCGATACGATCCCTGATTTTTCAACGCGGTGCTTCTGCTCCTGGTCCTCTATCCGGGCCAGTGATTCGCTAAAGGACGCTATCCGGAACGAAGCCAGCATGATGCTGAGTGATTTATACTGTTCCTTCAGGCGATAATATCTTTCCGTCTTTTTAGCCTGGTTTTCCAGCGTTTTGAGGTTTTTCTCTATCTCGAACAACAAATCCTCCACACGCTCCAGGTCGGCTTCCGTATCTTTTAGCTTGCTGAAAGTTTGTTTTTTGCGAAGCTTATATTTTGATATGCCCGATGCCTCTTCAAACAGGTTACGCCTTGAGCCCTCTTTGTTGGTAATGATCTCATCAATCATCTTTAACTCGATGATCGAATAGGAATCAGCCCCGATGCCGGTGTCTAAAAACAGGTCGGTAATGTCTTTCAGGCGGCACTGTACGTCATTCAGCCGGTATTCGCTTTCACCCGTGCGGAAAAGGCGACGGGTCAACGTTACCTGGGTAAAGTCAGTTGGCAGGATATTTTTGGTATTGTCGAACGTTAACGATACTTCGGCCAGGTTTGCCGCTTTACGGTTTTTGGTTCCGTTAAATATCACGTTATCCATTTTCTCCGATCGCAGCATACGGGTGCTTTGCTCGCCCAACACCCAGCGGATAGCGTCGACCACATTTGATTTTCCGCAGCCGTTCGGCCCTACAATGGCAGTAACACCCTCGTTAAAATTGATGGTAATTTTGTCGCCGAAGCTCTTAAAACCTTTAATCTCTAATTTGGTAAGCTGCATTTATCCGTCGTGGGCCTCAAATATTCCAACCTTCAAATTAATCATAAATTATTCATTTTTTATTAACAATTTTTGAAAGTCAGGAAGACGGAAAAGTTCGAAAGTCAGCAAGATAGATTGGGGTCAATGCTTAACATTCAGTTCTGACAAAATCTTCGCTTTTTTCTTTCGGACTTTTCCGACTTTTCGGACTTTTCGGACTTCTTCCAAAACATTTCTAACCTTTGCAACTTCTACAACATATTACAACTCATTTCAACTAAACATGAAAATAGCCATATTTGGAGCCGGCGGCCGCATTGGCAGCCGGATTGTTAACGAAGCTTTGAACCGGGGGCATGAAGTTACTGCCGCGGTGCCGCACCCTGAAAATTATACGCTGGAAGCACCGCATTTGCATGTTGCCAAAGGCAATCTGTTTAGTTCGGACGATGTGGAATCGGCAGCTTTTGATCATGATGCGGTGGTTAGCGCGTTTAATTTTAAACAGGGCGTTACGCCGCCATCGACCCTTGCGGAGGTTGTGCCATCGCTTTTAAACGGCCTGAAGCAAGCAGATGTAAAACGCTTGCTGGTGGTTGGTGGCGCCGGCAGCCTCGAGGTTAGTCCCGGGCTTCAACTAGTGGATACGCCAAATTTTCCCGAAGCCTACAAAGCATCGGCGTTAGCGGCCCGCGACGCATTAAAATTATACCGGCAGGAAAAGGAAATTGAATGGACCTACCTCAGCCCGGCAGCCGAGATAGCGCCGGGTGAGCGTACCGGCAAATTCCGCACCGGGAAGGACCAATTAATCACCGATGCCAACGGAAAAAGCTTTATTTCGATGGAAGACTATGCGGTAGCGGTTGTGGATGAATTGGAAAACCCGATGCATATCAGGGAAAGGTTTACGGTGGGATATTAGAGAAATTTCGGATTTCGGATGTTCGATTTCGGATTTAAAGATGCTTCCAAATAAAACTCCGAAATCGAACATCCGAATTCCGAAATCAAATAGCTATTTCCCCCTTCAAATAGGTAACCGCTTTACCGCTGATCAATACCCGCTCGCCATGTAGTTCGCACCAAAGTTCACCCTTGCGGGCGGAGAGCTGGTAGGCATGCAGTTTATTTTTGTCCAGTTTATCGGCCCAGTAAGGGATGAGGTTGCAATGCGCCGAGCCGGTTACCGGATCTTCGGGAATACCCGCTCCGGGCGCAAAAAAGCGGGATACAAAATCTGCCTTTTTGCCCTTTGCAGTAACGATCACCCCCACCGTATCCATTTTTGACAGCGCGAAAAAGTCAGGCGAAATATCTTTAATATCATCCTCGGATTCGTAAACTACAAAGTAATCCCTCGATCTTAAAACCTCCGCAGGCTGCTTTTCGCCTAAGGCATCTATCAATCCAATCGGCGGTTCTATAAGGATTGGCGGGCGCGAGGGGAAATCCATGGCGTATTTATCGCCGTCTTTTGTAACGGTTAATGTACCGGCCTTTACCGTTTCAAATTGAATTTCACTGCCGTCGTAACCCAATTCAGTAAAAAGTATGTGTGCGGATGCGAGCGTAGCGTGTCCGCATAGATCGATCTCGTACTCAGGCGTAAACCAGCGCAGTTTATAACCGGTTTCATTTTTTACAAAAAAAGCTGTTTCTGCCAGGTTATTCTCGACAGCTATTTTTTGCATGGTTTCATCAGGAAGCCACTCTTGCAGCGGGCATATGGCTGCAGGGTTGCCTCCAAAAAGTCTGTCGGTGAAAGCATCGGCCTGGTATATGGGGATAGTCATCATTTTTCGAGGTGAAAGGTTAAAGGCGAAAGGTTAAAGGTGTTTGAATAGCTGATCTCTTCTATCAACTCTTTTACCTTTGCCTTTTACCAAAAACCTCCGCTAATTTAGTATAAATATTTATTGTAGATAACCGTGGTACTTATGAAGTATCAAAAAACTTTGTAAGACTGCCCTTTCGCCTTCCCTCTTCCCCTTCCTCACTCTATCCACAAAACGGAATTATCGTTCCCATCATCATCCTCCCACAATTTGTTTCCGGGGTCGCGCACCCAATCGCCGTCCACGCGGAATTTGTACAGGTATTTTCCTTTTTTCAGGTGGAATGATATTGTCCATTCGTCGTTTTGATGATCCATGGTATAGCCGCTGGGGTCCCAGTTATTAAATATACCGCAAAGCGCTACTTTCTTAGCGCGCGCATGATGCGCCAGCCGGAAAGTGTAATTGGGGCTTACCGCCAAAAACGACCATTCCTCCCCATTTTTTACCGAATAGTGCGGGTTGGCGGGATCACGAAGCGGCACGCCGTCAACTATAAAACGATAATCATAATTGCCGGGGCTTAACACCAATCGCACAACCCATGAGCCGCCTTTCTTTTCCATCTTAAGGTCAGCCGCTTCGATGTTGCCAAAATCGCCCGCAAGCACAACCGTTTTGGCTGCCTGGCGCCCTTCAAGTTTCAGCGTAACCGGTTCGCCGAGCTTTAGCACCGAGTTAAGATAGGCGTATTTGTCATCCGACTTATTTTTTTCTTCGCTGCTGATTTTAGATGGATTTGCCGGGTCGGTTATCCATTGTCCATCCACCATAAATCGGTATTCATGCCTGCCATCACCCAGGTAAAGCCGTCGTTCCCACGCCGTGCCCTTTTTTTGCATTCCCAGTTCAAAAGGGTCCCAATTATTAAAATCTCCTGATACCGCTACCTTATGTGCCGCGGCAAACCCGGCAAGCCTGAATTTATAGTTATATTTAAAGTATACTGAATTTGTGTTGCCTGCTCCGTCGTTAACCGACTGCAGGTTATTTGGGTCGGTCATCCAGCGGCCATCGGCGATATATTTGTACTCATAAACGCCGGCATCCAGCTTTTCATCCAATATCCAGCCGCCCTCTGTTCTTGTCATCAGCCCCTTTAAGGTACTCCAGTTGTTGAAGCTGCCCGAGAGGAAAACCCTTTTGGAGCGTTCAAACCCCGGCAAAATAAACCGCGTTAAACCAGAGGCCAACTCCATTACGGTCATTTTCGCATATTTATTAATACCAAATTCCACCTGCCCGGGGTATCCCGGTTTGCCCTCAATACTTGGGATTTCGGCGGTAATTTTAAACGGCATGTCTTGGGGGTCGTAGTCTGCATCGGCGAGCAGCCTTTCAAATCTTGCTATCCCGTCCTGCTGCGAAGCCAGTTGCCAGCCGTCGTTGTTAATCGCGGCAAATTCGTCTTTTTTTACAGCAGACGTTTTGGCGACGATACCAGCCACTTTGAGGATGCTGTCGATCTGCGCGGAAGAGGATTTTAAATCGATGGTAAGCACCAGGCGGTCGCCGGTAATCACCAGGCTGTTTGGGCTTTGGGCAAGGGCATTCTGCATGCCGCAAAAGAGCAGTATCAGTATAAATCCGATATATTTTGCACGCCTCATGCTTACTGGTTCGTGTAAATGTACATTTCAAATTCTTTTTTTGCGAAATTGATGGTGAATATGCCTCTTGCAAAAAAATCATAGCCCAACACCCCATCTATCGATGCGCCGTAAACTCTTCCCATTTTCTCTAAATCGGTCAGTAATACCCGATTTTTCATAAAAACCTGGTTACCGATGCGCAAATTATCAAATCTGGCGTAAATCACTTCAAAAACAGAGCCACCAATGCCGGTAAGCTTCGAGCGGCTGATCACCTCCATATCTTCACCGGTTTTTTTTGTTATTCGATATTCCAGCAGGCTGCTTTCAGCGCCGGTATCAAAAGCAAATAAAAACGAATGGCCGTTAATTGCTCCTTTCATAAACACTACGTCGTTATCGTATTTAAAGGAAGTCACCATATAAGGGTTACGGTAGATGCGCTCGGTCTCGGGAATCTCATTACGCTCGTCAAGCCGTTGGACGTACAATTCGTTATGAAACAGATCTATAGTCAGCGCAAACTTCGAAAAAAGCCTTGTCCCCAATAAGCCAAGCACCTTTATGCCACGGCCATTTTCTATCGCCGACAAATCGGTAACATCGGCAGTGAGACGGCTATACTGCAAATCCAATATCCTGAAATTGCGCACATAGGTCTTAAATGCCGAACCCGCCTGGCCGTTAACCCCGCCGGCGTCTTCGTCTTCAATTCGCGGGGCGTCCCTAAAATAGGTTTCATTTAGCACCAGGTAGGGCGCACCGGTATCCAAAACAAAATTACCTTCCAGGTTATCAACCGTCGCCTCCACGATGATAAGGTTGCCCGCGCGTTTTATGGGCACTACCAGTGTTTTAAAATCTGCAATGGGAGCCGGGTCGGGGTCGAGATGAACATTTTTGAAAGTAATGCCGCAGATCGTAATTTTTTTATGCGCCCATGCCGGAAAGCAACAAGCGATACAAAACAACAACAGGTATAACTTCCTCATCAAACGGGTATCTGCGTAAAAAGACCCTGTTTGGCGGTTGCACGTTGCAGTTTTTGCAAAATTTACCGGACGCCTCACTCCGACCCTCTCCAAAAAGGAGAGGGCGTTAAGAAAAGTATCCATTAAAAAAATGCCTGCAATAAACCCAAACTACTTTATTCCACTCAGGTAACGATACGTCACCAAATCGTCAACGCCGTTAACAAGTTTGGTGCAGCCATTCTCTAAAATGATAAGCCGGTCGGCAACATCCAAAACGTTATAATACTGATGGTCAGTGATGATGATGCCTTTCCGTTGGCTGCAGGCTTTTATAATTGGTTTAAAGAACTCGGTTTGCACCGGCGAGATATGGGTGAAAGGTTCATCCAGCAAAATAAAATCGGCTTTGTTGAAGACCACCATCAGGGTTTCCAGCATGCGCAGCTCCCCGCCGGAAAGCTCTCCGGCTGTTTTATGGTGATGATTTTTAAAGACGGGTTGTTCGGTAAATTCGTCCCAAAATATGGGGTCGATCAGCATGCGGGCCAACTGGCTGATCCTGATGCCATGCGGCAGATAGTTGTGTTGAGGCAAATAGGCGATATCGCCGTCGGAGTAGCCATTATAAATGTATTTACCGTTGATGCTCACGTACCGGTAGCTGGGTTTGAGCGAGCCAAAAATAATCTTTAATAAGGATGACTTTCCCGATCCGTTGCGTCCCAGCAGGCCAACGATCTCGCCCTGGCTGCATTGCAGGGCAACATCCTGCAGAATTTTCCGGTTATCGAAGGCCAGTTCGACGCTATCAACTAATAAGGTGCGCGGCTGCATGGGTAATGACGGTGAATAACAGGAATATAACAATGAAACTTAACGCATCGGCTAAAAAGGCAGTAATAATCATCCGGCGCATGCGATAGCCCGCGTTGCGGAAATAGAAATAGCTTTGTTTGGCCATATAATAATTCAGCGCAGCGGCCGATGCAAACCCGCTTATTTTGGCCCAGAACAATACCTCGGCATTTAACTCGCCAAAGCCGTAAAGCGCAAAGGCTATCCATAAAATTGTAAAAGCAACGTTATACAAAAACAGGATGCGATAGTATTGAAAAGTGAGGATGGCGGTTCGTTTCAAAAAGTTAATTGCGATAAACTATCAAACAGAAATTTGGGGGGATTATTGTGTCCGCATCAACACTCCACCCCCAAGTCGTGCCGAACTTGTTTCGGCATCCCACACGCTAAGTCGACGCGCGATCGGTAGGCCGGAGATTTGCGGCCTGTCAACGGGCTACCTGTATGATGGGGTGCCGAAACAAGTTTATAATGACTTTTTCTTTTGGGGTTGGATAGAAAATAAAAAAGCCACCGGTTTCGCGATGGCTTCAAATGGCTATATCAGATTTGACAACCCCGTACTTACGGGGTTGTCAAATCCCGGGGGGTTACCCCAAATAGGATTTCAGTATTTTACTTCTCGAGGTATGACGCAATCTTTGCAGCGCCTTGTCTTTGATCTGCCTTACACGTTCGCGGGTGAGGTTGAATTTTTCGCCGATCTCTTCCAGCGACAGTGGGTGGTTGGTGCCCAAACCGAAAAACAATACGATGATCTCGCGCTCACGCTCGGTTAATGTTGACAGCGAACGTTTAATTTCTTCGGATAATGATTCATTGATCAATATCGAGTCGGTATTGGGTTCCTGGTTTTCCAGTACGTCCAATAAAGTATTTTCTTCGCCCTGCACAAACGGTGCGTCCATGGATACATGGCGGCCCGAGTTGCTCAGCGTATCGGATATCTTATCAACGGTAGTTTCCAGCATTTCAGCCAGTTCTTCAGGCGACGGCTCACGCTCGAATTCCTGCTCCAGTTTGGAGAATGCTTTGCTGATCTTGCTCAGTGAACCTACCTGGTTCAATGGTAAACGTACAATACGCGACTGCTCGGCGATAGCCTGCAATATCGACTGGCGTATCCACCATACGGCGTAGGATATAAATTTAAAACCTTTGGTTTCATCAAAACGTTTTGCAGCTTTTATTAAACCCAGGTTACCTTCGTTTATTAAGTCGCCCAGGGTAAGTCCCTGGTTTTGATATTGTTTGGCAACAGAAACCACAAAGCGCAAGTTTGTTTTGGTCAAACGTTCTAACGCTGCCTGGTCGCCTTCCCTTATTTTTTGAGCTAATATTACTTCTTCTTCGGCTGTTATCAGATCAACTTTACCAATTTCGTGAAGGTATTTGTCAAGCGACTGGGACTCACGATTGGTTATGGATTGGGTTATTTTGAGTTGTCTCATTTATGATTAACCTCGATTCTTTTGTTTTAGAAATGAACGTGCAAAGGTAGGAAATTGTTGGCGGATTTTTCCGGGAATTTTCAAATAAATAAATATTTACATTTTACTGATTTTATGCACGTTATTGCACGATTTTTGTGGGGTAGTAATGGTCTTCTCATATAACGTAAAGGTTGAAATTCTTCGTAAAACTGGATCTTCATCCAAAAAACTTTCGCCAAACCGCAATCATTTATCAAATCAGCCAAACACAAAACACATCGAAAAATAAATTTAAGCTTTTTTATCAAAAGTTTTATTCGATCACCAAATTATTTAAAAAATTATTAAAAACGGCTGTTGATTCCTCATGGATGTCTTCGCAGCTATCAAACAAAATAAGGTAGTATAATTTGGCATTTATCCGTCCATTTCTTTGTTGCGCCACAAAATAATTCACTTTACCGGTATCTGCTTTTGGTAATTGTATGGGTTTATCGAGCTTCAATCCGGGGAATTGCGGCATATTCCGCTCTATGGCGATCGCGTAGCCGTGGGCGCCCCCAATGTTTGGGTAAACCGTCGGGTCTTTGGTTTCATAGGCGAGGCCGTCATTCGCCTTACTAGAGCTCAAATTTACCGGTTTACGGTCACTGCTCTTTGCGGTAAATTTATCCAAAAATTGTTGCAGCGATTCGTTTTCGTCAGCTACTTTAACCAGTACGAGGAAAGAATACCCTATTGCAACTCCCTTCTTTGATGTAATTTGGTCTGGCTCGATCATCGCATACGACAGGTGTTTGTCATAGCCGCCGACTTTTAAATGCCATACGCTATCAACTGAAAATTGCGTGCCCAATACCCAACTGTTCAAAATTAGGGTCCGTCCCGACCGGCCCTGAAAACCCCATACCTCCTTATCCTGCATGGTCGTATCTACAGGCGGCGATTTCACGGATTTAGCTGACATTTTGTATACGTCTGCCTCTATCTTCGATGTTTGCCCCTGTATTACGCTCACCTGGTGAGCGGCATACCTTGCGGTACCGTACATCCCGGCGAACATGCAGGCGCCTGCATACTCATTCCAAAACAGGAAACTGGGATGCGGCGGAAGGTTTTGAACCGCCAGCTGAAAAGTTTGTATCGCCAGCACAGGCTCGGCCGAGAGCGAATAATGATTGCCTAAAAACCAGTAAGAACGATAATCTTTCGGCGCTAACGATTGTGCCTGCCGATAGCCGGTAACCGCTTTGTCGTAATATTCCTGGGCGTCGAGATTGTAAAGATAGTGGGCAACATCACCGATTAACAGCCAGGTATCCGTAGTCTTATTGGCAATAGTGTTCAATCCATCGTATAATGCGCGCAGCTTTTTAACAACTTCGGTTTTCGTGATCGGTGCATCCCAGTTGGGCGACCAATGGTTATACAATTGTTCGTTAGTTTTCAAAAAATCGATATCTGCCTGCATTTGCGCCGGGTATTGTACCCGGGAAAAATCAATGGCAATAATGTTACTGTAAGCTTTTTGATTAAACAGTGTAAATGCGGCAAAAAGCGCAGTCACCCAAATAAGTGGTTTAGACAATCTATGCATAAATTTTTGTGTCGAGGGCGTGATAATTATAACTCGCTCAATTTAAATATATCCTTCAACCGAATGCCTTTTTCCGTCATCTGCACGGTGCAGCACTCGTTTACGGGATCGTGTTCAAGATACAAAATATAGTTTTTCTCCGCCGCTTCGTTCAGGATGATTTTTTTCTCGGTAAGGGTTTTCATCGGAAACATATCATAAGCCATGATATAAGGCAATGGAATATGCCCAACTGACGGCAGCAGATCGGCCGTATACAAAATTTCGCGACCTTTATAGTTAATAAGCGGCAGCATCATCGCATCCGTGTGGCCGTAAACAAACTTAACATGAATATGCTCTGTAAATTTTGCATTATCCTCCAGCGGGATAAACTTCAACTTCCCGCTCTCCTGTATCGGCATAATGTTTTCTTTTAAAAATGAAGCTTTCTCCCGCTCGTTGGGGTTGATAGCCCAATCCCAGTGTTGCTCGTTGCTCCAATAGGTTGCATTCCTGAAGGCCGGCGCCAGCTGATCTCCTGCCCTGGCAACAGCGCCGCCGACATGGTCGAAATGCAGATGGGTGAGAAAAACATCGGTAATGTCATCACGGCTGAAACCGAGCTTAGCGAGCGAACGTTCCATCGTTGCATCGCCGCTGCGGTAGTAATAGCTGAAAAATTTAGCGTCCTGCTTATTGCCGATGCCGGTATCTACCAAAATCAGCCTGTCGCCGTCTTCTATCAGCAGGCAGCGCAAGGCCCAGTTGCACAGGTTATTTTCGTCGGCAGGATTAAGTTTGTTCCAGATAGATTTAGGCACCACGCCAAACATGGCGCCGCCGTCGAGTTTGAAGAAGCCGGTATCGATGGTATATAAGTTCATAGTTGATGGTTCATTTTTAGTTCATAGTTAATGGTTCATAGTTCATGGCCGGAGGCCGGCATAATAGATATGCCATATTCTACGAAAAGTTGTTTGGCCGAATTTAGCTGAGATTGTTCCTCTTCTTTTAAAGGAAAAATATGATCAATTTCCTTGTCCAGGCACAAGGCCAGCATTTCATGTGCGTATGACAGCGATGCGGGGTTTGGAAGCTGAATCATCGTTTTTGACAACATGGTCGTTGGCAGCTCGGCATAATCGCCCAAAATTATATTTTCTTTTTTCAGGCTGTTTTTAACCTTATAAGCCATTGATGTTGCCGCGCCGGTGATTAGCGAATACATGCCGTTATAATTAAGCGCTTACCAATCCGTCCTTCATTAAAACCGTCCGGTCAGACATGTTAGCCAATTCCTCATTATGGGTAACAATCACAAACGTTTGATTGAATTCGTCGCGCAGCCTGATAAAAAGTTTGTGCAGCTCGAGCGAATTTGCCGAATCCAGGTTTCCTGAAGGCTCATCCGCAAAAATAATCGCGGGCTTGTTGATCAGCGCCCTTGCAACCGCTACCCTCTGCTGCTCGCCGCCGGAGAGTTCATTGGGTTTATGCGTTAACCTGTCGCCCAGACCCAGGCGCTCCAGCAAGGCGGTGGCATTTTTTTCCGCTTCACTACGCGACACGCCTTTAATAAATGCCGGAATGCTTACATTCTCCACCGCATTGAACTCATCCAGCAAATGATGAAACTGGAATATAAACCCGATCCGCTGGTTCCTGAAATCGCTTAAATTGGTGTTATTCAGCTTGCTTACCTCCAAATTATTGATAAACAATTGGCCCTGGTCGGGCCGGTCAAGCGTACCTAAAATATTCAGCAGCGTACTTTTCCCCGCACCTGATGCACCTACGATTGTAACTATTTCGCCCTTTTTTACTTCCAGGTCAACGCCCTTTAATATGTCAAGTTTTCCGTATGCTTTGTGGATGTTTGTGGCTTTGAGCATGGGCGAAGTTAGTGATTGGAGATCAGAGATTAGAGATTAGGCAAAAAAAAGCTTGATATTTCGACTAAAATAACGTCAGTAAATCAATTTAATTTTAACCGCAGAGAACACGGAGAAGACACAGAGAACACGGAGACAAAAACTGACAAACTATTAAGGCTTTGTGACCTTTGCGGTTTTCCCTTTGCGCCCTTTGCGGTTAAATCCACCGCAATTCATTTTCAAATCGTCAAATTTTCAAATTCAACTAATCTCCGGTCTCTAATCTCTTAAAACTAAATCGTAGCTTTGACCAAATTCTACAAAACACATGAACATTCACGAATACCAGGGCAAAGCGATATTAAAAAGCTTTGGCGTACGGGTGCAGGAGGGCGTATTAGCCGAAACCGTTGAGCAGGCTGTTGAAGCTGCAAAAAAAATCAAAGAAGATTTTGGGTCGGATTGGGTGGTGGTTAAGGCCCAGATACATGCCGGCGGCCGCGGAAAAGGCGGCGGCGTTAAACTGGCCAAAAACCTCGACGAGGTTAAGGAAAAAGCCGGCAATATATTGGGCATGCAACTCATTACCCCGCAAACAGGTCCCGAGGGCAAGAAAGTGCATAAAGTGTTGGTTGCCCAGGATGTATATTATCCCGGTGAAAGCCCTACTAAGGAATTTTATGTAAGTGTATTGCTGGATCGGTCAAAGGGCCGCAATATCATCATGTATTCCACCGAAGGCGGGATGGATATTGAAGAAGTGGCGCACTCAACGCCTGAAAGAATACATAAAGAAGAAATTGACCCTAAAGTTGGTTTGCAGCCATTCCAGGCGCGCAAAATTGCTTTCAACCTGGGCCTTTCGGGTGATGCTTTTAAAGAAATGGTGAAATTCATCACCGCTTTATATAAGGCGTATGATGCTACCGATTCCTCACAGTTCGAGATCAACCCGGTTTTAAAAACATCGGATAATAAAATATTGGCTGTGGATGCCAAAGTAAATTTGGATGACAACGCTTTATACCGTCACCCTGACTTTGCCGCGCTTCGCGATTTGGACGAAGAAGACCCGATGGAAGTTGAAGCCGGCAAATCAAACCTCAACTATGTAAAGCTTGACGGTAATGTCGGCTGTATGGTGAACGGCGCCGGTTTGGCCATGGCTACCATGGATATTATTAAAATAGCCGGCGGCGAGCCTGCCAACTTTTTGGACGTAGGCGGCACTGCAAACGCGCAAACGGTTAAAGCTGCATTTAATATTATTTTGAAGGACCCGCATGTAAAAGCCATCCTGATCAACATCTTCGGCGGCATTGTCCGTTGCGACCGTGTGGCCCAGGGTGTAATTGATGCTTATCATGAGATCGGCAATATTCCGATACCAATCATCGTTCGGTTACAGGGTACCAACGCCGTTGAGGCCAAACAACTGATCGATAATTCAGGATTGAAAGTATACTCGGCTATTTTGTTAAAGGAAGCGGCCGAAAGGGTGAAGGAAGTGCTGGCGTTGTAAATGTTCATTAGTTCACTGGTTCATTAGTTCATTGGTCTGCTTTGTTACCTGCGCGCAGGCACAATGGTTAAAATAATAAGCCCGTGAACCGAAAAACAGGTATTGAACTGTTTACCAATGAACCATTGAACTAATGAACCAATGAACTACCATATTATCAAAGTAAAAGGCGTTGCTAAAATACCCGACTATGTTCAGCTTCGGGACGATAAGTTTACGCTTTTGGCTTATTTTAGGGTTGACAGGCCGGAGAAATCGCTGGATAAGGTTGGTTTGCATGACAAGACGGATTATATTATGAATATCATTAAGGATTTGCCTTTTGGACAGATACTTAAATTAGAGCTATAGTGTTCATTGGTTCACTGGTTCATTGGTGTGCTTTGTTACCTGTACGCTGGTTCAATGGTGAATTGATCCTTCTTTTAAATCGCCAAACCGGTATTGAATTATTTACCAATGAACTAATGAACCAATGAACTAATGAACCAGTGAACCAATGAACAAAAAGGCATGAATTCAATTATAAACCTCAGAAGCGTTGATGTTTACCAGCAAAAACACCTGGTATTAACCAACGTGAACCTGCATATTGATAAGGGGGATTTTGTTTGGCTGATCGGGCAAACGGGGTCAGGCAAAAGCAGTTTGCTGAAAGTGCTTTACGGCGACGTTCCCGTTTCAACCGGCGATGGTATTGCCTGTGGTTATGACTTGAATGACATCAAACCAAAAGATATTCCGTTTTTGCGCAGGAAACTGGGCATCGTTTTCCAGGATTTTCAGCTGCTGATCGACCGATCTGTCGAAGAGAACCTGCTTTTTGTGATGAAAGCCACCGGCTGGAAGGATAAAAAATTAATTGCCGATAAAACACTTGATGTGCTGGAGAAAGTTGGCCTCCGCTCAAAATTAAAAAAGATGCCGCATGAGCTCTCGGGCGGCGAACAACAGCGCGTTGTAATTGCCCGCGCCCTGCTGAATGATCCTGAAATCATCCTCGCCGACGAACCCACCGGCAACCTGGACCCTGACACCTCCGAAGAAATTGTGCTGCTGCTAAAACAGATCAGCCAAATGGGCACGGCCGTTATTGTCGCCACACATGATTATCATATCATCCGTACTTTTCCTTCACGCATTATAAAGTGTGAAAACGGGAAGGTTTTGGAAGACGCAACGATCGTGTAGAGACGCAATATTTTGCGTCTCGAACCTGTGACTGGACAATTACCACTAAATCCCTGCATCCGTTCCGGAGACGCAAAATATTGCGTCTCTGCAATTTCTCAACTGCAACTGCCACTTAAAATGTCATAATTACTACCCTGCCAAAAACAAACTGTCACCTTGTCCTAAATACACTAATGGCAGGATACTTGATTGGCACTATGCAATATGAATTTTGACGATATGCTCAAGAAAAAAAAGAAGGAAGAAACGGAAAACCATAACGACATAAATAACGAAAACGGACAGGCTGTCATTCCTGAAGTTGCTGAGGAAGAAAATGTGCCATCGGCAGCGGATGTTTTAAAAGAAGAACTTGCCACCGCTAACGACCGTTACTTACGTTTGTACGCCGAATTTGATAATTTTAGAAGGCGCACCGTAAAAGAGCGCGAAGAAGCCCGCAAGATGGAAGGGAAAGACCTGATGGTTGCCCTGTTGCCTGTTTTGGATGATTTTGACCGCGCGTTACGGTCGATGGAAAATGCTACGGATGTTGCCCCTGTTAAAGAAGGCGTTGAGCTGATACAAAATAAATTAAAAAACACCCTTACGCAAAAAGGATTAAAGCCAATGGACTCCATCGGAAATCCGTTCGACCCGGAATTGCATGAAGCGATCACCAATATCCCGGCCCCTACCGAGGAATGGAAAGGTAAAGTGATAGATGAAATGGAAAAAGGTTACTTTTTGAACGACAAGGTGGTTCGCTTTGCGAAGGTAATTGTGGGAGCGTAATTGATTTCGGATTTCGGATGTTCGATTTCGGATTTAAAAAATCCACTATCGAACGTTCGTCCATATAAATCAAAAAATATTAAATAAATTTCCGAAATCGAAAATCCGAAATCCGAAATAAAAAAGACATGGCTAAAAGAGATTACTACGATGTGCTGGGTGTAGCGAAGGGCGCCGATGCTGACGAGATAAAGAAAGCTTACCGCAAGATGGCCATCAAATATCACCCGGATAAAAACCAGGGCGATAAAGCGGCTGAGGATAAGTTTAAGGAGGCTGCCGAGGCATACGAGGTTTTGAGTAATCCCGAAAAGCGTCAGCGTTATGACCAGTTTGGCCATGCAGCCAATGCACAATCGGCCAATGGCGGCGGTTATGGCGGCGGCGGCATGAATATGGAAGACATATTCAGCCAGTTTGGCGATATTTTTGGCGGCGGCGGTAGTCC
>Ga0210389_10001290_pt1 | contig 20462 bp, 19 predicted proteins | sample IncBWH28OmetaG_FD_160127 | JGI IMG/M metagenome (GOLD analysis project Ga0210389, IMG submission 160127) | Forest soil microbial communities from Barre Woods Harvard Forest LTER site, Petersham, Massachusetts, United States - Inc-BW-H-28-O ...
GGGCATCACGACGCTGGAAAAGTTCACGGAATGGAAACGGCCCGATGGCCGCCGGCCGATCGTCTCGGTGTCGTCGCTTGGCGGCACCAATCATGTCTGGTCGTCCTACTACATGGAGACGATGGGGCTTGCCGAGAAAGTCACCTGGGTCGGGACCGGCAACGTCGATACCATGCTCGGCTCACTCAAGAGCAAGCAGGTCGATATTCTCGTGAGTTCGGCAGCACTGTTGGACGAGTCGAGGCAGCAGGGCTGGGGTACGCTGCTATTCGACGGCACGGATGAGGCGATCTGGAACAAATATATCGGCGGCAAGGTCCCGGTAACCTGCCATTTCACGGTGCAGTCGACGATCGACAAGGACCCACCCAAGATGCAGGCCTATGTCACCGCGCTGTGGCGTGCGGCGCAGTGGATCAAGGTGCACTCGCCCGACGAGGTTTGCGATGCGATCGAGCCCTATGTCGGCAGCACGTCGCGCGCCGCCAACCTGCTTGAAATCTCGGCGCTGCAGAAGGTCGCGGACTACGATGGTAGGATCGACGAGACGAGCTTCAAGCGGGGCGAGAAGATCTGGTTCCGGGAAATGACCGGCATCAAGCCGCTGACGATTGCGGAGGTGGTGGCTCCCGACTTCGCGCAAGCTGCCCGCAAGGCGTATCCGGGCTAGTGTGGCGGTTCAGAAGTCCGCATCGCTCCTGCCGCGAGTTCATCATGCGGATTTTTGAACCAAAGCCACACTAGATCAATAAGTTTGCTAGTGTCCTTTCGATTCCGAAGTTCGTAGACGTGGGGCCGCGGGATGAAACGAACTTCGGAATCGGGACACTAGTGGCTATCCGCGCTTAGAACCCGACAAGGTCAAGGGACGCCATGACGCTCGATCGATCGCTGGATGTGACCCGGATCGACGTCAAGGAATTGAGCAAGACGTTCCAGCTCGCGGGCACTGCCATTGAGGCGGTGCGTAACGTCTCGTTCAACGTCCGGCGCGGCGAGTTCGTGGCCTTGCTCGGTCCGTCCGGCTCCGGCAAGAGCACGGTGCTCAACATGATCGCGACCCTGATCAGGCCCAGCAGCGGCGAGGTCCTGATCGACGGAACGGCGATCGTGCCGGGCAAGGCGACACCCGATGTCGGTTACGTGTTCCAGCGCGATACGTTATTCCCCTGGCGCACAGTCGGTGACAACATCGGCTACGGCTTGCAGCTTGCCGGCGTTGCCGATGCCGAGCGCCAAGAGCGCGTCGCGGCTTGCGTCGCTCAGGCCGGTCTGAAAGGTTTCGAGGACGCCTATCCGTCGGCGCTGTCGGGCGGCATGCGCCAGCGTGCGGCGCTGATGCGAACGCTTGTCGTCGAGCCGAAAATCCTTCTGATGGACGAGCCGTTCGGCGCGCTCGACACCCACACCAAGATCGACATGCACGAGGTTCTGCTGCGGATCTGGGAGCGCGAGCAGCAGACGGTCTTGTTCGTGACCCACGATCTCGGTGAAGCGCTGACGCTCGCCGATCGCATCATTCTGTTTTCGGCGCGGCCGGGCCAGATCAAGGACATGTTCGAGGTCGATTTTCCGCGGCCGCGTGACGCCGTGAAAGTAAGGGAGACGCCGCGTTACGCCGAATTGTTCCAGCACATCTGGCACTCGCTCGGCGAGGAATTCGTCAAGGGGCGGGAGCGATGAAGGTGCGCAGCTCCTCGCTCAATACGTTTTTCTGGCAGGCGCTGATCTGCGTCGCCCTGCTGTCGATCTGGCAGTGGGGCTATCAACTCCACACCCGTTTCCCCTGGCTCGTGCCGGATCTGCTCGATCCCTATTTCATTTCGCGGCCGTCCGAGATCTTCGAGCAGTTTTTGAAGCTGAGCTGCCTCACATCCAAGCTTGGTGTTTACAACGGCTGGTTCAACGGCGATTTTGCCAAATGCATGGCCCGAACCGAGAACAACCTTTGGGTTGCAACCGCCGTTACGCTGAAGAACACTTTCTTCGGGTTCGTCACTGGCGTGATCAGCGGCTTTGCAGCCGGGCTGATTCTCGGAAGATCGGACCGCCTGAGCGCAATCTTCCAGCCCTTCATTACCGCGGTCAATTCGATTCCCAGAATTGCGCTGGCGCCGATCATCGTGCTGGCGTTCGGCATCGGCGACACGTCCAAGATCGTGACGTCCTGGATCGTGGTGGTGTTCCTGGTGTTCTTCAACACGTTCGAAGGCGCGCGCTCGATTGATGAGGGTTTTGTCAACGCCGCGCGGCTGTTAGGGGCCAGCGAATGGCAGATCACCCGAACGGTCGTGATCCCTTCCACCATGGCCTGGGTGTTTGCCTCGCTGACGCCTGCGATTTCGTTTGCGCTGATCGGCGTGATCGTTGGTGAATTCATCGGCGCCGAACAAGGCATCGGCCGCCTGATCATCGAATCCGAAGCGCGCGGCGAAGCGTCGGGCATGATGGTCGCGGTGACCGTTCTGATGCTGGTCGGCGTCGTGCTCGCTGCCGGAATCCGGCGGTTGCAGGCGTACCTGCTGCGCTGGCAGCAACATAATCGGGCAGAGTAGGCGCTTGTCTAATCGGCCGTGAATGGTAAGAGCGAACCGGGCATTCACGGCCCGGTTGAAAAGGGTTTTCCGATGAGCATCAAAGTCTACGGGTTCTGGCGGTCGATTGCGTCCTTTCGCATCAGGGTGGCGCTGAAGTTAAAGGCGCTGCCGTTTGAGGAAATCTCGATCGACATCCTCCAGGGTGAACAGTTCAAGCCGGACTACGATGCCGTCAATCCCGAGCATGTGGTGCCGACCTTCATCCACGACGGCCATTCGCTGTACCAGTCGTTGGCGATCATCGAATATCTCGACGACATCAAGCCGAGCCCGCGGCTGTTGCCGGACGATATCAAGGAACGCGCCTATGCGCGCTCGCTGGCGCTGATGACGATCGCCGATGCCCATCCGCTGACTGTGCCGCGCGTGCGCAAGCACCTGGCGAAGACCTTCGGCGCCGACGCTCACACGATCGAGGAGTGGGGCGCGCATTGGACCACCGAGGGTCTCGCAGCCTATGAACGGTTCCTTGCACGTCGGCAGCCGGCGCCCTTTGCGCTCGGCAAAGAGGTCGGCCTTGCTGATATCTGCATCGCCGGCCAGGTGGTCGGCGCGCAATATCTCAAGATCGGGCTCGATGCCTACCCGCTGGTCAAGGCCCTCACGGATCGGTGCTTTGAGACGCCGGAATTTTCCAGCTCACACCCGTTCGAACAGCCCGACTACAAGGCAGCAAGCGCGAAGCAATAGCTGAGTTTGTTGCCTTAAATGCGCGGCGTTGGAAGTCTGGCTCTCTCCCCTGAAAGGGGGAGGGTTGGGGTGGGGGTCTAAATCTGTCCGGCCGGCGATCCCCTCCTGCTTTGCTCCGCAAAGCGACCTCCCCTTTTCAAGGGGAGGTTCAGAAACCTTCCGAGGTTCGATCTCTACACATCCAGTCCCAGCACCCGCGCAGCATTGCCGCCCGCGATCTGCGCCAGGATTGCCTCGTCCATGCCGTGGACGCCCGCGACGTGTCCGATCGGATTATATTCCGCCATGTCGAAGGGATAGTCCGTGCCCATCACGATACGGTCGGGGCCGAACACGTCGATCAGGTAAGCCAGCTGGTGATAGCTGAACACGACGGTGTCGAGATAAACCTGCCGCAGGTAGGTCGTCGGCGGCAGCGGCAATTCGCCTTGCGAGTCCTTTCGCGCCCCCCAGGCATGATCGATTCGGCCGGAGTAGCTGGGCAGGTAGCCGCCGCCATGCACCGCCATCAGTTTGAGATCGGGGAAGCGGGCCAGCGTTCCCGAAAAAATCAGGTTATGCAGCGCCAGTGTCGTTTCAAGCGGATTGCCCAGCACGTTGTTGAAGTAGAAATGGGTAAGACGATCGCCGTGGGTAAATCCGTTCGGGTGCATCATGATGAACGCGTCAAGCTGTTCGGCGCGCGCAAAGAAGGGCCGGAACTTCGGATCGGACAATTCCTGGCCGTCGACATTGGTCAGGATTTCGACGCCCTTGAGCTTCAGGTCCTTCATCACATAGTCGAGCTCGCGCACCGCGAGTTCCGGCTCCTGCAGGGTGACGACGCCGAGACCGACAAACCGGTCGGGCTTGCGCGCGCAATATTCCGCGACGCCGTCATTGGCGAGGCGGTGCGCCTGTTCGGCGATTTTCGGATCGACCGAATAGTAGCATTGCGGCGGGGCGGGCGCGACGACCTGGATATCAATGCCCATCTTGTCGAGATCGAACAGCCGGCGGTCGATGGTCGTCATGACCTCGGCAACGTCTTTTTCCTGCTGGGCGTTGATCTCCTTGGTCGCGGCATCGGCGAAATGCGCCAGCGGCACGCGGGACAGGTCGACATGTGGTCCGGCGACCTTGGCAGCCTGCGGCACCACGATGTGGGCATGAATGTCGATCGTCGTGGAGGAGGGGCGTCGCGCCAGGCCGTCCGCATCGTGATTGCGGGCGGCGGTGCGGCCGTAGCGGTTCTTGCGATCGATCATCGAATTTTCTCTGCTGTTGTACGGGTTATTCGGAAAGGGCGGCGAGCAAGTCGTTCGTCTCAGGCTTTGGGCGTTTTGCGAGTGCCCCAGCGAACGGAGACGGTGGTGGCGTCGGCGTCGCCGAGGCCGGCGGCTTCAGCTTCCTCAAAGCAGGCGAGCGCGCTTTTCGCAACCGGCAGTTCGGCATGGTGGGAGGCGGCAAATTGCACGGCGGTAGCGAGGTCCTTCTTGGCGGCCGTGATGCCGAAGGCGGTTTCGCCGAGCGGCGCCCCGCCTAGTACTTTGGCAATGATGGCGCCGCGTCCCTTCATGGCGGCAGGCGCGCCGGCTGTATCGGAAAGAATATCGATCAGCCGTTCGGGGGGAAGATTGAGCGGCTTGCAGATGGTGAGCGACTCGCCGAGCGCCTGCCAATAGACCAGCAGCGGCAGATTGACCGCGAGCTTCAGCGTCGCCCCCGCACCTAACAGCCCGACATGTTCGATCCGGCGGCAAAGTTGTTCGAGCAGCGGCTTGGCGCGCGCGACATCAGCATCAGCACCGCCGACAAAACCGAACAACTTGCCTTCCTTCGCAGGCACCTTGCTGCCCCCGACCGGGCATTCGACGAAGGCCGCGCCAAGCTCGGTCACGGCATTGCCGGCCGAGACCATGGTATCGGGTTGGATCGTGCTCATGTCGATCACGAGCTTGCCGTGAAGGTTGGCCTTCAGCAGGCCGTTCGTGCCACGATAGACGGCCACCGTCGCTGCGTCGTTGAGAAGCATGACGATCGTGACGTCGCTACCTTCCGCGAGCGCGGCGGGTGAAGCGAAGGCGTTGGCGCCGGCCTCAACCAGCGGCTTCGTCTTTGCCGCATCGCGATTCCACACCCCGACCTCGTGTCCAAGTGCGATCAACCGCTCCGCGATCGATGCGCCCATACGTCCTGTTCCGCAAACGCCGATTTTCATTTTTGGCCTCGATTATCTGGTTCAGTGAGCATGAAACACGCCGAGATGCTGCGTGACCATGTCTTCGTTGTTCAGGAGTTGCGCAGCATCGCCCTCAAAGACACAGCGGCCGGTGTTGAGAATGACGGTCTGATCGGCAACCTCAAGTGCGAGCTTCAGGTTTTGTTCGACCAGGAGAATGGACTGGCCTTCCTCCTTCAGCCGCTTGATGGTGCGGCCGACCTCCGCGACGATCAGGGGTGCAAGGCCCTCCGACGGCTCGTCGAGCAGCAGGACGCGCGGGTTGCCCATCAGCGCGCGGCCGATCGCGAGCATCTGCTGCTCGCCACCGGAGAGCGTTCCGGCCATCTGCGATTGACGTTCCTGCAAGCGTGGAAACAACTCGAAAATGCGTTGCACGTTCCACGGTTTTGCCGCGCTGCGCTCGCGTTGCCCGGCGACAACGAGGTTCTCGCGCACCGTGAGCGAGGGAAAGATCCGCCGGCCCTGCGGGACAAGGCCGACACCGAGGCGCGAGATGCGCTCGGGGCTGAAGCCGCCGATCGCTTCACCGAACAGACGAATTTCGCCTTCCCTGGGCGTGAGAAAGCCGACGATCGTGGAAATGCAGGTGGTTTTTCCCGCGCCGTTGCGTCCCAGCAGAGCGAGCACTTGGCCTTCGGCCAAGGCAAAGCCGACGCCATGCAGGATATGGCTGTCGCCATAAAAAGCGTTCACGTTGGTGAGACGAAGGGCTTCACGCGCCAAGGTAAACCTCACGTGTTCGCTCGTCCGCAATCACCGCATCGCGCGCGCCATCGACGATGACACGGCCGTAATTGAGCAGCGTCACTGTTTCGGCGAGGTCGAGCGCGGTATCCATGTCGTGCTCGATCATGACCACCGTCGTCTCTTTCGAAATCGAGGCGATCTGGGATTTGACGGTGGCACGTTCGCTGTTGGAAAGGCCCGCCAGCGGCTCGTCCAGCAGCAACAGGCGCGGCTTTTGCGCCAGGGCTACCGCCAGCTCAACCCGGCGCTTCTCGCCGTAGGCAATGTCGGAAATCGCATGCTCCGCCAGGTGCAGCAGGCCCACGGTGTCGAGGGTCCGGCGCGCCTCGGTGGCCAGATGACGATACGATGAGAGAGTCCGCCACATCTGCCAGCGCGAGGGCAATAGCCCCAAAAGGCCGAGTGTGACATTGTGCTCGAGCGTGTCGCCGGCAAACAGTGTGATGATCTGATAGGTGCGCGACAGGCCGCGATGCGCCCGCTGGTGCGGCGCAAGCGACGTGACATCCTCGCCGAACAGCTTGATCTGGCCGGAGTTCGGCCGCATGTCGCCACTGATCTGGTTGAACAGCGTGGTCTTGCCGGCGCCGTTGGGGCCGATGATCAGGCGGCGCTCGCCCGGCCTGATGGACAACGAAACACCTTGCGTGACCTTCAAGCCGCCGAATGCCTTGTTCAGGCCGGTGATCTCAAGCGCGAGAGGTGACGATGCGGTCATGACGATCGTCCCCGGAAGCGCGCCATGAACTTGTGCCAGCCCGGAACGATGCCGGTCGGCATCACCAGCACAATGAACAGGAATACAAGACCGAGCAGCATGTTCCAGCGCTCGATATAGGCGGACGCATAGTTCTTCAGCAGCAGCACCAGCGCGGCACCGACCGCCGGCCCGGCGAGGGTGCCCGATCCGCCGGCGATCACGCCGAGCAACGCTTCGGCCGAGCTCGTGGTCGAGAGTGAAGTGGGGTGGATGTATTTGTTGTAGTAGACGTAGAGCAGCCCGGCGATGGCGCCCCAAAAGCCGGCATAGATGAACGTGATCCAGCGGATCATCCACGGGTTGAAGCCGAGCGCCGCCATCCGGCGCGGCTGATCGCGAACGCCTTTCAACGACGAGCCGAACGACGACGAGATGAAAATCATCATCATCACGAAAGCGAACACCGTGACGATCAGGCTAAACCAGTAGAACGCAGCCGGGCTTTCGAGCGAGAGCCCGAACGGCGCGGGACGGGTGATGCCGGTGATGCCGTTATCGCCATTGGTGACGTTCGACATGCGATAGGCGAGACCCCACAGCACCTGCGATAGTGCCAGCGTAATCATCAGAAAGCCGAGGCCGGTCGCGCGCAGCGCAATGACGCCGAAGAACGCCGCCATTGCCACTGTTCCCCCAATTGAGATCAGCGCGGCTGTGCCATGATCAAATCCATAGCGGGTGGTCAGAAGCGCGGCGATGTAGGCGGCGACGCCGAGATAGGAGGCGTGGCCGAGCGACGTCATGCCGCCGAAGCCGACCAGCAGGTTGAGGCTGAGCGCGAAGATTGACGCGATCAAAATCTGGCTCGCCAGGTTGATGTAGAAATCGCCTGCGAAAAACGGCAGCAAAAGTGCCACGGCGGCAAAGATGGCGGTTGCGATCCACCTCATGCGCCAACGCGTCCAAACAGGCCCTGCGGGCGAAACGCAATCACGAAGATCATCGGCAGGAACAGGATGATATACGCCAGTTCCGGAAACAGCGTGGTGCCGAACGTATAGATGAAGCCGATCACGAAGCTGCCGACGAATGCGCCGAACAGGCTGCCGATGCCGCCGAGGATGACGACGATCAGCGCAAGCGGCAACATATCCGCGTCGAGCCCCGGATAGGCCGACAGGATCGGCCCGCCGAGCACGCCGGCAGCACCCGCAAGGCCCGCGCCGAGGCAGAACACGACGGTGAAGAGGCGAGAGACGGGAATGCCGACCGCGCGCGCCATCTGCCGGTCATCGACACCGGCGCGGATCATGGCTCCGAGCCGCGTGCGGTCAATCAGGAAATAGAGCCCGAGTGCCGCAGCGACGGCGCATCCGACCAGCACCAGGCGGTAGGTCGGGAATATGAAACCGAACAGCCGCGTCGGCGCCTGAAGATTGCGCGGCGTCGGCACCGGAATGGAATCGCCGCCCCAAAGCACGAGGCACGCGTCTGAGATGATAAAGGCCATGCCGAGCGTGACCAGCACCTGTCCAAGCGGATTGGTCTTGAGCCGCGTCAGCACCAGACGCTCGAACAATCCGCCGAGGGCCGCGACCACGATTCCCGCACCCAGCGCGGTCACCCAGATGTTCAGGCCGCTATAGTCGCGCAGTATGACGGCGCCGAGATAGGTCCCCAGCATGAAGAACGCGCCATGCGTGAGGTTGGCGAGCCGCATCAGGCCGAAGATCAGCGAGAAGCCCGACGAAAGCAGGAACAACAGGCCGCCAAGCGAGAGGCTGTTCAGACCCTGGATGATCCAAAATTGCATCTCACGTCCCGATTGCGAAGTTCGTCTTGTTATGCGGTGCTTCGTTTTGCGAGCTGTGGAAGTTCGCATGACGAACGCGCGGCGGTAGAGATACGGGCATTCGAACCGCCTGGCCGCGCCTCGTTAGAAGAGCCTTGCGGGGCGGAGGGTGCCCCGCAAGGTCGCCCATGAATTACGGATCCAGGTTCTTGGCCGGTGGAAAATCGCGCGAGTAAACCGGGTTCTTGAGGAACTCGGCCTTGTCGTAAGTCCAGAACTGGCTGGAGTTCGGATAGGTCTTGATCACGGAATTGACAAGCCGACCGTCGGTCCGCGTAACCTTGCGGATGTAGACGTCGCCGATCACATTGCCGAACTCGTCGAATTTGAGCAGGCCGCGGATGGTCTGCGTTTGGCTGCCGCGGATCGCATCCATCAATGCCTTCTTGTCTTCCACCTTGGCGTTGATGGTTTTGAGGGCGGTTTCCAGAACCTCGCCCGCGGTATAGGTCGAGGCCGCATAGTAGCCGGGGTCGTATTTGTACTGCTTGCGGAAGTCCGGCGCGAACCCCTTGTTGAGGGGGTTGTCGAGTTCGGCCGAATACCAGCTCGTGGTCACGATGCCCAGGGCTTCGTCGCCCATGTTGCGCAGCACGGACTCGTCCAGCGCGGTCATGCCGCCGATCACGGCCATCTTGTCCTTCAGGCCATATTCGATGAATTGACGCAGGAAACGGAAACCGTTCGAGCCGGCGTAGCCGAGGAAGATCGCGTCGGCGTTTTTCACCTGGGCGACGTAGCTGCCGTAGTCCGGCGTCGCCAATGGCGTGAAGATCTTCTGAATGATCTTTCCGCCATTGTCCTCGAACACGCGCTGGAAGCCGCTGCACATCTCGTACCCGTAGGCAAAGTCATCGGCGATGGTGACCATCTTCTTGTATTTCAGTTCCTTGGCCGCATAGTCGGCCAGCGGATAGGCGCATTGCGCCGAGGTCGATGTCACGCGAACGAACCAGGGGCTGGGAGACCGCTGGGTCATGTCCTCGGCCGCCGAAACGCCGACGGTTGGGATATGCTTTTCCGTCAGATAGTCGGCAATCGCGAGTGCCTCGAAGGCCGCAAGCGGGCCGATGATGCAATGCACGTTGTTCTTTTCGACAAGCTCTTGCGCCTTGGTGCGTGCGGTGGCGGGAACGCCAGCGGTATCGGTCGAGATCAGCTCGACCTTGCGGCCGGCGAGCATGTTGTCGCGCTGCTTCAAGAACATCGTCAGCGCGAGTTCCATGTCAATGCCACCGGAGGCGAGCGGTCCGGTCTTGGCCGCCAAAAGGCCGATGCGAATGGGGCCGCTGTTTTGCGCAAAAACGAGGTTGGGGTTCGCCATCGTGGCGAAACCCGCGCCGGCAACGGTCGATACAAATTGTCGTCGCGAAATCGTCATAGATCCTCCCTCGGGCAATTCGAACCTGGACAATCCAGGCGAGTGCTTATGTTTTTGTTTGAGACGATTTATCCGACGGAAGCCCTAAATGATCAAGCGATAACCACGCGTCACAGCGGCCGCCCTATACTTTAGGGTAAGAACGAAAAAGGCCAATCGCGCAAATGCCCTTGATGCAGTGCGGCATCCGGAGTTTTCGGCGCGTTATTGCCCCTGTTTTGCGCTGCCTGTTTTGGCGGCGGTGACGATCGTCCGCTTCAGAACTTCAAATACCGCCGCGGTGTCCTGATCGCCGAGCCCCATCGCCATCGCCTGGGTGTAGACCGGCTGGGTCAGCGTAAACAGAGGGGTCTCGCAGCCGACGTCGCTGGCGAATTCGGCGATGATCGCCATGTCCTTTTTCCAGGTCGAAACCTTCATGGTGGCGGGTTCATATTTGCCCTCGACCATCATCGGCGCCCGCAATTGGAACATGCGCGAGCCACCGGCGCCGGGGCCGACCATCTCGACAACGAGTTTGGGGTCGAGGCCGGCGCGTTCCGCCAGGATCATGGCTTCGGCCGATGCGACATTGTGTATCGCGACCAGGTGGTTGGCGACGAATTTCATCCGGCTACCATTGCCGTAGACGCCGAGGTCGGCGCTCTGCTTGGAAAAGTCGGCAAACAGCTGGCCGCAGCGGGCAATCGCCGCGCTGTCGCCGCTGGCATAGACGATGAGGTCGCGCATCTTGGCCTGCGCGCCGGTGCCGCTGAGCGGACAATCGAGCGCGATATGGTTGGCTGCTTTCAGGATTGCCTCGAAGCGAAGCTTGTCGGCGAGCGTCAATGTGGAGAGTTCGGCGACGATGCGGGGCGGCTCGCCGGAATCGGCGATGGCCTTGGCGACGCTTTCGACGGCTGCGGGCGTCGGCAGGCTCGTCATGATGATGGGTGCGCTGCGGGCGACAAGGGCTACGCTTTCGACGATCGCGACACCGGCTGCCGCCAGTTCGGCGCATTTGGCAGGGTCGGTATCGAAGCCGACCACGTGCCATCCGCGTTCGATCAGGTTGCGCGAGATCGCGCCGCCCATGATCCCAAGCCCGACGATTCCAACCGTCTTGTCCATGCGAGTTTGTCCTTCCCTGTCGAATTCGATTGACGGGCAACGCGGGCCGCGCCTTAATTAGTGATCGGGCGATAAACAACCGTCAAACGGCTGGTCGGTCAAGCCGCTTTCGTCGTTTTGACGGATCAAGAAGATATCGAAGCGGTACGATGGCATGATCGGGAGGACCGCGATATGACAGGCACCGGTCTGAAAACAAATACGACATCGCCCTCGGAGGCGGATGCCGATAGCCGCCTCTATGCGGCGATGGTCGCGCGCGCCACCTCTCTGGTTCCGAAGCTGCGCGAGCGTAGCGCGCGTTCCGAAGAGGCGCGCCGCCTTCCGTCCGAGACCGAGCGCGAACTGCACGAAACAGGCTTGTTTCGGATCGTGCAGCCGAAGCGCGTCGGCGGCTCCGAACTCGATTATGTCGCGCTGATCGATTGCGCGGACGCGATCGGGCAGGGCGATGCCTCAGCGGCGTGGAATTTCGCCAACCTCGCCAGCCACCACTGGATGCTCGCACTGTTCGACAAGCGCGCCCAGGACCTGGTCTGGGGCAAAGACCCCAATGTTCTGATTGCCTCTTCCTTCATATTTCCTGCCGGGCGCGCCAGAAAGGTCGATGGCGGATATGTGCTGCGCGGCAGTTGGCCGTTCTCTTCGGGCGTGGATTCCAGTGAATGGAATATGCTGGCAAGCGTGGTGTCGTCCGATGATGACGCCGATGGCATCGAATACCGCATCTTCCTGATTCCCAAGAGCGACTACCGCATCAAGGACACCTGGGATGCGACGGGGTTGCGCGGCACGGGATCGAACGATGTCGAGGTCAACGACGCCTTTGTCGCCGAACCGATGACGGTCGCGGTTAGGGATCTCGCAGGAGGGCCGACGCCGGGAAGCGCCGTCAACCCGAATGCGCTCTACGAGCTGCCGGTGTTTTCGCTGTTTCCCTATGTGCTGTCCGGTGTTGCGCTTGGCAATGCGCAAGCCTGTCTCGACGACTATGTCGATCTCGCGCGGCATCGTGCCTCCACCTATAACCGCGCCAAGCTCGGCGATTTCCAGACCACCCAGATCAAGATCGCGGAGGCTTCGTCCAAGATCGACGCGGCGCGCCTGATCATGCGTTCCACCTGCATCGCGGCGCTCGCGGATGCGCGGCGCGGGCACGTTCCAGATATTGCCGCCAAGACCAAAATGCGGCGCGACGGCGCCTATTCCGTCAATCTCTGCACCGAAGCCGTCTCGCTGCTGTTTGCGGCAAGCGGCGCGCGCGGCCTCTATATGTCGGGCGCCTTGCAGCGGCAGTTCCGTGATGCGCACGCGATCAACTCGCACATCGCATTCAATTTCGATGCAGCGGGCACCAATTACGGGCGGGTCGCGCTTGGCCTGCCTTCTGAAAACCTGACGCTGTGAGGCAGTCGAGGGATGAATAAGACTCCAACCCACGTGCCCGAGCCCGAGACCGCCAATGAACTGGCAAGCGGCAGCTCGGCGCTGGACCCCCGCGACTTCCGCAGCGCGCTCGGCACCTTTGCAACCGGCGTCACCATCATCACGGCCACGGCGGACGACGGCAAACCTTACGGGTTGACGTGTAACTCCTTTGCCTCCGTCTCGCTCAACCCGCCGCTCGTGCTCTGGAGCCTCGGGATGTATTCGCAAGGCTTGCAGATTTTCCAGAACGCCAGCCATTTCACCGTCAATGTGCTCGGCGCCTCGCAGCAGGCGCTAGCTTCGAAATTCGCGAAGTCCGGGGTAGATCGTTTTGACGGCGTCGACTGGAAACCGGGGCTCGGCGGGGCGCCGCTGCTCGCCGGCAGCGTCGCCACGTTTCAATGCCGCGCCGCCAACCGCTACTATGGCGGCGACCACGTAATCTTTTTGGGCGCCGTTGAAGCCTACGCCTACAATAAGCAAGAACCGCTGTTGTTCGTCGGCGGCGGTTTCGGGCGCTTCGTCGGCGACGACGCTTAGGTACTGATCGACGCATGAGCAAGAAAGCCACAACCAAACGGGCACGGGTCAAACAGCGGCGCTTGTCACCGGATGACCGGCGCCAGGAATTCGTCGCCAAGGCCACCGAGTTTTTCTCAGAGGAGGGATTTGGCGGCGGGACGCGCGCGCTGGCCCGCCGGTTAGGGGTGACGCAGCCGCTGCTCTATCGCTATTTTCCGAGCAAGGACGATCTGATCAAGGAAGTCTACCGCAAGGTCTATCTCGAGCCGCTGGACACCGGCTGGGAGAAGCTGCTCAGCGACCGTGGGCGGCCGATTCGTGAGCGATTGAAAGAATTCTATGAGGCCTATACCAACGTGATCTTCAGCCGCAAATGGCTTCGCATCTATCTCTATTCAGGCCTGAAAGGGCTCGACATTAACAGATCTTATGTCGGCATTGTGCGAGACAAGATTTTGTCCCGCATCATCAGGGAATGCCGGCACGAGGTGGGACTGCCGGCCCAAAACCGGCCGACCGCCGCCGAGCTCGAAATGGCCTGGGTGTTTCACAGCGGCATCTTCTATTACGGCGTTCGCAAATTCATCTACGAATCGCCGGTGCTTGAAAGCAAGGAGCAGATGATCAGCGATGCCGTGGACGCCTTCCTGGCCGGCTTCGCGCAGGTTTTTGGGGAGGCAGAAGCGGTTCGCAATTCTCCGGCGAAGGCACTGGTCTAGTGCGCCCGCTACCTTGAGGCGGCATTGACCAGCGGCATGACCTTTTCCGCCATCATGATCATCGACTGCCGCCCCAACTCGCGGTCTTTCCAGTCCTTGCCGGCATAAAGCAGCGTGCCGAACGTGCCGACCTCGTTCTGAAAAGCCAAGAGCTGGTCAGCGACGCTCTCGGGCGTGCCATGGATGACGAGCTTGTCGCAAATCATCTCCAGCGTCACTTCATTGTCGGGCTGATCGCGGCGGGTCTTGAACAGTTCGATACGGCCGTTCTTCTTCAATTTGGTGAAGAGCGAGCGGTAGTAGTAGACGTAAGGTCCATCAGGATCGGTCGCGTAGGCCTTGGCGGTGGCTGCATCCTTGGCGACGAACACGCTCTTGGCGACGCGCCAATTGGCGGGATCGGCAGGCCGGCCGCCGCGCTCGCAACCCTCGACATATTTCGGCCAGTGGCTTTTCACCCAGGCCGGCATCAGGAAGTTGGCCGAGATCGGATCCCAGCCGCGGATCGCCGCTTCGGTCACGCCCTTGGAGAACGGCGCGACCGCGGTGACCACGATCGGTGGATGCGGCCGCTGCAGGGGTTTTGCGATAAAACCCTGCCCGATGTCTGATATCAGCGTCCGCTCGGTGGAGATGTTCCAGTATTTGCCCTTGAAATTATAGGGCGGATCATTGGCCCAGATATCGAGAACCTGGTTGATCGATTCAAGAAACATCTCGTTGCGATTGGCATCGAGATTGCCGAACAGCTCGGCGTCGGACAAAAGGCCGCCCGGGCTGATGCCGAAGATCAGCCGTCCATCCAGCATGTGATCGAGCATCGCCAGACTTGCCGCGGTGGCCGCCGGATGGGTGTTCGGCATGTTGATCGTGCCGGTGCCGAGCTTGATTTGCTTGGTTGCGGCGGCGATCCAGGCGAGGAACGCGACGCAGGACGTGATGTTTTCGGCGCGGTCGGTGACATGCTCGCCGACGTAACCCTCGGTGAAGCCGAGTTCGTCGGCGAGCAGGAATGCCTCGCGATCCTCCTGCAGCGACTGCCGCCAATCCTTCTCGAGAGGATGGATCGGCATGGTGAAAAAACCCAGCTTCATCGCCTGCGTTCTCCCTCGGGGTATCTTTCTTCGATCGGAACCGTCCCGCGCTTTCTCCCATTATGCCGATCCGAAAGCCGAGTCATCTGAAATAATCGACCGATAAACAAACTTGACGTTTGCCGGGGCGGGTCTTCTAATCCATCGAAAATCGTGGGGAGACCACATTTATGAAAGCGTCGGCTTTCAGCTATGCCCGTGCCACCAGCGTCGGGGACGCGATCGCGCTTCTGGCCGCCCATGGCGAGAGTGCGAAGGTGCTGTCGGGCGGCCAAAGCCTGATGCCCGCGATGAATCTTCGCCTGCTGGCGCCGGAACTGATCGTCGATATCGGCGCGCTTGACGAGCTGCGGGGCATCGCCAGGCATGAAAGCTTTCTCTCGATCGGCGCGCTGACGCGTCATGTCGATCTGCAAAACGCGCCAGACATTGCGGCCCATGCGCCGCTTCTGAAAGAGGCGATTGCCCACGTTGCGCATCCGGCGATCCGCAACCGCGGTACGATCGGCGGTAGCCTCGCACATGCCGATCCGGCTTCAGAGCTGCCGGCATGCATGATCGCGCTGAATGCGGCCATCGTCGTCCGTGGCCCTGCCGGCGAACGCCGGATTCCGGCCGAGGAGTTCTTTGTCGGCATTTATGAAACGGTGCTGTCGTCAGACGAATTGCTGGTCGCGGTCGAAGTGCCGTTCCCGCCGTCGAATTCCGCGCATTATTTCCGCGAATTCGCCCGCCGCCAGGGCGATTATGCCATTGTGGGCCTGGCCGCGCAGGCGGTCGTTGAAAATCAACGGCTGATCGATTTCCGCCCGGTTTTCTTCGGCCTCGCCGATAAGCCCGTTCAGGTGACGGCGGCAGCGATGCTCGTCAGCAAGGACGTCACGCCGAAGGTGCTATCCGACGCGTTGCAAGCCCTCGGCGCCGAACTCGATCCGCCAGAAGACCAGCAGGCGAGCGGCGCGATGCGACGTCAATACGCCAAAGTGCTGTTGGCGCGTTGCGTTGCCGCGCTTCTGTCCCGTTCCGATCTTTCGACATGGGGGACGGCATGACCGCGCCGCTGCCGATTTCGCTGGAGGTGAACGGCGAGCGCGTCGATGCGCATGTCCTGCCGCGGACCAATCTTGCGGATTTTCTGCGTGAGCATCTCAAACTGACGGGCACGCATGTCGGCTGCGAGCATGGGGTGTGCGGCGCCTGCACCTTGCGCGTCAATGGTGACATCGTGCGCTCCTGCCTGATGCTGGCGGTGCAGGCCAACGGCGCCTCGGTCGAGACCATCGAGGGCCTTTCGGACAGCGGCGAGATATCAGATCTTCAAGCCGCGTTTCGCGAACGCAATGCGTTGCAATGCGGCTACTGCACGCCGGCGATGCTGATCACCGCGCAGGATCTGCTCAAATCGGAAGCCGAACCGGGCCGGGAAATGATCCGCGAACATCTCTCCGGCAATTACTGCCGCTGTACCGGCTATCAGGCGATCGTCGATGCGGTGGAAGCGACCGCGAAAGCGCGCAAGGGCCGCGGGCGATGAGCAAGGCAAACGCCAATCCACAAGCGCTGTCGGAACTCGACCGGCCGAATTCCTATATCGGCAAAACCGTACCGCGCCCCAATCTCGATCGTCTGATGCAGGGGCGCGGGCTTTATGTCAGCGATCTCGATTTGCCGCGGATGGCGCATGTCGTATTCGTGCGCTCGCCGCACGCGCATGCGAAAATTGTCGCGATCGATACCAGTGCTGCGAAAAAAATGCCAGGCGTCGTCGCGGTCGTCACCGGCGAGGAACTGGCCGCCGTCATCACGCCGTGGGTCGGCGTTCTCTCGCATTTGAAAGGCCTCAAATCGGCGCCCCAGCGCGCGATCGCGACCGAAAAAGTGTGCTGGCAGGGCGAGGCGGTCGCGGCGGTCGTGGCGACAAGCCGCGCGGTGGCCGAGGACGCCGCTGAGGCCGTCACGGTGGAATACGAAGAGCTGGAAGCGGTCACGGATATGCGCACCGCGCTCGATTCCGCCACACCGGTCATTCATGCAGACCTCGGCGATAACCTGGCCTTCGAGCGCACGCTGGACGTCGGCACGGTCGATGCGGCGTTCGCAGGTTCCGACGAAGTCGTGGAAGCCGAATTCGTGTTTGGGCGGCATACCGGCGTCACGCTCGAGCCACGCGCGGTGGTCGCCGACTGGAACCCCGGTGAGGCGCGGCTCACGATCTACCAGGGCACGCAGGCCCCGCATATGGTGCAGAACATTGCCGCGCTGCATCTGGGCCTTGAGGAAGCGCAGGTTCGCGTCGTCTGCAAGGATGTCGGCGGCTCATTCGGGATCAAGGTCCACATCTATGCCGACGAGATGGCGACCTATGTCTTGTCGAAACTGCTGCGGCGGCCAGTCAAGTTCGTCGCCGACCGGATCGAGAGTTTCAATACCGATATCCATGCCAGGGATCACCGCTGCCGGGGGCGCATCGGCGTCAAACGTGACGGCACCATCACGGCATTCGAGATCGACGATCTCACCGGCATCGGTCCCTATTCGATGTATCCGCGCACCAGCGCCATCGAGGCCAATCAGGTAGTCAACCTCGTCGGCGGTCCCTATACGGCGAAGAACTATCGCGCCCGCGCCCGTGTCGTGTTCCAGAATAAAAATGTCATGTGCCAGTACCGCGCGGTTGGCCATCCGATCGCGTGTTCGGTGACGGAAGGGCTGGTCGATCTCGCTGCGGCGAAGATTGCGATGGACCCGGTAGAAATCCGGCGCCGCAACCTCATTGCCGACGACGCGTATCCTTGCGCGTCGGCTTCCGGCCTGCGCTTTGAGCTGTTGTCGCATCATACATCGCTGAACAAGTTGCTCACCATGATGGACTACGATGCGCTGCGGACCGAGCAAGCGGCGCTTCGCAAAAAGAACATTCATCGCGGCATCGGGATTGCGAGCTTCATCGAAGTCACCAACCCGAGCGCGGCGTTTTATGGCGTCGGCGGCGCCAAGATTTCGTCGCAGGACGGCGTCGCGGTGCGGCTGGACGCGCAAGGCGCGGTGATCTGCCAGACCAGCATCACCGAACAGGGGCAGGGTTCGGAATCGCTTACAGCGCAAATTGTCGGCAGCGTGCTCGGTGTCTCGATGGAGCGTGTGCGGGTCATCCTGGGCGATACGGACCAGACGCCCTATGGCGGCGGCACCTGGGCCTCGCGCGGCGCCGGCATCGGCGGCGAAGCGGCACTTCAGGCCGCCAAGATCCTGCGCAAAAATATCCTCGATGTGGCTGCCGCCATTCTGCAATCTTCTGCCGCCGAACTCGACATCGCCAACGATATGATCGTGAATGTGACCGACGCCGCGCCGCGGATCGAATTGCGCGAGCTCGCCAGGATCGTCTATTTCCGCCCGGATACGCTGCCGCCGGGCATTCAGCCGGAACTGATGGCGACGCGTCACTACGTGCCGCGCGAATACCCGTTTGCCTTCACCAATGGCATTCAGGCGTCGTGGCTGGAGGTCGATACCGACACCGGTTTTATCAAGCTGCTCAAGCATTGGGTGGTGGAGGATTGCGGGACACTGATCAATCCGCAGCTGGTCGACGAGAAGGTCCGCGGCGGCGTGGTGCAGGGTCTTGGCGCCGCGTTGTTCGAGAAATGCATCTATGACGAGTGCGGCCAACTGACCAACGCCAACATGGCCGATTACCTGGTTCCGATGTCGGGCGAGATGCCCGATATCGACGTCGGCCATGTGGTGTCACCGACATCCGAGAGCGAACTCGGTGCCAAGGGCGCGGGCGAGGCGGGGACGGCGGGCGCTGCGGCCGCGGTTGCGAATGCGGTGAACGATGCGCTCAAGCCCTTTGGCGCTGTCATCACCGAGATTCCCTTGACGCCTCAACTCGTCCTGACGGCCTTGAAGCGAATCTGACCGGCTTACAACCGGTCGATCGCCTTGAACGTGCCGTCGGGCTGAATCAGGGTCAGGAAGACTTCGGCGGGATCGTCCCGCGTTTTCTGTCCGACCGTGAGGTTATCCCCGCTGATATCGAACTTGCCGACCTCGTCAATGACCCGCAGCATCTCGGCGCGGGTGGGGTTGGGGCCGGCCATCTCGAGCGCGGCTGCGGCAAGCCGGCCGGAAAGATAACCCTCCAGCGAAACGAAGTCCGGCAGCAGGTTCGGATCCAGCGCCTTTTCGGCCGCCTGATAGTCGGCAACGACCCTCACCGACGCATCCCACGGAAAAGGCACGACCTGAGAGACGATCACGCCCTCGCCGTCGCGGCCGAGCTCCTCGGCGAGCGCATTGGCGCCGACAAAGGAGTTATTGACAAAGACCGGGTTGAAGCCGCTCTGGTGTGCGAGCCTGATGAATTCGGCGCAGGCCGCGTAGGTGCCGACCATGACCACGGCTTCCGGCTCCGCGCGCTTCAAGGTGCGCATGGCGGAGCCGACGGCCTTGGTGTTGCGTTCGTAGGTGCTCTCCGCCACCAGCTCCATGCCGCGCTTTTCCAGTGCACGCTTGACGCCGGCCAGAACGTCGCGGCCGTAAGAGTCGTCCTGGTAGAAGATCGCGACGCGTTTGATATCGCGATCCTCGGTCAGGTGCTTGATCCAGGCCTCCGCCTCGGCGCCGTAGCTGGCGCGAATGTTGACGACGTTGTGCAGATCGGCATCGCGAAGAAACCCCGCTCCGGTGAAAGGCCCGATAAACGGTACGTTCTGTTCCTTGGCGATTGGAACGGTCACGAGCGACGTCGGCGTGCCGACGGCGCCGATCAACGCGAACACCTTGTCCTCATCGAGCAGCTTGGCCGTCTGCACGACCGAACGATCGGGATCGTAACCGTCATCGCGGCTGATCAGTTCGAGCCGCCGGCCATGGACGCCGCCTTTGGCGTTGATCTCGGCGAAGGCCGCAAGAATCCCCAAGCGCATTTTCTGGCCCAGCGCCGACGAGGGACCCGACAACGCAGCCGCCTGACCGAACAGGATGCTGTTTGAGGTCACGCCAATTTCGGCGGCCCGAACCGGACAAGCCAGCACGACGAGAAGAGGCAGGCTAAAAAAAAGCTTTGGTTGTATGAGGCTCATTACAACACTTTTACGTGATGGATCAGGTGGCAGTCGCCCGGACGCTACCGCCTCCAGGTGAAGACCTCGCTAATCCGGCTACTTGGGTTGCCTGGATCCGGGCGTGATGCTTGCAACCTGTGGAAGCTGCCGCGCGGTCGTGTATCCGCTGCAGTGCAGCAGACGCGCAAGCAAATGGATCGAAGATCGTTAACTAAGGCGTCGGAACCCGGCTCTATGCCCGCGGATATTCAGGCTTTTTAACCGGAGTCAGCCTCATAAAAGGTCGACGGTGGCGCAATCCGTTCCGTCTCGGACTAAGGGCGAAG
>Ga0210389_10001295_pt1 | contig 20437 bp, 18 predicted proteins | sample IncBWH28OmetaG_FD_160127 | JGI IMG/M metagenome (GOLD analysis project Ga0210389, IMG submission 160127) | Forest soil microbial communities from Barre Woods Harvard Forest LTER site, Petersham, Massachusetts, United States - Inc-BW-H-28-O ...
CCGAAAGAATAATTTCTAACCGGTAACCCCGGAACACTGCTTTCAGCGGCATCTCGCTGGCCAGGGCCCGGCGAGCTTTTAACTCTTGGAAAACGGGAGTTTCTGCCAGCAACCTCCGCAGATAGAGGGACAATAAACCGAACAATCCGCCGAGCAAAAATGCCATCCGCCATCCATAGCTCGCTAACTGGCTTGGCGGCAGCGCTATATTTAAGCCGGTAGCAATTAATGATCCAAGTAGGATGCCACTCGACACTCCAAAGCTCATCAACCCACAGGCAACGGCTATCCAAGATAGAGGCACGTGCTCACTAACGAAAACCCAGGCGCCAGGCACCTCACCGCCTACCGCGGCTCCTTGCCCGATGCGTAGGAGTAATAAACAGACCGGAGCTATTGGACCGAGGGTGCGGTAGGTAGGCAGTAAGCCGATTCCCAGCGTCGCTAACGCCATCAAAAAGATACTGAAAGTGAACATCTGCTTGCGGCCGCGAAGATCGCCCGAATGAGCCACTATCACTCCACTCAACGGTCGTATCAGATAGCCAACCGCAAAGATCCCGAATGTCTGAAATTGTCGCAACCAATCCGGAATCCCAGGCGGAAAAAATAAGTCTCCGATGGTGTTAGCAAAGAAAACGAAGATCACGAAATCGTAAGCTTCGAGCCCGCCGCCAAGACCAGCCAGCCAAAGCGTCCTACGGTTTTGCTTCGTGAGACGAGAGGAACTTGTAACAAATTGCGTCGATCTCGATCATCAGTGACCCACCGGTTTTTACCTCAGTATCTTCCGGGAGAATCAATTTATCGCGGTTATTGGCGTTCGACCATCCTCCAACTCGGGGACTGAGGGCTGCGACGATCGCCCCTCCGCCAAGGCTAATGAAGGACCTCCGGCCAGTTCTGTCTCGAGTTCCTTTTGACGTTTGCATACGATACCGGCCACTTTCTCGGAATCCTTAGCCTTCACCGACCATCAGGTTATTTAACAACGGCCATCGCGGCTTCAGCGAATTTTGATTCATGCATACCCTCTCCATCGACATTCGCACAGTTACTTCACTTTCGGAGATCGCCCCGGCTTTTGTCTCAACTGCCGGTTTCCTGATTCGAAACGAGAGTTTGCGCGGGTAGTGGCCCAAAAGAGTCTCGCCGCTACCTCCTTCTTCGATGTGTATCGGCGTAAAGAAATGCCGGCCGATGAATTCATTCCTTTGCTTTACGCTCACCTTCGTCCCCCGCCGGTCGATCAGGCGAGATCGGATTTACCTCTCTGCCCGCTATCCCTCCCGTCCGGCTGTGCGACCGTACGAGTTCGAATTTGATCTAGTGAGAAAACTTCCTATCGAGAATGGTCCGCTACCGATCAAAACGAGAGCGGCAAGACAGGCAAGGTATAAGAGGTCTACCTCGTAGCCGGGCGGGCCAAATTGCGCGCCGGCAGCCGTTACGGCCTGAAGTTTGATCGCGCTGAAACCGTATGGGAGGTGCACAGTAACCATCGCCGCGAGTAATACAACCGCCATTGGCACGCTCGCCAGGGGGATGAACGCGCCAAGTAGGACAGTCAATCCGCCTAGCAACTCGACCAAGATTGTGGCCCATGCCGTTAGCTCTGGAAAAGGAACGCCCAGAGTGTGCAGAATCGCCGCAAACCGTTCAGGACCGTGTATAAGCTTGGCATAACCATGTTCCATAAAACCGTATCCGACAATCAGACGCAGCGGAAGCGCGGCCCAACGATGAAGGTTCCATGCGGAGGGCTCAAGGATGCCCGTCGCGAAAATTATAATATTTGATTTCTTTAAGGGTCGGGTTTGTAGGTTCATAAACTAGAAAAGCTTCATTAAGTTCGACACAACACCGCTTGTGCTGGCGATCATGTAGGTGTGATTACTGCGGCGCCAGTTGATCGTGGCGACTTTGTTTATCTGATCGAACACTGGTGATTCTGGCGGCGCATAATCGCTTTCCTTCACATAGATGAGATTGATAGCCGTTGTCGTTTATTCCAGAAATCGATGTTAGCTCCAATAAGCAGCGGGTTGTTAACTACATAATGAATACTACCTGCGATTGGTTCATAAAAATGTGAAACCGGGATGTTCTCCACAGAACGATTTAAGATTTAAAAGTTAAGACAATAGCGCAAGCATCTCGTTTAAAGGTTGCTTGGCAGTAAGGTCACGGAGTCCGCCAGTACTTTGACAGGATGCCGATTGCACAACCTGCAAATATGATGAAAAAGACAACGGCAGCGGCAGCGGCAAATTGATAGTCGCGGTCCTTCAGGTAGATAGTTAACATTAAGAGCACGCGCAGGATCGGCAACAGAATGAACAGACCGATGCCGACAATAACAAGCTGGGTGGCGATAGGGAGTGCCGCTCGCTCGTTAAACAATGACAGCACGAGCCCCACACCAATCACAGCTGAGGCAACGGATGTTCCAACGCTCAATAGGCGTGCCAGAAGCAACTCTAGGCGGGCGGCTTTGATTTTCTTACTGCTCATGTCGTCCCCCCATACAAATCTTTGCCAAAGGCAGCCAGAAACATTTGCGTGGCGAGAGCGCCAAGAACTGCCACAAAGAGAACCCGAATTCTATCGTTGGAAATGGAGATGAGAAGACGGGCCCCGAGCAATGCGCCAACCACTGACCCCAACACCACGGGACCGGCGATCGGACCAACGATATTGCCTCTGACGAAATAGCTGGTAGCGCTGGCTGCGGCTGTCACGCCGATCATGAAATTCGAGGTTGCCGAGGAAACCTTAATTGGTAGGCGTAGCGCTGAGTCCATGGCCGGAACCTTGAGAACCCCACTGCCAATACCCAAAAGAGCTGAACTCAAACCGGCGCAATACATCAATATCATGCCAACCGGAAGGCGCTCCACGCGATAGGCAATATCATGGCCTAGTTCGCGATCTGGATAGCTCGAATCCAATCTCCAGGTAGAGCGTCCGGTCGGAGCCGGTGTCGACGCGAGTGCAGTACTGCGGCGCTTCCCCAGCATCTGATGGGCAGAGAGCAGCAGGATCATGCCGAAGATGAAAAAGAGATCCGACGTCGGGATACCGCCCGCGAGGACAACGCCGCTAAGAGCGCCGGCCGTCGTCGCAATCTCCAGCACGATCGCCAGCCGCACGTTGGTTAAGCGACCCTTTAGAAAAGGAGCAGCGCTGCTGCACGAACAGGCAATAACAGAAACGATGCTGGCACCGATGGCAATTCGGATATCGACGTGGCCGAATGTTGTCAGGATCGGTACAATGAAGATGCCGCTTGCCATTCCCAGCATGCCTCCGAAGGCGCTAGCGGCAACCGACACGGCAAATAGCCAGAGTTCGGTCTCCGGGTTCATTTGCGGGAACCGCCGTTCCGCGGGCCTGGGGCACGCCGTGCTAGTCTGGTTACGAAAGTTCTCTGGCCACGCTGGCTTTCGACCAACCCGCGCTGGATCAAGCTTTGAATCGCTGCGCGAATCGTAGTCCGGCTAACTGCGTATTCCTGAACCGGGCAGTCCTCAGACGGAAGGCGAGTCCCAGGACTCAACGAACCGTCCGAGATACGGGCGCTGAGCGCCTGCTCAGCGTGCACATAAAGCGGTAGATGATCGACAGAATCAATTGTCATACTGACATAATGACATAATGATGTCGCTATGTCACGCAGTTTTCTTTCACCGGCTTTCCACTCAGTCGTTTGGGCCTACTGCCCGACCGTCCTCAAGAAAAGCCGCAAAGCAGAACCAATAGCCGCAAAAAAGCACAAAGAGCTCAAAACGACGAACCGCGGATGAACCCAGATTGTCGCAGATATGAAGCCCGAATCCTAGTAGAGGTGCGACTTGTCCGAAGCGGCTTTACCAGGCTACGCTATAGCAGTCGATTTCCTATCCGCGTAAATCCGTGTTCATCCGCGGTTAGTCCTTCTCTTCCTCTTGTGCTTTTTGTGCCTGCTTCAACAGTTCCAATTGAGGAGCTTGCTTGACGATGATGTCGGGAATAAACCTCTGGCCTGTAGTCTCATACCAGATAGTACGCCGAGGCTCCAAGTTGCCCTGGCTTAGTGATCGATCGCACGATTGCAAAACTTAACAAATCGGCTCCAACCACGAAACAATCGCATTAATCAGTTACATCAAGGAACGAACACTATTCGCTTTCAATGGAGAGTGCAGGTGAGATCAATATGAACGGTTCCCATGAAGTTAATCCACTTCGAATCAATCCCCGCGCCAACGATTTCTCTCACAGCCGGACCAAAAGTTGTGCGCGACTAACTGTGGTACGAGGTTTATTGGTTTGCGCTTTGAGCGTGGTGGCTACCTACCACGGTAAGGCCAACCCGACAAGCGGCGCGGCTACTGTTGCCGACACCGTTCTGAAGACCGATCACGCACGAGCCCAGGTTTGGCTGGAGAAAGGCGCTCACAAGTTAAACCTAGATAGTCATGGGGTAATTCTTAAAGGTTACGACCCGGTGGCTTATTTCACTCAAAAGAAAGCGGTCAAAGGAACTCCTAAATACGAGACGAACTATCAAGGAGCCACCTACTATTTCAGCTCCGTCGCGAACCTCGCTATCTTCAAGAGGAACCCTTCTAAATATGCGCCTCAATACGGCGGGTTTTGCGCGAACGGAATGAAGGACAGACGCGCCGACGATATCGACCCGAGCGTGTTTTTCATCATAAAGGGCAAGCTATACGTGTGCGCATCGCCAGAAGCGGAAAAAGAATTCCGCTCAAAAGAATCGAGAAATATAAAGAAGGCCGATCAAAACTGGGACGAGGAATATCGCTGGTGGTACTAACCGGCGGGTAAATCGAGCCATGCCTGAGCCGCCGCATCATAATAGGTATCGATCCACAAAGGATACCTTGCTCACGGAGAATGAGTAAGCCGTGCGGTCAAAATCTTCTCAGAACGAGGGATGCTCTTTTGCGTCCAACTTTGCGAAGCTCATCGGCGTTTCGCGCTAGGCTGTTCTGTGCTGAACACGAAGGAAGTGATACCTTGCCGATCGATGAAGATCCACCTGGTCGACGGCACCTACGAGCTGTTCCGCCATTTCTTCGCGGTGCCTGCCGCAATGGATGCGAACGGCCAGGACGTTGGCGCCGTGCGGGGCGTGCTCGGAACGATTCTGTCGATGATCGAGCACGGCGCGACCCACATCGGGATAGCAACCGATCATGTCGTGGAATCGTTTCGCAACGACCTGTATGCCGGCTACAAAACGAGCGAAGGCGTGCCGCCGGCGTTGCTGGCGCAGTTTCCGATCCTCGAGACCGCGCTTCTTTCCTTGGGCGTGGTCGTTTGGCCGATGGTCGACTTCGAGGCGGATGACGCCCTCGCGTCGGCGGCCGCCAAGGCTGTGTGTGAACCGGCGGTCGACCAAGTCTTAATCTGCACACCCGACAAGGATCTCGCCCAGTGCATCGTGGGCACGCGCGTCGTGCAGCTGGATCGCCGCCGCGGCCTCGTTCGCGATGAGGCCGGCGTCGTCGAGAAATTAGGCGTCGTGCCGGAGTCGATTCCGGACTACCTGGCCTTGGTCGGCGACAGCGCCGACGGCTTTCCGGGCGTATCTGGATGGGGCCAGAAAGCCACGGCGCTCACATTGTCGCGATATGCTCACCTGGAGGCCATCCCCAAGGACTGGCAGGCGTGGCATCCGTCCATCCGGAAAGCGCGCACCCTGGCCGCGACGCTGTTCGACGCCTGGAACGACGTCCTCCTGTATCGCACACTGGCAACACTGCGCTTGGATGTCCCGACCTTCGACACGGTCGACGCGCTCCGGTGGACAGGCCCGGACGGGGACTTCGAGGACTGGTGCCGCCGTCTTCAGTCCCCGGATCTCTTCGTCCGCACGATGTCCCGTTTGGGCAACGTTCCCTCATCGACCAGCAAATGAACGGCTCGATCAAAAGCGGCCCACGCTGACCCATCTGCAGGTCCGATGCACAGTCGCTAATGTTACTTGCCCGACTTCCGAAACCGCCCGCTCCGTGGCCGGAATCAATTAGTCGAATACCCGAACCAGCTAACGATGGATCGGTACTTCGCGATGCCAGTTACTTAGAATGCGCCCATCCGTATGTGGCTGTCTTGCCCATCGGATGCCGTTGGCAATAACCCGATGAACATAAGGGTTGTGGTAGATTGGAAAGGTTTCATGTCCCGGTCCAAAGAAGAAAATGCGGCCCCGGCCACGTTGGAAGGTGCAACCGCTGCGGAATACCTCGCCACCCTTAAACCAAGACACGAAAACAAGTTCGTCGGGCACGGGGATGTCAAAAGGTTCGCCGTACATTTCGGATTGCGGAACTTCAAAGTACGAGGGTAAGCCTTCCGCGATCGGATGAGCTGGATGGATCACCCAAACTCGTTCCAAATCGCCTTCAGGGAGCTCTCGCCATGCCAGATTGCAGTTAGTGCCCATCAAGCGGCGAAAGAGTTTCGAATGGTGTCCGGAATGGAGCACAACCAGACCCATGCCCTTAAGCACACGCTGCTGGATGCGGTCGATCAAAGCGTCACTAACCTCGGCGTGGGCAAGATGTCCCCACCAAAGGAGTACATCGGTGTCGTTGAGAACTTCTTCGCTGAGACCTTCATCCGGATCGTCAAGGCTGCCAGAGCGTATCATGAAACCCTCGTTTTTTAAGCCCTCCGCAATCGCGCCGTGAATACCCCCAGGGTAAATCCGGGCAACATCGGGATGAAGCTTCTCATGGCGGCCTTCATTCCAGATGGTTATCTTGATGGTCGGATTTGTTTCCATTTTTCGTTTCTAGATAAGAGATGGATGGATTCAGGCTTTCACACCGCCTGAGAACGTTTGGATGAAATACCGGCGAGCGAAGCCGAAGGCGATTACTGCCGGCAGCATGTAAAGAATCGCCAGCGCGCTTAAGAATCCGTAATCAATCTGCTGGACGCGTAGAAAAGCGCGAAAGAGTCCTAGCGGTAACATCTGCAGCTCCGACGAGGACACCAAGATGAGCGGCATTAAGAAATCACCCCACGCCGAAATGAATGCAAAAAGGCCCGCCGCAGCCAGCCCCGGCAGAGCTAGCGGCGTGATGACTAGGCGAATACGCTGGAACAGGTTTGCCCCGTCAACGAGTGCGGCTTCTTCATAGTCATGAGGGATGGTGTCGAAATAGGTCTTCATAATCCAGAGCGCGAGCGGCAACTGCATGGCGGCAAAGACTAAAATCATGCCGAGATAGCCATCGATTAAGCCGAATACTTGCATAACCGGGCGCACGGATTCTGGACTTACCAAGCTGCGAACCAGAGACCCAACCGCATCGTTGCCCGTCAGCAGAATCTTATATAGAGGCACAATTAATGCCGGCGGCGGGATCACCCGGATCAAGATGATTAGGTAGAGGAAGGGCCTTTTCCACCAGACTTTCATCCGGGACAGGGCGTAACCACCGAGCCCAGAAAATAATAGGACGATTGCGGTCGCCGTCCCGACCACCAGGAACGAGTTGAAAAACCATCGCGCGCCGCCTTCGCGCACAAAAATGCCGATATAGTTATTGAGTGTCCATGGGCTAGGCCAGCGCAGGAAAAGCGAGGCATTCCCATCAAAGGAGGACAGAATCACCCAAAGGAACGGAATCGCACAAAAGAGAGCGATCAGCGAAAGGGTTACATAGGCAACCCCGTCGCGATCGAAAAGCTTCGGGCCGACGGTTTTCGATCTACTCATTAACTTCAGACCTGGACTTTGAGAGCACGCACATAGACCAACCCGATAGCAACCGAGACAAGGAGAGTTACGACCGCCACGGCCGCGCCGTAACCGAGTTGAAACGCGGTGAAGGATTGATTGTAAATATAAACGCCCACAATTTCGGTCGCGTTACCTGGCCCGCCCCGGGTAAGGGCATATACGAATCCGAAGATCGAGATCGTGGTTACGGTCGACACGAGCATGTAGAGAAAAATCGTCGGCATTATCAATGGCAGGGTGACGAACCGGAAGATTTGGCGCGGCGAGGCACCGTCGATGCGAGCCGCCTCAAGGACTTCAGGCGGTACGGAGCTTAGTCCTGCCATCATCAGGATCATGGCCGAAGCGATACCCCGCCATGTGTTAGCAATAACTATCATTAGAAGGGGTAACTGTTCTAACCATCGTACTGGTGGGATACCAAGAACACCGAAGATCCGGTTCAGCGTTGAATGCTCGCCCCCAGCCAACATTGAAATCCAAATAAACCCAGCCACTACTTCGGGGACCGCGTTGGGCAGCAAGATGATCGAGTTAAACAAATTCTTGAAGCGAAGCGGCCGGCGCAGCAAAACCGCGGAAGTGAGTCCCAGAACAAATTGGCCGATCACGGCCGAACCAACCACAAACCAAAAGGTGATCACCAGCGAGTTCCAGAACTCGGCGTCCGCAAAGAGTCGGAAATAGTTGCGCATCCCAACAAACCGCGGGTGGGTCGCCGCCACGCCGACCAGCGAGGCATTGGTCAGGCTTAAGTAGATCGAGTAAAGCGCCGGATAGATAACCAGGGCGCCAAGCAGAAGAACGCAGGGCAAAAGGAGAAGCTGCAGCTGCCAGGATTTTTCTCTAGGAGAGGTCGCCATGAGCTTGGTGCCTTGTGAAAGCCGGGACGCTGGGAAGACCGGAGGCGATCGCCAAGCAATCGTCTCCGGTAGCCACTCTAAGAAGAACTACTTAATAGCGTCGTCGCCGAGGACCTGCTTGACGTACTCAACCAGAATCTTCTGAGCGCCCGCCGCGTCAGTTTGTTTGCGAAGCAGTGCCTCAGTAGCGCGGGCGATACCTTCTGAAACTGCCGAGAAACCCTCCGCGGTTTTCAAATAAGTTCCGGCTCCCGCTTTTAGAGAATCGAGGATTGGAACTAGCTCGGTGAGCTTTTGGAAGTTCGGATCAGCTGCAGCGTCGACCCGGCCCGGGATGTTACCCAGGTTTTGCGCGTAGGCTACATCCGCTTTAACCGAACCAAGCTCGAGCAAGACCTTTTTGGCCAGCGCGACGTCGGGCGATTTCGCATTGACTGCCCATGGACCATTGAGGTCAACCAGGACGTATTGTCCTCCCTTTTCGCCTGGCACTTCCCAGGTGCCCACAACTTGGGTGACATTGGGGATGGGACTTTTGCTCTGTGAACCCCAGTCATAGATATAGCCCCATGAACCTCCGGTCGTCACGATCAGTTTGCCCGCTGGGAACATCTCATATTTAGGCACTACCCAAGGCTCCGGCTCCAACAGCGGCTGGATCGGCATCAGATCGCCATTGATTAAATCCGCATAGAAACCGAATGCATCTTTTACCCCTTGCCCGCTGAGATTGAGCTTACCGTCATCACTCGCAATCTGTGGAGTCGCGGTACCGACAATCAGCAGCCTGAAACCTTCCTCGAAGGAACCAGTGCCCCAGGTTAAACCCGCCGGAAAGAGAAGACCGTACGCACCAGTCTTAGATTTGATTTCCTTGGCCCGGCTGAGAAGCTCCGCCCAGGTCTTTGGTTGGTCGGTAGAAATACCAGCCTTCTCCAAAAGGTCGCGTCTATAGTACAACTCCATCACATCCAGCATCGCAGGCAGAGCGTATATCTCGCCGTCTTTCCCGGTTACCATGCTCTTCCCGACGTCGAACAATTGCGAATAGCCGTCCCAAGCCTTGAGTTCTTTGGTGATAGGAGCCAGGTAGCCGGCGGCAACCATATCGGCGATATCCGAACCGTGGGGCGCGTTAATGATGTCCGGAGCATTGCCCGCTCGAAGTTCGGTCAAAAGCTTAGTTAAGAAATCTTTTTCTGGGGCGGGATATTCTATGACTTCGATGTGGACATTGTATTTTTTCTCAATCTCCGGAACGACCGTCTTCAGCGCATCGATTCGGGCCTGACGATGCTCAGCGATGCGGATCGTCTCAGCGTTGATTAAACCGGGTGCGAGGGCGGCGGCCAGGGTAAACCCGATCGAGATCAGTTTGTTAAACATTGATCCTCCTTTTCGGTTTGCGACGCGGCATTAAGCCGGAATCGCGACGTTGTGTACACGTTTGCATAATGCGAGCTGTGTAAGCGCCGGATTGCGGGCTGTCAAACAAAAATTGATAGGGAAATATAGGTATCGACACGTAGCTTAAAGTAATGTACACGTGTGCGCTGTATGACTTGTAGCAAAAATTTGCGACTGGGCGTTATTGGTACAGGGCACATGGCGGCGCACTACGCCAGAAGCTGGGTGGCCATACCAGAAGTCGTCTTTGTCGCAGTAAGCGACGTGAACGCCGAGTCCAGAAAGAAGTTCAGCGATATTTGCTGCAATGCCGGCCGGCCAAAGCCCCGAGAATTCGAGGACCTCAAGTCAATGATCGCTGCTTGCCGAGACGAACTCGACGCCGTCTACGTGTCTACCCCGCACACATTGCATGCCGAGCACGGAGTCGCTGTGGTCGAGTCTGGTCTGGATCTTTTGATGGAAAAGCCAATGGTCACTTCGGTCGAAGAGGCACAACGATTGATTTCAGCGCGTGATAAGAGTCGCTCTAAGGTTGTGATTGCTTTTCAAGGGGCTCTATCACCTTTGATTGCCAATACGCGCCAGCGGATACGGACGGGTGAGTTCGGAGAACTGGTGAGTGTCGCTGGCACAATTTGGGAAAACTGGTCCTCTCGGTACGCGGGGCATTGGAAGCAGCGATTGGAGTTGTCAGGAGGTGGTTTTATGTTCGATACCGGCGCCCACATGATGAACACGGTCTGTGTTTTAGCGGATGTGGATTGTGAACGAGTGTCGGCGTTTACGAACAACCGCCAGCGCAATGTCGATGTTGTGTGTGCCGTCGCCGGCCGGCTGACCAGCGGCGCCCTTTTTACGCTGAATGCCGCAGGCGACGGGCCAGCTGGCTGCAGTTCGCAGATAACGTTTTTTTATACGGAAGCGATTGTTCGCATCGATGCCTGGGGCGCCTGGCGCGAGATCGCTATCCCGGGGGTCCCCGTAGTCCGCGAAGAAGCGGAAATCATGGACAATCCGCTAAAAAGTTTTCTGGCGATACGGGCCGGCGAAGCGGAGAACCTCTCAACTGTAGAAGCCGGACTGCGTTTCGCGCGCCTCTGGGATGCAATCAAAGGATCTGCCGCCAGAGATGGCGAACCGATAGCGGTACGGGGGTGATACGAGGTTGTGAATTGCGTGAAGGACCGAATTACCTCTAAAGAACTGGCTAAGCTCGTCGGCGTTTCATCGGCAACCATCTCGCGGGCCTTTTCCGGGGACGCTCGAATCAGCGAGCAAACGCGCGCCCGCGTACTCGCTATGGCGCAGCAGTATGGGTATCAACCAAATGCCATTGCCCGCACGCTAAACAATCGGCGATCTCATCTAGTAGCGGTGGTAGTGAACGCTATCATCAACCCATGTGAGGCGCAGCAATTAGAAATGCTGGTACATAAGCTGCAAGCTCGCTCGCTCGTTCCGATCATTCTCTGTTGCGGTGATACTACTGAGCGTTTGCAGTTAATGCGCCTAGCTTCAACCTACCAAGTAGACCACGCGATAATCTTCTCGGATCTCGTACCGCTGAAAGACGCGATGCAGATATTCAGAACCGCGAGACTGATTATTGTCTCGGATGAACCCATCGAAGACGCCCGGATATCCTGTATCCGTTTCGACGGTGCTGAGGGGGCTGCCCAAATTGTCGAAAAGATACTTAACGATGGCCGTGAGCACTTTGCTTATCTGTGCGGAAGGAATTCAAGTTGGATCGACAAACAGCGTCGAGACTGGTTCAGTGCCGCCTTGGACCGGCATGGTTTAACCTTCGAAGCGGAAGCTCATGGCGATTATTCATACGATTCGGGATTTAAGGAAGCTTCTCTTCTCCTGCGCCGAACCAAGATTGACGCTCTCATCTGCGGCAATGACGTGATGGCGATGGGGGCACTCGACGCCGCGATGCGTCTACTCGGTCGACAAGTACCGGGCGACCTGGCCATTGTCGGCCAAGACGGTATCGCGATGGCAGCCTGGGAGTGTCACGACCTAACGACGCTTGCGCTCGACCAGGCAGCGTTTATCGACGCCATCGTTGACTTAATCGAGCGCCAGGAGACCGATAATATTGTGACTTCCACAACAGTCATGGAATGCAACCCCCGCTGGGGTTCAACTGCCTAAAGGGCTAGTATGAGTTGCTCGCTTTCTCTTTTTTGAAGGCGCTGAGCCAGTCGCTGCACGGAAAAGAACGCCCAGGCCTACTCGGCATCAAGCAACGACACGCGGACCAGGCCACGCAGCGAGTTAGATAAATAAATTGCGTCCGCGTTTATCAGATCTTCGTGATAGAGCTTTCGCTCCCGTACGCGTCGTGTGGCTAAGATTTCCGTTCGCATGACGCCGCTGAGCAAGCCGCTCCTGATTGGCGGTGTAAACCAGGCTCCGTCCTTGACTAGAAAAACGTTACTACGGGCGCCTTCTGTCAACTCTCCTTGTTCATTGAAGAACAAAGCATCAAAAACGGCGGTTCGAGTTTTGAGGCCGTCCAAAGTGTTGTCGTATAGTTTGCGGGCCGTGGTCTTGTGCCGGAGCAGCGGGTCGGTGGATTCAGTCCGCGCGGCGGCGATAATGCAGCAAAGTTGAGCGAGAAGCAGAGGCAAGGGATGAACCTGTATTTCGATCCCTCCCTCCCAGCTCAGCATCAGTTTAACTCGACACCGGTCCTCAACGATCGTCGGAACGATGCGAAAGAGCGTTTTTCGAACTGTTGATTCATCATATTTAAAACCGAAAAAACGAGCGGATTCCTTCAGCCGTTCTAAATGGGCGTCGACACGCATGAAGGTGCCGCTATCAAACAAGAAAGTTTCGAAAAGCATGAACTCGGCCTTCAACTCAGTAAGAAAACGAGCTTTTGCCCAGCATTCCGCATATTCAGAACTAGGCGATGAATCGGACACTATCCCGCTGCCGACATGCATTCGGCCGTGGTGACCAGAGTTCAATTCGATGGTGCGGATGGCGACATTGAAACTGAAATCGCCGCCTGGTCGCATGTGACCCACGCTCCCCGTATAGATGCCGCGACTAGACCGCTCGAGAGTATTGACAATCTCCATCGCGCGGATCTTGGGCGCGCCCGTAACTGAACCACATGGAAAGAGCGCCTTCAGCGTGCGATACAAAGATTTATTCGGTATCCGAGCGCTAACTTGAGAAACCATTTGATAGACCGTTGGATACTCCTCGACATGAAAGAGTTGATCTACTCGCACCGAACCGACTTCTGCGATCTTACCTAGATCATTCCTGATCAAATCGACGATCATTAGGTTTTCCGCCCGATCTTTCTCCGATCGCATTAGTGCCGCTGCTATGCCGGCCTCATCGTCGCCGTTTCTAGCCCTGGTCCCTTTCATCGGTCTTGCCAGAACTTGTTCTCCTCGCCTCTCTAGGAATAGCTCTGGAGAAAGGGAGAGGACTACCCGGTCAGGAAATTGGAGATAAGCGCCCTGATTGACTGGCTGCGATCGACGTAATTTCCTATACAGCGCTAACGGAGAACCGAAATGGGTGAAATCGGTTCTCCACGTCAAGTTGACCTGATAGATTTCCCCGGCAGCAATATGTTTCAGAGCAGAGTCTACTGATTCGAGGTACTCGGATTCACTTATCTCCGCTCGAATTCCGGCAATTCCGCTCGGGTAATTTTGTGAATCGCTTTCCTCCAAGGCTTGAGTTAGCCAAATCTCGAAACTGTCGTTTGGCAGCCAATCCACTTCATCAAATACCCAAGCCTGGAAAGGAGCCCAACGATGCGACTCCAGCGCAATTTTCAGCTTGGGCTCAAACCAAGATCCGATCTCATAGTCTATTAACAGGACGACGTGGCAAGATCGGCTCACTTCATCTATCGCCGCACAGGCGACCTCCAGCTCGGTTTGATTCGTCGCTTCGATCAAGCCAGTCGGTTCTCGAAAAATCCAGACGCCAGCTTCGGAACCCGCCGGTCCTACTCCATCGATCAGACCTCGAATCCGGGGAGCCATCCTGTAAAACTCAAAACCATGTTGGAAATTACCTGCAAACATTTGTGTTCGTGACCTGGTGGTTGCCCCGACTAAAACAACATTTTGATCGTCAGAAGTTTGGTTGGAAGCAGGCTCCGGGGTTCTGGGGCACGTTCGAAATACTTAGCGAAATCCATATGTCCTTCCGGCGCTCTACATGGCGGCCATCATCACTTCGGTACGCTGATCCGGCGGAATGTTCTACTTCTTAATCTTGGACAGACGATCGATCGCCTTCCCCCCTTGTGACCTGTTTAAGAGTCGCCGGTGAGGTGCCGACCAAGAAAGGTGGCAACCGCTGAATAGATATCCGCCTCCTGCCTTGGAAAGATACCTGGCCAGAAATAAAATCCGTGTGGCATACCCTCGACGACTGTCAGTTGCACGTTCTGTTTGCCCGAAGCTTCCAGCTTTGTTGCGAACGCCCGGCAACTGTCGACCAGCGGGTCGTGCGTGCCCACCGCAATAAACGAAGGCGGGTATCCGCTGAGGTCGCCTCGAATGGGGCTGGCGTGCGGATGTCTCCATTGCACATAACGGCAATAGGCCCCTCTGGCAAACCCTAGGAAGGCAGCATCAAAGACGACGCCAGTCGCGGCAAGTCTCTCGAATGATTCGTACTCCTCGAAACAAAAATCGAGAACGGGACCAAACATCGCAGTCGCGTTGGGGACCGGTAAGTTACGGTCGGAAACTCGAAGCGGCAAGGCGGCGGCGAAATTTCCACCAGACGAATCACCGGCCACACCTACCCGGTCTGGATCCCCGCCGATCTCGCGCGCGTGCGATCGAGCCCATTGATACACTTCCAGGCAGTCGTCCAGGCCGGTTGGAAACGGCCATTCGGGAGCAAGTCGATAGTTAACACTTACTACAATCACCTTTGCCACCGAACAGATGCGCCGGGTCATGTAGTCGGTGTCCTCCGCGGAGCCAACCATGAATCCCCCGCCGTGGCAATAGACCACGACAGGACGAGGGCCGGAGCCGGCGTCGGGATGATAGATCCGGCATCGAATTGGGCCGGCGGGAGACTGAATACGTTTCTCACTAACTATCTGGCCCGGAAAGAGATGCTCCCACGGTGGAAGAACGGTCGCAACGTCAGGAAGGTCTTGTCCTGCATAGCCTTCCCTAACAGGACGGATCATGATGTCGCGTAAGGAGACCGGTTTGCGGAGCTTCGCAAGCAGCTCGTACATCGGAGCGGCGCGATCAGCAGCGTCGATGTGAGTAACCCCAGGGCCATCGGTACGCCGATCCACATCCGATAGCGGATCTTCTGCTGGCAAAGCCTGACTCATAATGCTGCTCCTTGATAAACGATACTGCGCGCAAAAGTCGTCGTTGGCAAAATTAATAGCTGAAATAGGAGCAGGTCTTCTCTATAGCGAAAATTGTTCGAACGAACCACCTGCAAGCAATGGTCAACCGCGGGTGGGCGTGCTGCCTATCACCAACTTGTTCTTCGAGTCAATTTTCGGTAAAGAGTGACCCTATCCCATTTCGGTTCTCTTCCCGTGGTGGCAATTCAGTTTGGCTCACTGGCGAAGCGCTGCCATAGGATCGACTTTGGCCGCTCGAAAACCCGGGAGTAAGCAGGCGATCAGCCCTGCCGTCCAGAGCACAAGAACCGCAACGCCGAGGGTAACAGGATCATCTCCCCTCACCTCATATAGTAGGCTTTCGATTGAGCGACTACAAACTAGGGCAGTCAAGATTCCGATGATCAAGCCGGTTCCCACCATCGTGAGTCCACGTTGAATTACCAATCTGAGAATGTTAGTGGACCTCGCTCCTAAGGCGATGCGAATGCCGATTTCTCGCGTTCGTTGGTTAACGGAATAAACCAATATCCCGTACAGCCCAATCGCCGACAGAAATAGCGCGGCGCCGGAAAACACGCTGACCATTAGAACACTCAGTTTCCGGGTCGAAAAATTGTCACCGATCATTTCGTCGTAAGGACAGATTGTGCCGATAGCCACGTCTGGATCGATCGAAGCAATTATTTTCCATAACTCAGGTAGTAACGCCAACGGATCGCCTTTGGCTCGGAGCAACAATGTTTCAAGAGTGTCGGAGTCGTTGGCGGCGACATATGCTGGCGGACCACTATCCGCGCCACCCGGACTGATGTACAGAATGTGAGCAGCGACCCCGACGACTGTGTAGGCACCATCATCCAAGAGGTTGATCACTTTGCCGATCGCGCTTTGCCCCGGCCAATATTTTTCCGCCAGCGCCTGGTCGACGATGATTACCTTTTGATTATCGCCCCGTTCGTGCGCCGTGAAATCACGTCCTTGCACCAGCGGGATCTGCAGCGTGCCAAAGAAATCCGGTGCGACCATCTGCCAAGCTAAAACCGGGCGATGGGCCGGCCCTGGGTCAGGCTGTCCAGCGGCAGATTAATCTTTGGCTGACGTGGTCAACGCTGCTTGTATGGACGAGCGGTGGTTAAGTAATGCCCGCGTTGCTGCTGCGATAGGCTTGCGCTAATAAGGAAATGGGGTGCAGAATCTTTAGGTTCTTATTCGAAAATCTTGCCCCGGCTTCCAATTGCACCGAACAGCCAGGATTCGCCGATGCCACAATATTGACGCCAGTTTTTTCGATGTTCGCGAGTTTTCGTTGCAGGAGTTTCTCCGACATATCTGGCTGAGTGATGTTATAAATCCCGGCGCTCCCACAGCACCAAGTCGATTCCGGCAGTTCAATTAACTCCAGCCCCGGGATGGCTTTGAGTACTTGTCGAGGCTGTTCGGTAATCTTTTGTCCATGGCACAAATGGCAGGCCTGATGATAGGTGACCCTTTGGGGTATGGAGACTGTCGGAGCCTGGATACCGATCTCAGCCAGCCATTCGTGAATGTCGCGCAGCTTGGCGGACCACTGAGCTGCGCGTTCAGCATAAATCGGGTCGTCGTGTAGCAGATGCCCATAATTCTTAAGATGCGTACCGCATCCGGCTGCATTGGTTACAACCGCGTCCAAATGCTGGAGATCAAAGGCATCGAGCGTTCGGCGTGCCATTTCCTTAGCCAATTCCAATTCGCCGTTGTGAGCGTGCAGTGAGCCGCAACAGACCTGCAACCGCGGAGTGATTACCTCGCATCCGTTGGCGAGTAACACGTCAGCGGTGTCGCGGTTAACATGAGAAAAGGCGAGGTCTTGTACGCAACCAGTTAAAAGGCCCACGCGATAGCGCTGGTTTGCAGGTGTTTCCACTGGCCGGATCAACTCATCTGAAAATCGGCGCTGCAGGCGAGGTGTTAATGGTTCAAGTCTTGATAAGCGGCCGGGCAGCAAACGAGTCAGTTTCAACCTTCGCACCAGTGTTTCCAGCCTGGTAACCTGGAATAACCAGATTAGGCGGCCAAGGGTCCTTAACGCTTCTGGATTTGTGAACAACCACCGTAGGGTCAGGGTACGCACGCAATCGCGGATCGCGCTGCGTTTAACCCCGGCCTGTTCGATGTCTGCTCGTGCGAACTCAAACATTTGACCGTAGTGAACGCCGGCGGGACAAGCTGTTTCGCAAGCCAGACAACCTAGACAAAAGTAGAGCTCCTCGCCAAATGCGCGGGTCACTGCCAGCTGACCGTCCGCGATCTGCCGCATTAAAGCGATGCGCCCGCGGGGGCTGTTTCGTTCGAGTTTCGTTTCATCGTAAGTTGGGCAGGTCGGCAGACACATCCCACAATGGATACACTGCTGAAGCACCGAGTAATCCAAGCGCCGCAGATATTTTGACGGATTCTCCGCACCTTCCGGATTGGCGCGACCGACCCGTACCGCTGCCGCATGTAAATCGTCAGAAGACCTCATCAATCGAAAATCTTACCCGGGTTCAAGAGGTTGTTAGGGTCAAGCGTCCGCTTTAGCTGGCGCATCAGCTCCAGGCTAGCGTCGCCGACCGCGTTCGCTAAGAACGGTTTCTTGGCCAGTCCCACACCATGCTCGCCAGTGATAGTTCCACCTAACTTTACCGCGTGCTCGAATATCTCGACCATCGCTTTCTCAACTTTGGCCATTTCAGCGGTGTTCTTTTCATCCGTCAAAAAGGTCGGATGTAAATTGCCATCGCCCATATGCCCGAAGGTGCCGATGGTTAGGCCATACTTGATGGACACTCCCTGAATAAACCGAATCATGGCAGCCAACTCACTGCGAGGGACGGTAGCGTCTTCCAGGATCGTTGTCGGTGACCGACGAGCGAGTGCCGAGAAGGCCACGCGCCGGGCGGTAGTCAAGCGGGCGGCTTCCTCACCGGATTTCGCGACCTGTACCGCCGTAGCTCCGTGCTCACGCGCAATTTCTTCCATTCGGCTCGCCTCCTCCTCGACAACTACGACATGTCCGTCGGTCTCAATGAGCAAGATGGCTTCGGCATCCATGGGTAGACCAATTTGGGCGTATTCCTCTACGCAATGAATGGTAATCCGGTCCAGGAACTCCAAGGTGCATGGGATGATTTTGGCGGCGATAATGGCCGACACGGTATCGGCCGCTTTATCCATCTTCTGGAAGGTGGCCAACATGGTTTTTCTGGCTTGCGGTTTGGGCACCAGCTGCAACAGCACCCGCGTGATAATTCCCAGTGTCCCTTCCGATCCGATGAAAACATCCTTCATCGAATAACCCGCAACGTCCTTGACGCATTTGTTACCGAGAGAGATCGCTTGGCCGTTGGCCAGCACCACTTCTAAACCCATGACGTAATCGCGCGTGACCCCGTACTTAAGCCCGCGCAAGCCTCCCGAGTTCTCGGCCACGTTACCGCCAATCGTAGAAATGCGCATCGAACCGGGATCAGGGGGGTACAGGAGTCCTGCCGCATCCGCTAACTCGGCTACTTTCTGAGTGATGACGCCGCTTTCAACGTGGATCGTGAGGTTCTTCGGATCCAACTCGAGCACTTGGTCCATCTGCGCCAGACACAGGACTATGCAGCCGGGAATAGGAACGCTGCCCCCGCTTAAGCCAGTGCCAGAACCTCGGGTTACTATAGGAATCTTGTACTCGGCAGCGTACTCAGCGACCTGGCGTACTTCAGCGGTCGTCTTGGGTAGGACCACGCACCCGGGCTCGCTGTAGAGAGTGGCGGTACCGTCAAAACCGTAGGTCACCAAATGCTCTCGTTCCCAAAGAACACGTTCTTGGCCGAGTATGCCCGTGAGATCAGTGGCGACTTTTTGCATAGACGGAGTGCGTTTAGATCGGCTTCAGGTGGACCTGTTTACCTTATGCCATGAAACACTAATCGTTTCTCCTGTGGTCTGCGATTCAAGGGCCGCAGCAAAAAGTTGTTGGCTCCATACCGCCTCGACTGGAGTCGCACATCCGAAACGTTCTCCGAGGGCGCCCTCCCGTTCCATCAAAAATGCTGCCCACATTTGCTGGATAATGTCAGGAAAGCCAACCTCGAAAATTCCTCCGGTGATCGTTTTGAAGGGCACCGTAAATCCGAGGTCGGTTCGTTTCCAAAACTGCTCCTTCGAGCGTTCGAATAACCACAACGTTTTCGAGCGCGGCGGGGTTAAGGTCAGCGACCCCCACCAGTTTTGGCTCAATAGTGACATCGACCAGTGCACGCCAGCGAGCGAATGCGCTGGCGATCTCGCGTCCCATTAAGCCGCCACCAATAATACCGACACCGATTGGCCTGCGTTTCACGACGGATTCCTTTTCGTTGGCATAATCTTTTTCAAATCTCCATCCACCATGTAACCCCCAGCCTGGAGAATATTAGCAAGGCTATCCTGGACCGGATAAACATCGATGATCTTCGGCCTATCAACGATCCAGTTACCACCGGCCAGGATGCCTCTGCGCTCGGATTGGGCAGGGTTCAAGAGCTGATTCCGTTCAAAAGAGCTCTGTGATTCAGCACTATTTGCTATAGTCCCGTGACCAAAGGTTTGCGAGAGTCTTGACCGTTGCCGGCGTAACCACGCGTCCTTTCGCCAGGCAGCCGTCCGGACCGCACCCCGGGTCTTGTTGCTTCGCAATGGCGATAATCACCCGAACCGCCTCCTTGGCCTGCAAGTAAGCATCCCAGGTTGTTGAGACGTCAATGTAGCCATCCTCCATCGGCTTCACCGCGGCGGTAAGAAGGTCGCAAGTCGCCAACCACATGTGCTTTGGCTGTCCGGTCGGCGCCCAACGGCCTGCTTTCTCCAGAGCCGCTTGAATCGAGGGGAAAGCGAAATCGCTTGCTGCGAACACGCAATTGGCCTCGGGATGCGCGTTAAGCGCATTCGTCAATCCGGACAAAAATAGCTCGGGATTCCAGTTGGTCGGTATCTGTACAATCGTCGTATACTGACCGGTTTCCTTCGCAA
>Ga0210389_10001297_pt1 | contig 20415 bp, 15 predicted proteins | sample IncBWH28OmetaG_FD_160127 | JGI IMG/M metagenome (GOLD analysis project Ga0210389, IMG submission 160127) | Forest soil microbial communities from Barre Woods Harvard Forest LTER site, Petersham, Massachusetts, United States - Inc-BW-H-28-O ...
TGCGCCTTCACTGGTCCCACGAGAGTAACGGTTGTAGATCAATAGTTTGCCACTCTATCCCGTTCGAAACGCGAATGCGTCACACAGTTCCTCCGATTCGCCGTCCCGCAGATACAATCGGATTCTCGCATAAGTTGTAAGGAATACAAGCTAAGCGATTGTATTAATAGGGCTTCGGGTAAAAGACCCCTTCGAAGCCGTTTCGGGCCGGACTAAAGAGCTGCCTTGGCCGACTCGAACAGCAAGCTAAGCCTCTGTTCCATATCGGCTTGCAATCGTTCGAGTGCGGCCGCATCGAGACCCTTCGCGACATAGACCGGTTCCCCGACCGCAATCACGATGCGCGCCCCGATCTTCGGGATCACGAATCGATCCCAGCTGATTTTCCACGCGCGCGAGGCGAAATAGCTCAAGGGCACGATGGGTCGTTGCGAGAGTTGCGCGAGCAACAATGCCCCCGGCTTGAATTTCCAAGCGGGTCCGCGCGGACCGTCCGGCGCGATCACCGGCGAAATGCCCTCATGCACCAACGCCTGATAGAAATCGCGCAGCGCGCGCGCACCCGTGTGAGTCGAGGAGCCGCGAATCACTTCGCCGCCGAGGCTGCGCACGATGAGCGCGCCGAACTCGCCGTCGACCGAGGGACTGATCAAGACCCCCAGCTTCACGCCGGCATCGCGCTGCTCGAACAGATATTTGGCGCAGAACAACTGGTGCTGATGCCAGTACACCGGAATGAACGATGGCGAACGCGCCAGCGCCGCGCCGATGTGCTCGCCGCCCAGGATTCGCACCACTTTGCACCAGCCTACGACGGTACGCAGCAACGTGAGGACAATGGGCGCGGCAATCTTGTACAACCAACGCCGGCCCCGCGTCAGTCGCCGGCCGGAGCGCGTCTGATGATCGTAGATGGTGTTGCGTAGGCCGCCGTCTTCTCGTTTCTTTTGCACGGCTGGTATTGTCGGGAAGCGCTCCGTGCGGCGCAACGCCTAAGTTACAATGGCGGCATGCAAACCATGGCAATTCCGCCCGGCCCGGCAGAGGGCTTCGATATCGGCGGCAGTGAGGAGTCGCTCGCGCGCCTGCAGGACTATTTTGGGCGCTTCGGCGACATCTACCGCGTATTCGCGCCCGGCCGCGGCGTGTTCAATTACGTCATCAATCATCCCGACGACATCAAGCGCGTGCTGTTGACCAATCACCGCAACTACACCAAGGGTGAGGGCATGGATCGGGTCAAGATCCTGCTGGGCAACGGCATCATGACCAGCGAAGGGGCTTTTTGGCGCAGGCAGCGGCGCATGATGCAGCCGTCCTTCCACCGGCGTGTCATCGATCAGTTCGGCCTGCTCATCAACGAGGCCAATGAGAAATATGCCGAGCGCTGGGCGGCGACGGCCGCGCGCGGCGAGCCCGTCAACGTGTCGAGCGACACCAGCGAAATGACGCTGGAGATCGTGCTCAAGTCCATCTTCGGCAGCGATTTGGAAGGATTGGCGCAGCGGATGGGGGTGAATCCCTTCGAAGTGGTCGCGAAGCAGTCGAACCGCGATCTGAAATTTGCATTCCAATTTCGATCGCTGGGCAAGTTGGTGGGCGAGTTGATCCAGCAGCGCCGCCATGCCCCGCAGGAGCATTTCGACTTCCTCAGCATGTTCATGATGACTCGGGACCGGGAAACCGATGAGCCGATGTCCGACAAGGAATTGATCGACGAGGTGCTGACGCTGATCGTCGCGGGCCACGAAACCACCGCCGCCGCGCTGACCTGGACCTGGTATCTCGTCAGCCGGCATCCGCAGGCCGCGGAACAGCTGCGCGCGGAAGCGGACCGCACGAGCGCCGACGGCCTCTTGGGGCTCGATGCCGCCGAATCGATGTCCTTTACTCACCAGGTTCTACAGGAATCCTTGCGGCTCTATCCGCCCGGCTGGCTGATTACGCGCCGTTCCATCGAAGCCGATGAACTCGGCGGTTTTGCCATTGCACCGCGCACCGATGTGTTCATCAGTCCTTATATGCTGCATCGGCACCCGGCCTTCTGGAGCGATCCCGAAGAGTTCAAGCCGGACCGCTTCGCCGACGCGGATGCCAATGAACGCCACAAATTCGCTTATATTCCCTTTGCGGTGGGGCCGCGTCACTGCATCGGCGAGAATATCGCCATGTTCGAGATGCTGGTGCACATGCGCACCATGATGCGCCGCTTTCGCCTCTCACGCGCGAGCAATGACCCGATCGAATTCGAGGCGCAAATCAACCTCCGGCCCCGATCCAACCTCCTGATGAAAGTAGAAATGCGATGAACGATGTGAACAAGCTCGCCGGCTACACCACCCTTGTCGACATGCTGGAAGGCAATCGGGACGCCGACCGAAGCGTGACCTACGTTGAAGGGGAGAACAACGAACGGCGCGTAGCGTACCCGGAAGTGCACGCCCGCGCGGTGGGCATTCTGTATCACCTGCAGGCCGCCGGCGCGCGGCGCGGCGACAAGATGATCATATTCCTGAGCAACAACGAGCAATTTCTCGACGGTTTCTGGGCCGCGATGTCGGGCGGCATCGTCCCGGTGCCCCTCGCCGTGGGAATCAGCGACGAGCACCGCCACAAGCTGCTGCGGGTTGCGCGCAAGCTGGGCAATCCATTGCTGTATACGGACGCCAAGACCCTGGAGCGGCTGGGGGCGCTCGCCGAACAGGTAGGAGAAAGCGCGCTGTTCGCACAGCTCAAAGCGCGCACGTTCCTGGTGGAATCGATCACGGATATCTCGAAAGCCGGAAAGCTCGCGCGCCCCGCCCCCGCGGACCTGGCATTCATTCAGTACTCCTCCGGGTCCACCAGCGAACCGAAGGGAGTCATGCTGACCCATCGGAATATGATCGCCCACATTCAAGGCGCAACGGTAATCGGCCGGTTCAACCAGCACGATGTGTCGTTGAGCTGGATGCCGCTGACTCACGACATGGGCTTGATCGGGCTTTACTTGATGCAGTTCGCGAATCGGGTGCACGTCAATCTCATGCCGACCGAATTGTTCGTGCGGCGGCCGCTGCTGTGGCTGCAGACAGCCGCCAAAAAACGCGTCACGCTCACCTGCTCGCCCAATTTCGGATATCGGCATTTCTTGAAGGTTTTGGGCGATCGGCGCCTGGAGAACACGGACCTGTCTTCGATTCGATCCATCTACAACGGTGCGGAGCCGATTTCAGCAAGCCTCTGCAATGAATTCATGAATACGCTGGCGTATACCGGCCTGAGGCGCAGCGCCATGTATCCGGTGTACGGATTGGCGGAAGGCTGTCTCGGCGTCACGTTTCCGCCCCAGGGTGAGGAGTTTCACTGGATCCGCCTGAACCGCCACCGTTTGAGCGTGGGTGCGAAGATCGAGCTCAATCCAATCGAAGCGCGCGATGCATTCGAGGTGGTGGGCGTGGGTCACGTCGTGCCGAACACCGAAATGCTCATCGCGGATGATTCGCGTAGCGGCCTGCCTGACGAGACGGTCGGGCACATCTTGATTCGCGGACCGAGCGTCACGAGCGGCTATTTCGGCGACCCCGAGGCCACTGCGACGGCAATCGATGCGAACGGATGGCTGGACACCGGCGATCTGGGGGTGATTCACGAGGCTGCGCTTTACATCGTGGGCCGCGCCAAGGAGATCATCTTCGTCAATGGCCAAAACTACTATCCCTATGATCTGGAGAATATCGCGCAGCGTGCACCGGGTCTTGATTTGAACAAAGTCGTTGCGGCGGGAGTCGCGACAGCGGGATCTCAGGGCGAAGAGCTCGTGATGTTCGTACTGCATCGCGGCTCCATGCTGGAATTTCTGCCCACCGCGAATGCCGTCAGCCGGCTCATCAACGAACACACGGGCCTCGAGGTCGCACAAGTCATTCCCACCAAGCGCATACCCAAGACCACCAGCGGCAAGGTTCAGCGCCACCTTTTGGAACAAGCCTACACGGACGGGGAATTCGACGCCGAACTCAAAGAGCTGCAGTCATTGCGCGATTCGCGAGGCCCGGCCGATCGCGAAGCGGGCCCGGGACTGGAGGCTCGCCTGCAGGCCTTGTGCGAGGCCGCGCTGCCAGGCAAGCGAATCGATGTGAACGACAATTTGTTCGAGATCGGCGCGAGTTCGCTCAAGCTCATCGAGATCCACGAGAGCGTCGACCGCGATTTCCCCGGCCTCGTCGATCTCACGGAGTTGTTCGACTACCCCACCATCGCACAGCTGGCCAAGCATTTGGAAAACAAGCTCAAAGCGACTCCCCGGCACTGAAGGTGTCGCAATTATCGATTTTCCCGGCACCGAATCCGCGGCGAAACCAGCGGACACGCTGCGCGGAGGTTCCGTGCGTGAAGCTGTCCGGCACGACGGTTCCTTGGGTGCGCCTTTGCAGCGTGTCATCGCCCACCGAAGAGGCCGCGGCAAGACCTTGCTCAAGATCGCCCGGCTCGAGGATCTTTCGCGCCCGATTGGCCTGCTGGGCCCACACGCCGGCGAAGCAGTCGGCCTGCAACTCAACGCGCACCGACACCTGGTTCGCACCCACGCGTCCCGCGCGGCGCTCGGACTGCGCCGCGCTATCGGTGATACCCAGCAGGTTTTGCACGTGATGGCCCACCTCATGCGCGATGACATAGGCCCGTGCGAAGTCTCCGGGGGCGCCAAAATCCGTGGCCAGCTGCCGATAAAAATCCAAATCGATGTATACCTTTCGATCGCCGGGACAGTAAAAGGGACCTGCCGCAGTGCTCGCGAGGCCGCAGGCGGAGTTGACTTGCCCGCTGAAGAGCACCAGCTTGGGCCGCGTATACACCTTGCCCAGGTTTTGAAAATAGGCGCCCCAGACGACTTCCGTATCGCCGAGAATCGCGCGCACGAAATCGACCTGTGGATCATTGGGATTGGGCGCCGTTGGCGCCTGGGCAGGCGCGCTGGCCGATTGCGGCGCGCCGTTCAGCAGGCTGAGCAGGGTCGATGGATCGATGCCCAGAAAATAGCCAATGACCACGATGGCGATGGTGCCGATGCCGATGCCCGCACCCCGGCCGATTCCTGAACCACGCTCATCCTCGACATTATCGCTGCGGGGGCTTTCATCCAGTTTCATAGGCGGACTCCCTGCTCGTCGGTTCAGCGCTTGAGCAGCGCATCATAGCCCAAGCTTGCGCTCAAGCCGCCCCGTATAAGGGTTTCTTCAGCCGCCATCGCCTGTAGGACCACAGCCAATCCGCGGGACTCTTGAGCACATCCGCTTCGCAGGCGCGCGCATAGCGCTCGGTGACCCCATTCGGCTCGAGCGGCTCACGGCCGTCCCACAGCGGGCGAAATTCGACCTCGTAATAGCTGCGCCGCACGCGCCGCACGTGGGCATACAGGATCGGCAGCCGCATCGCGCGCGCGATCTGCTCCGCGCCGATATAGAACGCCGTGTCGAGACCCAGAAACCGGGTCCAATAGCGCTGGTCGGTCGACATGGGCGCCTGGTCGGCGTTCATGCCCACCGCGCGAATCACACCGCGCCGGCGAAAAAAGTCTGCCAGCAATTCCTTGGCCGGAACCATTCTGGCGCCGAAGCGCGAGCGCAGCTCGAGCATCAAGCGCTCCGCCCACGCATCATGCAGGGGTTTGTAGGCCGCATCCACCGGGTAACCGAGCTGCAGCGTCACGCCGTGCAGCAGCCACTCCCAATTGCCGAGATGCGAGGTCATGAACATGATGGATTGCCCGGCATCGAGGTATGCCCTGGCCGACTCAACATTGATGAGGCGCATGCGACGGCGCATGTCATCCTCGCTCATGGACACCGACTTCAACAGCTCCACCGACACATCGCAAAAATTCCTCAGGAACTGTTTGTGAATGGCCTCGCGCTCGGCGAAGCTCATCGCGGGATAGACTTTTTCAAGCTGTTCCCGAATGACGTGCCGACGATGGCGCACGACGTAGTAGGCAAGAAAGTAGAGAAACGCGGATAACGCGTATAGCGCTGCCCAAGGCAGGCGTGACAAAAGTTTGATCATGGAAACCCGCGGACTGCGTCGTGCCGGGATTCTAACACACTGTTTCTAAACGGTTTCGCAGCTCGCAAAAGGGAACAGCGTTATGATAGTCAACGTGAGTACCGCCGAATTCATCGCCCCGCGCCAAGAGCCGCCCGTCGCCGCCGGCACCCTCAAGGTTCACATCGTTCGTGCCGGCCTCGACTCGCACGTCGACAAGGAGGATCGGGTCGCGGTCGAAGCGCCGCTCGAGTACATGCTGCATCATCCGGCACTGGGACTCGAACCCGTATCATTCGGCACGACCATGAGAACGCCGGGCGACGACGAGAATCTCGCCGTGGGCCTGCTCTACGGCGAAGGGATCGTCAATGGGGCCGGTGATATCGACGCGGTCGAATCGAGCACACGCCGTCCCAACGTGGTCAACGTACGCCTGCGCCCGGATGTGCACATGGAAATGCAGACTGCGACGCGGCGATTTTCCGCGGGTTCGAGCTGCGGCGTGTGCGGCACCACCGGACTCGACGCCGCGATCGCGCGCGCGGCCGCGACCCGTATCGCCCCCACCGCGGCCATCGACCTGGCTCTGCTGTTCAGTTTGCCGGAGCGCATGCGCACGGCTCAGTCCAAGTTCGGCGATACCGGCGGCATTCACGCGGCCGCGCTGTTTGATTTTTCCGGGAATCTCATCACGGTGGCGGAGGATGTCGGCCGCCATAACGCCTTCGACAAGCTGGTCGGCGAACTCTTGATGGCGGGACGGCTGCCGCTCCATGAGCACATCATTCTCTTGAGCGGGCGCGCGAGTTTTGAGCTGACGCAAAAGGCATTGCGCACCGGTGCCGGCATACTCGCCGCGATTGGCGCCCCCTCGAGCCTTGCCGTCAATCTGGCTCTCGCCTCGGGTCTCACGCTGGTGGGGTTTTTGCGCGAGAAGCATTGCAACGTGTACTCGAGTCCGCAGCGTTTCACGGCAAACGCCGAGTGGTCGCGCGGAAAATAACTAGGCCAATTGCGCCGCCGCCGCCGCCGCCGCGGTTGCGGCGCTGCGCGCCGACGTCGTTTTGCGGTGCTTCGGTTTGAGCTTGATCTTGGGCCACCACGGCAGCGCTTCGGTCATCACCAGCACCTTGCCCGGCGCCAGGGCCGGCTGATAGCCCGGCAGGTTGGCAAGAATTTCTCTCCAGCCCTCGCCGGCGAGCGCCGCGCACAAGCGCTGCACGGCCGTGTGCCCGAGATTGCCTTTCAAACAGGCGAGAAAATAGTTCTCTTCCACCAAAGGCGCGAAGTGCAGACCGAACTCGAGCGCGGCGGCCTCGACGCCGACGCCGGCATCGGCCAGGCCGCTGGCCACGCACAGCGCCACCGCGACGTGGGTTTGCTCGGTCAATCCGCCATAGCCCGGCAGGTCGCCGGAGTTGATCGAGTGTTCGTGCATGAGATGATCGATGAGCATTCGGGTGCCTGAACCCGTCTGCCGGTTGACGAATCGCAGCCGGTGCCGCACGACATCGGGGAAGGTGCGGATGAGCGCAGCGTGCTCGCGCCTGACCATCAAGCCCTGCATGCGCCTCGAACAACCGATCAACTTGTGCCGCCCCGGCTTGAGCAGGGGCTTGAGGGCCCTGGCAAACACCGGTGCGGCGCCGCGCAATGCCGGCACATGAAAGCCCGCCACGAGGCATTGCCGATCGCTCAAGCCTCGCAGCGCATCCTCGCTTCCCCGAAAGCGAATATCCAGATGCAGGTCCGCGGTGCTGGCGACATGCTTCTGCAGCACCGAGAGGGCGATATCGTGGCTGGCTTGAACCGAGAGCAGCTGATGGCGCTGATCACGGGCTTCGCCGACGACGCGCGACAGGTCGGAGCGCAGGGCTTCGATATGCGGCTGCATGCGCGTGCGGACACGCCGCTCGGCCCACAGCAACTTCTCGGCAAACTGTGTCGGACGCGCGGGTTGTCCCTGGGACCAGATGATGAGCGGCTCGCCCAGCTTCTCTTCCCATTTTCGCAGCGATCCCCAAAGGTAACGGTAGGAACACCCCAGGGACTGCGCCGCCTGGCGGATCGAACCCAGTTCCAGCACGGCGGTGAGAAGATCGAAGAGCGGGTTGCCGAGCGTGGCGCCGCCCTGCTCGCCGGGTTCGTAGGCATACCGCAAGTGCAACCCGAGCGAGGGCTCGGCCTTCTTTGCAACCTTGGTGTACCGCATCCACCGCCCCTATTCGCTCAGTTCTTGTGAGGCCAATTGTACCAGGGGGTGCAGAATTTGAGCTCCCCGCCGCTGTCGGGGCGCCCAACCGACAACACCGAGACGCCGATGCCATACGCGGCCGACAACGACTCATCGGTAATCACCTTGGGAGGCGGCCCGACCGTCAGGGATCCGCCCGGCCGCATGAGCGCGGCGCGCCCGGGGAACAGAAATGCCTGGTTGGGATCATGCGTGGTCATGATCATGGTCACGCCCCGCTCCGCCAAGGCGCCAATTTGCCGCAGCGAGCGCACTTGATTTTTGAAATCCAGGTGAGCGGTGGGCTCGTCGAGCAAAATGACGGCCGGCTGCTGCGCCAAGGTGCGCGCCAGCAGCACCAGCTGGCGCTCGCCGCCGCTCAAGTCGGTGTAGGGCCTTTTCTTGAGGTGGCTCATGCCGACCTGTTCGAGCGCCTCTTCGGCAATGGCGATGTCTTGCGCCGATGGCGCGCCAAAGGCGCTCAAATACGGCGTGCGCCCCATGCTCACGACATCGAGCACCGGGTAGGGGAACGAAGGGCTGTGGTCTTGAAACAAGAGCGCGATCTTGCGGGCACGTGCCCGCGCATCGAGGGTGGACAGATCGACGTTCTCCAAATGCACCGTTCCCCGGGCAAGCGCCAGTGCACCGCCGATGCAGCGTAGCAGCGTGCTCTTGCCGCACCCGTTCGGCCCCAGGATGGTGAGTACCTCGCCTGAATACACATCGAGATCCACGCCGCCGAAAACCGCATGCTCGCCGAAGCTGAAGGCGGCGCCGCGAACTTCGATGAGCGGCGCACTCATTCCCAGGAGCCCCGGGTCTTACGCAGCAGCATGGCAAAGAAGGGTGCGCCAATCATCGCCGTCAGAATACCCAACGGTATTTCCGATGCGCTCGCGGTCCTCGCGATATAGTCGATGAAGAGCAAGTAGGTCGCACCGATGCTCAGGCTGGCGGGCAGGAGCGCCCGATGATCGGGTCCGACCAGCATGCGTCCGACATGCGGAATGACCAGCCCCACCCAGCCGACGATGCCGCACACTGAAACCGCTGCGGCCGTGATCAAGGTCGTGCACACAATGATGCCGCCCTTCAGCCACTCCGTGCGAACGCCCAGCGCGCGCGCCTCTTCATCGCCCATGCTCAGCACGTTGATCATCCAGCGCATGCACAGAAGACCGATGCTGCCGGCGATGATGGGCGGCAGCGCCATCTTCAAACTGGTCACCGAGGCGGCGTTGAGGCTGCCGAGCAGCCAATAGGTGATCGCCGGGAGCTTCGACTCCGGATCCGCGACGTACTTCGCACCGCTCAAGAGTGCGCTGAAAAACGCAGCGACGACCACGCCCGACAGCACGAGCATCAAAACGGGCGTCGATCGATATACCCGGGCCAAAAGATACGTAAGTCCGACACCGGCAAGGCCAAAGGCAAAGGCGATGATTTGCAGCGCGATGAGATTTTGCGACAGGAGCAGCGCCACCGCGGCCCCGAAACCCGAAGCCGCGGTGACCCCGAGAATATCCGTGCTCACCAGCGGATTGCGGAACATGCCCTGATAGGCCGCGCCGCTGACCGCAAGTCCCGCGCCGACGAACATGGCGAGAATGGCGCGCGGCAGCCTGATCTGCAGAACGATCGTTTCAACCGACCGCGGCCAATCATGCGGGATCGGCAAGAACTGTCCCAGCAGGATGCGGGCGACTTCACCCGGGTGTACCGCAAAGCGGCCGATGAACAGCGAGGCGTACAGCGTCGCCAGGGGCAATAGAATCATCAGCGCGACGGTGCGCGGCTTGATCAAGGCGGTGTCGAATTCAAAATCGATGCCACTTCGGCATCACTGAGCTCGTAGTGGAAGAATCGGGCATAAAACAACTTCGTCTCCTTGACCACGTCGAGACCCGCAAACTCGGCGGGATGCAGCAGCTTGGCTGCCCACAACACCTGCAACGCAGCCTCGGCACTGTGACGATCCCACAGATACGCCCCGCTCGGATTGACGAAGACCTTGCCGTTCTTCACCGCGTTGATCCCGCGCCAGCGCGGATCATCGAGGATCGCCTGCCTATTCTGCGGGTTTGGCGCACTACCGACAATGATCACGTCCGGATTCCACGCGGCAACCTGCTCCATGGTCACGGGGCGCGCGTTGCCCGCGACGGTGGCTGCGTTGACCCCCCCGGCAATATTGATCCAGTCATCGATGACCGTCTGCCGACCATCGGCGGTCAGTATGCCGGGCGACGAGGTATGCAAGACCTTGGGACGCGCATTGGGCGAGAGCTTCCCGGTGACCTGCATGACGCGCTGAATGTTGTCATCGAAGTAGCGGACGAACTCGCGCGCGACGGCAAGCTCATCGCTTCCCAACACCTCGCCGGTCAGCAAGGCGGTGGTTTTGAGGCCGTCGAGCGAGGTGTTCGGCATGAGCACCACCGGAATTTGATACGCGCTATCGACTGCCCCGAACCACTTTGGCAACGACCCGTCGTAAGCCATGAGAATCACGTCGGGACGGGCGCCGATGAGGGTTTCCATGTTGAGGTCCCCGGACGCGTTGAAGGCCGCGGGGATCGCGCCAATCGGGGGATACAGCCTGCGCAGCCAAGGCTGGCTTTTTGCCTGCACGCTGGTGGCGACCAGCTTGGCCGCACCGCCCAGCATCAGCACCATCGCATTGTTCGCATGCCAGGGATCGGCCACCCGCGTGACGTTCTCCGGAATCGCGACATGCCGGCCCGCAGCGTCGGTGACCTGGCGCGTATCCGGCGCCGCGCCTGCCGAGCCCTGCGCCAGGGCAATGCAGAGGCTGCAGGCCAGGATGCCGTGCCGGCGCAGATACGACATCGGCGTCAGAAATCGATGCTGGCCGCGGCCAACACCGTTCGCGGCGTACCGAAGTGTCCGATCAAGTTCCCCGTGTTGGCGCCGGTCAGATTGCTCGGCGCGACGGTCGACCAATAGTGTTTGTCGGTGAGATTATCCACCGAGAGACGCCAGGTCACGGTCTTGGTCAGAATGGTCGAGGTATAGCGGGCGCCCACGTCGAACAAGTTGTATCCGGCGACGAAGAATGAATTGGTGTCATTGGCCGCGCGCGGACCGGAGAACTGCCAGTCAAAACTCGCCACCAGGCCGGGAACCGCGGGCAGGCTGTATTCAAACAGCGTATTACCCTTGACCTTGGGCGCACCGACATAAATCCTGTCGTTGGTCGTGGCCAGCGGCGTGTCCTCGAGCCGGGCGTTCAGCAAGGTCACACCGCCATAGACACGCAGGTTTTGCACCACTTCGCCGACCGCCGACAGTTCCAGTCCCTTGTTGACCTGCAAGCCGGATATCTCGAATGCGTTGTCGGCGGTATTGATGTTGGCGAAGGGGCGCTCGATGCGAAACAGCGCCGCGGTCAAGTCGATCTTCGCGAGCGACGCCTTGTAGCCGACCTCGTATTCCTTGCTGCGGTAGGGCGGCAGGCTTTGGCCCGCGTTGACCAGCGGCGGCGATGAGCTCGGCGCCAGGTCGCCCGCCTGCAGGCTGCTGGCAAAAGTCGCATACACGGTCATGTTGCTCACCGGCTTGTACATCAGGCTCGCCGTGGGACTGAGGCCATGATTGGCGTATTCCGAGACCAGCGCGGCCTTGGCGTTGTAGTTGTCCGTGTGAAACCAGTCTTGGCTCACTGCCAGGCGCGCCGCCCAGGCCTCGGAGAAGCGGATGGTGTCGCCGATGTTGATGCCCTGCTGATAGGACGTCGATGAGTCGTAGTTCAGTCCGACGTTGGGCAGGCCCGCGGCCGGCAACGGGAAAATAACCGGATCGTCGATGTTCGCCTTCCCCAGCAGCACGCTCGCCGGTGTCGCCGGCGTGATGACCGAATAGGATTGCGCCTTGTAGCCGGCGGTACCCAACGTCAGATCGTGCGCCACCGGGCCCGTCGTGAAGTTGCCGTCCAGATACGCCGCATCGCTGGTCATGATGAAGCGCGGCGCAAAGCCGTTGGCCAGCGAGGACGTGTAGTTGCCGTTGTTGTTGGTCAGGTTGTTGACCGGGGTACTGATGTTGCGCGAAGCGTCCTGATTGAGCGCACCGACCACCAGATGCCAATCGGAATTGAAATCATGTTTCAACCGCACGCTGCCGGTGCGCGTCAACAGATCGACGCCCGCATAGTTCTGGCCGTACCCGACGTTGGTCGGATCGGGCGCGGGCGGCAGAACGATTTTTTCGCCGTACGTGAACCAGCCCGGATAGCCCGTGTCGATCAAGTGATAGTAGCTATAGTTGGTTTCGATCACGGTGTCTTGCAGCGGACGCACGTCGATCGCAAGGCTGCCGAGCACGCGCTTCGCGTGGCTGTGGTCGACCCAGGCGTCCCCCTCGCCAAACACGCCGTTGAAGCGGTAGCTCACGATACCGTTGCTGTCGAACTTGCCCCCCAAGTCCACGTGCGCGGTGCCGAGGCTGTCGCTGGCGTAGCTCACCGTGACTTCCCGCAGATCTTGGTCGGTCGGGCGCTTGGAGACGAAGTTGAACATGCCGGACGGATTGGCGGGCCCGTACAGCGAGGCCGACACGCCATTCACCACTTCGATCTGCTCGAACTGTTCCAAGGCATTGGCGACGGTAATAAAGATTTGCATGCCGTCCATGCGCGAATTCTGAAAATTGCCGCCTTGCATGCCGCGCGTTTGCGGCCGCAGGATATCGGGCCCTTGTTGCTCCTGATACGCAACCAGCGGCAGGTACTTCGAGACATCCTTGAAATTCGTCGCCATCGAGTTCTGAATCAATTCCTGGGGAAGGACGCCGATGGAATACGGCGCGTCGAGTATTTTCAGCGAGCCCAACGGGCCGAGCGAGTCCACCGATTCGACGCGGTAGTCCTCCGACGCCTTGGTTCCGAACACGGTCACGTGCGGAGGCGCCGTCCCTTGAGCGGCCGGCGCATCGCTTGCGGCGTCCTCCGCGAGGGCGAGCTCTGCGAAGGCAAAAGGAGACAGAGCAAGCAATATTGCAAGACGCATCGATTGAGGCATTTGAATCTCGTTGACAGGATCTGTTGGCGGCGCGATGGCCACTGGTGAGCTGTGCTCGACAAGCAGTAAAACCGCTGGAAACGTAGCATGGCGGGTTGGTGCCAACAATATGAACGGCCGAGCATATGTTGCGCTTGCCGGCGCAACATGGAGCCGCTTCGCCGGCGTCTAATCAGACTCGAGACGCTCCTCGCCGACGTAGCAGTGAAAGCGTCGGTTCACGGCGCGTCCGAAGAGCGCCATCCCGAGTTTTTTGGCCAGTTCATAGCCCATGGCCGACACGCCGTTGCGCGACACGAAGATGGGCACGCCGCTCTGCGCGGCCTTGATGACCATTTCGCCGGTCAGCCTTCCGGTCGTGAACAACACCTTGTCGCTCCCGTCGATGCCGTGCAAGGCCATCCATCCACTGATCGTGTCGAGCGCATTGTGCCGGCTCACATCCTCAACGGACACGAGCAGCCGGCAATCTTGGAACAGGGCGCAGCTGTGCACCGACCGGGCGAGCCGGTGGATGCTGTCGTGCTGGCGCATCGCCTCCAGCAGGTTGCGCAGGCTGCTGCGCCGGATGCGCGCCTCGGCGGCGCCGGGCAGCCGGATGGTGTCGATTTCGCTCAGCAAGCGGGAGAATATCGAGCCCTGTCCGCTCGCCGAGGCAACGGGGCGCGTTGCGGCCGATATGTCGCGCGGCGAGCCGCGGCCGCGGGTTCTGACCGCGGCCGTGCCGGACGTCCAATCGACCGCTATCGACTCGATTGCCGCGGCATTCTGAATCAACCGCTGATTGAACAGGAATCCGAGCACCAACAATTCCGGCGAGGCGCCGAGCGTCATCAGCGTGACGAGTTCGCGATCATCGAGCAGCACCGTGAGGGGCCGCTCGGCGGGAATGTAGATTGAGCGACGAACGCCGAGCTCATCGACAATCCCGATCTGGCGCATCGCTTCGGACGAAGCCGCCGTGAGCCGCGGCGCGTTCGCAATCGGCGGCATCTGCCGCGCCTCGGGCTGGACTTCGAATGCCTCTATGCTAATGGTCTCGATGGCAGCCTCCGCCGGCAAGCGGTAGGATCATCCAACGCGGCAGGCACCCATGATCAGTCAAAGAAATGAAATCAGCGGATTGATCCTCGCCGGCGGTCGCGGTACCCGCATGGGCGGCATCGACAAGGGTTTGCAGGCGCATCTAGGCGTACCGCTGGCGCGGTACGCGCTCGAGCGCCTGAGGCCCCAAGTTGGAGCCTTGATGCTGAACGCCAACCGCAATCTGGGCGCCTATCAGGCCATGGGCGTCCCCGTTTGGCCGGATGAAACGCCGGATTTTCCAGGGCCGCTGGCCGGGATGCTCGCGGGTCTTGCGCATTGCCACACGCCCTATTTGGTCACGGTTCCCTGCGACACGCCGAATTTTCCGGCTGACTTGGTGGAACGGCTTGCGCAAGGCCTCGCCGCCGGCGACGGCGAGTTGGCGACCGCCTACACCCGTGAGGATGGCGAATTGCGGGCGCAGCCGGTGTTTTGTCTGATGAAGGTCACGCTGCGCGACAGCCTGCGCGCGTTTATCGAGAGCGGCGAACGCAAGACGGGGCTGTTCGCCGCGCAGCATCACGGCGCGCGAGTGATATTCGACGACGCTACTGCCTTCGCCAACGCCAACACCTTGAGCGAGTTGGCGGAGCTGCAAATCAATCCCCGCCCGCCGTGACCGGCTCGAGAATCTGGCCGCCCCCATAACTTGCCTGCAGCGGCGGCGTGCCGCCCAAGCTCAGACGCACGGCGCAATACTTGAACTCAGGGATCTTGCCGAAGGGATCGAGTGCTGAATTCGTGAGCTTGTTGATGGCGGCTTCGTAGAAGCAGAAAGGCACGAACACCGCGCCGTGCGGTGAACTCTCGTCCACGCGCGCATACAAGCTGACCTTGCCGCGGCGCGACTCGATGGTGATGAGCTGCCCCGGCTTGGCGCCGAGCGCCGCCATGTCGGCGGGATTCAGCATCGCGACCGGATCGGGTTCGATGGCATCCAGTACGCCCGAGCGGCGGGTCATGCTGCCCGTGTGCCAGTGCTCGAGCTGCCGGCCGGTGATCAATACCATCGGATAATCGCCATCCGGCCGTTCATCGGCAGGAATGATATCGGCGGGCACGAATTTTGCCCTGCCTGTCGGCGTCGGAAAGGACTTGATGAACACCACGGAGTCCCCGGGGTCGCCTTCCTTCTCGCAAGGATACGTGACGCTGTCTTCCCTCTGCAGCCGCTCCCAGGTGATGCCGCCGATGCTCGGCATGGTGTGGCGCATCTCATCGAACACCGCCGCCACGGCCTGCTCGCCGGTGCCATACGACCACGAGAGGCCGAGTTGCCGCGCGACATCAATGATGATTTCCAGATCCTGCCGCGACTTGCCGGGAGGATTCAGCGCCTGCCGCCCGAGCTGCACGTATCGATCGGTATTCGTGAAGGTGCCGGTCTTTTCGGCAAATGACGAGGCCGGCAGAATCACGTCCGCAAGATAAGCCGTTTCGGTGAGGAAAATATCCTGCACGACCAGCATGTCGAGCTTGGCGAGCGCCTCGCGCGCATGATCCGCATCGGGGTCGCTCATGGCCGGGTTCTCGCCCATGATGTACATGCCCTTGACGTTGCCGGCGAGAATGTTCTTGATGACCTCCACCACGGTCAGGCCGGGCTTGTTGTCCAGCGTTTCGATCGGCACGTCCCAGGCTTTGGCAAAACGCTCGATCGCCTTGGGGTTGTCGACGCGCTGATAGTCCGGATACATCATGGGAATGAGACCGGCATCCGAGGCGCCCTGCACGTTGTTCTGCCCTCTCAAGGGGTGCAGCCCGGTCCCGGGCCTGCCGATTTGTCCCGTCATCAGGGCCAGCGCGATCAGGCATCGAGCATTGTCCGTCCCGTGAATATGCTGGCTGATGCCCATGCCCCAGAGAATCATGGACCCCGAACTGGTGGCATACAGCCGCGCGACTTCGCGAATGGTATCCGCGGGAATGCCGCAAATCGGCGCCATCAGATCCGGGCTGTAGCCCTGAACATTTTTCGCCAGTTCCGCATAACCGAGGGTGCGATCGGCGATGAATCTGGCATCGACCAGATTCTCCTCGATGATCACGTGCATCATCGCGTTGAGCAGCGCCACATCGGTGTCGGGCTTGAACTGCAGGAAGCGATACGCGGTGCGCGCCAGGTCGCTGCGCCGGGGATCCATGACGATCACCTTGGTGCCGGTGTGCATGGCGTTCTTGATGAAGGTCGCGGCCACGGGATGATTTACCGTGGGATTGGCGCCGATCACGATGACCACGGCGGCCTGCGTCACATCCATGACCGGATTGCTCACCGCGCCGGAGCCGATTCCCTCGAGGAGCGCCGCGACGCTCGAAGCGTGGCAGAGCCGCGTGCAGTGATCGACATTGTTGCTGCCGAAGCCCAAGCGCACCAATTTTTGAAACAAGTACGCTTCTTCGTTGCTGCCCTTGGCCGAACCGAACCCGGCGAGCGATTTCGGACCGTAGGTGTCGCGCAATTTGCGCAGCGTGCCGCCGCCCAGTGCGATTGCCTCTTCCCAAGTCGCTTCGCGAAACACCTGCATTACATTGTCCGGGTCCATCACGAACTTGCCGGACTTGGGCGCATCGGCTCGGCGAATCAACGGCACCGTGAGACGCTGCGGGTGGCGCGAATAATCGAAGCCATAGCGGCCTTTCACGCACAAGCGCGAGTGATTGGCCGGACCGTCGCGTCCTTCGACGTACAGAATGCTGTCGTTCTTGACGTGGTAGGTCAGCTGACAGCCCACGCCGCAGTACGGGCACAGCGATTTGACGGATTTGTCCGGCACGGACAAGGCGACATCCCGCGCCGGCATCAACGCACCCGTGGGGCAGGCTTGCACGCACTCGCCGCACCCCACGCAGGTTGAGGCGCCCATCGGATCGTCCATGTCGAACACGATCTTCGCGTGTTGGCCGCGGGAGGCCAAACCGATCACATCGTTGACCTGTTCATCGCGGCAGGCGCGCAGGCATCGGGTGCACTGGATGCAGGCGTCCAGATTGACCGCAATCGCCGCATGCGATAGATCCGCTTGCACCGCCGGACGCGGCGCGAACCGCGGCTTGCCGACCTTCAGCTTGACCGCCCATTCATCGACTTCGTTGTGCCGGGTGTATTCCCTCTCCGGCATGTCGGACTGCAGCAGCTCGATGACCATCTGCTGCGCCTTGCGCACGCGCTCGTTGTTGGTGGTCACCTGCATGCCGGCCGTGGGCGCACGGCAACAGGAGGCGGCCAGCACCCGCTCGCCTTTGATTTCAACCATGCACGAGCGGCAGTTGCCGACGGCATCCATCCCTTCCTTGTAGCAGAGGCGCGGGATGTCGATGCCCTCGCGATCGGCGATCTCGATCAGGGTTTCGCCCGGCAGCGCAGTCATTTCGCGGCCATCGAGCAGAAACGTAACCGTGGGTGCTTCAGCCTGCAGGCGCATATCGGGAGTGGTGGCACTCATGCTGTTTACCTTTAGATCAACTCATTCGGAAAGTACTTGATGACCGTGTCCACGGGGTTCGGCGCCGCCTGCCCCAACCCGCAAATCGATGCATCGCGCATGACCTGGGAGAGCTCCGCCAGCAGCGGTTGGTCCCAATTGTCCTTGGCGATGAGCACATTGGTCTTGGCGGTGCCGACGCGGCAAGGCGTGCACTGGCCACAGGATTCGTGTTCAAAGAAACGCATCATGTTGCGCGCCGCCGCCTTGGCAGTGTCCTGCGCGGAGAGCACGATCACCGCGGCGGAGCCGATGAAGCAGCCATAGGGCTGCAAGGTGTCAAAATCGAGCGGGACATCCCCCAGGGAGGCGGGCAGAATGCCGCCGGAGGCGCCTCCCGGCAGGTAACCGTAAAATGTGTGGCCCTCTTTCATGCCGCCGCAAAACTCGTCGATCAACTGGCGCGCCGTGATGCCGGCCGGCGCCAGTTTCACGCCGGGATTTTTCACCCGTCCGGAAACCGAAAAGCTGCGCAAACCCTTGCGGCCATTGCGGCCCTGGGAGGCAAACCACCCGGCGCCCTTTTCGAGTATCTCGCGCACCCAATAGAGCGTCTCGAAGTTGTGCTCCAAAGTCGGCCGCCCGAACAGTCCGACCTGCGCGACGTAGGGCGGACGCAGGCGCGGCATACCGCGCTTGCCCTCGATCGATTCGATCATCGCCGACTCTTCGCCGCAAATGTAGGCGCCGGCGCCGCGGCGCAATTCGATCTTCGGCAGCGGCACCGGCGGATCGTCGGCGAGCTTGGCGAGTTCCGCTTCAAGCAGTGCGCGGCAGCCGTGATACTCATCGCGCAAGTAGATATAGATGGCCGAAATGCCGACCGCCCACGCTGCGATGAGCATGCCCTCCAGAAAGCGATGCGGATCGCGCTCGAGATACACGCGATCCTTGAAGGTTCCGGGCTCGCCTTCATCGATATTGACCGCCATCAGCCGGGGCGCTGCTTCGGCGCGCACGATGCGCCACTTGCGGCCCGCCGGAAAGCCCGCGCCGCCCAAGCCGCGCAGCCCTGAATCCTCCATGCTCTTGAGCACGCCCTCGAGGTCGCGCCGGTGCTCCATGCAATCGCGCAGCAGCGAATAGCCGCCGTCTCGCTTGTAGGCGTCGAAGTCGATGTATGGCCCTGGCTTGTCGATGGTATTTCCCGCCTGCACCTCGCTGCGTACCGACTCCAAGGTGGCTCTGGGCACGGGCTTTTGATGCACCACCGCGACGGGAGCCTGCTCACAGCGCCCGACGCACGGCGCGGAAATCACGCGCACGTCGCGCCCAAGCAGCGCGGGTAATTTTTCCAGCAGCTGCTTGGCGCCGCCCATTTCGCAGCTGAGACCATCGCAAACCCGCACGGTGAGCGCCGCGGCCGCGGGCAGCGAGCCGTCGGGATTCTCTTTCACCACATCGAAGTGATGATAGAAGGTGGCAACCTCGTACACTTCAGTCTGGGACAAGCCCAGAAGTCTCGCGAGGGCCGCCATGTGCGGCGCGCCCAACTGGCGATGGCGATCGTTGATCCGGTGCAGGTATTCGATCAGCAAGTCGTGACGCCAGGGCGGCGGACCGATCAACGCCTCGACCTCGGCCAACGCCTGGGGGCTCACCTGGCGGCCCCTTGGCGCCTGTCGTTTCCGCTGTTTGGTGGCACCCGCTGGTGCTATGGGAATCACCGGACTGGTCACTGATCAACTCCGCTAAACCGGGGGGCATTCAGTATGGTGTCAGCTGATATATGTGTCCAATCGATTCGAGTGATCAATAAAAGAGAGTTATCAAGCAATAGCTTGCGATTATCGCGCTAAGTGCTGGGCGACCCACAGGATTCCGGGGTGCTGTTGGCGGCAAATTGAGGATACAGCGCCATCAATTTGCGCATGACGCCATTGGTCCAGCCGAAACCGTCCTGCAGGGGATATTCGCCCCCGCCACCAGGCCGCCCGGTGGTCATGACGTCGTACTTCTCCACCAACTTGCTGCTTTGCGCATAAACACGATTGACGCCCACCATCCAGCGGCAGGCGATGCTGTCCGCCAAGGGTGAAATAGAGTAGTGACGCAATCCCGACACCCCGATCCATTGCAACGGCGGCCAGCCGTTGGGTGCGTCCCACTGCTGCCCCGACACCAGCGGGGTGGTGACGATACCGCCCGCCTTGAGCAGATCGCGAGAAACGGTGCCGGCGACGGCCGCCGCCTGCGCGGGACTGGCCAGGGCGGCGAACAGCGGATAGAGCGTCGCCGCCGAGATGCGCGGTATTTGCGCCTTTTGCACCCAGCGATAGTCGCGAAACACGCCGCCGGCCGAATCCCACAAATAGTGATTGACCGCGTCGCGCCGCGCTGATGCCCGGTGGGCGAACTCGGTCACGCAGGCCGCATCGTGCTCCCGTGCGCAACCTAAGCCGATGGCCTCCTCCAGGCCGAACAAAAGACTATTCAGATCAACCGGGATGATCTCGGTCGTGTCGATGGTTTCGAGGCGCTTGCCGTCCGCGAACCAGCGGGAACTGAAATCCCAACCGCTTTCGGCCGCCGCCCGCACGTCGCG
>Ga0210389_10001298_pt1 | contig 20401 bp, 12 predicted proteins | sample IncBWH28OmetaG_FD_160127 | JGI IMG/M metagenome (GOLD analysis project Ga0210389, IMG submission 160127) | Forest soil microbial communities from Barre Woods Harvard Forest LTER site, Petersham, Massachusetts, United States - Inc-BW-H-28-O ...
CATCGGCCAGGACGTGTCCATCGGCTACCTCAACCACAACGATGCCACGGTCCGTTTGTACCTGCAGGAGACATTCACTTTCCTCCTGCTCACCACCGAGGCCGCCGTCGCTCTCGTGCCTCCCGCGAAGGCGAAGAAGATCTGACGCGCGAAGGGGACCGTCCGATTCGGCAAAACTCACATTTCTCGTTTCGCGCCACAGTTTCGTGACAGAGGGGGAATGTGGATCACAATGAGGCAGTCCGAAAATTTGAACGTTTCATGCTCAGAGAGGCTGACCACGACGCCCACGAGACGGCAACCGAACTTGAAGCTTTGTTTCGCTCCTGCACAGTGAGAAATCTCGACAACTCGCACAGCTCCAAGTAAAAGCCATTCACAGACAAGCCAAGGACTTTCGCGAGCTAGCGCAGAAAGTCAAAGAAAGCTAGGGGCCCGCGCATTCGCTGCGGATTTGTGTCGGCACAACGGAAGAGATTAGGTGCGCCGCATTTCAGCGTTGTGGAGTGCCCGGTGGAAAGGACTTGGCATCGCCAAAAAGGGTCCGATCGAGAACCACACAGCCGCGCCGTCAATATGCTATCCGAATTAACGGGTATGATTCTAGAAAATTCTGTGTTGCAAGCCCATGTTTCAAGGACTTTCCAACGAAGTTGTTCTGACGCGTTCTGATCCACTACGAACCCATTCTGGACGTACAACTATCACGTTTTTATCACAGCTCTTCTAACTCCTGAGGGCGGCTGTTCAGCGCGGCATCGGCCATGTGGCCCGATAGGGCCGGGAACCGCCCGCAAGTGCCATTTACGTGAACGATGTCGCGATATAACCTCGCGCCCATCAGTTTGAGTGGCAACCTTAAAAGACGGTTAATGCCACTGCATACTGCACCACTGACCCATCCGTAAAGTCCGTTTGCGTGGAAATGGAACGCTCTTAGAAAAGGATTTTGTTGGAAGGTCCAACTGTGTCGGAAACAGGCACAGACAGAATTGAAAGGTGAAGTTTGCTTTGGATTAGGTTGACTAGATTTCAATCACAAACCCTGTGGAGGACAAGATGGCTTCGAAGCGCGCTACGTCGCTGATGACCCTTTGGGCAGTCACTTTTCTAGCCATAGTTTTCGGCTGGTTTTCGCTGGCGCAGGGTGGCACTCCCGCGGCGCAGCGCACGGTACAGAACAACCTGCCAGTTCCCGCAGGCATGAGTCGGGGACCTAACGGCGCGCCCATTCCGTCGTTGCAGCCGCCTGCGCCTCAGCTTCCGCCGGGCATTCAACTGCTTCCCAACGCGCCCAATCTATTCGCTCCGCTGGCGGGCGTTCCCAAAGCCCCACCCAAAAAGCCTTTGCACGCCGGCGCGCCAATCGACAACCCGATTTTTGCCGGAGTGCCGACCTCTCCAGCGGGATACGAAGTTCAGGCGATCGCCATAGGCGACGTCAATGGCGACGGCATACCTGACGTCGTAGTAGCCAACTATTGTCAGAGCACCAGCAACTGCTCAAATGGCGGGGTAAGCGTGCTGATCGGCAACGGCGACGGCAGCTACCAGGCGCCTGTAAGCTACTCGTCGGGTGGAATCGACGCGTGGTCGGTGGCGCTGGGCGATTTCAATGGAGATGGCAAGCTAGATATCGCTGTCGGGAATTACTACGCCGATGCAACCGACAGCTCAAGTAACGTCAGCGTGCTGCTTAACAATGGAGATGGAACCTTCGCGGCGCCAGTAAGCGCGGCAATCGCTGGCATTTACCTTCCGGCGGTTGCGGTAGGGGACTTTAACGGCGACGGCAAGTTGGACTTGGCGGTCTCGACTGAGTGCCAGACCAACTCAAACTGCTCCAACAGCGTAGTCAGTGTGCTGTTGGGGAACGGAGACGGAACATTCTTGACTGCACAGAGCTATTCGTCTGGCGGTCTGTATGCTTACTCGGTGGTCGTCGCGGACTTTAACAGCGACGGTAAGCCCGATTTGGCTGTGGTTAACCAATGCGAAACCGGTAATTGCAGCAACGGCGCGGTCGGGGTCCTTTTAAACAATGGCGACGGTACCTTCCAGGCGCCATCCACTTTGATTTCGGGCGGCGAATATAGCTTTGCCGGCGTAGTCGGCGACTTCAATGGCGATGGCAAGGCCGACATCGCGATTACCAACGAGTACGCCGGCTCCGGCGGCAGCGTGTCAGTTTTTCTGGGGAACGGAGACGGAACTTTCTCAGCACCCGTGAACACCCAGACCACGACGAACTATTCAAGAATGATTGCGGCCGGAGACTTCAACGGTGACGGAAAGTTGGATCTGGTCACAGGCAATAGCTCCAATAACAATTCTTTGCAGATCTTATTGGGCAACGGGGATGGCTCGTTCCAGGCGGCGACGCAATATCTCTCGAACAACAATGGCACTGCAGTAGCGGTAACCGACGTAAATGGCGACGGCAAGCTTGACATCCTCGCCACAATCCAGTGTGCCAACGGTAATTGCTCTAACAGTGCGCTCGAAGTCCTGTTGGGCAACGGAGACGGCACCTTCCAAACGCCACCCAGCTATCTAACCGGTGGGAATTCTTCCGTCGCGACAACCATCGCCGATCTCAATGGGGACGGCAAACTCGATTTGATCGTTACAAATCAGTGCGCAAGTAACTCCAGTTGCAGCAACGGATCAGTCAGCGTACTGCTGGGGAACGGCGACGGGACGGTGCAAGCGGCGACCTCTTATCCAGTAGACCAATATCCTTGGGGAGTCATCGTAAAAGATGTCAATGGAGACGGCAAGCCCGATCTAATCGTTGCCAACGAATGCGCTAGCGGAAGCAATTGCCAAAACAGCACTGGCTCAGTCAGTGTGCTGTTGGGCAATGGTGACGGGACATTCCAGCCCGCTACTTCATTCGCTTCCGGAGGAGTATATAGCTATAGCGTTGTCGCTGGTGACTTCAATGGAGACGGCAATGTCGACCTTGCCGTGACAAACGAATGCACCAACAACACGTGCGGCAGTGGCGGCAGTGTGAGTATCCTGCTAGGGAACGGAGATGGGACATTCCAGGCCGCCCAAACCTTCACTGTCGGCGGTCTGTACGCTCTCAGCGTGGCTGCGGGCGATTTCAACGGAGACGGCAAGCTTGATGTCGCCGTGGTTGACTACTGCCCCAGCAACTCGTGCCCGAACGGAGCCTTCTCGGTCCTCCTGGGCAACGGCGACGGTACCTTCCAACCCGCGGTTGTCTACACGTCAGCCGGACTCTACTCGCGTTCTATCGCCATCGGTGACTTTAATGGCGATGGCAAGCTGGATGTTGCCACCGGAGATACTTGCGCGAACAGCAGTTGCAGTAACTCCGCAATCAGTGTCTTCCTTGGTAATGGAGACGGCACCTTCCAGACGGCTGTGGGTTATCCCATTGGCTACGGTCTTTTTGGCTTCCAATCCCTCGTGGTTTCCGACTTCAATGGAGATGGCTCACAGGACTTGGCGGCGGCTACGTACTACAACGGGGTCAACCTCCTGCTAGGGAACGGAGATGGCAGTTTTCAGGCGGCGACGGCGTACAACTCTGGATTTGGCGCAAACTATGGTCTTGCCGCAGGCGATCTGAACCATGACGGCAAACCTGACCTGGTCATTGTCGATGTTGGCTCGCCAAGTTTCGTAACCGTCCTTCTGAATATCGTCTCCGGCTTCCGCAGTGCCACCAGCACCACGCTCACTTCTTCCACCAATCCTGCCGGGGGCGGGCAGTCGGTCACCTTCACTGCGACCGTGACTCCGGCGTTCGGCGGACCACCCACAGGTACCGTCACGTTCTATGACGGCGTTAACGTGTTGGGCACGGGCAGCCTCAGCGGCAACCAGGCGACATTCAGTACCTCGTCGCTAGCTTTGGGAGCGCATTCGATCACCGCGAGTTATGGCGGCGACACTAACTTCCTATCGAGCACGTCACCTGCGCTGACGGAAACGATTACTTCAAGCTCGACGACGACGGCGCTGGTTTCGTCGCTGAACCCGTCCGCCTATGGACAGTCAGTAACGTTTACGGCAGCCGTGACTACATCCGGTTCAGGCACGCCGACCGGCAGCGTCACCTTCACTGACGGCGCTAACACCCTCGGCACCTCACCGCTCAGCGGCGGCCAAGCCACGCTTACCACCTATGTGCTGGTTGCGGGTGCTCATTCGATTACGGCAACCTACAGCGGCGACTCGGGTTTCACCGGAAGCTCGTCTTCTCCTCTGGCGCAAACGGTGAACCCGGCCAGCACGGCCGTCGGGCTCGCCTCAAGCGTTAACCCTTCCGCATACAGCCAGTCAGTTACCTTCACAGCCACCATCACACCGCAATTCGGCGGGCAGGCGACCGGGACCGTCACTTTCAAAGATGGCGCAACGGTAATTGGAGGCGGCGCCGTCAGCGGCAACTCGGCGACCTTCACCACCAACGGGCTGGCCTTGGGCAGTCACTCGATCACCGCGTCTTATAGCGGCGACTCGAATTTCACCGCCAGCAGTTCTACAGCGGTGTCGCAAGTCGTCAACCAGGCGACCACCAGCACTGTGGTTGCCTCCTCGCTGAATCCCGCGCTTTTGAATCAGTCCATCACGTTCACGGCTACCGTCACCGGCCACTACGGTGGCATCGCAACGGGATCGGTGACCTTCAAAGCGGGCAGCACCACCCTGGGAGCGGCCACCTTGAACAGCAGCGGACAAGCGAGCCGGACTACTTCTTTCAGCACCGCCGGTACTCGCTCCATAACGGCCATCTATGCGGGAGACCTGAACTACAACGGCAGCACTTCCGCCGTGCTTTCTCAGGTGGTGAATAAATTCCCGACGACCACCACCGTGAGTTCGTCGCTGAACCCTTCGCTGGTCGGTCAGTCCGTAACCTTCACGGCGACGGTCAGCTCGGCCTACGGGTCAATCCCGAACGGGGACAAGGTCACCTTCAAGAAGGGGGCGACGGTTTTGGCCACGGTGACGTTGAGCGGCGGCACGGCTAGCTACACGACGTCAAGTCTGGCTGCGGGTAGCTCCACCATAACCGCATCGTTTGTCACAGACGCGTCCTTCCAGGCCAGTTCCGGGACGGTCAAACAGACGGTCAACAAGAACCCTTCGTCCAGTGCACTGGTTTCCAGCGTGAACCCGTCAACGTATGGCCAGGCTGTGACTTTTACGGCAACCATTGGCGGTAGTGCGGGGACGCCGACTGGAACGGCAACTTTCAAGAACGGCTCTATCGTGCTCGGGACCGCAGCACTGAGCGGCGGCACAGCCAGCATTACCACGTCGACACTTAGCGCCGGCACCAAGTCGATAACGGTGGTCTATAGTGGCGACTCAACCTATCTCGGCAGCACCTCGCCGGCATTAAGTCAGAAGGTGAATAAGGCTCCGACCCAGACTTCGATCAGTTCGTCCTCGAATCCGTCTGCTTCCGGGCAATCCGTAACCTTCACTGCCACGGTAACGTCCGTCGCCGGTGTGCCCGGCGGGACGGTGACTTTTAAGTCAGGTGCGACCGTCCTCGGTACTGGAACGCTCAATGGCAGCGGGGTAGCAACTGTCACAACTTCCACGTTGCCGGTGGGATCGGATCCGGTGACGGCAAGCTACGGTGGGAATCCGGACTTCCTTTCGAGTGCAGCTTCGCTGACCCAGGTGGTGAATCCATGACCCTGTGATCAGCACAACTCGTCACCTTGGAAACAGCACTGCGGGAACTTGTTAATCGCGCTAACAAGCCGGTCAGCTCTTTGCTGGCCGGCTTTCTCTTTCAATTTCGGCTGGTTAAACACTCAAAATCCCTTTGGACGGGCGAAGAGACGCCGCAGACTTATGCGAAGGCCTGATTTCAACAGTTGGTACGCAGCCGCTTGGCAGCTGTCAGTTTGAAATCCGTCCAGCTTTGACGAGCAATTCGTGCGCAACATCGGTCAATGGGCGATCCTCGACGAATGCGCGCCGAGTTCGAAGCCCACAATCGTCAATGAAACTGGAAGCGTGCGCGGCACCCGGCTGCAACGACAAGCTCACTTCTTCGGGCGTTTCCTCCCTTGAAACTCAATTTCTGATTCCTGCCAGAGGGTTTCTATCGGACTATCGCCCCACGTCTCGCCAAGGGAAATTGACACTATGTAAGCCATGCCTCGGGGTGTGTCTGCGATACGAACAATCTGAGCTTCTTGCCCGGTGATTTTATTGCGGATTCTATGTCCAACGGCGAATCGCATCGAATGACGAGGGCGATCCTCCATCTTTATTTTGATCACAATTGTCGGAGTGTTAGCAATCGGGGAGATTCCTTAGTACGGACAGAGAGGATGGTTTACCGAGCCCAACTTGATCGCTTTGGGCGGAGTACCGTTGAGAATCGAAGGTTTGGTCGTGTTTCGCTGGTTGTAAGACCTTGAGAGTGCCGATAGACACCCCAGAGCTACTGTCACGACGAAGCGTTTCATTAGAGCGGAATGTACCACGCGAAAACCCAGCGATCTTTCGCCAGCTGACACTCACATTCAGTCAACCGACCTGCCTTCATATTGACTTGCCTCTCTTCCCAACGTAAGATTCGTGGGCCAATGATCGGGCAGACCATTTCTCACTACCGCATTCTCGAAAAACTCGGCGGCGGCGGCATGGGTGTGGTCTATAAAGCCGAGGACACCGAATTGGGCCGGTTCGTTGCCTTGAAGTTCCTCCCTAATGAGCTGGCACGCGATCCCCAGGCACTCGAACGATTCCGCCGCGAAGCGCGGGCTGCTTCATCCCTGAACCATCAGCACATTTGCACCATCTATGAAATCGGCAAAAGCGACGATCAGACCTTCATTGCGATGGAGTACCTCGATGGCGTGACCTTGAAGCACATGGTCACGGGGCACCGGCTCGATCTTGAAACGCTGCTGACTCTCTCGATCGAGATCGCCGAGGCGCTTGAGGCCGCCCACGCAAAGGGAATTGTTCATCGCGACATCAAGCCTGCCAACATTTTCGTACTGGAACGCAAACACGCCAAGATTCTCGACTTCGGCCTGGCTAAGGTCGAAACACCGCGTGCGACGTCGGACGGGGAGACATCGGCTGGCGTCACCGCGGACAACAGACCGCACTTGACCAGTCCGGGAAGTACGATCGGCACAGTCGCCTACATGTCTCCAGAACAGACCCGGGCGCGTGAACTGGACGCGCGCACCGACCTTTTTCTCTTTTGGAGTTGTGCTCTACGAGATGGCCACGGGCCAGTTGCCCTTCCAAGGTGAAAGTTCGGCCGTCATTTCCAGCGCCATTCTCGAGCGCGACCCGATCCCTGCGGCGCGCTTCAACCCGAGCGTCCCCGCCAAGCTGGAAGACATCATTAACCGCGCTTTGGAAAAGGACCGCGAGTTACGGTTCCAGAGTGCGCGCGACATGAAGGTTGAGTTACAGCGGCTGAAGCGGGATAGCGAGGCGCGGAAACCATCCTCCTCATCTTCATCTTCGGGTGCCATTCCCGTGGCCAGGGAGAGCGGCCTCGAACCGGCGGGCGCTCTCATCACTCCCTCGCCCGGTTCAGTTCCGGCCGCGGCGACTTCTTCGGGTCCAGCCAGCGGATCGAGCGTAGCTGCAAGCCCACCAAAGAAGCTCGTCAAGTTCGTGATTCCTGCCGCGTTGCTAGTCGTGGCGCTGGCTGCTGCCGGATTCTATTACCGTTCTCATGGCGGCGTTTCCAAACTCACCGACAAGGACACCGTTGTCCTCGCCGACTTCGACAACAAGACCAGCGACGCCGCGTTCGACGACACGCTGAAGCAGGCCCTCGCGGCCGAGTTGGGCCAGTCCCCTTTTCTCAACATTCTTTCGGATCAGAAAGTAGCGGACACGCTGAAGATGATGGGGCGCCAGCCCACCGAGCGTCTCACGAAAGATGTGGCTCGCGAGATTTGCCAGCGTGCTTCCAGTACTGCCATGCTCACCGGTTCCATCGGGCAGGTGGGAAGCCATTACAACCTGGTTTTGAATGCTATCAACTGCTCGACTGGCGATCTCTTCGCGACCAGCCAGACTGAAGTGAATGACAAGGATCATGTGCTTAGCGGACTGGGCAAGCTAGGCACCGACATTCGCGAAAATCTGGGCGAATCGCTGACTACCATCCAGAAATTCGACAAGCCACTTGAACTGGCAACCACTCCTTCCATCGAGGCGCTGAAGGCCTATAGCGAAGGGGAAAAAATCGCTAAGACGGGCGGCGATGCCCAGGCGATTCCTTACTACAAACGTGCCATCGAACTCGATTCCAACTTCGCCAGTGCCTGGGTCAGCTTGGGCGTCCGATACTCCAATCTGGGAGAAAACGGCCTGTCGAATGACGCTTTCTCCAGAGCTTTCCAGTTGCGTGACCACGTCAGCGATCGCGAGCGCTTTCGCATCGAGTCTGCTTACTACATGTTTGCGCTCGGCGATCTGAATCGGGCTCGCCAGACATTTGACTTGTATTCTCAAGCTTATCCTAGGGACTCTCGTCCGTGGCTCAACCGGGGGATTATCTCAATCGTTTACGGGCGCTACGAAGATGCCATTCGCGAAACACGCGAAGCCGGGCGGGTCGATCCCGACAGCGCCGTTTCCTACGGCAATCTGGCGGAAGACTACGTTTTTGCGAATCAATTGGATCAGGCAAAATCCGCCTTCGACGAAGCGTCGGCCCGGAAGTTGGTTAGCGCCGACTTGCTCCGCGGAAGGTATGGCCTTGCCTTTTTACAGAACGATACTGCGAGCATGGCGCAACTGGTAACCCAAGCCCTGCAAGTTTCCGCCGCCGAAGACATGCTGCTTTCCACATCTGCCGACACCGAGGCCTACTATGGCCGCCTTTCCAAAGCCCGTGATCTCTCCCGCCAGGCGGTCGCGTTCGCCCTCCGCGAGGACCGAAAGGAAACCGCCGCTTTTGTGGCAGTTGAATTTCACCTGGAGCGAAGCGGAGTTCGGAAACTCCGATCAGGCTCGTAAAGATGCCGCGTCCGCCTTGACGCTTGCGTCCACACATGACGTCCAGATCGCGGCCGCGCTGGCTTTTGCTCGGGCCGGCGATCACGCCGCGGCGCAAAAGCTCGCCGACGAACTCCTGAAGCAGTATCCGTCCGACACGGCGGTGAGCAGCTACTGGTTGCCGACAGTCCGCACATCCATCCTTTCCCGCTCGAAGCCGGACGAGGCGTTGCGAATTCTCGAAGCGACGACTCCCTTCGAACTCGGGCAGGCGCAACCTCAGACCCAGGTCGGCGCACTCCTGTATCCCGTCTATGTGCGCGCCGAGGCATTGATGGCGGCCCACCGCGCCGGCGATGCCGCCCGCGAATACCAGAAGATCATCGACGCCCGCGTGATCGTGCTGAATTGTCCACTGGGCCCGTTGGCCCGACTCGGCTTGGCACGCGCCTACGTCATGGCCGGCGACACCGTCAAAGCCAAGGCAACTTACCAGGAATTTTTCATCCTCTGGAAGGATGCCGACTCCGACATCCCCATCTTGAAAGAAGCCAGGGCGGAGTACGCAAAGCTGCAGTAGCCGCGTGGCGATCCTTAGACCTTTTAGGGATTGTCGATTGACGTTAACCGGCGTGGCTGTTAAAAAACTCCTGCGAGCGAAATTGTCATGGGTAGCTCATGTTCCGATCCTCAGCGGCCGCGTTCTATGCCTTGCCCGAACGCCTTTTCTACAGCTTCGCTGGCCCGCCCGTCAGGACAGATTCCAGATGTTTCGCCTACTGCTGCCGATCCGCTCTGAGGTCGAAAAGGTCCTTCACTGGATGCCCGAGATTCTGTTTGCAGCCGAGATAGCGTTCCGTGGTCTGCACTGATGCATGCCCGAGCAGGAACTGGATCTGCTCTGGCTAACCGCCGCTGCTGTGGCGCAGCTTCCGAAGAGTCCTCTGCAAGTCATGCTGTGCAATCTGCTCCAAGCCCGCTCTCTCGCAGCAACCCTGCGCTACGTACCAGCTTACATTCTGGGAGATGCCTTTCCCCAACGCTTTCCCCGCTCTGGCAACTGCTCGAAAGATCCTTCCCTCCGTGACCTTGGCTGCTACTGTCCACTGATCGAGCGCCGCTTTGACCCACTTTGGAATTGGAACCGTGCGGATGTGGCGCTCTTGGCGGCGAGTCAGCTTAGGAGCGCTTTGCCGCGGACTTCCGTGGTGGAATATTCTGATTCAGCCGGAAAAAGTTATTTGGATCGTAATGCGTCTTAACTGCGACGATTCGGTGCCATCGTTCCTGATAAGCCTCGGGAACGCGATCTTGCTCGTCGCCGCTCATAAAATTTACATAGACACCCGGTTTCATCGCTGGCCGAAGCTGGCTAAAGAGCCCGCGAATCCAGGAAACATTGCCGGCATCAGCGGAGGCGTCCGACCAGTTCGCCAGCAAATTCATGATGAACGGAGCGCTGCGATCGCCGAATGCGGTCTCGTTCGCGGCGATCCGCGCCGCCGCGCCGCCAAGATAGGCAAGCTCAATCTGGGTTTCCGATGAGGGGATAGTGGCAACTGCATCCACCATGCGATCAATAACGCTGTCGCTGAGATAAGCGAAATAACCCGATTTGGTATAGTATCGCCGGCCATGAGGGAAATCGGAATCCGCCATGGTTTGCAGATTCATGAACGACACGACCCTGCTGCTGACAGAATCCGGGTGGCACATCGAAAGCGCACGCTCCAGATACGGCCGGCCGGCTTCTGGTTCACCGGTCCAAACCAAAGAACTGCTTGCTACTGGGCGCCCGCGAAGCTCAGTGGGTACTTTCTTCGTATGCGCGGCAAGCCGTAGATCGATGTTCCACTTCAAGTCGAGGGGAGCTTCGGCCATGAAGTCTCTCCAGCGTTCAAGGAGCAGGCGAATATCGGCTTCGGGGGACAGTCCTTCAGCGAGCACAACGGAGGTAAGTGGATGGAGTCTCACTTCGAATTCCGTCACCACTCCGAAGTTACCGCCGCCGCCACGCAGTGCCCAAAATAAATCCGGGTTCTCCCTGGAGTTGGCGCGGACGACCGAACTATCCGCGGTCACGAGAGTAAATCCCTCGACGTTATCACATGACAATCCGAATCGCCGGGTGAGCCATCCGGTTCCTCCGCCCAAGATCAGTCCGGAAGCGCCAGTATGTGAGACCACGCCGGAAGGAAAGACCAGCCCTGCTTTTTGGGTTGCGGTATCGACCGATCCCAACAGGCATCCCCCTGCGATCCGCGCCCGGCGGGCTTCGGGATCAACAGCGACCTGGCGCATTCTCGACAAGTCAATCACCAAGCCGCCATCACATGTGCTAAAACCTGCAAGGCTGTGCCCCCCGCAACGGATGGCTGTAGTAATTCGGGCCTGAGAAGCGGCTCGGACTGCGTCTTGCACATCACTGATATCTGTGCAGCGCGCGATAAGGCCGGGTGTGCGGGCGACCATGCCGTTCCAAATGGAGCGTGCGTCTTCGTAAGCGTTTTCGCCGGGACGCAGCAAATCACCGTTGAATCGCCGACGGAGCGAAGAGTAAACCTCTTCGCTGGCTTCAACCATCTCGTGCTCTCCTTGCAAAATGTTCCTCTTTTACCAGAATGAGGCGCTCGGCTAAAAGGCCTTGCCACGCAGGCCTCGCAGGTACACGAGCGAGATCAAACCTAAGAAAACAGAAAACGCCGGAACCGACCAGCGCAATCCATCTACGAAGAAGGTTGTAACCGAGATCGCGAGAACTAACAAAATACCGACCACAGTGAAAAATGGGTGCGCCCGCAGACGCATGGGCAGACTCAAGAGCCGCTCGCTCGTGATCGCTTTGCGAAAGCGCAGGTGTGTATTGAGGATGACCAGCCACACGAAAAGCATTCCGGCGACCGCGGTTCCGTAAAGCATGAGGAAGGCGTTCTTAGGGGCAAAGACGGCCAGCAGGATAGCCACGATAATCCCCGCGGTTGAAGCCAGCAGCGCGCGATGCGGCACGCCGTTGCGGCTTACCTTGCCCATCCACTCGGGAGCGTATCCTCCCCGGCCGAGAGAGAAAAGCATTCGAGTGGAGAGGTAAAGGTTCGTATTCACGCTGGAGAGTGCGGCCGTGAGCACGACGAAATTCATGATCGCAGCGGCGAAGGGTACATGCGCCGCGGCGAATGCGGTCACAAAGGGGCTGCCGGAAAGCGTGGACGAGCTGCCCGTCTGATTCCAGGGAACCATCGTCACCATAATCGCAATCGCCAGCACATAGAACAAAATGAGCCGCCAAACAATGCTCCGCATGGCGTGTGGAATGGTAACCTCCGGATGCTGTGCTTCGCCCGCAGTGACGGCGATGATTTCTACTCCCATGTAACTCGTCACAGTGATGGTGAGCGAAAGCCATACCCCCTTCCATCCCGCGGGGAAAAATCCACCATGCTGAGTTAAGTTGGACAAGCCAATCGCCGCCCTGGAGCCAACGCCAACAATCAATGATAGGCCTACGATGATGAACGCGATGATAGCCGCAACTTTGATCATTGCGAACCAATATTCAAATTCTCCCAGGCGGTTGACCTGCATGGAATTGAGCGCCACGAGGGCGGCTGAGACCAACACCACCCAAACCCACTGCGGAACATTCGGAAGCCAAAAGGAGATGTAGATCCCGGCGGCAGTGACTTCGGCGCCAATGGCAATGATCTGTGCGACTCCGTAGGTGGCGCGAACCGAAAAACCTGCCCAGGAATTGAGATACTTCTCGGCATAAACTCCGAACGCGCCGGCGACAGGATGGACTACCGCCATTTCCGCCAGCGCATACGACATGATCAGAGCAATGCCTGCTCCCAGAAGATAGGAAAGAATGACGGCGGGACCAGCGAGGCGAATGGTTACACTGCTGCCCAAAAATAAACCGACACCGATGGCGCCGCCAATGGCCATCATGGTGAGCTGCCGTTGGCCCAAGCGGCGGTGCAGACCTTCCACTTCCAGCATCGGAGGCTTCGCATCGGCAAGCGTGGCCTCAACCGCTGAACGTTGTTGATCAGTCATAACTGCCGACACCGGCAGGGTCAAGGACCATAAGATCGATATTCTTCCTGAGGACGTCCACGACTTCTTTAACATCGTCCATGCTGTTGTACACGTGGAACGAGATCCGCAAGCCGTCGTGACGGTTCGATGCGACGATGTCGTTCTCGGCGAGCTTTTGCACCAGTAGACTTGAATCCTTACACTGCAATACCACCAGCGGCCCTGCGCTGTCCGCGGGCGTTTTGGCGCGAATACCCAGATCGCGGGCGCAGCTTAAGAGCGACTGTGAGAGGAGCTTGATGTGCGCCGCCACATTCTCCATGCCGATTTCCAGAAGCAGTTGAAATCCTGGCACCGCGGCGTAGACATTGGGAACGGATGGCGAACCGGACTCGAACCTTCGCGCAGTGGGCGAAAGATCGATATGTTGGGGATCGAAGGCGAACGGATTTTTTTGTGCAAACCATCCGGTCACCGTGGGAACCAGGGATGAAATCAGTTCTCTTCGTACGTACATGAAAGCAAGGCCGGGAGGGCCGAGCAGATATTTGAGAGTTCCTGTCACAAAAAAGTCCAGGTCCATGGCCTTCACGTCAACCGGGCGGGTTCCGCAGTCCTGGTAGTTATCGAGCATCACGAGAGCGCCGGAGCCGTGCGCGATTTGCGTGATTGCGTTTACCTCGGACCGAAATCCGTTCTTGAAACAGACGTGGGTGAGCGGCACGATGAGGGTATCGCGGTCCACCATCTCCTCGTAATTGGCTGCTGGAATACAGTTGCCTACCGCATGCACAAACTGCACTTCAGCGCCTCGAACTCGCTGCGCGAGCCAAATATGGCCCATGGTAGGAAACTCGAACTCACCCATCACAACCTTTTTGCGATCCCGGAAATTCAGCGCGCTGGCGATGCCATTGATACCTGCGGAGGCGCTGGTCACGATGGCAACCTCATCGGGGCTGGCATTGATGAATTGTGCAAACGCGATTCGTGCTTCCTCGTAGCGGTCCATCCACGTCTCCCAAGGCGAACCTTGTTCGTGCCAACTCGCGATGTAGTTCTCCAGGCCGCTCTGAACAGCGTCCGACAGCGCACCCTGGGAGCAAGTGTTGAGATAGATTTTGCGTTGGAAGATGTTGAAGCGGGAACGAATCTCCTGGATTTGCTTGTCGGTCAGCATGAGGTTTTCGTGGAGCGTCGTCGACTCAGTCACTCGCAATCTCAGACAGCGCATTTCCGAACCTGCGCACTTCTTCGATCGTATTGTAGTGTACGAGCGACGCCCGGACCGCACCACTCTCCTGGGCAAGCCCCAATCGCTTCATCAGCCGCGGCGAATACATGTGCCCGTCGCGCACGCCGATATTTTGCTTCGCGAGTCCTTCGGAGATTTTTGCCGGAGACACATTCGGCAGATTGAAGCACAACGTTGGCACTCGTTCATGAATTCGATTCTTGTCGGCCACGCCGTAGACCACCGCGCCGCAATCGCTCAGCACCCGAAGCATTTCGAGCGAAAGCGATTCTTCGTAGGCCCGGATGGCCTCGAATGCGCGTTGCAGAGCGGCCCGCCTCGACTCCGATTTCTCTGCTGTTCGCGCCATGCTCCTCCCCAGGGTTTCCAGGTAGCGCACGGCGGCATCCATTCCGGCCACATTTTCATAAACAAAAGTGCCTGCTTCGATTTTCCCCGGCGGTTCGTCGGGGATGAAATCTTCACGGAATGTTGCAAGGCTTTGCAGCAGTTCACGGCGTCCCCAAAGAAATCCCATGTGCGGCGCGAAGATTTTGTAACCCGAACACACCAGATAGTCGCAATCAAAGGCCTGCACATCGATCAGTCCATGAGGGCCGTAATGCACGGCATCGAGAAAGATTTCTGCCCCGGCGGCGTGGGCCACTTTCGCTGCCGCAGCGACATCAACAATCGAGCCGATCGCATTCGAAGTGAGCGTGCATGCCACGAGGCGCGTCCTCGAAGAGACCAGAGGGGCGAGGTCGTCCACGTGCAGATTCCCATCGTCCCTCATCTTCCACCAAAGGATCTTCGCTTCGTTCCGTTCCAACGCCAACCAGGTGGCCACGTTAGCCTCATGGTCCATGTCGGTTACGACAATCTCGTTCCGGTGGCCGAGTGTTTGTCCAATCGCCAAACTCACCAAACGAATGAAGGAAGTGGCGTTCATGCCAAACGCTATTTCGCTCGCATCGCGTGCGTTCACAAGATCAGCGACACTCTGCCGGGCACGGAAAATCGTCGCGTCGACTTCTCTGCTTTTCGCGTAGCGTCCCCCGCGTTGCACATTGCAATCGAGCAGGTGATGATTCACCGCGTCCAACACGATCTGCGGAGCCTGCGCTCCCGCGGCATTGTCAAAAAAGATGAATCCTGGTGGGCGCGTCAGTGCAGGGAAAGCGGCGCGAACGCGTTCAATGGGAAAGCTTGCATTCGATCCGGACGGGGTTGCGGGGTTGAGAACGCCTGGGGATTTGACCTGCAAGTCTTCGCTCCTAGGTACACCTGAAAATCAGCGCTGAAGTCTTAGCGGAATAAGCAGCGCCAAACCTATACTCCCCTGGAAACGCTCGTCAAGCGCCACATTTTCCACCCTTGCAGGATAGAATATGTTCGCTTCGTTTATCGAATGCCAGCATATGCCGGTTTCTTTGACCAGCTCCAAGGTAATCTACGACGCTTTGAAGGAATGCGACATCCGCCTGGTCTCAGCTCTGCCGGAAACATGGTTGGTGCATCTCATCCGACTGGCGGACGACGATCCAGAAGTAATTCTAGTGCGCCTGGCAAAGGAGGAGGAAGGGGTCGGCATTTCGGCCGGGGCACACTTTGCAGGGGTCAAGTCGGCCATGCTAATGCAGAACCACGGCTTTCTCGCATCGATCAATGGCATTGTCTCTTTTGCTCATCTTTACAAGATCCCTCTCTTGATGCTAATCAGCTACCGCGGCTCCTTCGGGGAGCGCGACCCGTGGCAAACGCAGGGAGGCAACGTCACCGAGCCGCTCTTGCGGGCGTTGGGCATTCCGTACTCCTTCCTTGATTCGGTGGATACGGTCAAGAAGCGCATCCAGCAGGCGCAGACCCTTTCCGAAAGCAGCTTGCAGCCAGTCGCCCTTCTGTTGACGCGCGACCTGATGTGGGAGGAGTGATGCTGCGCCTCGATTGCCTCCGGTCTATTTATTCAGAACTTGAAAACTCTCTGGTCGTCACGATCATGGGCGCAGTCGCGGCCGAACTACAGTCGCTGGGTCATCGCCCCAATTTCTTTTACCTACAGCACGCCATGGGACTGGCTTCTTCGACAGGGTTGGGGCTGGCTATGTGCCTGCCGGAGCAAAGAGTGATCGTCATCGATGGTGACGGCTCGCTGTTGATGAATCTGGGTAGTCTCAGCACAATGGCGCGCTACCGTCCCAAGAAACTGACTCACGTCGTTTTCGACAACGAGAGTTTGCTATCGGTCGGCGGTTTTCCAACCGCGACGAGCACAGGTACGGACTTGGAAGGAATCGCCCGCGCCGCCGGTGTTCCGCAAGTGACGACAGTCCGCAATATCGATAGCCTTAAAGCGGCCGTGACCGACGCCGTGCAGGGCGATGAACTGACGACCATCATTGCCAAGGTCGAAGCCAAGGGTCCCCCGGCATACGTCACCGACCTGTCGTTGCTGGAGAATCGGTTTCAATTTCGCCGCCATATTCAGTCTCTCAAGAGGGTCTAAAGATCGCGCAGCGGAGTTCTGCTCCCGATTAAGCGGAGGACAAGAGTACCGAACGCAAACTTATGAGGTGCGCCAATGTCTAGAGTCCTGGCTGAACTGCTCGAAGAACTGGCCTCCGGCAGACTGCGGATCGTCGATCTGACCCAGCCCTTGAGTCCGCAAACGCCCTTGCTGCCACTGCCGCCGCAATTCAACAACACGCCTGCGTTCAAGATCTGGGAACTGTCGCACTACGATGAGCGTGGTCCCGCCTGGTACTGGAATGCGTTTGAGACCGGCGAGCACACCGGCACACATTTTGATGCTCCGGTGCATTGGGTCTCCGGGAAAGATCTTCCGGATAACACTGTGGACCGCATTCCTCCAAAGAAGTTTGTGGGTCCTGCCTGCGTGATCGACATCAGTGCGGAGGCGGCTGCAAATCCAAACTATCTGCTGACCCCAGCGCGTATCCGACAGTGGGAAGAACAAAACGGCCGTATCCCTGTGGGCGCATGGGTTCTATTGTGCACAGGCTGGTCGAAGCGGAAGGACCCAAAGGAGTACATCAACCTAAAAGAGAATGGGCCACACACCCCTGGGTTGGCCAAAGAGAGCTCTGCGTTTCTTGCGCAGCAGCGAGATGTGCTGGGCGTCGGCGTGGAGACGGTCGGGACCGACGCTGGTCAGGCCGCCACCTTTGACCCGCCCTTCCCGAACCACTACCTCATGCACGGCAGCGGCAAGTATGGCCTTGCCGGACTCTGCAACCTTGATCAGCTTCCGCCGACCGGTGCCATCGTCGTTGCCGCGCCACTGAAAATCGTTGGCGGCTCCGGCAGTCCTCTGCGTGTCATTGCCATCACACCCTGAAACACTGCGAGCCGTCGCGCCTTTACTGCGGCCGCTATCCAATCCCCGCTGGAACCCTCCGACGGCACGAGTCCCAGATAGCTCGCGATCTGCTTGCCACACTAAAACCGTTCCACTCCCCCGATGATCAGCACGAACAGCAGTTACAAATACAAAGGAACAGAGAATTAGCAACGACCCGGCCATTGGCAAATATTTTGCGAAGCTATGAGACACGCTTACTCTATCCGGTCGCTGCAAGATCGTAACCAACGTCGGCGCTAGTTTGACTGCGATTCCAGCGGAGCGTCAATCTTGATGTGTCCACTCGACACAGTAATTGTTCGTTCCCAAGGCTTGAATCCGGCTTTCTTTACCGAGATCTTGTGTGATCCGGCCGCAACTCCCAGGGTGGAAGGTGTGCTGCCAACGAAATTCCCATCAATCTCGATGTCGGCGCCATCGGGAGTCGACGTCACCTCCAATTCCGCCGCAGCCCCTTGATCCGGTGATACTTGGTCCGGCGATACAGGAGTGGTGTCGGTGGGCGCGGCGTTTGGAGTCGCAGCTGGCGATGCAGCGGGAACCCCTTGTGTGGCTGAGTCTGGTGGTGCGGCAGGAACGAGAACGGGCTGAAACTTTGCGGGGTCCAGCTTCACGTCACCGCTGACGTACGCCGTCACCTCGGTCCCTTTGGGGATGGTGACATCCTTCCCATGCATGAGGAGAAAAACTGGGGCCGCCGGCCAGACGATCAAGCTGGTGGCAACCATGCCCCCCGCCATTATCCCCGTGTGACTCCCTCCTTGGCTCTCCTTCACAGCGCGTAGTGTTGCCTTTTCTCCGTCCACCAACTGGACGCTGTCGATGGTTACATCGAGTTTGCCAGCACGACCCATCCGTCTTTTCTTATGGGCCTCGATAACGGTTCCTGATGCAGGGCTGTCCTTCGGGATGACAACAATTCTGTTGACGCTTATTTCTTCGGCCACCTCGAAATCCACTCTATCGCCATCGTGGGCGTCGGCGGAGGACAAGCTGCGGCCCAGCCGTAGTGTCACTGCGGTTCCATCCTCCAAAACGAAACCCTTTGACGACCCGTTAGTCGGCTGACTTTGGCCGGACGGCGTCGGTGGGGTGCTCGACTGCGCGACAGCAGTCGCGAGAATGGAGCAGACGACAATCATACTAGCAAGCCCGGTAGACATGACCTGACACTCCTATCTCTTCTAGGATGAAAAGATTATTTGCGAAGTTTCAGAGTTTTTGGATTCAAAAGAAGGGATGTCGAGCACATCACACAAGCCTGAGATAATCGAGTCGCTCCCTAGAAATGTCGCTGTTATCCATGCCGGGCTGGGAGAGAAGGACGAGGCGTTCAACTTGCTTAATCGCGCTCATGCAGATTCGTCCGCCTGGACGATCGGCGCAATAAACCGATATCCCTTACCCGCGACGGTCCGCACAAAGCGAGGTCGTTCCGGATCGTCTTTCAGCACCTGCCGAATTTTTCTGATGGCGTCAGGCATAGCAAGAAAATCACAATGAGAACCGGAGCGCGACCCCTCGATCGCGCCCCGGCACCATCAGCCAGGAGACCGGCTGCGGTGAAGTTGTCTGGCAGTCGGCATTTCCCGAGGGGACGACTCCGACGAGCCAGCGCCAGTTCTAGTTCACAGTGAACTTTGTCGGGCTGTTGGCAGTCCCACCCGGCGTGATGATGGATATCGTGACCGGTCCCGCCGCCAGTCCCGACGGCACATCCGCCGTGACCTCCGAGTCCGAAACCACGGTGAACGTTGTCGCAGTCACGGTGCCAAATTTCACCGCAGTGGCTTGAATCAACCCGGTGCCGTTGATCGTCACCAGCGTTCCGATTGGACCGCTCGGCGGCGAAAACGTCGTGATCTTTGGCTTCACTTTGAACGTCTGCGGACTGGTCAGCGTCGTCGCACCCGTGGTCACTGTGACTACTCCCGTATGCGCACCGGTGGGAACTACAGCCGTTAAATAGGTGCTGCCCGAGCGCGTCACCGACGTGGAGGCCACGCCGCCGAACTTCACCACCGAGGCGCTGCTAAAGCCCTGCCCAAACATTCCAACGTGTGCGCCCACCAGCTCTGTTTTTTGCGTGGGCTCCAGATTCACAAACGCCGCATCGCCCGTTGCTACGCTGAAAAACGTGCCAACGGTCGCGGCCCCCTGCCCGCCCACGGGCGTTGTTCCATACGCCTTCCCGTTGGTATTTTGAATCAGCGTGGCCAGAGGCGCGGCCCCGTCAACCGGTGGGTTCGTCGGGAACAGGAAAGCTGTGAACACGTTGGCCGGAGTCAGTTTGTAGATGCTGCCTTCGCCGGTAGGCCCGTAAGCCCCGTTTACGCCGTAGAAGCTTCCGTCGGTCACCTGCAGAAGATTCACGTTCGTCCGGCCTGCATTGTCTACACAGGAGGCATCGGTCGTTTGCACGAAGTCGTGAAGGTCGGTAAAAACACCGGTGGTAGTCAGTTTATAGATACTCCCGAAATTATTGGCCGCTCCCTCGTTGGTGGCGCCATACAGCTTTCCATCCTTGCCCTGAATGACGCCAGTGCATGGGTCGTATCCGGAGGAAGCCGAGAAGTCGTAAACTTCCGTTAAAATGCCGGCCGTGCTGATCTTGTAGACGCACCCGAGAATGCCGTTGGAACAGTTATAAAGCGTGCCGTAAAGATTGCCATCGCTGGCCTGGATCAAGCTCGAAGCGGGTCCGCAGTCGCTGCCGGAAAATGTGTGCAGATTGGTGTACACTCCCGCGGCGGTCAGCTTGTAAA
>Ga0210389_10001299_pt1 | contig 20400 bp, 18 predicted proteins | sample IncBWH28OmetaG_FD_160127 | JGI IMG/M metagenome (GOLD analysis project Ga0210389, IMG submission 160127) | Forest soil microbial communities from Barre Woods Harvard Forest LTER site, Petersham, Massachusetts, United States - Inc-BW-H-28-O ...
CGCAAGCCGACGCGGCGAATGCGCGCATTGCCAGGTGGCGCACCATAAACTCCGATCCCCCGGGGGAAAATACCGACCGCAGGTTAGAGGTTACGGCGTAACCTTTCCCCACGCTGAGTCTTTCGCGTGGAGGGCGACCGGCGTTACGGCGTCGCGGCCAGCGGGACGGCGTCGCCGGTTTGGCCCGCTTGGCGCGGCGCCCAGCCCGGCGGCCCGAAGACATAACCCAGCCGATCGCGCAGGCGGCTTGCCGATCGCCAGTCGCGGGCGATCGCGACGTATTCGCGCGTCTGCAGGTTCCAGATGTTGAACGTGTCGACCTGCTTGGTAAGGCCGTAATGCGGGCGGAACAGCTCGGGCTGGAAGCTACCGAACAGCCGGTCCCAGATGATGAAAATGCCCCCGTAGTTCTTGTCCAGGTAAAGCTTGTCCATGCCGTGGTGCACCCGGTGGTGTGACGGGGTGTTGAAAACGAATTCGAACGGCCGCGGCAGCTTGTCGATCCGCTCGGTGTGCACCCAGAACTGGTAGATCAGGTTCAGCGACCAGCTGAAGAACACCATCCAGGGCGGAAGTCCCAACAGCGGCAACGGAACCCACAACAGGATCTCGCCGCTGTTGTTCCATTTCTGGCGCAGCGCAGTGGCGAAGTTGAAGTATTCGCTGGAGTGGTGTGCCTGGTGAGTCGCCCAGATCAGCCGGACCCGGTGCGCGATGCGGTGGTAGCTGTAGTACAGCAGGTCGACGCCGAAGATCGCGACCACCCAGGTGTACCACCGGGTCGCCGAAAGGTGCCATGGCGCCAGGTAGACGTAGATTGCGGCATAGCCGAGCAGCGCCAGGGTCTTCCAGGCGGCGGTGGTGGCCACCGAAACCAGCCCCATGGAGATGCTGGCCACGGAATCGCGGGTCAGATAGGCGCCGGATGCCGGCCGTGGCTTCTCGGCGCCAGTAGCACTGGCCTCGATGCGTTCCAGCTTGCGGGCCGCCGTCCACTCGAGCATCAACAGCAACAAGAAGAAGGGAATGGCGAACAGCACCGGGTCCCGCATTTGCGAGGGCAGCGCGGACCAGAACCCGGTGACGGCATTCATACCGATAGATTACGACGATCGGCGCGGCCGCCGTGATGGCGAGCCGGCCGACCCGATGGATGAGGTGTTGCGGGTGTGACCACTGTGCTGGTAGTCGGCTCCGGGTTCGCGGGGTTATGGGCCGCACTCGGCGCCGCCCGGCGACTCGACGAGCTCGGCGTTCCGGCGGGCACCGTCGATATCACCGTGTTGAGCGCCAAACCGTTTCACGACATTCGGGTTCGCAACTACGAGACGGATCTGGCTGCGTGCCGCATCCCGCTCGCCGACGTCCTGGATCCCGTCGGGGTCGCGCACGCCGCAGCCGAGGTGACCGCGATCGACACCGGCGCGCACGCCGTCACGACATCAAGCGGTGCGACGTACGGCTACGACCGGCTGGTGCTGGCGTCGGGCAGTCAGGCGCTCAAACCCGCGATACCGGGTCTGCGGGAGTTCGGTTTCGACGTCGACACCTATGACGGTGCCGTTGCGCTGCAGCGCCACCTGCGTGAGCTGGCCGACGGTCCCCCCACACCAGCGGCGGCCACCGTCCTCGTGGTGGGTGCCGGGCTGACCGGCATCGAGACGGCCTGCGAGCTGCCGGGTCGGCTGCGCGCTTTGTTCGCCAGGGGGGGTGTCACCCCACGCGTGATTCTGATCGACCGCAATCCGATGGTCGGCTCGGATATGGGCGCCTCAGCGCGTCCGGTGATCGAACAGGCGTTGTCGGACAACGGCGTTGAGACCAGAACCGCGGTCGGCGTCGCGGCGGTCACCGAGCGGGGTGTGTCGCTGTCCTCCGGTGAGCTGATGGAGGTGGCGACCGTCGTCTGGTGCGCCGGCATGAGGGCCAGCCCGCTGACCGAGCAGCTACCGGTGGCGCGCGACCGGCTGGGCCGGGTTCAGGTCGACCATTATCTGCGGGTGATCGGCGTTCCGTCGCTCTTCGCCGCGGGTGACGTGGCCGCCGCGCGCATGGACGACGAGCATGTGTCGGTGATGTCGTGTCAGCACGGGCGCCCGATGGGCCGCTATGCGGGCCACAACGCCGTCAACGACCTGTTCGGTGAGCCGCTGCTGCCTCTTCGAATCCCTTGGTACGTCACGGTTCTCGATCTCGGACCGGCTGGTGCAGTGTACACCGAAGGGTGGGATCGGGCGGTGGTCGCGACGGGTGCGCAGGCCAAGGCGACCAAGCGGACCATCAATACCCGGCGCATCTATCCGCCGCTGACGCGCGACCGCGGCGACCTACTCGCCGCCGCCGCACCGGTGTTGCAGGCCCGCCCGGGTTGAGGCTCAGTCCGACTGCGCCCTTTCGCCGGCGTACCACTGGACGGCGCGAACGCCCGGCTGAAGGGAGAGGTCCGCGACCAATCTCTCGAGCCTGGCCGCGGTATGGCCCGTCATCAGCAAGTGCGCGGTCAACGTCATCTCGTCCTCGTCGGCCTGCTTGGTTTGGATGCCGCGCAACATGATGCCGTTGGCGCCGGCGTATTGGACGATGTGGGCGCGTGCGTACCTTTCGGACTTCGGGCGGCAAATCACCTGTACCAGATAGGGCTGCAGGCTCTCGTCGTCTTCGACGGTGTTGTCGTGGTCGATCAGCCGGCCCAGCGGGCGCCCGAACAAGTGGATCGCGATGACGGTCGCGGTGCCGATCAAGGTGAACACCAGATGACCCGAAGCGGCCAGCACGCCGATGGCCGCCGTGCACCACAGCGTGGCGGCGGTGTTGAGGCCCCGGACGTTGAATCCGTCGCGCAGGATCACTCCCCCGCCGAGGAACCCGATCCCGGACACCACATAGGACGCGACCCGGGTGGGGCTGCTGTCCTCGGTGGCGACCGCGTACAGCACGAACAGGGTGGCGCCGCCGGCCACCAGTGCGTTGGTGCGCAGGCCCGCCATGCGGGCCCGCCATTGCCGCTCGAGACCGATGAGGGCGCCGCAACTCACTCCGACGGCGAGCCGGAGCGAGAAATCGGCGACGCTCAACGTTGACATGGCACCACGCTTCCTTCCCCCACCCGCGACGCTGCGTACCTACCGCCGCCGTTCAGGGTGCCGGCTCTTCCCGCGCGGCGCTGTCGGCGGCAGCTAAGCACGTCCAGGTGAACGGCAGGTGGACCGTAGCCCAACCGGTTGCCGGGCGGCCACGCGGGTGAAACCGCGGCGCAGCACTACGGATGTGCCGGTGTCAGAGCCGGAAGCGCGAGTTACGCCTTCGAGAGCTGATGGGGGCAATAGAATTTCGCCGCGATCATGGCGAAATTGGACGCGCTCTCCATGTCGAATCCGGGATTGTGCGTCTTCACGTCGTGAACCAGTTCCAGGCCCGATTCGCCGTTGTTCAGGCACGTGCAGACCGCTCTTCCGGACGCCACAGCCGCGTCCGGGCTGGAATAGGCGATCCCTGCCTGGTGCAGAGCGGCGAGAAAGCCCGCGTCGTCGCCGTCTGGAACCGGAGGAGGATCGGCATATGCCGGCGCGGCGAAGCCGATCGCGGCGGCGGCGCCGAGTATGGCCAGTAGCAGTCTCATGTTCACCAATCTCCCAATTGCGTTGTCCGCTAACCTAACTGCGCTTCCGACGGCACGACTTGCGGCTTGTCGCCCTTTTTGAGATGCACCGCGTGGATGCCGGGTTTCTTCGACAGCTGCTCGAGGAGAGCGTCGAGACCCTCTTGATCGACGTTGTGGTGCTGCACGCTTTCGGGTTTCTCCGATATTTGCGCCACCAGCCGCTTGAGTCGCTCCGGCGAGTTCTTGTCCTTGAGGTCCTTGAGCGGCGTGATGCGGCCACGGACGCCGGCACCGCTGAACGCGCTGGGACCCCCTGCGCCCAGCGCGCTTCCGAGCATCCCCGCCACCGACATCGAACTGAGCAGCCCGCCCTCGCCGAGCGCGGCCGCGGGCACCGCCTCCGGCCCCGCCGCCGACAGTGCGGACGCAACCATCCTGACCGCTGGTGTGTTGGTGGCCCAGGTCGGTGGGACCGACAACTTTCCGACCAGCGTGCCGGCATTTCCCATGCCGCCCGACACCGCGTTGTAAAGCGTGCCCCTGCCGAACCCCAAAGCCCCGAGCCCGGCTCCCAACGCATCTTTCGGCAGCGCGCCGTACGCGATGGGCGGGGAGAATTTGAGGTATTGCGAGGCGGGGAAGTTGATGAGCAGGCCGATGTCGTTGAACCCCGTGGTGAAGCCGAGCGGAACCTTGATGGCGTTGTAGAGGTTCGTATACAGGGTTGCCGCGCCGTTGCCGAACACGCCGTTCAACAGGCCGTTCATGGTGTCCGTGTAGTCGGTGCTCAGGTTTCCGAGCGCCGCCAGTATCGGGTTGCCGTCGGTGAGCGGGTTGAGGAGTTCGGTCACGAGCGACTGCACACTGCCGGCCGGGGTGGCTGCGGCGGCGGCCACCGCGGTCGCCTGGGTGGCCGTTCCGCTGCCGTTGGTGATCTGCGGCGCCTGGGTGAACGGCGTCACCTTGGCGGCCGCCGCCGACGAGGCGACATAGCCGTCCATCGCCACGGCGTCTTGGGCCCACATCTCGGCGTACTGGATCTCGGTGGCTGCGATCGCCGCCGTGTTTTGGCCGAAAACGTTGGTCGCCACCAGCGATGCCAGTTGGGTGCGGTTGGCCGCGATTTCCGCCGGCGGCACGTGCGCGGCGAACGCCGCCTCATAAGCGGTTGCCGCCGCGGTGGCCTGGGTGGCGGCTTCGGAGGCCTGCGCGGCGGTGCCCTGCATCCAGGTCAGGTAGGGCGTGACCGCGGCGACCATCCCGGCCGACGACGGTCCCACCCAGGGGCCGCCGGCCAACGTGTCGATGACCGACGAATACGAGGACACCGTGGACTGCAATTCACCGGCCAGCCCATCCCAGGCCGCCGCGGCGGCCCGCATCGACCCCGATCCCGGGCCGGCGTACATCCGGCCCGAGTTGATCTCCGGCGGGAGCGCTGCGTAAATCATTTCCATACCCCTTGCCTGGTCGTGCGCGTCTGGATGGGCCGTGCTGAGCTGTTGTCGGTCGTCATCGCGGTCAGTCTTCGAGGGCCGGAATCACGATGATGGTGGCCGCGCCCGGGTCGGCTTCGGCGACGAGAGCGCCAAGTGCACTTGCCGTGGCGCCGCTGCTTGCGGACTGGAACGAGACGGCGCCGACGGCGCGTCCGGCCAGGCTCGACAGCGCCATCTGGCTGAAGACCCCGCCCTCGCCCGCGAGCGAGGCCGCGGGGGCTGCCGCCAGGTTTGCGGGAAACACCTCGGCGAGGGTCCTGATCGCGGGGGCGGCCTCGGTCCAGCCCTGGGGCACCGACATGCTTCCCACCAGGGCCGCTCTGCCCATGGATCCCGATACCGGTGCGCCACCGACGACGGAGCTCAGCTTTGCGGCAGCGCCGCCGTGCATCAGGGGCGCCAAGGCGCCGGAGATGGCTTTCGGCCCCGCGAGGTAGGCGGCCACGCCCTGCCCGTTTTGGCCCCAGGCGTACGCCTGCCCGAAGGACAGGAACGGGCCACCCGGTATGGAGGCCAGTCCCTGGAGTGAGTACGACCCAGAGGTGATCGCCGACGTGAAGGTGTCCCAGTTGGTCAGGTCGGCCTGGAGTCCGGCCGGCAGCACCACCGACGAGTTCAGCTGCGGCAAGTCCAGTCCCGACAATAGATTTCCCGACGCGGTGTTGGGCGACTGCAGGATCCCGGTTGCCAGGCTGTGCAGCGCCGTGGGCAGCGAGTTGATGAAATTCGACAGCTCCGTGCCTATTGATGCCGCCGGTGAGCCGGTGGCCTGGGTAACCGCCGCGGCATTGGTGGTCTGCGGCGGTTCAGTAAACGGCGTGAGCTGCGAGGCACTCGCCGACGCGCCGGCATAGGCGTACATCGCGGCGGCGTCCTGCGCCCACATCTCCATGTATTGGGCCTCGGTGGCCGCGATCGCCGGGGTGTTCTGACCCAAGATGTTGGTGGCGATCAGCGCCATGAGCAGGACGCGGTTGGCCTCGATCACCGGTGGGGGCACAGTCGCCGCAAACGCCGTCTCATAGGCGCCCGCAGCAAGCTTGGCCTGCGTGGCCGCCTCCTGGGCCTGGGCGCCGGTGACGTTCATCCAAGCCACGTACGGCGCGGCCGCAGCGGCCATCGCTATCGACGACGGACCCGTCCAGGGCCCCACCGCCAGGCTCTCAATGGTCGAGCCGTACGACGCCCCGGTGGACTGTAACTCCGCGGCCAAGTCATCCCAGGCGGCGGCCGCAGCCAACAACGGCGCCGCGCCCGCACCGACATACATCCGGCCGGAGTTGATCTCCGGCGGAAGCGCCCCGAAATCCAGCATCTAATACCTCCGGTCCCCTCGGTGGCTGCCGAGGCAACCAACCCTTTGTAGCCCCGCACACAACCGTGCCGCGGCTGTAATGGAATCCATTCCTATTAAATTCATATATTGATGGCAGGCTTTTGAAGACAGCGGGACTCCACTCTTCTCGTCGATAAATGTGTCGGGCGCGGCCGCGCCTCGTTCAGGCTCCGCTGCCTAATGTAGCGATCAGTGTGATGCGAAGGCTATTCGTATGGCGTTCCTGCTGTGTAATACCAAAGTAAAAGATAAATGTCGTGAGCCCGCTGGTTCGTGTGAAAACTTAGCGCCTGGAGCTAACGCAGTGCTACCGCTAAGGGCACTTGCAGCCGATTAGTAGGCTGCTTCCAGCAAATTACAAGGAACGTGGCGTACGTTTATATAGGGTGCGGCGAGAACTGTCCGTAGTGCGGCCTCGACGGCAATCTACGCAGGACTATATGGCTGCGGCTTTTGCGCGTCCGAGCGCAAATGAGTTGACGGCTTATTGTGCTGTGCACGACCAATTAGAAGTGTGCCGCCACAGCGAGATGATAATTGCAGCGCAGCGCATCCGAGTTTGCCGGTGTCCATCGCGTCCGCGGGCTGCTGATATTGACCGGCATTGTTGTGAGATGCAATTAGAGCCGGCCAGAGCTGACGGCATCGTGGGCGCCCGTGACGTTGCTGTCCCCGGTTTGGGCCGTTTCCCGCAAGGCGCGACCGAACCGAGCCGCCCAAAAGTCCGCGGCGGCCGGGACTTCGGTCGCCGTTACCGTTGTGTGGACGGCGTTGCCGTAACCCTTGGCATCGCCAAACAGATAGCTAATCGTCATGCATTGCTCCCCTAGATTTCACTTAGCGTACGCATGCACGACTATCACGACACTGATTGCCTGCTGCAGGTTTACTGTGAGGCGGAGTCCCGCTGTTCGCGGTAGGTCTGCTTCGGGAATCGGCCCGCGGCGGCCGCCGGTTCCGTGGGCCTAGCGTCGCCGAAGTCGCGAACCCGCCCGGTCGGTCGGTTGACGGGATCGGTGGTGCGTCACGCGCTCAAAAGCCCGCGGCCGCAAGACTTTCGCCGCACCGTCATTCCATCGAGCGCCGTTATTCACTTGTACATCAATCGTGACTTCTGCCCTAAAAGCTAGCTTCGTATCGTTGGTTATATGGAACGATTCGCGCGCGTAGGTGCAATGACAATCCTGGTGGCCGCGGGCATAGGGCTGGCTGACATCACGATCGCCGCCCCAGCGCACGCCCAGGCCGGAGCCTATGCCACGCACGGGCATGGAGGAGCAGGTTGTGCGCCTTGCCGCATGATCAAGCGCAGATAGCTCGACAACCAGCGCGCGGCACTGGATCACCGTGCCACGCTATACCAACCGGATTACATTGTGCTGCAGCGTATTTAAGTAGTTGACGGCGAAGTCCACTGCTGGTCGGACGTTCATCTGCAAGCACGCCGCCGACCCGTCCAGCCCAAAGGTCGGCTATTCCTTCGAATTACAAACGTGGCGGACGCAGACAACCAACTCGGTCGTCGATCTGGCATCCTGCTGCCGCGCCGCGCCGTCCCGGACATGGCCGGCGCCGGCCAATCCTGCCATCGCCGTGTCGCCCGAGTTCACTGCGGCATTCCTCTGGGCCGCGTAGAGCAGGGTGTGGTGATCGCTGGCGAGCGCAATAGGCGCCGGCACCGCACATCCAACGGCTACCGACAGGGTCGCCACCACCAGCACTCGACGCGCCGCACCACCGCGGACGCGGCTGCCGACGTTGCGATTGTCGGCCACCGTCATGCCGCCGGGACCGTCGTTGAATTGCGTTGTCGTCATGCTTCTTAACATGCCGTTGGCGCGCCATGGTGTCTGCGCGGCTAGCCGCCATCAGCGGTAACCGCTGGCAGGAGATTTTGGCTACCTGCTGGCTTCAATACGCTCCGACGACGGTATTCTCGTCAAAATCCGCCGGCGGGCCCACGCGTCCAATGAAACACGGTGCGCCGCTGCAAGTTTGGCGGCGAAGGCCTGGCTGGAGTATCGGATCGACCGGGGCGCCGTGGTGACCGTTTCGCCGACGGGGCCTCGGGCGGCCCGCGGGCTGGATGCAAATCCACTGACCTGCAGGTTCATTGAGTGCACGACGGCTCCAGTGCATGCGCCGTCGGGAACGGCCCTGCGCGCAGTCCGCGAGCCCCCCGGATGCTAACCGGCGGCTGGGGGGCGCCCGAGTATGCGCAGCTTGAACCCGTATATCGGTAGACTGCCGAATTCGTCGTCAGCCGCGTTTGGCAGTCCGGCCATCGGCACGCCCGGCATTCCCACCGACCCCACGTCTTCCATGACCATCGGGGTGCCGGTCAGGCTCTGATATGCCCCAGCTCCAATGTGGGTCGTCGACAGGGCGGAGTTCACGGTCGCTCCGGTACCGCCCCAACTCGGCGGCACCGACAGGGCGCCGACCAGGTTCGCCCCGCTCAGCTCTGCCGTGGCCGCTGAACCGAGCGACGCCGCCCCACCAAGGCCGGCACCCAGATCCGAGGCCGCCGCGGACCCACTGCCCGCCGCTGCCGCTCCGCTGCTCGCCGAAGCCCCATACAGGAAGCTGTAGGCCGTCACGGCATCGATGAATGACGTCGGGTTGAGCAGCCCGCTGGTGGTGAATGCGTTGGTGAAGTTGGCAAAGGTGGCATTCGATATGGAGGCTCCCAGGAGCGCCCCGTTGGACCCGCTGAAGTCGTTGAGGAGTCCGGCCAGCCCTGTGGTGGCGGTGTTCGAGCCGGGCGTGGTGATCCCGCCAAGCCCTCTGAGGGCTGAAAGCACCGACGCGGCATTGGCGGCCGACGAAGGGCCGGTGGCTTGGGCAACCGCATTGGTTTGGTCAGCCACTCCCGCAGGATTGGTGGACGACTGCGGCGCGGCGAACGGCGTCAATTGTGCCGCAACGCTCGAGGCGCTGGCGTAGCCGTTCATGGCGGCTGCGTCCTGTGCCCACATTTCCGCGTATTGGGCCTCGGTCGCGGCGATCGCCGCGGTGTTTTGCCCGAAAATGTTGGTGGCCAGCAGGTTCGACAGTTGTACGCGGTTGGCGGCGATCACCGGCGGGGGCACCGTCATGGCATACGCGGACTCATAGGCTGCTGCGGCCGCGTTGGCTTGGCTGCCGGCCTGCTCGGCCTGGGTCGCGGTGGTGCTCAGCCACTCCAGATACGGCGCGGCGGCGGCCGACATCAGCATCGAGGACGGACCAAACCAGCTCTCGCTGGTCAGCCCGGTGATGACTGAGCCGTAAGAGTCTGCCGCGGAACGCATTTCAGCGGCCATCGTGTTCCAGGCCGCGGCCGCGGCCAGCATCGGCCCCGATCCCGGACCGGCGTACATCCTGGCCGAGTTGATCTCCGGCGGTAACGCCGCGAAATCGATCATGGCTATACCTCAAATCTCTTATCCAGCGGCCGGCGGGCGTGGCATCACGACAGGGCGGAACCCATATTTGGGAATGGCCCGCCGTATGCGCCTGCCGGTGCCCGTCATCGGCGCGGCAACGCCTCCCGGGCCGCCGGCGCCGCTTGACCCGATGTCGCTGAGGCCGGTGGCCGCCAGCGGCCCTCCGGCGGGACTGATATTTGCGGCAGAGGCCCAGCCGGGCGGTGTCGACAAGGCCCCTACCAGGGTGGCATGGCCCATGCCGGCCGATCCGGCTGCGCTCAGGGCCGGTACGCCCGCGGATCCCACCGATCCCACCGCGCTGGCCGCGGCAGCGGGTAGGTCCGCTGCCGCGCTTCCTGCCCCCAGGGCCCCCGGACTGCCGGCCAGGAAGCTGAAACCTGCGACCGTTTGCAGGATGAATTGCGGGTTGAACGGACCGCCGGCGAGCGCCCCGTTGACTACTGCTGTGCTGAAAAAGTTGGAGTTGATGAAGCTTCCTAGCGCCGATCCACTGCTCCCGTTCAGCACGGACGCCACTCCGCTAAACGGCGACGCGGGGTCGGATCCGGTAGACAGCAAGCCCTCCAACCACGCTATTGGGTTGGCGGACAATAGCGACTGCGCTGTCCCCGCCGGTGTTTCGGCCGCTTGGGCAACGGCGTTGGCTTGGTCGGCCACCCCGGCAGCGCTGGCGGGCGACTGCGGCGCGGTGAACGGCGTCAGTGCCGACGCAACGTCCGAGGCGCTGGCGTAGCCGTTCATCGCGGCGGCATCCTGTGCCCACATCTCCGCGTATTGAGCCTCGGTGGCCGCGATCGCCGGGGTGTTTTGCCCGAAGACATTCGTCGCCACCAGCGTTGCCAGCTGGGCGCGGTTGGCGGCGATGACCGCCGGAGGCACCGTCATCGCGTACGCGGACTCATAGGCGCCCGCGGCCGCGTTGGCTTGGCTGCCGGCCTGCTCGGCCTGGGTCGCGGTAGTGCTCAGCCACTCCACATACGGCACGGCGGCGGCCGACATCAGGATCGACGATGGACCAAACCAGCTCGCGCTGGTCAGCTCCGTGAGTACCGCATCGTAAGAAGCTGCCGCGGAACGCATTTCAGCGGCCATCGAGTTCCAGGCCGCACCGGCGGCCAGCAGCGGCCCCGATCCGGGACCGGAGTACATTCTGGCCGAGTTAATCTCCGGCGGTAACGCCGCGAAATCGATCATTGGTCTCCCCCTGGGCGCTCACTGTGCGCTACCGGGCCGCGGCGGCGTTGGCCGCCTCGGTGGCGGCGTACGATCCGGCACTCGTCTGCAAGGTGGCGACGAATATCTCGTGCATCGCGGCGGCTTGGGTGCTCAGCGTCTGAAACGCCTGGGCGTGCGTGGCGAATTTTGCAGCGGTCACCAGCGACACCTCGTCAGCGGCGGCCGGCACTACCCCGGTCATCGGGGTTTCGGTGGCGGCGTGTTGCGCGGCCAACGTTGACCCAATCGCCAGTAAACGGCTGGCCGCGGCGGCCAATGATTCCGGCTGCGCAGTTACAAAGACCATCGGAGTTCTCCTCACGGTAGTAGGTCGAGACCGGTGCTCTGCCGGCTGCGCATCGAAACCACCTGTGAGTGATTTCCTCAGGTGCCTAAGGTGGCTCCAAACGGAAAGACTAAGCAGGAGAGTGCGCCGGGCTCGGGTCGGAACAAAACGGGAATGAATCTCGAATAGGGACTATCGCCAGGACTCATTTCGCCCTCACCTCCTCAAGGCCCGGGCACACGGGGGTGCCGGTACTTTGCACTCAGGGGTGGGGCCGCCCGGTGAGCCGAGCGTGGCACCCCTCTCGTCAGAGCTTCGGCAACATACGGCGTATCCAGCCCAATTACAGGCAGGAAGCCACTTGGGCTCAACCCTTAACCCGGGAAAAGCTGTCCTGACCCTGGGCGTCTTTCGACGTTCGAGGTCAGTGGCCTATATCCGTATGGACGCCTCACCTAGCGAGGTGCTTGTAACATGATCGTTGCATCCGGCAAGCAGGCCAGTCAAGTTTGTTGCCACGCAATTGCAACAGTTCACTCATATGACAAGCGGGAGCAATCCGAGTTCCGTCCCGTCCGGGGCCAGGCCAAAGGCACGCCGCGGTGCGTCTTCGGCGCGCAGCAGCCGGTTGGCGGCGCCTCTGCCGGGAGAACGATTAGCTGCCAAGGTAATTCGCCAACGGGGGCGCCGGCCGCGGCAAACCCAGCCGCGTAAGCCTATGTTGACTTCTTCTCGGCGACCGCCGCTTTGAGTCCCTCGGCCAGGTCCGCGCGGGTCAGTTCCTTGAACCGGAGCAGTTGATCCGCGCTGAAGTCAGTGAGATCGCTGGCCAGTACCGCGTCGAGGTCTTCGTCGTCCAAGCGGAAACTACGGTGGTCGCGTGCTTTTTCCACCACGTTGCGCACGAAGCCGGCGTTGCCGAGTGTATCGATGCCGCGGATCAGATCCCCGTCTTCCGAGTAGGTCTCGTCGAGGTAGAACTTGGTGTACGAGGGCAACAACACCTCGGCCTCGTCGTCGGAGATGACGTCCTCGTTCTCCGTTCCCATCAGTTTGGTCAGCGCGAGAAGCTCTTCCGGCGTATAGCTGAAGAACTCGATCACGGTCGAAAAGCGCCGCCGCAGACCCTGATTCACCTCGAGCATCTTGTCCATGGCCTTGGCGTAACCCGCGCCGAAGACGACCAGTTCGTCGCGATGATTTTCCATATACAGCAGCAGCGTGTTGATGATCGCGTTGCCGTAGGGGTCGCCCTGGTGATACCCGCGCTCGTGCAGGGTGTGCATCTCGTCGAAGAAGACCGCGCCGCCCAGCGCTGCCTCCAACATCTCCTCGGTGTTCTTTTCGGCGTCGGCCATGTATCGACCGAGCAGCTTGGTCCGGCTCGTCTCCACCACCAGCGGCTTGCGCAACACCGTGAGCCCGCAGAGCTGTTTGCTGAAGGCCCGAGCAACCGACGTCTTGCCGGTTCCGGGCGGTCCCAGCAGCAGGGTGTGGCGCGACGTCACCGGCACCGGGAGACCCATCTTGGCGCGGGCCAAGTTGACCTTGGTCGTCGACTTGATGAGCTTGATTTCCCGTTTCGCGCGTTCCATGCCCAGCATCGCGTTGAGCTCGGCGTCTCCCTCGGCCAGATACTTGGCGGCCTCTTCGGCGTGGCGGGCGGCCTCCGTCTGTGCGCGGGTCGGCGCGCTGTCCGGGTCCCATGGATCGGTGCGCGCCTCGATCGTTTCCGGATCTGTCAGCACCAGGCGAAAGTTGGGGTTGTCCAGGGCTTCGCGGGCCGGGGTGAACTTCGGATCCCGCGAATACACCCGGCGCAGTAGCTCGACGGCCTCCTCTTCGCGACCGACGTGCCGCAGGCACATGCCTTGGGTGTACAGGGCGATGTTGGCCGCTCCCGGGACCCGGTCCCCTTCGATGGCGTCCTGACCCCGCCGAAATGCCTCTTCGAAGACTCCCAGTGACGCGAGCGCGGTGGTCGCCATGGCCGCGCCCGCAGCCTTCAATTCAGGGTGCCGCCAGGTCTTTCCCTCGGGAAATTGAACGAGCACGTCTGGCCAGCGCCCGGTGCGGAAGTACAGCACACCCCGCACGTAGTTGACGACTTCCTCGTCGAAAGGATGGCGGGAATCGATGCCGTCGAGCAGTTTCGCCGCTTCCTCGTAGCGTTTCGCCTCGGCCAGAACAGCCGCGTATACGCACGCCAGCGACTCCACGCTGGTGATGGCCAGCCGCAGAAACAGCCCGTCGGAGACCTCGGGGCGAAACTGCAGATCGGTGACGCCGAGGCGGCGGGTTTCCCAACCGAACGTCCTGACCGACGCCCATGCGCCGGCGAGCACGTCGATGCCCTGCTCACCCGCCAGCAGTCGCGCCAGCCAGGCGTCGCACATCGCCGGATCAAGCGTGGTCGCCGTGTTGAACATTTGGACCGCCACTTGCGGGTTGTGGCTGGGCTGCAGTCCGTTGACCGAAATTCCCGACGCCAAAAGGCCCGCGAGCATGGCGTTACGGGCGTCTTCGGCGGCTGATTGGGAGCGCGTCATCACGCTACGGGCACGCCCGCTGAGCTCCCTTGCACCTGGCCGATCGACAGCACCGCATCGTTGTCCTCAAGCAACCCGCGGCTGGGCACGACCAGCAGCGGGCGGGCCGCCGGGACCGGCATGCTGGCGCGCACCGCGGCGAGCTGGCGGCCGGTGAGCCGGTTGAGTCCCTTCGAGACCTGTCTGGATAGCCGACGGTCGCTGTGGTAACGCACCCAGGACGACAGCTGGGGATCGCCGGCGCCGGTGACGAGCCGGACGGTGAGCACGGTGGCCGCCCCGACGTCCGGCAGTAGCAGGTCGTCCAGGGTCACGGTGCTGATGTCCGACGGTGTCAACCAGAAGCTGGTCGTGTACCCGTTGAAGTGCTTGAGGTGCCGCCATCCCGGGCGGCTGCGGGAGGGCTCCAGATCGGCCAGCACGGTGGCGTCGATCTCGGTGATCTCCTGGGCCGTCAACGGCCGCGCCACACAATGTGGTCCAGTGAGATCCTGGGCGAGCCGCTCGGTGGCCGCTACCAACGTCGACGCCAGTGAATCGCGGGCCGCGACCGCGGCGACATTGAGCTGCGGGTTCATCCGCAGTACCAGCCAGGTGCGGCGTACGTAGGAAGCGGGTTGATCGCTGACCAGTCCCCACTCTTCGGGCCCCCAGTCGTCCAGCTTCGACTTTTCGGCGGCGTTTACTTCCGGGCCACCGTGGCGCACCTTCGCGGTGACGATGTCGATGCCGTCGAGGTGAATATCGAACTGGCGCAAGCCCTCAGCGACCGCGCGCACCGGCAAGATGCCCGATGTGGAGCGGTGACGGTGGCGCCCGGACACGTCCTCCATGCCGCCGTCCACCGCGATCACCGTGACCAGCTGGCCTTCATACTCGCGCACGCCGACCTTGTCACGCCCGAATCGGCGCTGGTGGTTGATCCCCGGCGTGCATCCCTCGGCCAGCGTGGTGGCCGGGTCGGCGGACCAGTCCCATAGCCACGTGGCCAAGCCCGCGGTCATCGTGAGGCCGTGGTGGGTGGTCAGCGAGAACACCGTGATCAGCGCCGCGAGGCCGACGCCCACCCAGAACGCGATGCGATGATCGCCCTGCCACGAGTCGGGGCAGTGACTGGCCACCCACAGAATCACGATGTCGACCAGGAACACCGCGGTCACCCGTGGCCACGACAAGGACAACCCAAAACTACGCTGCGCATTCATTGCTATTGCTGCTCCGACCTCACTGCTGCTTGCGCGTTCGCTTCAACAGCATCGATATACCGTAGACCGCGCCGCCGACCAGTAGGGCTGCGGTCAACCCGCCCGCCGCCACCCATACTGGCACCATGTTGCGGTGGGGGGCCGGTTGAGGCACGCTCAGCGGTGCCGACAGCTGTTGCGGCGGCTTTGCCGCTCCCTCGGGCACATCCCAGGTCAGTGCCGCTACCGGGTCCACGACGCCATAGCCGATCTGGTTATCCACGCCGCGCGCTGGAGCCCTGGCGGTGTGTTCCAGTCGGTTGATGACTTGGTATGCCGATAGCTGCGGGTACTTGGCGCGGACCAGCGCGGCCACCCCGGACACGATCGCGGCCGAGAAGCTGGTGCCCGCGGGAACCAGCAGCGTGTTGTCGGGGCCGTCAATGGCGTTGATCAGACCGTCATCGCGGGGTGAAAGGCCCATGATGTCGATCCCCGGAGCTGCGATTCCGACCCACGGGCCGGCGACACTCGTTGAACCCTGCCCCTGACTGCCCCCGGTGAGCGGCCGGCCATCGATGTCGACGGCGCCGACCGTCAGGACGTAGTCGCTGAACCAGGACGGCGTCACGACAGTGGTGACACCGTTCCAGTCGCGCGGGTCCTTGGGCTGCATGGGATCGAAGACCGGGTTCTGCTTGCAGTCTTTCTTGTTGGTGTCCCCGGCAGCGGCCACGATTACGACGTTCTTGTCCACCGCGGCGTAGCGCACGGCGGCACCCAGCGTCCGCTGGTCGACGATGTTGCGGGCACTCATGCAGGTCACGTCGGAGATGTTGATCACCGACGCACCCATATTGGCGGCGTGCACGATCGCCCGCGCCATAGTCTCGACATCGTCGATCTTTGCCCGCGTCTGCGGATCCTCATCGCCGGTGTACGCGTCCTTGAGCCCAAACGCCTGGCTGGACTGCCGGATCGAGATGATGTCGACGTCCGGGGCGATTCCGCTATAGGCGTCCGGGGCCGCCGCCGGCGGCGGTGGCGGCGCAGGTGGGGGCGGTGGCGGCGCCGGCTTGGGCGGGTCGAGCGGACGCGGGGCGCCCGGGTTGACCGGGTTATCAATGCCCACTACCTGTCGACCGCCGGAATAGCTCGGAATCGTCACCGTGCCTCCGCCGTGGCTTGCCGACGGCGCCTGACCCGGCTGACCAGGTGCGCCAGGTCCACCAGGCCCAGCGGGTCCCGGGGGCGCTGGTGGCGGTGGTGGCGCTCCGAACGGTGCCGGAGCGGGCGCAGGCGATTCCGACTGTGGCGCCGGGGGCACCATCGTCACTGTCTGTGGCAACGGCGACAAGGTCACCGTCTGTGGCGGTGGCGCTTTCGGCGGCGGCTCAGTGGTGGGAATGGTGACCGGCCGACGTGGTCCGGCGGGAGGCGCCGCCGCGCCGCTCGCCGGCGCTGCGCCGATCATCGACGCCACGATGGTGCCGTGGGCGTCGCAGTCCGACAGTCCGTCGCCGGCCATGATGTAGTCGCCGCCCGGGAACAGGTGCGGAAACCTCGGGTGTGGAGTCACGCCGGTGTCGATGACCGCGACTCTCTGCCCGGCGCCGCGGCCGAACTGCCATGCCTCCTGCAGGTTCAGCATCTCCATGTACCTCGGCGGCAACCGAAAGTCGGTGCCGGGCAGAACCCCGACCTCGGTGCAGTACGAATTCTGCTTCATCGGCGCCATCGGTCCGGGCGGACCGTCGGGCGGAACCGCCGCAGGATCGACCGTCGGAGGCGAAATTCCGTACGCGGGTGGCAAGCCGGCTAAAGCACCTGATGTAAGCAAAAGTGTGGCGATGGCCGCGCGAGACGCGCGGCCACGCCACACCTTGGCGTTAGCGGTAACGGATCGCCGCATAGACATTCATCAACCAGAATGCCAACGGGAAAATCGGCATCAGGCAGAGGTATTCAATCCATTCCACGAACTTGCGGAATAGCGGGCTGTAGACCGTGTTAGGCACGATCGCCGCGGCCGACATGCCCATTGCCGGCAGCAGAACCAGAATCGCGACGCTGATCGACACCGACAGCGACGACTGCAGCTCGAGCGCGTACCGCAGCACCACCGCGGCAACGATGAGCACTGCGGTCGAGGCGAGGATGATCGCCTGCCAGCGGTCGACGTAAGAACGGCCGCGCAACATCAGGAAGCCTGCGGCGAAGGCGGCCAGCAGGAGCGGCAACCAGCGCTGACCGCCGCGCGGGTCCGCCAACTCGGTCAGCGAGAACACCATCAACACGCCGAGCCCGGACAGCAGACCCGTCAGGAACGACCGGGCGCGCTCGGCTTGCAGCACGACATCGCGGACCGACGCGGGCCCCTCCAGGACGGGCGCACCACCCTCGGGGCGCACTACCGTGGTGGGCAGATCCGGACGCGCCTCAAACACCCAGCGGCTGGTGGCCGACGGGAACACGGGCAACCGAATGCCGGCCAAGCGACGGGACAGCGCGGGCGCCGCCTGGTAGGTCAGCACGCAGACCAGCACGATGCAGCTGAAGTAGGTCACGGAGCTGGTCATTGCGACCATGCGCGCCAGGCTGGCAATCGCAGCGACCGCACAGATGGTGATGATCGCGGTGTACACGCCCAGCAGACGACCGGTGAAGCGCAGAGCGAGGCCCGCGGCAACCGCGAGCACGCCGAAGCCCAGCACCGCCTGCGGTGACCCCATCGGACCGGGGGGCGCCGCCGCCGCGGCCACGGTCAGCGGCGCGAGGCCGCTCAGCAGCATGACGTCGGCGACGCGTCGATCCGCCACGGTCTTCGCTCGCGTGGACAGCATGATGCTCACGGTCAGCACCAGCGCGGCGATGATCGCGGCGTAGACCGTTGCCAGCCACGAGTTGTGGTGCCAACGGAACCAGAGCAGCAGGGCCGACGCGGTGGTCACCCCGGTGGCGACCATGGATGCGCCGACCTGCACCGCGACGATCGGGTCGATCGCGGCGAATCGCTTGCTCAGATTTGCCGAGACGGCGGTCGAGATGTGTTCGATGACTTGCGACCGGTGCTCGGTGTCGGGGAGGAACCGGATCCACAGTCGATCGCCGTCATAGACGTCTTGCTCGGTCAGCGACTGGGTGGCCCGCAACGGCGTGCCGTCAACCAGGCAGAGCGCCCACCTGCCGCGGCCCTTGGCCTCCAGCGGGGTCTCGCCGAGCTCGCGGAGCCGGCTGTTGACCACCTTCAACAGGGGCTCGGTCATCACGGAGACCGGGGCGTTGGAGTCCAACAGAACGCCGATCTGGACGCCCTCGCCGGCCATCACGCCGACCACTACCGCCCGAGGCTGTGAGATTCCCTCAATGTCTGCCTGTAGAGCGTCAGCTACTGCGGTCATCGCCCTGCACCCCCTGCCATGGTGAATGTGTAACCCCGGGTCGCCTGCCGCGCGGGGACCTGCGTCGCTCCACTTACCGAGTGCCCATGGCTCCCCGGGACCTGCAGCTCGACTAATTCGGATTTCATCTGCCTCGCCTTGCGATAAAGCGTCGTGGTGACACTGTTTTGGGATTTGCTGATGATTCTAGAGAAGTATGCCGTCTTCGCGGCCGGACCGCATGTCATGTGCAAAAGCATTGGTGAAGTTTATGTTTCACCGGGATGTCAGACCCTGCTATGGGTTTTCCATTCGCCGTAGGGCAGCGTGTCCAGCACGGTCTTGACACCCACCTGGACCAGCTGAGGGGTTGCGGGGCAGATGGCCAGCCACGCCTCTCCCGAACCTGCGGTCCGCGCTTGCTGGTAAAGCGCGATCCGGCCACCCGAACCGTCTTTCAGCGACAGCACCGAGGCGCTGGGTCCTTTCGCGTCGTCTCGGTACTGGCGCGCGTATACCGCAACCTCGGCCGCCGGGTCTGACAGCGCCTGACCCAGCGCGGCCACCGTGGCGGCACTGATGCCCATTCGCCGCAGGTCACCGCCCGAAAAGACGTTGAAGCCGGACTCCTGCCACGACTTCGTTGCTTCCAGCATCTCCTCCAGCGGCACGTTCACAGCGTTGATCGCCGCGGGCTCTGCGTGGTGAATCGACTCCAGACCGTCGAGAACCAATGACGCGATCGAGGCGCTGTCCGCGACGGCGACGTCGTCGACGGTGATGTCGCTGCCAACCCGCACGGCCGATACCCAGTGCTGGCCGCGGCGGGCCAGCACCACCCGGAACTCGTTGTCGGGGATATCGCGCGAACCGGGCGCCTGGTTCTCCTCGTCAACGACGCCATAGAGCAATTTGCCCCGCGACAGCAGAGCGACAACCTCGAGGTCGGGGGCAGCGAGGACGCGTAAACGGGCGGCAACCTGCTCGTGTACCTCGTTGTTGCCGTCGACGATCCCCTGCTCGCGCATCACCGCCATTCCGGGGTGCTCGTTGAGCCAGTCACTTGAGTCGGTAGACACGAATGGCCGGCACCGCAATTCAGGCGCGACGTGTCGGATGTCGAGCAGCGCCTGAAGCATCCAGAAGCCGTCGACGTTGACGGTGATGTCGGTGCGGGTGCCCTGTTGATCCATCAATACCTCGAAGGTCTAGGTCGTAGAAAGCGTAGAAGGTGAAGTCTACCGAAACCGCAGGACGCGGCAGCACACCGAACACTGGTGTGCTGCCGCGCCTGAAGTTGGGGTTAGGCCCAGCTGGAGCCGACGGCGCTGTCGGTGCTGGCCATGTTGCTGCCGGCGCTTTGCACCTTCGAGCCGTGGGCGTTGGCCTGCTCGTAGATCACCTGGAAGTTACGACCCAACTGGGTGATGAACTCCTGGCAGGCCACCGAACCGGCGCCACCCCAGAAGTCACCCGCGGCCAGCACATCACGCACGATGTTCTGGTGCTCGGCCTCCAACGACGCCGCCTGCGAACGAATCAGGGCGCCGTGGGCGTCCACATCGCCGAACGAGTAGTTAATTGTCATTGCTGAACTCCTTTACAAGTAGTGGGGGTCGACGACTAGCTGCCGAGGATCTGCTGCGAAGCCTGCTCTTGCTGCTCGTAGTTGCTGGCGTCACGGATCAACCCGTCACGCACCCCGTGCAGCATGTTCACAATGTTGCGGAAGGCCTGGTTGACCTGACCCATGGTGTCGTACGAGGTCGCCTGGGCCTGACCACTCCACCCCGCACCCGCGATGTTCATCGACGACGCCCACATCTTGCGGGCCTCATCCTCAACCGTCTGCGCGTGCATCTCAAAACGACCAGCCATCGCCCGCATCTCGTGCGGGTCAGTCATAAAACGTGTAGGCA
>Ga0210389_10001300_pt1 | contig 20394 bp, 16 predicted proteins | sample IncBWH28OmetaG_FD_160127 | JGI IMG/M metagenome (GOLD analysis project Ga0210389, IMG submission 160127) | Forest soil microbial communities from Barre Woods Harvard Forest LTER site, Petersham, Massachusetts, United States - Inc-BW-H-28-O ...
GGAATCGGCGATGCCCGTGTCCCGCAGCCAGCCCAGGTCGCTGACGGTCGCCCGGGTGCCGGGCACGATGACCAGGTCCGCGCCGTCGAGCTGGCCGGGGGTGGTGACGAGGTCGACGGCGATGCCCGGCTCCGCGGCCAGGGGGTCGATGTCGGTGACGTTGGACATCCGGGGCAGCCGGACGACCGCGATCCGCAGGGTGTCCCTGCCCGCGGGTGGCAGCACGTCGCGGGGCCGGGAGTCCAGGTCGAGGGAGTCCTCGGCGTCCAGCCACAGGTCGCGCCGCCACGGCAGCACGCCGAGCGCAGGCCGCCCGGTCATGGCGCGCAGCATGTCCAGGCCGGGGGCCAGCAGCCGCAGGTCGCCGCGGAACTTGTTGACGATGAACCCAGCGATGAGCCGCTGGTCGGCCGGGTCCAGCACGGCGAGGGTGCCGTACATGGCGGCGAGGATGCCGCCGCGGTCGATGTCGCCGACGACGATCACCGGCAGGCCCGCCGCGCGGGCCAGGCCCATGTTGGCGATGTCCCGGTGCCGCAGGTTGATCTCCGCCGGGCTGCCCGCGCCCTCGCAGATCACCACGTCGAACCGGCGGCGCAGGTCCGCCAGGCTCGCGGCGACCGCTGCCTCCAGCATCGGCTTGAGGTCCTGGTAGTCCAGCGCGCCAGCGTCGGCGACCGGCTGGCCGAGCAGCACGACCTGGCTGCGGGTGTCGCTGCCGGGCTTCAGCAGCACCGGGTTCATCGCGGCCTCCGGCGCCACCCCGGCGGCGGCGGCCTGCATCGCCTGGGCGCGGCCGATCTCGGCGCCGTCGGCGGTGACGGCCGAGTTCAGCGCCATGTTCTGCGCCTTGAACGGCGCGACCGTGACACCGCGGCGGGCCAGCCACCGGCACAGCCCGGCCGTCAGCACGCTCTTCCCGGCATCCGACGACGTCCCCGCGACCAGCAGTGCTCCTTTAACCATCCTGCTCCCTTAACCATCCTGCTCCCTTGACCACCCGGCCAGGCTAGTGGTGCCGGCCCATGGTTGAGGGAGCACTGTTGCCCAGACCGTTGCCTTCCGCCTAGGGTGTCCTGGCAATGCTCGACAGCCTGGCCGCCCTCGGCCCCTTCTTCGCGGTCGATGCGCACCCGCCCGGCGAGGCGCCCGCCCCACCCTGGCGTCCCTTCCGTGAGGTCGCCGAGCGGCCTGGCCCCTTGGGTAAGGGAGCACTGCCGGACCGCATCGCGTCGGTCCGCGCGGCGCTGGCCACGGCGGGTGGCCGCCCGGCCGGGGAGATCGACCCGAGGGCCGCCGCGTCCGCGGCTCACCTGGGCCTGGTGGCGCGGCTGGCCGCGCCGGCCCTCGGCGCGGCAGCCCTCGGGGGGTGGGTGGACCTCCAGCCGGACGGGCTGTGGTGGCAGGACACCCTTGGCGGCCCTGTGCCCCTGTCGGTCCCGCTGCCCGTCGGCACCGTTACGCCCGGTGACTGGGCCGAGCGGCTGCTCACCGGTGTCATCGCCCCTGTGACGGAAGCGACATCGCGGCTTGCTGCCCTCTCAGGGCAGGTCTTGTGGGGCAACGTCGCCTCGGCGGTCAACGCCGCCGCGCGCCAGGCAGCCGCGTCCCGGCCGGGCCTCGCCGACGGCGCGTGGGAGGCGGCCCGCGCACTGTTCGCCAGCCCGTGGCTGAGCCGGGAGCGGCACCCGGCTGGCGTGGACTACCGCAGGGCCAGCTGCTGCCTGTACTACCGGCTGGCGCCGGACGCCCGGTCCGCGCGGGCGGTAATCTGCGGTGACTGCGTCCTGGGCGCGCCCTGATTGCCGGACTTGCCCTCCTGAGGGCAACTGGCGCGATTACCGTACAACCGTGAGGAACACCGATGAGCGTTAGCTCGCAGGCACCGGACACCGGCAAGTCGGATACCGGCAAGTCGGCCGCCGGGACCGGCGCGCAGGTGCCCAGGACGGATGACCGTGACCCGGCGGGCCTGCTGCTGGCCCGCCTGAGCGTGGCCCCCGCGCTAGTCGTGACGGCATTCCTGCTTGTCAGCTTCCCGCTGCTGGTCATCGGCTGGTTCCGCCCGGTCCCGGTGATCGGCCTGAGCGTGATCGCGGTGGCGCTGATCGTCCCGCTGGGGCTGCGCGCGCTGCCCGGCCTGCGGCCGGGGGCGACGGTCGCGGACCTGCGGCCGTGGGCGCAGCCGGGCGACCGCGCCGGGATCCGTGACGCGCGGCGCACGCCGTGGTGGGCACCGGCCGGCGTGCTGGTCATCGCGGCCGGGTTCTTCGCGTTCCAGGCCGCCTACCACACGCAGTTCATCATCATCTTGCGTGACCCCGGCTCCTACATGCAGTTCGCGACCTGGATCGCCGGCCACGGCAGGCTGCCCATCTCGACGAGCCTCCCGGCGTTCGGCGGCGCGAAGGGCCTCACCTTCGACGGCTACGGCATTTACCAGGTGGGCAACACGATCGTCCCGCAGTTCATGGCGGGGCTGCCGATGGCGCTGGGGGTGGGGTTCTGGCTCGGTGGCATCACCGCGGCGCTGCTGCTCGCGCCGCTCTTCGGGGCCCTCGCGGTCGTCGTCTTCGGCGGCCTGGCCGCGCGGCTGCTCGGGGCGCGGTGGGCGCCGCTGGCCGCGCTGGTCATCGCGGTGTCGGAGCCGATGATGTTCACCAGCCGGTCGGCCTACAGCGAGCCGCTGGCGCTCATCGTGTTCATCGGCGGGCTGTCGCTGGTCATCGACTCGCTGCGGGCCAGGAAGGGCACCCCGCCCGTGGCCGGCCCCAGCGGGCTGCGGGCGCGCGTCGCGCGGTGGGACCACGCCCGTGTGCTGGCGCTGCTGGCCGGGCTGGCGCTCGGCATCTCCACGCTGGTGCGGATCGACGCCCCGGCCGACGCGCTGCCGGTCATCCCGTACCTCGCGCTGCTGCTATTGCGCCGCCAGCGGCAGGCGGTGCCGCTCATCATCGGGCTGGCGATCGGCTCGGCGTGGGGCTGGTACGACGCGATCTTCGTGAGCTTCCCGTACGTCTTCCAGACGAACTGGTCGTCCTCCAAGCCGATGCTCGAGGTCATCGCGGCCGTCTTCGTCGTGACGGTGGCCGGGGGCCTGTGGCTGCGCCGGCGGATGCGAGCCACCAGCTTCCTGCCGCAGGCCGGCGAGCACTGGTGGCTGCCCCGGTGGCTGCCTGCGTTCCTGGTGATCCTGCCGTTCGCCGTGCTGGCCGGGTTCGGTGCCCGGTCGCACTTCCAGCCGGACTACGCCAGTGCGCACTACGCCCAGCTCAGCTTGCACTGGGTGTACTGGTACCTCGGCGGCCCGGCGATCGCGCTGGCCGGCGTCGGGGCGGCCGCCCTGTCCTACGGCTGCCTGCGCGGCCGGTGGCCCTCGTGGGCGCTGCCGCTGATGGTCTTCAGCTGGAGCATCGTGCTGTTCCTGTACCGGCCCGGGATCACGCCCGACCAGCCGTGGGCCAGCCGCCGCCTGGTGCCGGCCGTGCTGCCGGGCTTCATCTTGCTGGCCGTGTGGGCGATAGCGTGGGCGTGCGCCGCGATCCGCCGCGGCGAGGTACCGGGTACCGCCCGGATCGCCGCGCGCGCCAGCTGGGTCACCGGAAGCCGCCGCGGCCTGACCGCCGCCGGGCTCGCCGTGGCCTGCGCGGTGCTCCTCCTGGTCCCGGCCGGGCTCGGCGCGCGCGGGACCGCGTTCAAGCAGACGTACGCCCACCAGGTGGCGGCCATCTACGGGCTGTGCAAGCAGATCCCCGGCGACGCGTCGGTGCTCATGATCGACGGGCCCATGGCCGACCAGTGGGCGCAGACGGTCCGTGGCACGTGCGACGTGCCCGTCGCCCGCTTCCCCGACGCGACCTTCCCGCACGGCACGACGGCAGTCACGCAGCGGGTGGCACCGACGGCGCAGGTGGCCGGCGCCATCGCCAGCATCGAGCGCGCCGGGCGGCGCCCGGTGCTGATCGCCAGGACCCGCGCGGAACTGGCGCCGTTCGCCGGCGAGGGGACCATCACCCACGCGGTGAACGTGAAGTCGACGGTGGACGGCCAGTCCCTGCAGTCCAAGCCCTCCACCGTCAACAAGGAGACCATCACGGCCTGGATGTGGGTGCCTGACCGCTGACCATGACCGCCGGGCGAACAGGGATCTTAAGGAATTGTTTAGTCTTTCCAGGCGGCCGTGGCGGGCGAGCCTGGCTGGCTAGTGTCGGTATCGTGCCTGCCCTGACGACCACGCTGCCGCCCGCGGGTGCCGCGGAGCGCGCGCGGGCCAGGGGCGGTACCCGGGTGCTCTGGCTTGCCGGGCTGTACTACCTGGTCGCGGCGGTGGTCGTGACGATGTGGCTGTGGCGGGACCCGGCATCCCGGATCGTCGCGGCCAACCCCTACGACAGCGACCAGTTCGCCTGGTTCTTGCGGTACGACGCGACGGCGGTCGCCCACCTGCGACTGCCCGCCCTTGCCACGACCGCCATGAACGCCCCGCAGGGCATCAACATGATGTGGAACACGCCGATGCTGCTGCCCGGGGTGCTGCTCGCCCCGGTGACGCTGCTCGCCGGGCCGCAGGTAAGCCTGACCGCGCTGATGACGGCCGGGTTCGCCGGGTCCGCGCTGGCCATGTTCGCCGTCCTGCGCCGGTGGGACGCGAGCGTGCCCGCGGCGGCGATCGGCGGGCTGGCCTACGGGTTCTCCCCGGCCCTGGTCCAGTCCGCGCAAGGGCACTACGACCTGCAGTTCGCCGTGCTGCCCCCGCTGATCATCGACGCGATCGCGCGGCTGGCCACCGGGCACGGTGCATCCGGGCACAGCCGGACCGAGTGGCGTGCCGCGGCCCGCGGCGGGGCCTGGCTGGGGCTGCTCGCGGCGGCCCAGGTCTTCATCGCCGAGGAGTTGCTGTTCGACTCGGGCATCGCGGCGCTGGTCCTGCTGGTGGTGCTCGCCGCCGCCCGGCCGGGGGCAGTGGCCTGCCGGGCCCGCGACATGCTCGCCGGCGCCTGCGCCGCCGCCATGGTGCTCGCCGTGGTCGCGGGCTACCCGCTGTGGGAGCAGTTCTTCGGGACACCCGCGCAGCACGGCAGCCCGTTCACCGTGGACCACTACAAGAACGACCTGGCCGGCTTCGTGCGCCCGTCGTCGTCCATGCTGCTGCACACACGCGGCAGCGCCGCCTTCGCGGCGGCGTTCCAGGGGCGGCTCCCGGAGTACCTGGGCTACCTGGGCTGGCCGATGCTGATCGTGCTCGCGGTGGCGGCGGCCTTGTTCTGGCGGCTGCTGGCGGTTCGCGCCGTGGCGGTGACGTTCGCGGTGCTTGAGCTGCTCTCGCTGGGCGGGACGCTGCTGGCGGGCGGGCACGAGCACGCGTGGGCCACGCTGCCCTGGTACTGGGTGCAGTCGCTGCCGGTTGCCGGGTCGGCCATCCCGGACCGGTTCTCCATCCTCGCCGACGGGGCCGCGGCCGCGCTGCTCACGTTCGGCCTGGACGCGGCGTGGGCCAGGCAGCGCGGGGCGCGATGGCGCGGGGCGTGGTGGCACTGGGAGCGGTGGCCCACGGCCTGGGGGAGCGCGGACAGGCAGGCCGCCGCGCGGTGGGCGGTCATGATGGTGGCGGTGGCGGCGATCGTGCCGATGGCGCCGCGCCCGCTGCCTGTCGGCTCAGGCCCTGGCCGGCCGGCCGGGTGGACGGCCGCGTTCGCCGCGCTCCGGCTGCCGGCGGGCGCGCATGTGCTCGTGGTGCCGATCCCGACCTCGACCTTCACCGAGCCGCTGCGCTGGCAGGCGGAGACGGGCGTGCCATCCTCGATGTTCGGCGGGTACTTCATGGGACCCGGCCGGGACGGCCAGGCGGCGACCGATGGCGCGGGGCTGCCCGCCGGCGGCGTGTACCTCAACCGCCTGTGGGCACAGTCGTCGGATGGCGCCTCTGGGGCTGCCGCCCGCCAGGCCGGCTCGCCGTCGCCGGCCAGCGCTCAGGTGCGGGCGCAGATCGCGGCGTGGCACCCGGCCGCCGTCGTCGCCGTCACGGGCGAGCGCTCCGCGCTCGGCCGGTACCTGGCCGGACTGCTCGGCCCCCCGCAGGTCAGCGTGGGCGGCGTCCTCGGCTGGCGGCTGGCTGCCCCGGCCGCCGTCGGGTCCTGGCCGTCGGCCCCGCCACCATGGAGTGTCCCGTTGAGCCTTCCTCTCATTTCCGTCCCGCACCCTTCGAGCCGACGGTAGATACCGTTACATCACGAAACGATATCTATGCCTCGCGCCCGATGTCCGGGAAATAGGTCAGGCATTCATGCTTGTTCGGGCATATTCAACATGGATGCCTGAGATTCCTTACGAGCTGATAACGTCGCAGGAAGGCCCCGGAATCGAAATCTGAAAACAGGGCCGGGCGGGGCAGAACCAGAAGTTCTGGTTCTGCCCCGCCCGGCCTAGTTATATAACGCAACGGTAAATCGCGCGAGGTTACATGCCCGCCCCGTTCTCCTTGTGCCCGTGCCTGTGTCGGGGAACGCTCCCGTTATAGCCACCGCCCCTGCCGCCCCTGCCGCCGGGCTTGCTGCCGTTGCCGCCCGGAATGGTCGCCTGCTGCTGAGTGGTGGTGTAGGTCACCGCGGTGGCAATGCCGTTGCCATCGGTGGTGACGGTGACGGGGTCCGTGAGGCCGAAGGCCTGGCAGCCGAGGTTGTCAAAGGAACCCGAGAGCCGGGCGCCCACGAAGGTGGCCAGGTTGTTGCCGACATCAGGGACGGGGGAGGCGTAGCCGGCTTCCCTGGCCGCGTCGAGTTGCAGCTTGGCAGGCTGGAGGTTGACCATGTCCTGGCAGTACTGCGCGGCATTCTGGCTCGTGTTCGTGGATCGGGGCAGCAGTGGCTCGTCGGTCATCATCCGGAAGGTGTTGGTCTTGCCGATGCTGAACTGGCCGGCCACCATCAGCTGCGGGTCGTTGACCGGCAGTAGCGCCCGCGGGCTCTGCTGCCTGACCAGCGCGCTCAGCGAGTTGAGCGCCTGCGAGCTGTCGTACGCGTTGGGACTGGTCGCGTCGGGCGCGGTGAACGGGGTGCAGCCGAGCGCCGGGTCCACGAAGTGGCCGAGTAGCGCGTCATCGCTGCCGTTGCTGATGACCATGGCGCCGCCCATCGCGTTCTTGTTCGCGGCGGTGTTCTGCGCGGTCTGGCCGTTGCCGTTGAGCAAGTACTCGGAGATGACGTTGTCACTCTGGTCCTGGTCGATCAGCGCGAAGCTCTCCGTGGTCTCACACGCCTTCCCGTCGGAACCGGTGCCCAGCCGCGGGATCCGCAGCCTGCCCCGCGCGATCTGGGCGTTGGCGGCAGCGAAGAACGCGGCTGCGTTGCAGGCCGAGGTCTGCGCGATGATGGAGTTCCCGAACGCGTCGATGCAGTGGCCTTGGGCCGCACCAGTGCCCTCGAGGACCAGGTTGTTGCCGTTGAATCCCACGTTGATGACGACCTGAGACCCTCGCGGGATCCTGGGCGCTGCCGGTGCCACGGCGGGCGTGGTGCCCTGGGTGATGACCAGCGGATCGTAGATCGAGAGTTGCCCGTTCGGCGCGAGGATCGTCGACTCGACAAAGGCCTCCTCGGACTGGTTCGCCTCCGAGCAGCCGTCACTGAGCTGCCATGGCGTGGCCTGGCCCTGCGCGCTGAGCGGGTTGGCCGGCACGATCAGCGTGCAGTTGAGGGAGCTTGCCGCCTCATCTGCGGTCTGGGTCAGGCTGATGGGGTCCCCTGCCGGGTCGACCGGGCTGGCCTCCGCCAGGCCGGGGCGGCCCGCCTCGGGATTGACCGCTGGCGCGGCCGGCGACGCGCTAGGGCTGGCCGGCGCGCTTGGGCACGGCGCCGTCGATCCCGACCCGCTCACTGCCGGGGTCGGCCCGCTCACCGCCGGGGTCGGCCCGCTCACCGCCGGGGTCGGCCCGCTCACCGCCGCGCCGGACGACGCGGACGGCGAGGCGCAGTTGTCTAGAGCCGACTGGTTAACATTCGTGACGTTGCCGCCTCCTGCGACGGCAATGATGACACCTACGATTACGGCTAGTGCCACCGGAATGGCGAGCGGAACCACGACCCGCGATACCCGGCCCTGTAGCCGACGACGACGCCATACGGACCGATGCCTGGACGGCATGCAATCCACCTCCGTGTGTGAGGAATGTCCCGGACGTCGACGCTCCCGAAACGAAGAATAGACCCAGGCAGTGGCCCGAAAGAGGCAATTGAGAAAAAAGGCGCTTAGGGCGCTGGATCGTGGCGGGCGGCGTTGGCGTGGATGGCGTCGTGGACGTACCGGGCGAGGCCGGGCTCGACGCCGTCGTAGTTGGCGGTGAAGCGCTCGTCGGCGAGGTACATGTCGGCCAGGCCCCGGTGCATCGGGTAGCCGCAGGCGTAGAAGTGCCGGCAGATGTGCTGGCGATGCCGTTCGGCCTGGTCCATGGCGTCCGGCCCGTCGGCGGCCGCCCCCGCGCGCAGCAACGCGGCGAAGGCCGCGACGTTCTCGTCGGTCTCGGCCTTGATGCGCGTCCAGTCTTCCTTGGTGTACGTGGCGGTCCGGCGCCGCGACTCCTCGTACGGGCCGGTGCCGCCCCAGCGCTGTTCCGCCTCGTCGGCCCACTCGCCGCCAGCCTTGTCGGTGCCGAACACTTCCAGTTGCTCTTCCGGCGTCAGGTTGATCCCCATCGCCCGTGCCTCCAGTTCCTTGTCGATCGCGGCAACCATGTCATGCACCCGGTCCCGCTGCTCCAGCAGCAGCGCCCGCTGCCGCCGCAGGTGGGCGACGGCGTCCGTGCCCGGGTCGCCGAGCAGCCCGGCGACCTCGCGCAGCCCGAAGCCGAGCCGCCGGTACAGCAGCACCTGCCGCAACCGCTCCACGTCGGCCACGCCGTAGGCGCGGTACCCGCCAGCGGTCCGGCCCGACGGGCACACGAGGCCGATCTCGTCGTAGTGGTGCAGCGTGCGGACGGTGACGCCGGCCAGTTCGGCCAGCCGCCCCACGGTCAGGTGCTCCTCCACGACACCGAGCATGCAGCATGACGTCGCGTGAGGGTCAAGCGCGGCGATGTGGTGATCATCGAAGGCGCCTGGATATCCGGTGGACACCGGCAACCGTGGAAGGCCACAGTTGACGGGTGACCCTGCGAATTCAGTGCATCACCATCGACTGCGCCGACCCGGACAGGCTAGCGGCGTTCTGGTCGGCGGCCCTGGGGCTGCCCAGCTTCAAGGACCAAGACGAGGCCTGGATCGGGCCGGGGGAAGGTCACCCCCATGACGGGATCATGCCGGACCTGCTGTTCATCAAGGTCCCGGACGAGAAGGCCGTCAAGAACCGCCTGCACCTCGACCTTGCCCCCGACGACCAGGCCGCCGAGGTGGCGCGGCTGGAAGGGCTCGGCGCCCGGCGGACCGACATCGGCCAGGGGGACGTCAGCTGGGTGGTGATGGCCGACCCTGAAGGAAACGAGTTCTGCATCCTGACGCCCCGCTAGCACCCCCGCTAGCGACCCTTCGCCTGGTCATGGCCTGCCGGGACCGGAACCTTGCGGTTGCGGAATCCGCACCCGAATTATGTGTATTTGCGGTATTTGCGGCTTATGCCCCACACGCTAACGTGAAGGTTTTTCCGGTCATGGAGGCTTTTTCCTATGATAACGGGTAAAACAATTCATGACCGGAAAAGTATTCACAATAACCCCGGCCCTAGTGCCACTGTCGCCCGGCCCTAGTGCCACTGTCGACGCGTGGGCTCGGCTGACCGCTGCGAGCCAACTGCCCATCATTGACGGGCTGCTCGCCGCAACCGCCGCCGTGCGGAACTGGACACTCGTCACCCGGAACGCCTCCGACGTGGAGTGGTCAGGGGTCCGTGTCCTCAACCACGTCGCGCCTGCCCAGCCACGGGGATCCCGCTAGCCCCAGGGCCGGCGCGGGGAGGAAGACGGCGCGGGGAGGGAGACATGGGGGAGAGGCGACAGGAGCGGGCAACGGGGGAGATGGCCAGCACGGCTCACGCGTCGCGCAGGCGCAAGGCGAGACCGCCGAGCAGCAGGGCGGCGAGGGCCCACAGTGCCAGCACCCCGAGACCCTGCCACGGGGTGAGCGGGAGCGACTGCAGGCCAGCCGTTGCCTCGATGTACATGCCGGCGATCATCGGGCTGGCCTGTTCCAGGTGGCGGGCCAGGACGTGGTCGGGCATGACCGAGGTGACGATGGGGAACAGGAACAGCAGGCCCAGCACGATGCCGATCGCCGCGCCGGAGTCCCGGACGGCGGCGGTGATGCCGAGGGCCAGCAGGCCGATCAGCGCCAGGTAGAGCACCGACCCGCCGAAGGCCCGCAGGTCCGTGCGGCTGCCCAGCGACAGCACAGCGTAGCCGTTCGCCGCCGACAGGCCGCGGCCCGGCAGCAGCAACCGCCCGGCCGCCATCGAACCGAGCACCCCGGCCAGCGCGGCGACCAGGACCACGCCGGTGAAGACGGCCGCCTTCGCGGCCAGCACGTGCAGTCGCCGGGGCATCGCGGACAGGGTCACCCGGATCATCCCCGAGCCGTACTCGCCGCCGACAACCAGCACGCCGAGCACCGCGACGAGCACCTGGCCGATGTAGAGGCCGGTCAGGGTGATCTTCGCCGGGTCAGCGCCGGTGGCGGCGAGGGAGCAGAAGCCGGGCGCGCAGCGGTAGGCCGCCGAGGCGGCCGTGCCCACCGCGATGGTGAGCACGGCCGTCGCGGCCAGGGTCCACGTCGTCGAGGACAGCGTCCGCAGCTTCGTCCACTCCGCGTGCAGTGCCAGCCGGAAGCACGGTGCCAGCTGGAGATGGCCCGCCCCCCGCACCGGCGCGACTCCGGCGGGTCCCGCCCCTGCATGTCCCGCCACGGCTGCCCCGCTCACGCGTCCCTCCGGCGCAGCAGCCACCCGGCGGCGAGCAGGGCCACCAGCGTCCAGGCGACCAGCACCCCGATCCCGGCCCAGGGAGACAGCGGGTAGAAGCCGTCCGCTGCCGAATAGGGCGCCAGCACCTGGTGGTAAGCGGGATAGGCCTGCTGGATGGAGAACGCGGCGGTCGGGGCGCCCCGCAGCAGCCAGTCCTGCGCGCTCGTCGGCAGGATGCCCGTCACGTGCGCCAGCAGGTACGGCACGAAGATCACCACGACAACGCCCGCGATCGCCAGCACGCTGCGCCGCAGCATGGTCCCGATCGTGAGGGCCAGCACCGCCATCAGGGCCAGCAGCAGGGCCGTCCCGGCGATCATCCGCACCTCGGTCAGCGCCGGGATCGGCGGGATCCAGTAGCCGTCGGTCCGCGAGTTGTGCAGCCCGACCGGCAGGGTGATCCCCACCGCGACCAGGCTGACCGCGAAGGTGACGAGGCCAATCACGACCGACTTGGCCGCCAGCACCGTCCACCGCGAGGGGGACGCGGTGAACGTGACCCGGACCATCCCCTTGCGGTACTCGGCGGCGATGAACAGCGCCGCCACGATGATCACCACGAGGAGTGCCCCGAACATGCCGGTCAGCGAGGACTGCGGGCTGACCCCGTTCCCGTCCGGGGCATCCAGCACGTCCGGCGCGATGTCCCCGGACCCGCTCACCGTGAACGATGAGGTGCCGGCCTGGACATGCGTGCCGCCGAAGAACTTGTTGAAGGCCTGATCGGCCCCCTGCTTGACGGGTGGCCCGGGCGGCGGCGGGGGCTGCAGGGACGTGCCCGTCCAGGAGCCGCCGGAACTACCCGACACCGCCACGTTGTCGAACGTGCCGGTCGCCAGCGAGGGACCGCCCCCGCCGCCGCCGCTGCCCAGCGACTGCGTGATGACCTCATACGACGGTGACGTCGCGAACAGCCCTACCTGCACCGTCCCGGACGGCGGCAGCCCCCGGACCGAGATGCTGCCCACCTTGGTCCACGTCGAGCCGTTCATGGACTCAAATCCCGTCACGACAGAGCCGGACCGGGTCAGCCGCAGCCAGCGCGGCGACGACGCCGACACCGAACCAGGCAGCCCGGCTGTGTCCCCGGTGTAGTTCCACTGCATCCGCACTCCGTTGGAGCCGGTGACCAGCATCGCCGCGTAGGCCGAGCCGCGTGTGGTGCTCGCCTTGATCATGATCCCGGCCTTGGACCACGGCTGGACGCCGGATGTCAGGCCGGACAACACGCCTGAATCGCTCACGTGGACGTCGCCGGTGGGCGAGTAGTGGCCGGTCAGCGACGTCACCCGGGCCGTGATGGAGCCGTCAGCGGGCAGCGCCTGGTGCACGAAGTAGAAGGTGTCCACCACGGCCCCGCCATCCGGGCCGATCGGATCGCCGGGGCAGCCGATTGACGAGCCGCCCGGCCATATGTAGCCGCACGTGCCGTGCTGGAGCAACGTAATGCCCACCGGCAGCAGCACCGCGAGCAGCAGCCCGGCGACCCAGCCGCGGACCGTCCGCAGCTTGGTCCACTCGGCCAGCACCAGCGAACGGAAGCCAGGCGACCGGGCTGGCCGCACCGCTGACTCATAGGGTGCGACGGTGATCATTTCGCACCACCAGAAGGCACGGAACCACTGGGCGATCCAGATGGCGCGGCGGCGGCGCGGAATTCCACGGAATCGCGGGTGAGGTCCATGTACGCCTCCTCCAGCGAGGCCCGGTGTGCCGACACCTCACTGAACGGAACTCCGGATGAGGTGAGAGCGGCCACGGTCCGTTCGGGAGAAAGGCCGCTGACGGTGAGCACACCGGGCCCGGTGGCAGCGACCCTGGCCCCGGCGGTGGCCAGTTCCCCCATGGCCTTATCGCGCTCGTGGGTGCGGACCTGCACCTGCCCGCTGGACGCCCGGGCGATCAGGTCCGCGACGGACGTGTCCGCGATCACCCGGCCACGCCCGACCACGACCAAGTGGTCGGCGGTGTCCTCAAGCTCGCTCATCAGGTGCGACGACACGAGGATCGCCCGCCCCTGCGCCGCGAGGCTGCGCAGGTAGCCGCGCATCCACACGATGCCCTCGGGGTCCATGCCGTTGAACGGCTCATCCATCATCAGGATCGGCGGATCGCCGAGCATCGCCGCGGCGATGCCGAGTCGCTGCCGCATGCCCAGCGAGTAGCCGCCGGCCTTCCGCTTCGCGACCGCCTGGAGGCCCGCCTGCTCGATCACCTCATCCACCCGGCGCGCCCGCAGGCCCTGGGAGTGGGCGAGCCACAGGAGGTGGTTGCGCGCCGAACGGCTGGGCTGCAGCGCGCCGGCGTCCAGTAGCGCGCCCAGGTGGCTCAGCGGGTGCCGGAGGGTCGCGTACGGCTGCCCGCTGACCAGCGCGGTCCCCTCGTCGGGGGCGTCAAGGCCCAGGATGACGCGCATGGTGGTGGACTTGCCCGCGCCATTTGGCCCGACGAAGCCCGTCACCTGGCCCGGGCTGACGGTGAACGTCATCCCGTCCAGCGCTTGCTGCGGGCCGAATCGCTTGCGCAGCCCGGAAACGTCAATGGTTGCTTCCATGATCCCCAAACGTACGGACCGCAGGCGGCCGGGGTCGTCACGCCTCGGAGTGGTCTTCAGCCGTCCCGTTTCAAGGGGACAAAACGACTCCGTCTCCATCTTGCGAGCTACCCGCACTCTGGCACCGGGCGGTGATGCCCGGCCGCGGCGGCTGCGGCCACAATGAGTGAGATGGGAATGGAGCTCCGCCCTCACGAGAGTGGATACGACAAGGCCCGGCGAGTGACGGCCGTGGTCGCCATTGTCGTGCTCTCGGCCGGCGCGTGCCTGCAGGCCTTCGCGTATGCGATAAGCCTGACGATGGACCAGCACAACGGCGCGGTGGTGAGCCTCGGCCAGGTTGTCCTGAACGCGCTGCCGATCTGCCTGCTGGCGCTGGCGACCACGGTGCCGCTGGGGTTCCTGCGGCCGCTGGCGGCGGCGGTCACGGTGACGCTGGCGTCCGTGGCGCTGGCCGTGCTCCACTGCACGACCATCGCGGGCGCGATCGCCGTGGTCGTGGCGGCCTATCGCCTCGTGGCGCTAGGCGCCGGGCGGCGCCGCCAGTTCGTGGCCATCGCGCTGGCCGTTCCGTTCCTCGTCCTGGCGCTGGCCTCACGGGATTTCTCCGCCACGCTGCTCGCCGCATGCGTTCCGGTCGCGGCGGGGACCGGCTTCGCGATCCGGGCCGGGCGCTCGGAGACCGGCGAGGACGAGGCCCGGGCGGTGCTGAGCCATACGCTGACCGAGCACCTGGCGCGCGGCGAGCGGGCCCGCATCGCCCGCGAGTTGCACGACGTGGTCGCGCACCACATCTCCATGATCGCCGTCCGGGCGGAGACAGCCCGGCTGACCACTCCCGGGATGCCCGAGGCCGGGGCCGAACGACTCCGCGAGATCGGCGACACCGCGCGCGCCGGCCTCACCGAGATGCGCCGGCTCCTTGGCGTGCTGCGCACGGACGTGGCCGCGCAGGAGGTGGGCGAGCGGCAGCCGCAGCCGGGCCTGCCACAGGTCGCGGCGCTGGTGGACGAGGCCAGGGACGCGGCGTCCGGTGGGTCGGTGCGGCTGATCGTGTCCGGGCCGGTGACGTCGTTTGACCCGGGAGTCGAGCTGGTGGCGTACCGGATCGTGCAGGAGGCCCTGACCAACGCGCGGCGCCATGCCCCCGGGGCGGCCGTGGACGTGGAGCTCCGGTATGACGAGGACACGCTGCGGCTGCGGATCCGCGATAACGGCCCCGGGCCCCCGGACGCCATCTGGGCCGCCCATGGTTCACCGGGCGCTGATTCCCGGACAACCGGGCCGGCATCTGGCCATGGGCTGCTCGGGATGCGGGAGCGGGCGGCGACCGTCGGCGGGACGGTGCACACTGGAGCCGCGCCGGGCGGCGGGTTCCTCGTCGATGCGGTGCTGCCGGCAAAGCCAGATGGAGTGAGCGGCTGATTGGGGACGCGCCATGATCGGGATAGTCGTCGCCGATGACCACGAGGTCGTGCGGGCGGGGTTCGCCGCGATGCTGGAAACCCAGCCGGACTTCACCGTGCTGGGCACGGCGGGGGACGGGGCCGCGGCGGTGGCCACGGCCCGGGAGGCCCGCCCCGATGTCGTGCTCATGGATGTCCGGATGCCCGGCATGGACGGGATCGAGGCCACCCGGCAGCTTCTCGCCGGCCCCGGCCCCGCCGCGGGCTGGGCTCCGAAGGTGCTGATCCTGACCACGTTTGACCTGGACGAGTACGTGTTCGACGCCCTGCGGGCCGGCGCGAGCGGGTTCCTGCTCAAGGACGTGACCGCGGAGCGGCTGTTCGAGGCGGTCCGCATCGTGGCGTCCGGGGAGGCACTGCTCGCGCCGGCCGTGACGAAGCGGCTGATCAGCGAGTTCGCCCGGCTTCGCCCCGCTTCGGGGGGTAGTGCTTCCCGGCCGGCCGGCGCCGTCCCGGTGGCGCTGTCGGCGCTGACCCCGCGTGAGACAGAGGTGCTGCGCCTCGTCGCCGAGGGCCTGTCGAACACCGAGATTGCCGGCCGCCTGGTCGTGACAGAGGAGACGGTGAAGACGCACGTGAGCCGCCTGCTGGCCAAGCTGGGCCTGCGTGACCGGACCCAGGCCGTGGTGGTCGCCTACGAATCCGGCCTGGTCGTCCCCGGTGGGGGCTAGGCCGCCCGTCCGCCCGTCCGCGGGATTGCGGCCGAGTCGGCAAGCTGGGCGTACGCTATTCCTTGTGGATGGCGCGCAGTCGCCGCGCGGTAGACGCGCGTTGTTGATGATTGACTTCCAGCGGGACTTCCTCGCTGACGACGGCCGGATGCCGGTGGCCCGCCACCAGGTCACGGGCGTCTTGGTGGCGACGCGGACGGCGATTGACCGGGCGCAGGCCAAGGGCGACCTCATCGTCAGGATCGGCAACGAGTTCCGCCCTGGTGACCGGATCGGCAACCTGCTGCGCCACCATGCGGCGATCGCGGGAACCCCTGGGACGGAGTGGGATGCCCGGGCTGGGGTCAACGGCGAGGACGCATGCTACCTGGCCAAGTGGAAGGGCAGCGCCTTTTGCAACCCGGAGTTCGGGGACCTGCTGGCCCGGGAGGCAGTGACGGACGTCGTCTTGTGCGGCCTGTACGCCCGCGCCTGCGTCACCGCGACGGCGCGGGCAGCGCTGGCCCGGGGGCTGCGGGTGACCGTCTTGCGCGACGCGGTGGCCTGCAAGTCAGACGGGTCCCGGGAGGCCGCCCTGCACCGCATGGCCCGCCATGGCGTGGAGTTGAGCTACGCGCTGCGGCCATGAGGCACTGACGGCACACGCTAGGATTTGCGGGAAATGCGTGATCACTGGGGGTCAGGAGGACGTTGGCGTGGAGCAGTCGCCGGACGCTGCCCCGCAGGCAGCGGGGATCGACATCACCCGGCCGCATCCGGCGCGGATTTACGACTACGGCATCGGCGGCAAGAACCACTTCGCGGTTGACCGGGCGGTAGCGGACCAGGTGCTCGCCGCGATGCCAGGGGCGCGCACCGTGGCCCGGGAGAACCGCAGGTTCCTCGGCCGTGCCGTCCAGTTCCTGGCGGCGGAGGCGGGCATCCGGCAGTTCCTCGACATCGGCAGCGGGCTGCCCGCCACCGATAACGTGCACGAGGTCGCGCAGCGCGTCGACCCGTCGTGCCGCGTGGTCTACGTCGACAACGACCCGTCCGTGCTGCCGCACGCGCGGGCCCTCCTTGCCAGCGCCCCGCAGGGGCGAACCGGCTACTTCACCGGCGACCTGCGCAAGCCGGAGCCGATCCTGGCTGACCCGGTGACCCGGGACATCCTGGACTTCAGCAAGCCCATCGCGCTCGTGCTCGTCTCGGTGCTGCCCTTCCTGGTGGACGACGACAAGCCCGCCGAGATCCTGTCCACCCTGGTCGGCGCCCTGCCACCGGGGAGCTACCTCGCCGCCACGCATACCACCGCCGAGCACGACCCGGACGGCTGGGAGGGCACCAAGCGGGCCTATTCCGGAGCCGGCATCCAGGGCCAGGTCCGGGATTCCGGCGATTTCGCCCGGCTGGCGTTCTCCGGCCTGGAGCTCGTGCCGCCCGGCGTGGTCCTCGTCTCGGAATGGCGGCCCGGTGAGCCCGGCCCGCGCCCGCTGCCCGCGGAGGTCAGCTGCTATGGCGGCGTGGGACGGAAAGCCTGAAGGCGCGGGACGCGCCTGCAAGGAGCGAGGCGCACAAGTTCCGTGGGAGACTGCAGAGGTGACGTTTGTGGTCGTGCCAGGAGTTCCGTTTCCCCTTGAGCATTCGGGCAACCCGCAGTTGGAGGCAGAGCTGGCCGGCGGCACCCTGAAGCTGTCGGCTGCGGCCGGGACGGACATGTTCATCGACCCGGCGGCGGACGGGACGCCGCCACCGGACGCGGGGCGGCTGACGGGGCTGCCCGCCGACCGGGACTTCACGCTGGCGGCCCGGGTGAGCGTGGATTTTGCCAGCGTCTTCGACGCTGGGGTGCTGCTGCTGCACGTCACCGAGCACCGCTGGGCCAAGCTCTGCTATGAGTTCTCCCCGCAGCGGCGCCCCACCGCCGTCACCGTGGTGACCAGGGGCACCTCCGACGACAGCAACTCCTTCTCGACAGAAGGAGGCCCGCTGTGGATGCGCATCACCCGCAAGGGGAGGGCGTGGGCATTCCACGCCTCGCAGGATGGAACGTGGTGGCACCTGCTGCGCTACTTCACGCTGGGGGAGGCGTCCGGTGCTCGCGTCGGGTTCATGGCCCAGTCCCCGAAGGGGTGGGGGTGCACCGCTATCTTCGACCAGATCGCCTACCACACCGCCTCTTCCGCCGATCTGCGAGACGGCAGCTAAGTTCCGCGGCAAGTTACCGGCCGGTTGGATTTACGCCGCGCGGCGGCCATGTGCCATAGTTACGTTCGCGTCACGGTAGTCATCCATCCCGTAGGAGCACCCGTGACCGACCAGGAAGAGACAATCACCAGGACCACCCGGCGGACCTTCATGGTCGGCGGTGCCGCCGCCATCGGCGCGGCTGCCGCGACCGGGCTAGGCAAGGCAGGCAAGGTGTCCGATACGCAGGCAAGCCTCGTCGACAAGCTCGTCGCGGCCTCGACAACCAACGCCAGTCTCAGTGACGTCAAGCATGTGGTCATCCTCATGCAGGAGAACCGCAGCTTTGACCACTACTTCGGCACGCTGTCGGGCACCCGCGGCTTTTCCGACCCGAACGTTCTCGCCAACCCGGCCGGTGGCACCATCTTCGACCAGTACGGCTACGAGCCGGGCGCCGGCGTCACGGCGGCCGGGTACATGCAGCCGTTCAACCTGCTGAACAACCCGCCCTCGGAGAACGGGTCCGACACCAACGACATCTCGCATGCCTGGACAACCCAGCACCAGAGCTGGAACGGCGGCAAGATGGACCAGTTCATCAACGCGCACCTCGCCGCGGATGGCACCGCCAACGGCCCGGTCACGATGGGCTATTTCACCCGGTCGGAGCTGCCCTTCTACCACGCGCTCGCCGACGCTTTCACGATCTGCGACGGGTACTTCTGCTCGGTGCTCGGCCCGACCGACCCGAACCGCCTCATGGCCCTGTCGGCGTCCATCGACCCAGCCGGCGCGCACGGCGGCCCGGTGATCGTCACCGCGTCCAACCGCGTCGCGATGACCGGCACGCTCAGCTGGGAGACCTACCCCGAGGCACTGCTGAAGGCCGGGGTCAGCTGGAAGGTCTACAACGACCCGACGGGCCTCATCGGGCTCAACCCGCTGCCGTACTTCAAGAACTACGTTAACCCCCTGTCGCTCACTGGCCTGGAGCTCATCGCCCGGGCGATCACCCCGAGTTACCCAGGCACATTCGCCGAGGACGTGGCGAGCGGCAAGCTGCCGAGCGTCTCCTGGATCATCCCGCCGCTGGCGGAGTGCGAGCACCCGGCCGCGCCGCCGGCGTGGGGCGAGTACCTGGTCCAGCAGGTCCTCGGCACGCTGGTCTCCAACCCTGAGGTGTGGGCACAGACCGTGTTCATCGTCAACTACGACGAGAACGGCGGCTTCTTCGACCACGTGCCGCCGCCTACCGCGCCGGCCGGCACCGCGGGGGAGTACCTGACCACCCTCCCGTCGTCCGCAGGCGGCATCGCCGGCCCGATCGGCCTCGGGTTCCGCACCCCCGCGCTGGTCCTCTCGCCGTTCAGCGCCGGCGGGTACAAGTACTCCGGCACGCTGGACCACACCTCGACGCTGCGGCTGATCGAGAAGCGCTTCGGTGTCCCGATCCCGAACCTGTCGGCCTGGCGGCGCGGCGTCACCGGTGACTTCACCGGCGCGCTGAACTTCACCGCCCCGGCTAAGGCCACGGTCCCAGCGTTGCCCCCGACCTCGATTGGCAGTGACCTCACCGTCGTCGAGGAGGCCGTCCTCAACGCGCTGGCCGGCACGCTTGACGTCGGCATCGACTACCCGCTCCCGACGAGCAACTCGATGCCCTCCCAGGAGACCACTCCCGCCCGCCCGAACGTGCCGTAGCCCTGCTAACGACACCACCGTCTCGGTTAGCTCCCGGGCACAGCCCCAGGCGAGGGTCACGCCCGCGCCGCCGTGGCCGTAGTTGTGCCACAGCACGCGGCCATCGCCGAGGTCCTCCGCCTCTAGCCGCACCTGCGGGCGGTAGGGGCGCAGGCCCACGCGCTCGGCGACGATCCGGGACCCGCTGAGCCGGGGCTGCGCGGCGCAGCAGTCACGCAGGATTCGCGTCGTGGTGGCCGGGTCGGGCGTGAGGTCCCACGCGCTTTCCTCGGCGGTGCCGCCGAGCAGGACGACGTCGCCGTGCGGGAAGATGTAGGTGGACTCCGGGCCGTCGGAGGGGTAACGGAAGAACTCCTCGATCCCGGGGTTCTCCACGATCACGACCTGACCCCGCACGGGCGTGACCGCCGGGTCGGGCACGAGGTCGCGGGCGCCGATCCCGGTGCAGTTGACGATCAGCGGCACGTTTTTCAAGGGCCTGTCCTTCAGGGGCACAGCCGGCGGGCGCAGCGACGTCAGCGGGACGCCGTATTCGGCGGTTCCGCCGGCCGCCGTCAACCGGTCCACCAGGTACTGCAGGTACCGGGGCATCGTGACGACGGGCGCGGTGTAGCGCCAGCCAGAGGCGTAGCCGTCCGGCAGTTCCCCCGGCTCGAGCAGCCGGTGCTGCGGCAACAGTGAGATCCAGCCCGGGGGCGTTGCCGCCGTGGCGGCCACCTCCACGCCGCTGACCTGGCGGATCGCCGCCTGCGGTTCGGCAGCCAGCTCGGACAGCACCTCAAGGCCGACCCGCGACCATTCCAGGGACCTGGCCGACCCGCCGGTGCGCACCGGTCCCCAGATCGCGCCAGCCACGAACGACGTGGACTGCTGCGGAGGGGCGGCCGCCAGG
>Ga0210389_10001301_pt1 | contig 20389 bp, 22 predicted proteins | sample IncBWH28OmetaG_FD_160127 | JGI IMG/M metagenome (GOLD analysis project Ga0210389, IMG submission 160127) | Forest soil microbial communities from Barre Woods Harvard Forest LTER site, Petersham, Massachusetts, United States - Inc-BW-H-28-O ...
CCGGCCCCGTGAGCTGATACGGCGTGGCCAGGCCCTTGGCCGTCAGCGGGTTCGCCGGCACGATGATGTCGCAGTTGACGTTGGCCGCCGTCGTCGTGGTCGCCGGGGTCGAACTCGTCGCCGAGGGCGCCGGACTGGCCACCGCGCTCGCCGAGGGGCTCGCCGCGGCGCCCAGGGCCGTCTGGTTGATGTTCACCGGTTTCCCGCCCCCGTTAACCGCGAGGACGATGCCGATCGTCAGCCCCAGCGCCACCGGGATGGCGAGAGGAACCGCCAGACGCTTCATACGGCTTCGACCGCCGCGGCGCGCCGCGGATCGATACCTCTTAGGCATTTGATCCACCTCCATTTCCGGACTTCCAAATGCTCCCGGACCGATACGCTAGAACGCCCCAGGGGCGGCTGGGAGGCCATTTAGCAGGACGTAACAACTCGGTTTCGCTGCCGTCCGGGAAGCGGAGACGTACAGCGTTCCTAGGGAACTTGTTAAATATTCCTAACATCGTCGGTCCTATGGACGTGACGTGCCGATGCATCCCGCGTGGTCCTCCGGCCGAGCTACCACGGCCTCATCGCGAAAATACTTTTTACCGTTTCCAGGAATGTTAATGCACGCAGCGCGGAGCCATACAATTCCGAATTGCACGGAGTTCGCCAGCGCACCGGCGGGGGCCAGTAGGTAATCGAGATTCCGGGACGACTTCGGCAAGCAGAGCCGCCTGATAGCCGCCCGAGCCAATCTCCAAGACCCGCATCCCACTCTGCCTCCTGTCCGGTGTTTGTCTCCACCGGACAGGAATGGCCTCATGTCCCGTGGCACACGCTTTCGGGCGGCGTGGGCGTGTCGGCCTCGGCTGAGAGTCGACCCGGACGATCCAGCTGTTTCCAGGCGGGAAAGATTACCGGGTACAGCGTGACGAGCAGATAGCCGCCGCCGACAGCAAGCAACGCGGTATTCAGGCCGACCGCACCCGCCAGGAGCCCCGCTGCCAGGCCGCCGACCGGAGCGATCATCAGCGCCGAAGCGGTCATCGCGCTCAGCACTCGGCTGCGCAGTTCGTCGGGCACCGTCTGGTAAACGACCGTGGCCAGGATCGGATTAATGACCCCGCAGGCCAGGCCCTCAATCGTCATTATCACGGCCAGCGGTGCGACCGTCCCGGTCAGGGCAGCGACGACGAAGCGGGGTGTCCCTACGACGAGGAACGCCACCACGTACACCGGCCAGCGACGGAAGCGGTGTCCCGCTGCTCCGTAGATCAGTGCCCCCGCCAGGGCTCCTGCGGAAAACAGGGCCTCAACCAGGCCGAGTGCGTACGGGCCGCCGAGGCTGTCCCGGACGTGGAGCGGAAGCAGAACTGCGCTCCAGCCCTGGTCCAGGCCCTGGGCGAGCATGGTGATAAGACAGATGCCCAGCAGGAGCGGGGACCCCCGCACGTACCAGTAGCCTTCGCCGAGCGCCTGGCGGTAAGCCCGCAGGCTTGTCTTCCCTGTCTCCGGCCGGGAACGGGCCGCAGTCAGGCCACGTATCCCCGACGCGACGAGGACCGCCGACACCGCGAAGGTCGCGGCATCCGCGATCAGCACGTGGCTGGCGCCAAGGACGGCGATCAGCACGCCGCCGACGGCCGAGCCGATCATGCCCGCGCAGCGTGACGCGCCATCGTAGAAGCCAGCCGCCCGGCTCAAGGGCACTCCGGCCCGCTGAGCGAGGACGGGCAGCAGAGCTCCGCGCGCAGTATCACCCGGAGCGTGAAACAGCCCGGTCACCGCCATCAGCAGGCACAGCACCCAAAACCGAAGCATCCCGGCCGACTGGAGCAGCGGAACCGCACCAACCGCCGCCCCGCAGACCAGGTCCGACACGACGCTGACCCGCCGCCGCCCCAGCCGGTCAACAACCGGCCCGCCCAGCAGTGCGGCCAGCGCGACCGGCAGCATCGCGCAGAACGCGACGACTCCCGCATCAGCCGCGCTCCCAGTGCTCTGCAGCACGAACCACGGCACACCTATCAGCGTGAGCGAGCTACCCGTGATCGAGATGACGTTGGCGGCCAGCAGCACAACGAGCGGACGGCGAGCCAAGCTGGTCAAAGCCAGTTCCAGAAGAAGGTAGGCATCAGGTCAGCCATGCTGGCACCCATGCCGCACCGAGCGCACTCCAATTTCAGCGGCTGATGCCACTCGGACGTCAAAGAGGCCCTTTCCCTAGTCTCGGGAAAGGGCCTCTGAGGTATAGAGCCCCGTTACGGAATCGAACCGTAGACCTTCTCCTTGCCATGGGACACCTCAACCAGGCCTCTACCAGGCACCATGCACTCCCAACAGCAGAATTGGACGCGTATTGGGCGTGAGGCCGGTGAGTTTTGCACGCCGCGACGACCTGCTCGATGCGCGCCAGCCCCGTCCGGGAGCGGCCCGACCTGGCTTACCCATTGGCCCTCGTTTCGCTCGGTCAGCTGACCGAGCCGATCGCGGAGGCGATCGTCGCGGTGACTGCGTTGGGGTGGGAGATGAGCGTCAGGTGCGATCCTCCCTGGAATAGGGTGATGTGCGAGTGAGCGCGGTGTGCCATGGAAAGCTCGGAACTCGGGGTGATGATCTGGTCGCCGGTGCTGATGAAGTACCAGGATGGGATCGTCTTCCAGGCGGCCGTCTGAGACGGGGTGTCGAAGGCGGCCGTGGAGGCGCCACGCTGCGACGCCCATAGCTGCTCCGCCTCGGCGACCGGAAGGTCGTTCGCGAAATGGTGGACGAAGATGTCCTCGTTGAGGTAAAGGTCCTCGACACCTGCCGGAGCGTTCGGGATAGGGACATCGGTGAACAGCTGGGACGGGGTGTCCTTGTTCAGGATCGAGTCCGCGCCGCTGAGCGAGCCGTTGGTCTCGCCCGGAGCGGGCGCTGCAGCGTCCACGTACACCAGGGCCTTGACGTTCGGGTTGCCGGTGGCGGCGTTGGTGATGACCGCACCGCCATACGAATGGCCGACCAGCACGATCGGACCGTGGATGGACTTGAGGAAGTCCGCCACGGTCTCGGCGTCCGTGGTGAGGCCCTCCACTGGGTTGCCGATCGCCCGGACCTGGTAGCCCGCGGCCATCAGGATTTTCATCTCGCCGTCCCAGCTGGACGTGTCAGCCCAGGCGCCGTGTACGAGCACGATCGTGGGACGCTTCGCGACCGGGACGGAGTCCAGGCGATGGATCAGCGAGGCAGTCGAAGGATCGGCGGACCTGGGTTGGTGCGACGCGCTCGTCACGGACTTGGCGGTGTCAGCGGGCTTCACCGCCGCGTTGCTGGTCGCGGCGATCAGGGTCGGAACGAGCGCAGCAGTGACGACTACGGGGGCGGCGAGGAGCCAGCGAGAGCGTTTGGCGGGAAAGGGCGCGAGGCGCACGTGGGTCATTCCTTTCTCAGAACCGTGGTGCTTGAAAAGCCAATGAGTGGCTCTGCATCCCAGGATGCTCGCGGCATCGGGTGGAAGCGACCATGCAGGCATGCTTGTGTCAAGGGGTGCCTGCATCCCTTCCGATAGGAGATGCGTACATCCCCGCAGGGCCCACCGCCGGACATGCCACGGTGGATACGCCGGTTCTGCCTCGCGCCGTGATGTGAGCGAGTGTTATCGGGATTCGAGGAGGGTCAGCACCGCCGCCACCCGCCGGTCGCGCTCGCCGGCCTCACCGAACCCCAACTTGGAGAACAGGGAGTTGATGTGCTTCTGAACCGCGCGCTCGGTCAAGGTCAGCGCCTTGGCGATGGCCGCATTGCTCTTGCCCTGCGCCATCTGTTCGAGTACCTCACGCTCACGCCTGGTGAGCGCAGCCAGCGGGGAGCCGTCGGCGCGCTCGGTCCTGGTCACCAGGGCCTCCACCAGCTGCGGGTCGAGAGCCGAGCCGCCAGAGGCGACCTGCTGCAGGGAGCGTTCGAGCTCGGATACGTCGCCAATGCGTTCCTTGAGCAGGTACCCAGCCCCGGCCGCGCCGCCGCGTAGGAGATCGTAGGCGTACTGGGGGTCGGCGAACTGGGTGAGCAGGATGATCCCGGTGCCCGGGTAGCTTGCGCGGATCTTCTTGGCGGCGGTAAGGCCTTCCGTGCTGTGGCCGGGCGGCATACGGATGTCGCTGATGACAACATCGGGCCGGTGCTCGGCGACGGCTTCGAGCAGCGAGTCCAGCGAGTCGACGGCCGCGACCAGTTCCACGTCGTCGAGCGCGCCGAGCAGCGCGGAGGTTCCGGCGCGTAGCAGGTAGCTGTCCTCGGCGAGGACCACTCTGATCGTCATGTGCGTTTCGTCACTTGCGTTCCATATACGCCCGCCAGTGTACTGCTGCGACTCCGGCATCGACCACACTGTTTGTCGTATTGTCGTACGATTTTCTTGCGACGGAGGCCCAGATTTGTGGCAGCAGTCAACACCAGGTGTAATTGCACGGCCTTCGACCGTGCGGATTAGGGGCTTGATCTACCGCCTAGAGCGGTGGCTGCTCGAGGCGGTGTTCTGCGTCGTGTTCGTGATCGGCGTGTACGAGGCGTTGGTCGCGGGCGCGATCGGTCTGTGGGCGAACGCATCGGTCAGCTGGATGCTACCCGTCTGGGTGCTGGCCGCGAGCCTGTGCGGGCTCGGACTCGGCCCGGTGCGCCGACTGGCGCGCTCGACGCTGCGCCGGGCGTGGACGTCCGCGGCGGACGACCCGTACGCCGCGCTGGCCCGGACGGTCGCCGGGGCGCGGCGCACGGAGCCCGCGGAGGACGCTTTGGCCCGGCTCGCCGAGATCGCCGTCGAGAGCACGGGCGCGCGCTCGGCAGTCGTAGTGAAGCAAAGGTCCGACGGTGTGGCCGCGGGTGAGGCGTTTGCGATCCGCGCGGATGGGCGCGTGCTGGGGGAGCTCGTGGTTCAGCCGCCGGCGAGTCGGCCGCTGACGGATTCGGATCGGCATCTGGCCGCGGCGCTCGCCGACGCGGCCGGATCAGTGCTGCTCAACACGGAGCTAACCGAACGGCTGGACGAGCGGTTGCGTTACGAGAAAATACAGGCCGGGGAGCTGGAGCGGTCGCGACGACGCGTGGCCACGGCGCGGGACGAGGCACGTGAGCTGCTCAGTAGGCGGATCGAGTCCAGCGTCGGCGAGACACTAGCGTGGTGCGCGGAGCAGGCTGCCGAGCTAGCAGACGAGGACGTCTCCGGGTGGCAGTCCAGGCTCGCCGAGATTACAGAGCGGATCGACACGTCCATCAAAGAATTCCGCCGCATCGTGCACGGGGTATACCCGGCAGCGCTGACGGATCACGGCCTCGACGCGGCGCTCGCCAGTCTCGTCGCCGCACTGCCAGGACGCGCGACCTACCGCGCGCCGGCAGAGTTGCCCAGGTTCCAGCCGAGTTTTGAGGCAGGTGTCTACTTCTACGTGGCGGCGCTGCTCGAGTCCCTTGCGGGCAAGTCAGACAATGCGCTCGTCGAGCTCACACTAGAGCTCGACGAGTCGGGACTCGGCATCAGTGTCGACGGCGTGACGGCGCTGCGCGAACCCGGTGTGCTGGACGCGGTAAGGGACCGTGCCGCCGCGCTCAACGGCGAGCTCGTCCTCGGTGATGGCTCGCCGACGACGCCGATCCGACTGCGCGTACCGATGGAGCCGATCAGCGGATGACCGGTTTCGGGCGTGTGATGAACCGCACCCTAATATACGGCGTACTCGCGGTCGCGATCGGCGCCTCGTACGTCTACGGCGTGTCCCACGTCGACACCTGGCTCGGGATGGATACGGACTGGCTCGCCCCGCAGCAGGTCGCTGCGGCTGGCCTGGTCGCGGTGGTCTTCCATCCTGTACGCGTCGGCCTCGAGTCGCTGGCGGACCGGGTCATCTATGGCAGGCGGCTGCGGCCCGCGACGGCCGTCGCCCGCATTGCCGCCCTGGGGCGGAGCACCGGCGCTGACGCCGACGCGCTGCGAGAGCTGGCGCGGATCATCGCTACCGGCCTGGGCACCGGGAGCGCAGTGGTCCGCCTGAACCTGTCGGATGGCGCTCGCGCAGGGTACGCGTGGCCGAACGGCGGGGGATCCGACGATGCGGCGGCATTCGGACAGGTGACGGCGTGGCCGGTGACGTACCGGGGCCAGGTCGTGGGTGCGATCGAGCTGCCGACAGGACGCGGCCGCTCCCCGGCGCCGCGCCGCCGTGCGCTGCGCGAGCGGTTGGTGGCGAGCGCGGGCGTCCTGCTGCACAACGCGAGCCTCAATATCGAGCTCGAACACCAGGTTCGCGCCGCCGAGGCACGTGCCGCCGAGATCCGCGCCTCGCGCTGGCGCATCGTGGCAGCCCAGGGCAGCGAGCGGCGTGAACTCGAGCGTAACCTGCACGACGGCGCGCAACCGGGACTCACCGCGGTAAGGCTGACCCTGGGACTGATCACGCACCTCGCGAAGGCGGGCAGCGGCAAGGAGCCGACGGCACGCAAGGCCCTCGACGACCTGGTCTTGCAGGCTGAAAGTGCCTTGGCAGGACTCAGGCAGATTCTCCGCGGTCTCGGTCACGAAGTGCTCAGGCAGTCCGGACTCGCGCCAGCCCTGGCCGAGCTAGCAGAAGACATCGGCATCGCCGGGCACACACGAATCGAGGATCGCACCAGCGGCCTGCGGGTGCGGGCGGACCTCGAGACCACCGCATACCTCTGCTGCGCCGAGGCAATGCAAAATGCCGCCAAGCACAGCCCGGACGCGAAGGTAACGGTACGGCTCGAGCACAACGCGCAGTCCGAGACGCTGGTCTTTAGCGTGCACGACGACGGCCTCGGCTTCGATGTCGCAGCGCACGCAGGCGCGGTAAGCGGCGGGCTGCAGAACATGGCCGACCGTGCCGCCGCTGTCGGCGGTACGGTGACGATCTCCTCAACCCCTCACGGCACAGTGATCACCGGTTCGATCCCCGCCGAACGTGCGTATTCCCATTGCTAAGGTGCCTGGTCGGGCCGCTGGTGGCCCGCGCTGGGTACGGACCCTAGCAACTCCGGCCGTAGATCGTGATCTGGCGGCTAGTGGTCTGTATCGTCGCCGCAGACGTCGAGCCAGAGGTCGCCGGGAAGGGTGAGGACGCGCTGGATGGTCTGGCGCCCGCGGACCACAGCAACCGGCGCCGGATTGAGGACATGCTCGGGGACTTCGAGGAGCCCGACAACGACGACCCCTGCTGCAAGCCGGAGGGGACCGACTGTTGAACGCGTATTGAACACAGACAGCCCGGGGAATATGAAAAAGGCACCTCATCCTGCTTGCGCAGATAAGGTGCCGTTCCCGACAAAATAGCGAGAGCCCCGTTACGGAATCGAACCGTAGACCTTCTCCTTACCATCTAGTTGCACGAAGGTCTATAGCGATCGTTGCCTCAGCTCACTTGGCTAAGACAGCCGGTTGGGGTCACTGGAGGACGATGCGGTTGCTGCACTTTGCTGCTGCACTCTGCGAGGGCTATTGACTCTTAATTTAAGCGTCAACTGCGGGAGTGCTGACCCGCGTACAACTGACGTTATCCCGCCCGAGGTACTCCAGCATGCCGTGCTGATGATGCTCCGTGACCTGGGACATCTGCTCATGGGCGTCTGACCGCAGAACCTGTACTAGCCACCGAGCCGCAATCGCGTTCGCGCCGGTCAATCCTGTCACCGACCAGGACATGACCGGCGCGCGCGCATAGCGGGAAACACACCGGCCGACTCGCCCGGACTCGAACCGGGACCTGCCGCTTCTCGGTTGGCCCGGCGGGATTCGAACCCGCGACCTTCGGTTTAGGAAACCGCCGCTCCATCCTCTGAGCTACAAGCCATTGGGTCCAGTAGATAGGGGCGCGCATCACGCGTGCCTTTAGATTGACCGTTCCGGGCTGGTCCAAGGCGCATGGTCGCCTCGCGTTGCAGGCCGGCTAGCTCTTCCGCAGGGATCAGGTAAACCTGTCCTTGCTGAGCAAGATAGACGCCGAAATAGTCGATCTGCCCGTCATAGTTTCTGGCCTTGCCATCCGGCGGGGTACTGCTGACGTTGAACTCTAAGCTTCCGCCGCCACGCCCAAGTCGACCCGTCTTGCACTGCACGCGCTTGAACTCTCCCTCCACTTCGATCACTAGGTCGTACCTGGAGACCCCAAAGGGCAGAAGCACGTTATAGCCCTCGTGAAGCAGAACCGAGAGCACGGCACCCTCGGTGCGGGCACCCTTCTCGTTCGATGTCATCGGCACGGCACCAACACTGAGGTCGTTTCACGCTCGGCGGCCGACTGCCGCATTACTGGTCACGGCCGGTTAGGTCGTCGTCTGGATATCGCTCGATGTCCGTGGTATCCGCCTCGTTCTGGCACGCAGCTGGCACGGACGCACCCCGAACCGACGCTGGCAGCAGACCGACTGTCAAGACGCTGTTGACGTACGCTCAGCGGGCTGGCGTCGGTTCGGGGAACGTCCATGTGCCGTTGAGGATCTCGGCATGCGGCCGGTAGAGGCGGACGGTGTAGTTCCAGCCGTCCATGATCGGCAGGATGTTGGGCTGCCCGTCGCTGCCGCCGAAGCTGACGGTGACCGACCCGTCCGGGTTGCGGTCGGCGGTGAGGTTGTTGACGGTGTAGGCGTCCCGGTCGTTGGGCTCGAAGAACCCGGCGGGGTTGTACAGCGAGATGGACCAGAAGCCGTCCACCGGGACGTCGCGCACGGTGAGCTGGTATTCCCCGACCGGTAGGCCCGGGTTGACGTTGATGTAGGTGGCTTCGGCGTCGGGCAGGCCGCCCCATCCGCTGGCGGTGCCGATCAGATGCCGCACCGGGTCCACGTGGCCCGCCACACCGAAGGCATGCTGATATCCGGGCATGCCCTTGGACAGCTCCAGCAAGGCGGCGCGGGTGGCGTCGAAGCTTGCCTGGTCATAGGCGGGCAGGACGAACGGCCGGGCCGAGCTGGCTTGCAGGCTGAACTGGTCTTGCAGCGCATTGACCGCGGCGACGTCGGCCGGGTCGGCCGGATCCACGAGCACCCGGGCGGCGACCAGCACATACGGGGTGTCGAACTCTTCAACAGTCAGGTCGTACCTGCCTGGCTCGTGGAAGACCTTGTTGATGTAGTGGTCCTGATTGACGATCATCACCGAGACATACCTGTCTCCGGCGTCCGGGATCACGACCGTTGCGCCGTCGGAGATATCCACGATGGCCTCGCTGTAGAGGGTGTCGCGGTTCATCCGGATGACCGTCTGGCGGTCTATCGGGACGGGTGCCCGGTAGTGGAGCAACTGGTTGACCCCGCCCGCCTGCGCCTGGAGCGCGGCGAACATCCGATCGGTCTCGGCCCGCTCGAAGTTGGTGACGTTGACTGGCGTGGCGCTCATGCTCGAAATGCTGGCGTTAACTCGCCCCGGCCGGGTCACCCGTCCAGGATGAAATCAACGGCAAGCAAGAGAGCCGGGTTCGCAACGGGGGCATGGCACGGGTCACTGAGCCTTTTTCATCCTGCTTTGACCTCGTAAACCTGCAATACGAGGATGGCCTTGGCGATCTGTCCGGCGCGCCAGGGACAGCAGCGTAGCCGGGTGAGGATCTTCCATGCTTTAAGCTGGGCGTTTGCTCTTTCACCGGGTGCGCGGAGTTTCGCGTGAGCGCGGTTGGCGTCTTTCTGGGATTCAGGCTTGTTCTTGCCCTTGTACGGGGTTTTCGCGTGCGCGGCGCCCTGGTATCCCTTGTCGGCCAGGGCCGGGAGGCCGGCGGCGGCCAGCTCGTCTTCGATGCCCCAGATCCAGGCGGCCTTCATGTCATGGACCGAGCCGGGCAGCGCCCCGGAGACCCACAGCAGCTGGCCGGCGGGGCCGGAGATGACCTGCAGGTTCATCCCGTGGCAGTGGTGCTTGCCGGAGAAGAACGGCCGGTCCGCGGCGACCCGGTCAGTCCTGATCAGCGTCCCGTCCAGGACCGCGAAGGGGACTATGGAGGAACGTCTCACCGTCCTTACATCTTTCGATGACTTTATCTCGTGCTTCACTGAACCGATTGCGACAGATGACGAGAACGTTAAGCGGACCTTGGAGGACTTGATGAGTCACAAGTATGCCGCACTAGATACCCCGCTAGATGCATCTACAAGAATGTGGCTTGGGCATGAGAGTTTCGAGGGAACGCGTATCGGGAACGGGATCTTTGAGTCTATTCGATTCCAGACCTGGCTATTTCCCCCATCGACTGTAATTCGCCGCGTGTCTGAGAGTGCCGGTCATAGGATTGGCGGCTCCGAATGGTATACAGCGACTGTCGATTTCATTTTGGTTGGTATTGTCCAACCGGTTGCATCTATCTCATCTATCTTTAACCCAGTACAAGGTGACATCTCCGCAGTTGTCCAGATTGCTTGCCAATGGCGCGCCAAGGTGCTATTCAGCGTCGGACAGCATCCAGAATTCACGCTAGTGGAATGGAGTCGTCCTAAGGCCGTAGATCCTCGTGAACAGGCTGAAGTACAGCCCTTGATTGACAAAGCAAGTGCCGCGTCCGGCGAACAGGCACTTGCGCTATATGGCGCTTTGTTCGCCTGGGCTATCCAGCCTATAACCGAGGACTGAAGCGCAGATGGGTAGCCGCTCTCGCCGGTGCGAGCTCAAAACCATACTCGCCGCTTTCGCCAGCGGCGGCGCGTCGACTAGCGCTGACTGAGCGGCGACTTTACACGGGGGCGGCGGCTCGTACGCTGGTCCGCGATCGGGCGTGCTTGTCAGCTCGCCCCGGTTAGCCCGATGGGAGCCGCCGCGAGGGGTCCCCGTGTCAAGTCGTCGCGGCCTCGTGACTGCCTCGGGTGTAGGCGGCCCCTTCCCTGGTCTCTTCGCGCCAGCCGACCGTCGTGGTTTTGGCCGGACGGAGCGGGAGCGGCAGCGGGAGCGACGGCCCGGCCGCCGAGTCGGCGGCGCGAGCGGCCCCTCGGGGCCGCCTTGAACCCGTACAGGAAGTTCTCACAGGAGCGCATGGCACCTCGTGTCAGGCTCCGCTTGATATGCGACACTGTGGCTCCACTTGATGCGCGACACTCCCGCAATGCTTCGGGAGTTGAAGGTGGTCGAGCAGAGGTGCCAGGCCGTGTTGCAGGTCCTGGATGGCATCCCGGTGACCGAGGTGGCGGAGCGGTTCGGAGTGGCCCGCCAGACGGTGCACCGGTGGATGGCTCGATACCGGGACAGCGGTCTCGATGGGCTGGCTGACCGGTCTCACGCGCCGAAGGCGCATCCGTGGCGGATCAGCGCCGAGGTGGAAGCAGTCATCTGCGATCTGCGCCGCTCGCATCGCCGGTGGGGACCGCGCCGCCTGGTCTTCGAACTCGGCAAGCGCGGGCATCCAGATGTCTCACGTTCGACGGTCTACCGGGTCCTGGTCCGGCACGGAATGCTCGAGCCCGTGCAGCGGCGCAGGCGCCGGGACCAGTACCGCCGGTGGGAGCGCTCGGCCCCGATGGAACTGTGGCAGATGGACGTCACGGCCAGCCTGTTCCTGGCCGATGGCCGCGAATGCAAGATCATCACCGGGATCGATGACCACTCCCGGTTCTGCGTCATCGCCACCGTCGTGCTGCGGGCCACCGCCCGCGCGGTGTGCACGGCGTTCGTGACCGCGATGGCCGAGTACGGGATACCCCGCGAAATGCTCACCGACAACGGCAAGCAGTTCACCGGCCGGTTCGGCAAGCCACGCCCGGCGGAGGTGATGTTCGAGCGGATCTGCCGGGAGAACGGCATCACCCAGCGGCTGACCAAACCCCGCTCCCCGACGACCACCGGGAAGATCGAGCGGCTGCACCAGACCCTGCAGCAGGAACTGCTGAACGTGCACGGCCCGTTCGCCAGCATCGAGGACTCACAGGCCGCGGTGGATGCCTGGCGCAAGCAGTACAACGGCGACCGGCCGCACCAGTCACTGGCGATGGCCTATCCCGCTGCCCGGTTCGCCCCCGCGCCGCCTGACACGCTCGGCTTGCGGATACCCGCCGAGCTGGCCAGGCCCTCGTCGCCTCCCGCCCCGGGCGCCGATCCCGTACCTGACGAGGCGGAGACCGTCCGCCCCGCGCCTGATGCCGCCGCCCGCAGCCCGGAAGGCCGGGCCGTGGAACTAGACCGGGTGGTGCCGCCGTCAGGGAACCTGCAGCTGGCCGGGCAGCAGATCTGGCTCGGACCGGCGATGGCCAGGCGCACCGTCCGGCTGCACGCCGGACTGGACCGGGTGCACGTGCTGCTGGACGGCTACCGGGTCAAGACCCTGCCGTCCCGGCTCGATGCCCGCGACCTGGCCCGCCTCGCCGCTGCTGGTGCCCGCCCTGCCGGGCCGCCGCCGCTTCCCCCGGCATCCGGTGACGTGATCGAGGTCGAGCGGACCGTGAACGCCTCGGGCAACGTCAGCCTGGGCAACCACATCATCAGTGCCGGGCTGCCGCTGGCCGGGCAGCGGGTGACGCTGCGGCTGGACGGCCCGGTCGCCCACATCCTGTCCGGCGGCAACCTGGCCCGCACCATCGCCTGCCCGGTTCCCGAGCAGGCCCGCGCCAGGCTGCGGGGAGGACGGGCCGGAACAGTACAGCCACCGCGATTGCCGGACCCGCTGGTTGTCTCACGCCGGGTCTCGGTGCGCGGGGCAATCATGATCGGCGGCCATCGGATCCAGGTCGGCCTGCCGCACGCTGGCAAGACCGCCCAGGTCACCGTGGAATCCGACACCTACCAGATCACCGTCGAACCCGGCATCACCGTCACGGCGGCCCGCACCTCCAGCCGCGAGATCCGGCGGCACAAAGCTTCCAATTACAACTGACGCCTGCCGCGCCCGAGGGCTGCGTTTATCCGCTCGCCCTGGCAGGCAATGACCGCGAAGATATGCAGGTGAACACTGGCACTGACGTGGAAACAGTCACCCTCTGGCGCCCGACCGGGCCAGAGGAGCTCGCACTAGTCGAGGCATCCGGCTGGCGAGAGTGGCCGGCCCGGCTGCCGGACCAGCCGATCTTCTACCCGGTGCTCAACGAGGAGTACGCGACCATGATCGCCCGTGACTGGAACGTGAAGCACTCGGGCAGCGGCTACGTGACGCGGTTCCGTGTGCGCCGCGACTTCCTCGACAAGTACGAGACCCACCAGGTCGGCGGCCGCACCATCGTGGAGTACTGGATCCCGGCCGAGGACCTGGCCGAGCTGAACGCCAGCATCGTCGGCCGCATCGAGATCACTGCCGAATACCACCGGGGCACCCGGCCGTGAGCATCCAGCCCGAGCTGGACCTGGACCAGGTGGCCCGCGACCTTGCCGGGCTGCTGCCCGGCTGGGCCGAACGCGGGATCATAGCCGGGCAGCTCACCTGGCGAGACGCGCAGGCAGCCTGGCCGCAGCCCATCGTCACCGACCGGATCAGGGTCGCCGAACCGGAGTCAGTTGGGGTGACCCTGACTGCCGCCAACGGTCACGAGGCACTGCTGGTCATCTGGCGCGGCGGGTGGGCCGACGTGGACCTCCTCCTCGGAACCCACGTCGTCTCCCGAGCGCCTGACCTCCACGACGCCGCAGCCTGCGTCGTCCTGGCTGAATCCATAGCGGCACAGCTCATCACTACGCCATGATCTGAACTGAAAAACCTAGGGTGTGTAACACATCAAGCGGAGCCGATGTGTCGCGCATCAAGTGGAGCTAGGCAGCGCATGGCACCTCGCTGTCCTCCGTCGTGTGATGCCTGGCACTCGTCCGCCGTCTGATCTGCGACAGTCCAAAGCGCGGATCGGCAGGTTCGGGCGGGTTCGCACTACGGTCAATGCATGACACTGCGCCTCGTCGCCTCTGATGTCGTCCACATGGACAAAGGCACCTCCATGTGGATTCAGTTGACGCACTTCGCTGTAGAGACCGCGCAGGATGATCGTTCACTGCTTGCGTCGCTCATTGCCAGCCCTGCGTACGCCCACGACTACGCTTCGCCGTTCGACGCTGCAGCGGTGGTCACCGAGCCCGCGGTTCACGGTCGTTGGTGGCGCAGCATCATTCACCCTGAACTGTTCATGCCTTGGATGGCGTCGGATGCCGAATCAGTGATCCAGGATTGGGCTGACGATCAAGACTGGACTGACCTTGGCTTCCGCCAACCGCCAGCAGTCCAACGACGCCTGCAGGACGTCTACGCGCTACTCCGATCAGGTGATCTGTACAAGCTGGACAACCCAGGTGCCGAGGACGAACACGAGTACGGCTCCGTGACCGGAGGCATGGGTTTCCATGAGTTCGTCGTGATTGACCGAAGCACACGCAGCGTTCATGTGGTCGTCGCGTCCGACGACTAGCGCGGCCGGGTTCCGCCCGCTTATCTGCAGATCCGTGCGTTGCCGCCCGTCATGTGATCGGCAGGCTTCTAGACCTGTCGCACATCAGCTGGCGGACATGTGTCGCATATCAGTCGTCGGATCACGCGCATGGCACCTCGCCGGGCCTGTCATCGTGGCGGCTCGATCGGGGCGCTCTAGTACTACGGGGTGACTGTTCCAGGGAAGTTTTCTGCCCATTCGCGTAGTACGTCTGCGGCTCGAGTACGGAGTGGTTCTTCCGCGCACACTTCGGGCAACGAGCGTTTGCTTATATTCCTGGCCAGCTCTCGGTATAGCTGGAGATCCTCGAAACCGTATGTTGCGACATCATAGGTAGTCGCCCCGAATACGATTCGGGAAACTTGCGCCCAGTAGCAAGCCGTGAGGCACATGGGGCAGGGTTCACTGCTGCTGTAAAGCACACTGTCAGGGAACAGGTGCTGCTTCATTTTCTGTGCGGAATTTCTGAGAGCCATTACTTCGGCATGCGCGGATGGGTCGAAGAATTCGATGACGCTGCTCGTTCCCTCGCCCAATATCTTGTCATCGAGGACTAGGATTGCGCCAAACGGTGTTTTTCCCTGATCTTCAAGTGCATGTCGAGAGAGATCGATTGCAGCCTGAAGGTATTCTTCGTCAGTTGTTGTGAGCAGTGACATTGAGCTACTCCTTTTTTAGGGTATCGGGCCACGGTTGAAGTGGTGTGACGAAGCGCAGCTCCGTTCGGTCGGCTGGGTACCACGCATCGGATATCTCGATGAGATGGCCGCTTTGATCGTAAGAGAGTCGCCGACAGAATATGAGCGGTATTCCTGGCGGAAGATCCCATTCCTCAGCCTCGCTGCTACTGGGCATTCGTGCAGTTACTTCATCAACCACCGGCTTCGGCGGCCACTTCCTCACCAAAGCTCTCCGCTACTCCGTCACCCTCGCCGCCCTCCGCCAGGCCCGCATCACCTACCGGCGAACCCACGACACCGGCCCCGAACACGGACCGGTCGGCGGTCAAGACGACCTTGAGGCCCAGACCACGATCGTCATCAGCTCCCTGTCCTACGCCGGGATCGGCTGGCACACCAGCGGAGACGCCCTCCTCGCCAGCACCGCCGCCGACATGGCCCGCCGACGACGCGAAACCGGCCACGACGAACTCACCCACGAACGTGCCCAGGTTCTGGTTGGCGAAGCAGCATGAAACCCGCCTGTCAATTCCTGACTCTTAAGCGTCAAAACGAGAACACCTAAGCTTGCCGGAAAGGACGGAAGCATGACCAGCATCGCGGAACAGCCGATAATTCAGCCCAAGTGGTACACCACGAAACAGGTGGCGGAAATGCTCGGCTACAGCCTGACCAAGACCAAGCACATGATCTTGTCCGGCCAGATCCGCTCAATCAAGGATGGCGGCAACAGGCGTATTCTCCCCGAGTTCGTCGACGACTACATCGTCACAAGGCGAAGGAAGCCAGCGCATGAGCAGACGCCATAACGGCGAAGGGTCAATCTACCCGGTTACGAACGGGTACCGGGGCTACATCTGGTGCACGCGGCCAGGGGGTGAGCGATATCGCAAGTACGTCAAGGGCAGGACCTTCGATGAGACGCAGCAAGCATGGTTCCGACTGCGCGATCAGGCACAGCGGGGACCGGTCGACTCGGATGTTCCGAAGCTGGCCGATTTCCTGCATTACTGGCTACGCGAAATTGTGCAGCCGAATCTAGCACCGAAAACACATGAGAAATATGAGCTTTCCTCCCGGCTGCATATCATTCCTCATCTCGGAGCGATGCGGCTCGATAAAATCCAGGTTAAGGACATCAGGCGATGGCTGAATAAGCTCAGCCTTATCTGCCAGTGCTGTGCACAGGGTAAGGATTCTTCACGCCCGGAAGGCAAACAGCGGTGCTGCGCTCAGGGAAAATGCTGCGGCGACTACCTATCACCGGGGACGCGGAAGGATGCCCGCAATGTGCTCCGCGTGGCGCTCACCTGCGCCGTGGAAGAACAGATCATCGCTAAGAACCCCGCTGCTGTTATCCGCTTGTCCGGCCGTCCCGATCCCGCCCGCAAGGTCCGCCCGTGGTCGGCGGACGAAGCACGCCGCTTCCTGGAATCGGCCCGCAGCGGCGATGATGTCCTCTACGCGGCGTATGTCCTGCTCTTGGTCCTGGGACTGCGCAAAGGGGAACTTCTGGGCCTTACCTGGGAACAAGTCAGCCTTGACAACGCTGAGCTGTACGTCGGCGAACAACTTCAGCGTGTCGGTCGCCAGCTCCTGCGCCGCGCCACTAAGACCGAGGGCTCGGAAGCCCCACTTCCCCTGCCAGACCTATGCATGGCCGCTCTCAAGCTCCGAAGGCAGCAGCAAGACACCGACCGCGACAAGGCCGGAGACGGCTGGGCGGAAACGGGGCTGGTGTTCACCACAAGGCGAGGAACGCCCATTGAGCCACGCAACTTTACCCGGAGCTTCGACCGGCGTATCGGCAAGGCCAGGGTTCGCCGGATCACCGTGCACGGCACCCGCAAGTCATGCGGATCGCTGTTGGCAGCGCTCGACGTTCATCCGCGCGTCGCCATGCAGATCCTGCGGCACAGCAAGATCGCCATCACGATGGAGATCTACACCGAGGTTGTCTCGTCATCGACCCGCGAGGCACTTGCCAAGCTCGGCGAGCGGCTCAGTTCCTGAGACGACTGCTGCACTCTACTGCTGCACGGCTAAGCTCAGAGGCTGGTTCCAAGATCGGAACCGGCCTCTGAGCTGCGGAGCCCCGTTACGGAATCGAACCGTAGACCTTCTCCTTACCATGGAGACGCTCTGCCGACTGAGCTAACGGGGCCTGCCCTGGCGACGCCTTGCGTCACCGTCCGGCGTACCAGAGCATAGCGTACTCGCGTGAGTGATGCCGAACCGAGTTAGAAGCCGGGGTTCGCCGTCGAGATGTCATAGCTGCTGCCCCAGTACCACTGCGTCGCGCTCGCCCCCGTCACGTTGTGGGGAACACCAGTGGGGTCCGCGATCCAGTACCGGACCTTGCTCTGCATCGACGGCGGCAGCGAGCCGATCGCGTCCTTCACGCCTTGCCACTCAGAGCGCATCGTGTAGACGATGGCGACACCGTTTGGCTGCGCGCTGAGCTTCTCCTTGACCCACTGCCCGGCGCCGGTCGGGGTGGCGTCACCCGGTTCCACGTCGAGCGCGGAGGCCGACGGGTCGCTGCCGTTCGTGTCGATCCACAGCACCTGTCCGCGGCCACGGACCGCGGACTCTGCGGCCTGGTACCGGCCGTTGGCGTACGTCGCGACTTGCTGGTGGGCAGGGATCTCGCTCGGGGTGACCGAGTCGTAGACGAGGTACGGCCTGGCCGGGGCGGCGGGCTTCGGCGCTGGACGCGCCGCACGGGCCGAAACAGCGTGCCGGGCAGCGGGCACACGCTTCGCGGCGGCGGTGTCGGGACGCGCGGGCGCGGCTTTCCGTGCAGGGGCTGCGTTCTTCGCGGGAGCAGCCTTCCTCGCTGCGGCAGCGCGATGGGCGGGAGCCGCGTGCGGAGCGGGGGCGGCATCCCGCACCGGCCCGGTCGGTATGGGAGCGGCATGCTCGACGGACGCTGACCCGCCAGATGCGGACGCGGCGTGCACGGATCCGACGGGAATGGGCCTGGCGAGTACGGGCAGATTCGCGGGCGCGCCCGCCGAGCGCGTCGCGGTGCCCGGCTGCGCTTCCGCGTTCTTCGCGTCGACGCTGATGCCGGGAGCCGACCGTGTCCCGGTCACCGCGGCGACCGGGATGGGAGCCGCCAGGCTGCTCGCCGTGGCCGGCTGCGGCGTCGTTGCCGCGATGACGCTGACGGCGCTGATGCCCATCGCCGCGACGACGCCCGCCATCGAGACGCGCGACCGCTTACCGGAGACGAGGGGGTGGTTCAGGCATGACAACAGAGTTGGGGGGATACGGGAAAACACGAAGGACCCTTGCTTCGGGCGCTCCTGGGAGCGTCCTGCGGTGTTCACCCGCTGCCTGCCGGCTGGTACGACGACCTATGCGACGGCAGGGGACGTGGACGTGACGCGGGTCAAGGCGGCAGTGCTGTTCAGGGACAGCCGTCACACATCCTGGGCGAAATCTGTTACAGGGGGTAACGATAGCCGGCATCTATGTCCGTGATGGGTTATATCAAACTGTGACATAGGTTACGTCATCGGAACTCCCTGTAATCACAGGGGTTTCGGCCCACAGAGCAGGACAGAAACGGATGGAACCGGATCGCGGTCGACGATCGTCACAGTTGAGTGGTGTTATTCACCCGGACGTAGTGTACGAACCTGGCGATATACACCAAGTGCAGGCACACTGTACTGGATACTCGTTTCGTAGGAGCAACGAACAGCAGGGCAGGGCCTTCATGCGTTTCGCGCACGTGCGACCAGCGATCAGTATCGCGGCGGGTGGCTTTCTCGTCGTGTCGGCGGCCAGCTTCGGCGTGGCCGCCGCTTCTGAGATAGCCCCAGCGGAAGGCGGGGCGACACAGGCGACGACAGCGGCCTCCGGCTCCGTCCAGCAGTGCGAGCAGGTAAAGGTGCCCAAGACCGCGACCGGGTCACCATCGCCCAGCACAAGCCCGTCGACAAGTCCCTCATCGAGCCCCACCAGCTCGCCGACCAGTTCGCCGACCAGTTCGCCCACGAGTTCGCCTACCACCACGCCATCGACAGGCTCCGGGACCTCGGGATCCACGACCCCACCCGCGAGCCCATCGCCGTCTCCCAGCACAAGTCCTTCCCCGAGCCCAAGCCCCTCCCCCGCTGGCGCGACGGCAACGTCCACGAGCGGCAGCAGCTCAAGCCCGAGCAACTCGAGCACGCCGAGCGACACAACGACACCGTCGGGCTCGACCACGGCGAAGGTCTCCGCCAAGTCTGGTCGCACGGCCACCGCTCAGCTGCTGGGTTTGATGCGTCCCAACGCCCCCGCGGCGTCGTCCTCGACCGAAGAGCTGTGCGTAAGCTTGGAGCGCGCGCAGACGAGCGTCGTGCGCGGCCACTCGGCACAGTGGGTCGTGGGGGCCTGGACTAAGGACGGCGACGCGCCCGGCACCACCGTGCGCCTGTCGGTGACGCCGACCAGCCAGAAGCCTCAGTTCACCGTCGGCTGCGAGAAGGGCGACGGGACCGCGTCCTGCGGCCTGAGCACTGTTGCCTCGGCATCTGAGCCCCGGCAGCTTGAGGCGCAAGTGACGGTCCCGGCGACAGCGACATCCGTCACGTCCGTCAAGCTGACGGTCACTGGCGTGACCCCGCACGTCGTGAAAGACCCCCAGGTGTCGGAAACCGTCTCGGTGACCACTCCGCCGACCAAGTCCTCGTCGACTTCGACCTCTGGATCCACCGCTAATAACGTCCCGCCCGTCCCGTCCGGGGACGTTACGTCGCCGCTGCAGGTTGGAGACTTGCCATACCTGAACGGCACGGGATCGGCGCTCAGTCCGGGCGGCAACGCCTCCGGTCTGTTCCCCACCCTCAACCCCATGGGCGGCAGTTCGCAGCAATCCCCCACGGACGCCGGGTCGAAGGCCAGCACCCGGCCGGTGGCGGACGACTCGGCGCTGCCGGAGGGCACTTCGGTTATCGGCGCCCAGCTTGCCGGGCTCGGCGCGCTCGCCGTGGCCTTCCTGCTGGCGGTGACCCGGCTGTCGATCCGCAAGCGTCCGGCCCCCGCGGGTGCGGTCAAGAAGATCGAAAACAAGCCGCCGGAGTAAGCCGAGCGCCAGCTGGGCGGGCTCGTGGGTCGTTCGTGCCACAGGGCCCGTTGAGGCTCCCGGAATCCGACTCCGCACCCGGATATATCGTTCTATATCCGGGCACTGACCGGCCTCGGATGAGCACGAGCGGGCGTCACTTTCATGATCCAGGGTCATTAGTGCCATATAGAACGCGTCGTTTTGTTAAGTGTCATTGTCCGGTTTGGTGCGTGACTTCCGTGGCAGGATGAGCTATGTGGCGGTTAGTGATGCTGATGAGGCGGTCCTGGCGGGCAAGTTCGCG
>Ga0210389_10001302_pt1 | contig 20372 bp, 4 predicted proteins | sample IncBWH28OmetaG_FD_160127 | JGI IMG/M metagenome (GOLD analysis project Ga0210389, IMG submission 160127) | Forest soil microbial communities from Barre Woods Harvard Forest LTER site, Petersham, Massachusetts, United States - Inc-BW-H-28-O ...
GCCCGCTACGGATGAAAGCCCCGATAAGCCGGTAGCATTTGCCCATTGCAACGTGCCTGCGCTAACGGCTATGGTAGATGTGCTGCCCGTTTGGTTACTTGTTGAGATAATGCCCGAAGCGCCTGTACCTGTTAAGCTGGTTACACCGCCGCTAACACTAAACTTTGCGTTTGCTGCATGGGCCACCTTGGTCGACGTTATGGCAACGTTGCCCGATAACTGCAAACTGGTTACCGATGAATTGATTTGCTCGGAATATGCGCTTGCCAAAGCAGTGTTTGCAATTATATTTAAGTTAACTGCCTGCACGGTACCGAAACCCGACAGATAGGAAATATACCCCAGGGTGGAATTAGCATCGCTTTGGGCGGTAATATCTCCAACCACCACTAAGGTACGGCCGGTATTTACGGTAATACCTGAAGTTTGCCCGCCGGCGTTGCCCAATAAAACCGACCCCACGGTTACCGTTGTTGCGCCGGTGGTCGACACTACCGGGGCGTGCGTAAACGTGACATTTACGCCTATTTTAGCCTGGTCGCCGCTACCGGGAACGGTAAGCGATTCCCAGTTTGCAGCGGTGTTCCAGTCGCCGCCGGTTTGTGTGCCCACCCAGTCGAATGATATAGTGCAGGTAATGGTAAATATGTTGCTGGTACCTTCCCCGCCGCTGTTATAGGCAGTTACCGTATAGTTGGTTGTTGGGAATGCGGCTGTTGCCGTGCCGGTAATTTGCCCGTTGGTAGTATTGAAGCTTAAGCCCGGCGGCAGCGGGCCGCTCAAAAAGTATCCGCTGGCCGGGGCGTATTTTGTGACCGTTTTATTGCTATAATCAGAAACGTAAAAATTTCCAAGCTGGTCGGCGACAATTCCCCTGGGCGTGTTAAATCCGGTTTCCTGAACGACGGTCGAAGCAAAACCCGCTGCATATACAGTGCCTGTATTGCCGCCGGTGTCGGTTACGTATATATTCCCAGAACCATCTATATATAGCCCCGAAATAGTGGTGCCGGCAAAAACGCTGCCCAGCACTTGCTCTCTAATAAACCCTCCTGCAGGATTATACTCATCTACGCCCGAACCAAGAAAATCATAGGCGTTATCGGCAACATAAACATTCCCGGATGCATCGACTGCCACCCCTCCGGAAACGTTGGCAACACCGCTGCCGAAAATGTTGTTTGGCGGAGTGATAATGGTTCCGGAAGCACCGGATGTTGAATATTCCTTTATATTATTAGTGCCGCTATCCGCTATGTACAAGGTGTTTGCAGCGCCATAGTAAGCGATACCTGTCGGCGTAGTTAAACCAGTTATGATGGTACTTGCAGTACCTGAAAGGCCGCCGGAAAACTCAACTACACTTTTTGAAGTTTGCCCCAGCACATAAGCATTGCCCGAAGAATCAAAAACAATGCCTATGGCACCTGATGGGATGCTTGCGCTGTGAACGGTAATCGCGCCCGCCGTGCTGTACTCCGTCACGGTACTGCTGGCGCCGTTGTCATTAACTACATAAACATTTCCGCTGGCATCAACTGCCATGCCATAAGGGTTTACGAGGCTGCCGTTGCCGGCGGCGCTGGTGAGTATAGTTGTTCCGGTATACGTTCCGGCCGCAGCTACTGCGCCGCTGCCTGCCACGGGACTGGGGCTCAAAGTAGAATGGGCCACATTAACTGTGTAAGCATTTGGCGTGCCGTAGGTAAAAGCCGGCGGATTTGGGTTAATTATAATTGAAACGGAGGTGCTGCCGGTAGATGAACCCGTAGATGCAGTTACCGTAACCGTGTAAGTAGCTGCGGTTGAGCTGGATACTGTGGGCAGTGTTCCTGAAATCGTGCCTGTACTTCCACTGAGCGTCACTCCGGCTGGCAGTGTGCCCGTAAAGGTGTAGCCTGTTGTAACGGCGGCCTCCGAATTGGTTACTGCAAGGCTTATAGTTGCACCGGATGAGTAGGGATTTGATGGCGAGTACGAAATTATCGGGTTGGGGTAATCAACAGTAAATGTCACCGTCCTGCTGTTCGAAGCGGTAACGTTCGTTCCGGTCACGCTAACTGAATAGCTGCCGGGCGTGTTCGGATTCCCCGAGATAGTCCCCGATCCGTAATCGAATGTAACGCCCGGCGGTAACGTGCCGGTATACGACCATGTACTCACCGCGCCGCCGCCGCTGGTATTTGGTGAAATAGAATAATTGGTGCCAACCAGCCATGTGTTAGCGTTATTGGGGGCGTAAGTAATAACTGGCGCCGGTGGATTAATGGTGATGCTGATAGCCGCTGCCGACGAACTTGACCCGGCGGGATTGCTTGCATTAACCGTGAACGAATACGTACCAATGGTTGCATTGCTTGCGATGGAAAATTGGCCGTTTGCTGTACTAAACGTTATTCCAGTTGGAAGGGTACCGGTCTCGACATAGGCGCTTGTCACAGCGCCACCACTGTTGGAGATAGAAATGGTAGGGGTTGCACCCTGTACATAAGTATACGGCGAAGCGGCGTAAGTAAGAATAGGTCGTCCAATACAGGTATATGTGTTAGCCGTATAACTTGGCGTAACTGTTCCTAATGCCGAAGTGTAGCTGGTGGGGTTAAATGTAAAAACTTGCGGGGTTGCGCCGCCGGCTACATTGTAATTCAACACCAAAAAAAAGTACTTGGTTGTAGTGCTTATTGTAACCGTTGGACTGATATTAAAGGTAAATGTTGTGCCCGTAAATGTGCTTCCAACCGTCGTAACTGCAGTTTGAGAAGCCGAGCTATAGGTGCCGGTTGGACAAGTAACTAAGGTTGGCGGGTTAGCAAAATAGTTGAAAGCTGTAGCATCCGAAGGCGAAACAGTAAAAACCAGTTTTGATAATGTTGTTGTAGAAGTGTTCGTTGCGAATGATATTCCCGCCACCGCTATGTTTGCTTGCGGCTCGTAAATGCTCGATGCTGTTAAACTGGCTCCTGTCAGGTCGGTAGCGGTAAGTGCCACACAAGTAAAATTAACCGTCACCGTGCCATTGCCGCTGGTGCTGGCGGCCTTAACTATGATGGAATAACTCCCGCCCGTGTTGGGCGTACCGGTTATATTTCCGGTAAGCGGATCGAATGATAAACCCGGAGGCAATATGCCCGTGTAACTGTAATAGGTACCAACAAACTCTTTAATCCTTCCCGAACCTTCATCGGCCTCGTACATATTGCCGCTTGCATCAAAATCCACCATTCTGGGCTGATTCAAGCCTGTAGAAATCAGCGTTACCACCGTCCCCGCAGCCGATATTCTTTTGATAGCGTTATTGCCATTATCTGCTACATAAACATTTCCATATGCGTCCGTGGTGAGGTTGCGCGGGCTACTGAAACCACTGGCAAAGGTTGTTTTGCCCGTACCGCCTGTGGTGCCATTGGCCACTTTGATGACATTGTCGGTGCCAACGGTAGTTTGTGAAACAAAGATGTTTCCCGAAGCATCAACGGCGATTCCCAAAGGCGTACTGAAGGCCGCAATACCCAATGCTGTTTTGGTAGTAGCGCCGGGCGTTACTTTATAAATGAGACCGTTACCACTATCGGCTACGTAAATTAAGTTGCTTACAGGATCATAAGTTACCGCTGCCGCGTTGTTAAAGCCTGTAACTGTCGCCGTGTTGTTGCCCGCTGCGTTAAATTCCCTTAACGTGGTTCCGTCGGTAACATAAATATTGCCCGAGCCATCTACAGTGATGCTGGTGGCGGTGTTGTTAGTGAGCGTTGAGTTATTGACCGTTGCTACGGTTCCACCGGTAGTAATTGAATACACATTACCCTGCTGGTAGTCTACCACATAAAAACCACCTGACACCGCGTCATAAACGATACCCGCTGGAGTGGTGATAGTTGCAAAATTGGTTGCAGCAGCAAAAGTTCCTACCGGTGTTCCTGAGACGGAAGGCGTTTGGGTTGTTATTGCAGTACCTACCGGCAAGGTATAGTTATTTGCGGTTGTATTACCGGGGTAGCTGAGAACCGGTTGTGCGATTGCAGCTCCACCGGCGAATAGCAATCCTAAAAATGAAAATAGCAGTAAAAATTTTTTCACGATATGCCTTGTTTTAAAGAATAATCAATAATTTATCGTCGTTCAGGCCTGCCAGAAAACAGGTCATAATAGTTGTACAGGGATAATAATGATTCATCATACCCCTGACCAAAGCAATAACAATGCTAATCAGCGCATCAAATTACCTGGAAATATATATTTAAATATACAGGGTATTGATAAGTCTTTCTTTTTTCGCAACGGGTACAAAATATTGCGCAATAGCTGCCTTTATTTACACTTTGGTTAATAAATGGAATTTTAATACCGCATTTTAGGCTGATTTTTTACCTTTTAGGATAAAATTTTTGCATAGCCGCGGAATTTATCAGCAAGTCCCCGGTTTGGTGGCTGTAATTTTTTCCCCGTTTTGGGAAAGTCCGAAGCATTGCTTTTCGCAATAAAATAAACTCCCGCAAAATTTATTTGCCTATAGTTTCACAAAAACTTGAGTTTACAGACTGGAGATAAGTGATCAGAGATTGACTAAATTTTTTCCAAAAAAAAGCCTATGCTAAGGCTTTAGTGTTTATGCTAATCTTTTCTATAAAAAGATTTTACCACAAAGAGCGCAAAGGGAGTACGCAAAGTGCACAAAGCCTTAACAGTTTGTCAATTTTTTTCTCTGTGCCTTCTTAGTGGCCTTTGTGGTTAAATTTTTCTTTTTCACTGGCTATTTTGGCCGAAGTATGACTCGTTATTTTATACTAACCTCTTCTATATAACTAAAGAATTTTTTACCACAGAGAGCACAAAGGAAAAACACGGAGAACACAAAGCTTTAATAGTTTGTAATTTTTTTCTCTGTGCCTTCTTAGTGGCTTTTGTGGTTAAATTTTCCTTTTTCACTGGTTATTTTGGCCGAAACAGGACTCGTTATTTTATACTAACCTCTTCTACATAACTAAAGAATTTTTTACCGCAGAGCGCACAAAGGAAAAACACGGAGAACACAAAGCTTTAATAGTTTGTAATTTTTTTCTCTGTGTTTCTCCGTGCCTTCTTAGTGGCCTTTGTGGTTAAATTTTTCTTTTTCACAGGTTATTTTGGCCGAAACAGGACTCGTTATTTTATACTAACCTCTTCTATATAACTAAAGAATTTTTTACCACAAAGAGCACAAAGGAAAAACACAAAGAACACAAAGCCTTAATAGTTTGTAATTTTTTTCTCTGTGTTTCTCTGTGCCTTCTTAGTGGCCTTTGTGGTTAAATTTTTCTTTTTCACTGGTTATTTTGGCCGAAACAGGACTCGTTATTTTATACTAACCTCTTCTACATAACTAAAGAATTTTTTACCGCAGAGCGCACAAAGGAAAAACACGGAGAACACAAAGCTTTAATAGTTTGTTAATTTTTTTCTCCGTGCCTTCTTAGTGGCCTTTGTGGTTAAATTTTTCTTTTTCACAGGTTATTTTGGCCAAGGCATGAAGTCATTATTTAAAACTAACCCCTGATCACTACGCTCTATCTCACAGCTTTACAAATGTACTCTTACCCACAACGGTATTATTGCCGGTATCGATTACCCTGATGAAATAGGTGCCGGGTGTTAAGGCCGTTACGTCGCTTTGCCATAATGGGCTGGAGGATTTTGCCGATTTGATCACCGAACCCATATTGTTCACAATTTCGATATTGTATGCCGGCCTGGTTGTTGTTGTCGCAGCCATGGCAGTGCCGTTTGCCTGGTTGCCGGTGATAGACAAGTTGATCGTATTGGCCGTTGGGTTGGGGTATACCATCAATCCGTTTATCGCTATCTTTCCGTTGGTATTGGCGTACATAATGGTAACCACGTTAGAGTAGGACGCCTTACCATTCAGGTCGGTAATCTTCAAACGGTACATATTGATGCCGTTTGCCGGCGTTTTGTCTAAGTAGCTGTACGTACCCTGTGCGCTGGACGGGAAGCCATCCAGGTCGTTAAAGGTGGCGCCGCCATCGATGCTCCTTTCAACCGTAAAGTCGGTATAGGTTGCCTCGTTTTCGGTTACCCAGGTAACCTGGTCGCCCACCGGGGCCTTTGCCGCCCCGAAGCTCAATAAATGTACCATTAGCGCGGGGTTTTGGCGAACCACCAATGAGAAGCGATTGGTGCCGAACGTGCCTGTATCGGCGGTTATAATATTAAAGCTGTACTCGGGATTGTGCTTAATGTCCAGCGAATCCTTCGCGTAAGCATCTTTTAGCCATACATCATAAAGCGCCGGCAGCGGCGACGGCTGCGACAAATCGATTTTATATATCCCGTTATTTGCGGCATAAACCTTTAACGGGATCGTTTGCGTTTGCTGAAGCGGCATTGAATTGATGGCCATTAGTACGTTATCGGCCGATATGCTCGACAGACCCACCAGGCCATTACCGGTATGATGCGGAGCGTCTTCATTGATGACATAAGATGTTTTTGAATTCGGGTTGAAGGTAATGATCGTTTCTTCGTTATTTATTGAATCCAAAGACATTTTAAGATGTAAAATAGGGTTTGCGCGGCCGGGATTTATTGCTGAAAGATTGTTTATTCTGCGCGCCATGAGGCCTGTAGCGTTGCCGTTGGTTGACCCGGCTTTGCCGTTTTCGTTGAAGATCAGCTGGCAGGCACTGCCGAATGCGGTTACGAAAAAGCCCTGCCCGCTGGCGATGTACTCCGATGCGCCGTTTGTGGCCGGGAGAGAATTATCGTCAGTATATACCCCATAGATACCTGTAGCAGGGTTAAGTTCGTAAATAAATTTCGATATGCCGGTACTGGTACCGTTGTTATATGGGGTTGCATAAATGCCCGATGTGGTAGTTGCTGTTGGAATTGTGCCTAAATCGATCGCGCTTGCATAGGGGTTGCCGATAAGGTTAAAATGCTGGCTGGAACTACCCAAACTGGTAGATGTTGGATTGTACCAATCTTTAAACGTTATCTGCCCCTGGTTTAATGTGCCGCTGGCGGTAACCGTAGCAGCAACCACCGATGAGTAAGCAGGGTTGGTTAAATTGGTGGCGCCTTCCGTAAGGTTACCCCTGAAAAAGCAATAATAGGCATTGCCCACCGGGATATTATATCCGGTAGTGGTTGACACGATGGGGCTGATACTGCCATTGATGTTCATGAGGTACGACGGCGTTGTACCCGTGCCGGAGCTGATGTTGCTGATACCGATAAAATTGCTGTTTAAAAAGGTAGTGAATTGCGGTACAAACCCCTCGTCGTACAGGAATAAGGTTGGGTTACCTTTAGCGGTAAAACCTCCTGCGACATCGCCGGTGCCGGTAAGATAAAGGTTGGTTGACAAATAATTCAGGCTATAAATGTTGTTACCGCCGGCGGCGCCCGCATAAACCGGCGACGATAGTAAGCGGTAACCCCTTTCTGCTGAAATATAACGTTGTACCTTAACCGTTCCGGTAATTGAGCCTGTGGTTATTTCACTGACTGAAGCAGAACCTGTTGCATCGGATTTTAACGTAAATATTAAGGGCGAACTGAGGGTCAACAGTCCAGTACCGTTAATATTTATAACAGCTGCCGAAGCAACGTTCACAACTCCGGTTCCGGTGTACCCTGCTGCGACTTTAATTGTCGGAGTAGCGTTGTTGTTAACTGTAAGAATTTTATTAACTGTGAATGTCGCTCCGTCCTGAACGCCTAAAATAGCTGCGCGGGTCGCTCCAAATGTTACATAATCGGCTGACACAGCAGCGTTTGCGGGTATTATAGGGTTGTTACCGGAGGTGTAATCGATAACCCCTATACTTGCTAGATCACCTGTGGTGGGAACATTGTTTGTACTCCAGTTTTGTTTGGCAGTCCAAAGTGTACTTTTAGATCCTGTCCAATAATCATCTATTACGCAGGCGATGCTTATTGTGGCGCTGCTGCTGCCCGATGAGTTGGTAGCAGTTACCGTATATAGGGCTGCGGTAGCGCTTACTGAAGGCGTACCTGAGATGGCGCCTGTGGACGTGGAAAAAGTAAGACCGGTAGGCAAAGTAGTGGGGCTTATTGCATAACTAGTGGGAGTTCCTGCTGAATTGGTAGGAGATAAAGTTACAGCCGTACCGATTGTAAAAACATTTATTGAAGGAATATAACTTATGCTCGGTGCTGATGCATTGGGAGGACATGACAACGTTACGGGGCTAAAAGTGCTGTTCCCGCTGGCATTGTAAGCGGTAATGGAAAAGTTGGTAGCAGTAAACGGACTTGTGACTGTTCCATTAAAGACGCCCGTGCCATTATCAAAGCTCAAACCCGCCGGTAAGACACCGCTCAAATTATCCCCGCCGGTGAGCGGATATTTGGTTACTGTATTTTTGGTATAGTCGGATACGTACAGGTTGCCTTTGCTATCCGTAACAATGCCCCTGGGATCAGTAAGGCCGGTTATGGATGTTAAAACGGTACCGGTAGAATTGTAAACTGTTACTGTTCCGGTCCCTGAATCGCCGATATATATATAGCCAGCATCGTCAATATAAATGGCCCAGGGAGTGTTTAATCCTGTGATTGGTGTTGACAAATAAGTCCCGGTCGAATTGTATTCGGTTACATTTTGGTTGGTGTTGTCTAACACATAAATATTACCTGCACCATCTGTGGCGACGCCGACCGGGTTGGCTAAATAAGTGTTGGTCAAGGAGAAAGATAGCACTCCGCTGGTATTATACTGTGCTACGGTATTGTTGCCTTTATTGCCGCCCGCCTCTGCAACATAAAGATTACCGGATGCATCTATTGTAATTCCGTAAGCAGTTCCCAGCCCTTGAATTATTTTTGATTGGAAAGTGCCGGCTGAATTGTATTGAGACACATAACCGTTAGCGTAATTGTTACCATTACCATTATTTATTTTATTGTAGCTAAGGACATACGCGTTTCCTGATGCGTCAAATGCGATACCTATCGGCTGTGTTAGTTGCGCTGCACTTGAAATGAAGGTGCTTTGAGTGCCGGACGAATTGTATTTACTTACTGTTGTACCACCATAATTAGTAACATAAATATTATCGGAGCCATCAACCGCCATACCGTAAGGATTGATTAGAGTTCCGGTAAGTTTCGTGCCCGCGCCAAAAGCAAACGATGCTACCGCGCCGCCGGAATTGGTGGGTGATAAAGTAAAAGCTGTGTTTAATGTTAATACATTAGTAGCCGGTGAGTATAAAATAACGGGTTTTTGGGCAAAAGTTTTATTGCTGAGCAGCGTTAACCCCAATACGAAAAAAGCAAAACAAAACAGTAGCTGTGTTCTCATTTAAAATAACAGTAAGATATCAAATCAGCTTTATGGCAATATGTGTGCCGCGCAGCATACTAAGTTATCAAATATTATTTGACATAAAACACAGATTGTGAATAACATTTGTTTGTTTATCTAAAGGTTTAATAGGTTGTGTAATAAGCATTCCAACTTTCGTCAGGCGCAATAATTAATCAATAAGTATCATTGCTTGCTGCCTTATATTTTTATAGAAGACGCTTCAAAAACATGGCATTTTTTTTTAAAATTATCAACGCGTTTTTTTTGGCCGCGTAAATCTTTCCCCAAATAGAGGCGCTTTTCCGGCTTCACGCTTAAACCTTTGTTGACGCAGCGGTTAGAATTTAAGCCACAAGAACTGCCCCCCGGCGGACAGGTCGGAACGAGTCCGGTTTGATAACTGCGCTGAATGGAATGGCGGTTAGGTATAGCGTAACACCCAACCAAGGCAGAAAAATATTGCGTCTACGATGAGCCATCATGTAGCCATAGATCCTGGATCCTGACTTGCGGCTTTGGACTCCGGACTTCCGGCTCACCACTCACATCTTTACAAAAGTACCTTCCCCGACTAAACTTTTATCTTTATCATTAACCACCCGGATGATGTATGTTCCGGGCGTAAGCGTACTCACATTTGATTGCCAGTTAGCATTTGCCGAGGTTTCGGACTTAATAACGAGGCCGGCAATATTGATGATCTTAATGTCATATAGTTGAGCGGCTGATCCTCCGGCAATACCGCTCAAGCGGATCGAAGATGAATTGCCCGCGTTTTGCCTGATTGCAAGATTAATAACGCCGTTGCTCGGATTGGGGTAAATGCTCAGTGTATTACTTTCGGCAGCGGCAACAGTAGTTTGGTCATCGACAACAACGATATTTGAATAAGTGATTACGCCATTCATGTCCTGCATTTTTAGGCGATAAAGATTGCCGCCACTCATAGGGCTTTTATCAATATAACTATATGAACCGCTTCCGTTGGATAAAAGCGAATCGAGCTTGAAAAATGTCGTTCCATCATCGATACTCCTTTCGATTGCGAAAATGGTGCTGGTCTGTTCATTTGCCGTTGTCCAGGTCAATTCATTGCCCGCGCTTCCCTTTTTTGCGCTAAAGCCCAGTAAATGCAGCATCAGCGCCGGGGTTTGCCTGATAACGACTGTAAAACGGTTGCTGCCAAAACTCGAGGTGTCGTTTTTATTAACATTAAAAGCATAACTGGTATCAGTTCGCAGATTTAACGAATCTTTAGCATACTTATCCATCAGCCATACATCATATACCTGCGGAATAGCGTCCAGCTCGGTCCGGTCAAGGGTAAAAGGGCCGCTTTCCCGCGCCAGTACATCCAGGCGGATCACCAGCGGGGCTATTCCCGGCAGCGGCACTATATTTACCGAAAGCGGAACGTTGTCGGAAGAAAAGCTGGACAATCCCTCCTTCGCGTCAATACCCGGTAAATACTTTGAATCGAGTTGGTTGTTGTATTGGGTTGTAGCTGTCGATAAAAACCCAATGGCGATATCGTCATAGTTGCTTTCATTCAAAACCAGCTTTAAACGAAGAAGCGGTATCTGCATGCCGCCCTTGCTTGTTGCGCGGGGTGAAGCCCAAATGCTGGTTATACAAAGGGTGAGGATGAACAAGGCGGATAAGGTTCGGTTAGTCATAATTTCAATTATTTATTTCATTAATGCCTGCAGCACTAATTATTTATAAATAGGTATTTAATAGTATGCAATAAATGAGCCATGCACGTAAAAAGCATTAAAACAGGGTTAACAGCCGTTGAATTGAGTCTTTTTTAGGAGATGTTTCCGGATCTTGGAAATTTGCACGCCGGCGCACCAGGTATTATTCCCAATCGCAGTAAAAAATCCTTTTATTTTTTTTGCCGGGCCGTTTTTTGCAGCGGGAGGTGGCCGCCGGTTTAGCAGCAAATCACCTCTCCGAACTTTTAAGCAAAAAACAGGCCGCCAACTTCCGGAGTAGATCCACTGCACATGGCAGGTGATCCGTAGTATCGGCTAAAATTAATTAGGTTTCGTTTGCCAGCCGGCAAGGGTCACATCTTTACGAAAGTGCCTTTCCCGACTAAACTTTTATCTTTATCATTAACCACCTGGATGATATATGTTCCGGGCGTAAGCGCGCTCACATTTGATTGCCAGTTAGCATTTGCCGAGGTTTCGGACTTAATAACCGATCCGGTAATATTGATGATCTTAATATCATATAATTGTGCCGTTAACCCCGCGCCGGGGCCGCCCAACTGAAGCGAAGATGCATTGCCCCCGCTTTGATCGATCGCCAGGTTAAGCATCGAAATGGCCGGGTTAGGATAGATGTTTATGCTGCTTTTGGCTAAAGTTGCGTTGCCAAAGCTCAAGGTAACCACGTTTGAATAAGTGACGGTCCCGTTCAGGTCGGTAATCTTCAACCGGTACAGGTCGGTGGTCAGCGGCGGGTTTTTATCCAAATAACTATAGGCGCCCTGGGCGCTGGATACGAGCCCGCCGAGGGCGTTAAAAGTGACGCCGCCATTGCTGCTGCGCTCAACCGTAAAGTTGGTGTAGTTTTCCTCGTTCTCTGTATTCCATACCACCTGCGCCCCGCCGCTTGCTTTGGCAGCGGCAAACTGTAACAGATGGACCCCTAATGCCGGGTCCTGGCGGACAACCAGCGAAAACCTGTTCGAGCCGTAAGTATTTGTATCGCTCATCCGCACGTCAAACTTATAGGTTTCATTGTGCCTCATATCCAGCGAGTCTTTGTTATAAGCATCCATCAGCCATACGTCGAATATTTTAGGAATGCTTTGAATTTGCGTCATATTTAATGCATATACGCCATCCGCAGTCATATTAACATTTAGTTTGATGGCCTGCCCCCGTTGTTTTGGGAACGGCATATCGTTAATGGCAACTTTCACACTGTCGGCAGTCAGGCTCGAAAAATAAACTTCCCCGCTGCCCGGCAGGTGCTGCGCATCTTCGTTAATGTCAAAAGTGTTTTTGGCCATATTATCGAATTTGATAATGGTCTCTTCTTTATTTATCGAATCGGCCGCCAGTTCCAACCGCATATACTGTAAAACATTGCCGGCCACCGGCGCGGTACTTAATAAAAGGGTTGTGCCGGTTGACTGGGTCGGCCCGGCAAGCTGCGAATTTGTTTTAGCTGATTCGTTAAATGTCAAACTTGCCCCGCCCGGCGCTGCTTTTACAAAAAAGCCCTGTCCGCTGGGGATGATGTTGCTGCCCCCGTTTAAGCCGACGCCGGCGCTATAGGTAGCGTAAACCTTCGATACTTCGTTAAAAACATAAATGGTGGGGCCAACATTCGGGCCGTAAATACCTGCCGAAGAACTGGTTTTACTAAAGGTATTCCAGTCGATAGAGCTTGCATAAGGATTGCCCACCAGGTTATACCCCTCGTAGCCTGCGTTGCCGGTTACCGAATCGTATTGCAGCGTCGCGAGGCCGGTATACCAGTTGATCACCGTTATCGACTGCTGGTTTAAGGTGCCCGTTGACATAAAATTGTTCGCCTCGGCGCTGGTAGTAGTGATGTATTTGGTGGCGATATTGGTCAGATTTCCCCTGTAAAAAAACATTACGCCGGTACCCACGGTTAAGTTATAAGTACCGTCGTAATCTACGCCGATAGCGTAAGCCGGCGTATTGTTGATCTTGTTTATTCCCCTGAAATTTCCGGTATTAAATGTTTTGTCGGTATGGGCAACGTTATCCCGGTACAGGTAGGCGGACGGGTTGCCGCTTTTTGTTAAGCCCCCGCTGGTTCCTAAACTGCCGGTGATAGGCGCGAAGTTGGCGAGGTAGCCTAAAGAGTAATAATAAGTTGAGCCTGAATTTGCTGTATATACCGGCGATGACAGCAGCCGGTATCCCCGGTAGGTATTACTGCCGCCGCTGATGTAACGCTGCACGTTAACCGTCCCGGTGATCTTGGCGGTTGACGGAATTGCGCCGACAGTTGCCGACCCGGTGCTTGCCGAGTAAAGGGTGAGTATGCCGCCTGTTTGCAGGGTGGTGCTTGCTTCCATTGTAAGCACACCGGACGAGGATACGCCGAAACTGCCGGTGCCCGACAAGGTTTTTGTACCCGTACCGCTGAAGTCAACATTGTTTAGTGTCGTCCCCGCTGTACTGTTATCGGTAAGCGACTCTGCCGAAGCGCCATCAAAATACACCGTTCCGCTCCCGGCGGTAAAAGTGCCGCTGTTGGTATAATTTCCACCAACCTTTAGCGCGCCCGAAGACAAAGTGAGCGCGCTGGAATTGGATAAACTGCCGTCAACGGTAATATTCCCGCTTCCCGCGGTTAGGCTGGCAGAATTGGCAACACTCCCGCCGACGTACACGTTGCCCGTAGAAAGGCTCATTGCCCCCGAATTAGCGATATTGCCTGTAACGGCGGTGGTTCCGCTACCGCCCGTAACTGTCGATGTGTTGTTCCAGTTTCCACCGACAGATGTATTCGTCGCCGCGGCGCCGGTCGGGCTGAAACTTACCGGGCTGTTGGTGTCAAAATCCCCCGTAACCTTTAATGCCCCAACCGTACTCCCGCCGACCGAAGCCGTTCCGGTTCCCTGTATAGTCAGGTTGTCATAACTTGCCTTGGTTGTATCGATCGTTCCGCCACCCGAACCAAAACCCGCTGTCGCGGTAGTATAAATTGTAGGGCTGGCTGCGGTGTAGGTAACATAGCCCGTGCCGCCATGGTCGCCATAAAAGTTTACGGATGCATTCGGGCTGGGTATGGTACCTAATGGATTGGCGCTTGAAAGATATAAATGCGGCGTAGTGGCCGCTCCTGTTGCCTGTGTTACGGTATTTATGGTAAAATAGGCCGCATTGGAAGCAGAGATTCCGCTAAGTTTGGTAAAGATCACCTGTCCCGACAAATACATATTACCGCTTTCCAGCCGGAATCCGCTGCCGTTCTGGATATTTGCGTTCATTATTATCGTCACATTTCCTGAAACGTTTAGCGTGGCAATGTCGGAAAGCAGGAAATTATCGTGGCCGGATGTACTGCTGCCACTTCCCACAGTAATGCTGGTGCAACTAATTGTACCCGTTCCCTGCAAATAGTCGAAAATAGTAAAGCCGCCGCTTGTTGTGTTAATATCCTGTGTGATAGTGCCAACTGTGAGGGTGGCGCCGTTAACGGTTAGTTGGGCGCCGTTTTTTTGAAAGCCTCCGCCAAACTCGATCGAAGCGACAGTTAAAGTGGTAGACAAAGTTGGTTGACTGGTAAATGTGGACGTCATCCCAAACTGGACGATATCCGTTGTCCTGCTGCCAGAACCCGGGTAATCACCGGATCCCCCCGTTTCCGTCCATGAACTTGAGGATTCCCAGGTTGTACTTGTGCCTTTCCAGGCGAAAGTGAGGGTCGATGCGCTGGACGACAGCCAGGCCAATGTAAGTGCCAAAACAAATAAAAATCGACGTTCCATAGATCATTTTTGTTAATGATCGAGGCCCCGTTCAATTATTATTTATCAAAAAATTTCGCGGCGATTTGGTTAATCCCAATGCGTCATCTACTAAACTCGCCGGATGTAGCGAATAAACGTTGTTTGGCGGTTTCGGCAGTCAAACAAATTTACAAGGTAAATATAAAGAAACTATTAATCAATAATTAAAGTTTCTTTGTAACAATTTTCTACAGTTTACGCGTAGGTTTCTCTACTGCCCCGGCAGTATATTTTGCTTCTGCCAGGTCACATTTTTATAAACACGCCCCTGCCAACCGGGCTGTCATTGGCTTTGTTCTGAACCTGGATAATGTAGGTACCGGGAGTCAGACGGCTTACATCCAATTGCCAAGTACTTGAAGATGAAGTCGATTCATTTATAACCTGGCCGGTAATATCAACTATTTTAATATTAAATGATGATGTACCGGCGGCCGCGGCGGCGGTCAGCGATGGCGTTAAAGAAAAGTTTTGGAGGGCCGACTGTCCTGCGTTTATCACATTTGGCGGGCCGCCGTCCTGTTGTTGACCAATGGTTAAATTTATAATATTGCTTGCGGGATTAGGATAGATGCTGATATTGTTGCCGGCAGCGTTATTCGGATTGCCGTAAATAAGGGTAACCGTGTTTGAATAAGTGGTGATGTCGTTTAAATCCTGTATTGCCAGTCGGTAAGTGTTTGCACCAGGCGCCGGGTTATGGTCCAAAAAGGCGTACGTCCCCTGGCCGCCCGAAGCGATGCCCCCAAGCGTATTGAATGTTGCCCCGTGGTCGATACTGCGCTGAACCGTAAAGTTTGTATAATTGGCCTCATTTTCTGTTGTCCACGCGATTTGCGAACCTGCCGGAACCTTTACTGCCGAAAAGCTTAACAAGTGTACAGCCAGGGCGGGATCTTGTCTCACCACTACACTAAAGCGATTATTTCCATAGCTGCCGGTGTCGCTAAGATCGACATCAAAAATATAGGTAGTGTTATGTTTAATGTCAAGCGAATCTTTCTTGTAGCTGTCCATTAACCAAACCTTGTAGATGGCGGGAATGGCCCTAAAGTCGGTGCGCTGGAGTGTATACTGACCGCTTGCCTTTACCGAGACATATAGTTTTATAACCTGGTTAGTCGCGTTTTTTGGAAAAGGCACCCACTTTACCGATGTTTTTACGCTGTCGCTGCTTATGGCGGCCATGGATTCGTCAGATCCGAAACCCGGGAGAAACCTTGCGTCTATGTTGGGGTCATATTTTGTTGTCGAGGAAGCATTAAACCCGATCACTATATCATCGTAATTAATTGAATCGGTGACCAATTTTAAGCGCAGATAACTGTTGTAGGCCGTTTGTGATGCCGGCGTACCCATCTCTAAATTAGTACCGGTAACCTGCGTATTGGTTTTTGCGCTTTCGTTAAAAGTAAGCGTTGGCGACGCGTTATTAGCGTCTACAAAAAAGCCCTGCCCGCTGGGTATTGTTTTACTGGCAATGCCGGTTGCAAAGTGGGTGCTTGCATTGTAGGTATCGTAGTTGCTGGTGCCCGGGTTAAGCATGTAGATAGTTGGATTTACATGATTACCATAAATTGGCGCACCCGGGGTGCCATTGCTGAAGGTGCTCCAGTCAATTGAACTTGGATAGGGGTTGCCAACCAGGTTATACCCGCGTATGGTAGAATTTCCGGCATTGGTGGTGGTGTACAATAATCCCGCCGTACCGGTCCATGACACGACCGAATAGGTCCCCTGGTTTAAATTGCCCGTCGCGCTGAAGGTCACACTTTCGGGCGCGACGTAAGGGTACGAGGTTTTGCTCGGGCTGCCGCTGATATGGGTAACCTTATCGCCTCTGAAATACATCATGAAACCATCTCCGGCATAAACTTTGGCCGATCCGTTTGTGGCGTCGGTCGTGGTGATTGTACCGCTGGCCGCGGTATTGCTTATATTGGTAACACCAATAAAGTTGCCGCTGGTAAAAGTGGTATTGCTTGGGGTATAATGCTCCTGGAACAGGTACAGGCTCGGGTTGCCGGTGGTGGTACCGTAAGAAGAAGTGCAGTCGGTAATTATGGTGCTTGCGCCCAGGTAGTTGAGGCTAAACGGATAATTGGTGCTTGCGTCTGCCCCTTCGTTTACCTGCGATGACATCAGCCGGTAATTACGCGCCACCCACCGGTGCGTAACCGCGCTGAATGTGGCGCTGCCCTGTACAAAGCGTTGAACGGTTACAAAACCGGTGATGACGCTTCCGGCAGGGATATTGGCTACAGTAGCTGTACCTGTGGTGTCGGATTTTAAGGTTAGGGAAGCGACCGTCGCCGTACCGGCGACAAGCTTTGTGGTGGCGCCCACCATAGATAAAACCCCTGTCGGCGACACCGCGAACCCGCCCGACCCCGACATGGTTTTGGGATTTGCAAGCGATGTACCGCTAAAGCTCACGTTATTGAATTGGGTGCCTGACACGCTAAGGTCCGACAAAGTTTGTGCTGCGGAGCCGTTAAAATAAACCGTCCCGGTTCCCGCAGTAAAGGTGGAGGTATTTTGGTATAGCCCGTTAAAGTAATCGTTTTCGGCATTGCATTGAAATATGCCGCCATTATTTTGGAAGGTTCCGCTAACCGTAACTATACCGGGGCCGGCACCCCCGGCCACCGTTCCGCCGCTATTTTGCAGGGTGGCGGTTGTTAAGCTTCCGGTGCCGAGCTGAAAAGTGCCGGCGGAATTTTGCAAGGCATTTGTAATGGTTATGTTGCCGCTTCCCTGGGTTACATTGCAACTATTTGTCCAACTGTTGCTAACGGTTACAGTGGGGTTATTCGTGTTTAAATTTACTGCCCCGCCGCTGGTTGTGAAATTATTCCCGACCGTTAACCCTTGTGTAGTTGAACCTAATGTGCTGTTTTTATCAACCAGTTTTGTACTGGAACCGGAAAAAGTCACATTGTAATAAGGGGGCGCGGTGGTATTTATGTAAGTTGTGGTGGTGGTTACTGATGGTTCATTGGCCGTATAAATAGTTTGGTTTTCAACGGTTGGGTCATCATACAAAACGGTGCCATTATTGCCGCCGTAGGTAAAGTAAACATAAAATTGATCGGCAGGCACAAGCGGTTGTTTGTACTTGAGTTCAAGCGTGCTCGGGCTGCTGGCCGTATTATCCGCTGTAAATTTTCCGTATCCCGGGTAGGTGCTCAGCGGGGGATTGTAACTGTCAAATGCATTGGCCAAAGGAGAATTGTTTTTGGCGAAAGTAATTTGTTTTAAGAGCGTTGTGGTGCCTTTTTCAACGGAGAACCATGGATAACAAATGTCGTTTCCCGTTGTGTTGCCGTTTGAATTCAAAACAAGATTTCCGGTAATCGTTAACTGGGTGATCTGGATACTTACCTGGGTGGCCGATGCAACACTATGAGCGGGCTGTGTTGTCGCGTCGCCAACCAGGAAATTCCCCTGGCATAGCAATGTCCCCGCCCCTGAAATGGTTGTGGCTATATAGTTAAAGGTGCTGCCCGTTGCGCTCGGGTTATGATTTTGCGTTACATTGCCGCTTACTGTTAAAGTTACACCGGTACTCACACTTAAAGCCAAAGCCTCGTTCACACCGTAGGTGTAAGTACCCTGGGGGCCGTAATATCCAAAAGTTAAAGATCCCCAGGTTGTGTTTGCCGTTACAACCGGCATCTTAGCCGCAGTTAAATTGATATTAGTATTGGTCCCTAAAACAAGGTAAATAGTCCAAACCACGTAAGTTGGATTGACGCCTATGTACGCAGCATCCAACAAACCGGGGACACCTGAATTAGTAAGCTGAGTGGTTTCGTTATACCAATTGTTGGCGTTGCTCGCAACCGTACTTGTTCCGCCTATCCAGTCGTAGGTTGTGGCTGATAGTTGCGTTGTGGCTGACAGTAATATCAACACGATAAAAACCAACCTTAAAAAGCCGGTTTTATTATTTATCCCTCTCGTCTTCATGGCGGATATTTAAGATTTAAATACTCCATGAACCCCCTGCAGTTGCCTGCAATAATTTATCTGATCATTATCTTCTGAAAGTCGGGTGGGGATTGGTTCCTATTAATGCATATTAAGTATTAATAAGCTCTCCATTTATATATATTTTTCCAGAATAGATGCTAATAACAAAATTAAAAAAAATAATAAAACAATTGCCTGCTTTAATATATTTATTTTATAGCCATGTGGAATATTTTTAATATTTTATTTAACTTCGTAATTAATAATAAATATTCCCATAAGTAGTAATAACTGTTTGAAATAAGCACATAACAGTGGCTATTATTTTATTAAATAGTATGAGAATAACCCCCGGAGGAAAGAAAGGACAATGAAAACTACGAGACAGTGGTGAAAAAAACTGAGTCACTGAGAATACAATATCGCTCCGTGCGGTAAAAAGAGACCTGGCCTTGTATAGCGTCACCCCTCCCTTGCCAAAAGTGCCTTTCGTTTAAATGCCAAACACACGCTGCGCGTCGCTTCGGTATGGGCTGGATGGGTGTCAGCGACCCACGAAATATTATAATTACTGTCACATTTTTATAAACATACTTCGACCAACCAGGTTGCTGCTGGTTTTATTTCTGACCTGGATAATATACGTCCCCGGCGGAAGATGGCTGATGTCAGACTGCCAATTGCTGGAAGATGAGGTTGATTCTTTTATTACAGTGCCGGAGATATTTACTATCTTAATATCAAATAAAGATGTATTGGCTGTTGCTGTAGTGATCAGCGACGGCGTTAATGCAAGGCGCTGGAGGGCCGACTGCCCAATGCCTGTCAAATTTTGCGGCACGAAGTTATTTTGCTGACCAATAGCTAAATTTATTACGCTGCTGGCAGGGTTGGGGTAAACGCTAATATTGCCGGCGGCGGTGCTGTTTGCATTGCCATATGCAAGGGTAACGGGGTTTGAATAGCTGATTGCGCCGTTTAGGTCCTGTATCTTCAGGCGGTAGCTATTTGAACCTTGCGCGGGACTCTTGTCTAAAAAAGCATAGGCCCCCTGTCCGCCCGATGCAACTGCTCCAAGCGCATTAAATGTTTTTCCGCCGTCGACGCTTCGCTGAACGGTAAAGTTGGTATAATTCTGCTCGTTCTCGGTCGTCCAGGTAATCTGCGAGCCGCCTGTGGTTTTAATTGCATTAAAGCTTAATAAATGTATCCCTAAAGCAGGGTCCTGGCGGACAACGACGCTAAACCTGTTGCTGCCAAAACTCGCTGTATCTGTCAGGTCAATATTAAAGGCATAGCTTGCATTGCTTCTAATGTCGAGCGAGTCTTTCTTATAATTATCCATAAGCCAAACCTGGTAAATTGCCGGTATTGCCTTAAAATCTGTCCGCTCCAGTGTATACGAGCCACTTACCCGGGTGATAACATATAACCTGATTAGCCGGGGCGGCGCGTTTTTTGGAAAAGGCACCCACTTTACCGATGTTTTTACGCTGTCGCTGCTTATGGCGGCCATGGATTCGTCAGATCCGAAACCCGGGAGAAACCTTG
>Ga0210389_10001305_pt1 | contig 20357 bp, 22 predicted proteins | sample IncBWH28OmetaG_FD_160127 | JGI IMG/M metagenome (GOLD analysis project Ga0210389, IMG submission 160127) | Forest soil microbial communities from Barre Woods Harvard Forest LTER site, Petersham, Massachusetts, United States - Inc-BW-H-28-O ...
CGGCGACCGGCGCCGCGCTCCTCAACGACCTGATCGCCGGGGCGACCTGAGCGGGCGGTCGCGGCAGCGAGCCGGCTGCCGGCGGCCCGTTGCCGCAACCAGCCGGAGATCGCGGGCACGGTTGGGTACTAGTGGCCCTTGAAGGCCTCCTCCAGCCACCAGGAGGGCTTCCCCCTGGTGACCTTGGCGTCGATGAGCATGGGGCGGTCGCGTGGGCCCGCCAGCCAGGAACTGACAGCGGCCAGGTCTTCCTGGCTCCGCACGGTCGCGGCGGCGTAGCCGTGACCACGCGCGATCGCGGCGAGGTCCGCCGCAGGGAACCTGACGTTGTCGAGGGAGTCGCCGTGCGGGCCGAAGTGGTGCACCTCGGCGCCGTAGGCCTCGTCGTCGTAGACCACGATCAGCAGGTCATTGAGGCCGAGGCGGACCGCGGTCTCCAGTTCACTCGCGCCCATCAGCGCGCCGCCGTCGCCGAGGGCCGCGACCGTGAGGCGGTCGGGGCGGGCGATGGCGGCGCCGAGCGCGGTGGCCAGGCCGAGCCCGACGGACTGAAACGCCTGGGTGAAGACGAAGCCGTGCTCGTCGGGAACCCCGAGGAACATGGCCGGGTAGCCCATGAAATTTCCGGAATCGGTGACCACGGTGCGCTCCGCCGGGAGCAGGTCGTCGAGGGCGATCGTGAGGGTGCGCGGGTCGACGCGGCCGGCTTCCGCTTCCGGCTGGAAGGGGACGTCGCGCCAGCGGCCCTCGGCGGCCAGGCGCTTGGCCACCGCCGGCGTCCGGTATCCCTCGGCGCGCTGGCCGCGGCGGTCGAGCTCGATGACGAGGGCGCGCGCGGCCGTGGCCACGTCGCTCGGAATGCCGAGGTCGACGCGGTGGTGCACGCCGAGCGCGCCGGGGTTGGCGTCGACCTGGATGACGGTCGTGTCCTGGCCGATCAGCGTGCCGTGCCTGGTGGTCCACATGGACAGGGCGCAGCCCCAGGCGATGACCAGGTCGGCGCCGGCGATGAGCTCCGCCGCCGCCGGGGTGGCGAATCCGCCGCTCACGTCGAGGTTGAACGGGTCGCCGTTGAACAGGCCCCGCGAGACGGCGGAGGTGGCCAGAAGAGCCCCAAGTCGTTCGGACAACTGCTTTAGGTCTTCTCTTGCCTTGCGGGCACCGCGCCCGGCGAGGAATACCGGGCGCTTGGCGCGGGCCAGCATGTCGGCTACCTGCGCGACCGTCTCCGGCGCGGGGCTGAGCCTGGGCCAGACCTGGACGGCGGGCAGCGGGATGTCGGGGTGCGGCTGCGCCTGGACGTCGAGCGGGAGGCTGAGCAGGACCGTGCGGCGTTCGATCAGCGCGGTGCGGTAGGCGCGCCTGAGGTCGTTGGCCACGGTTGAGGCGGCGGTGACGCGGTCCGGGAGCACGCCGATCGCCGCCGCGAGGCCGGCCTGGTCGACGTAGAAGTTACTGGTGGGCTGGGTGGCCTCGGCCGCGAGCACCAGCAGCGGCGTGCGGGACTTGGCTGCCTCCGTGAGGCCGGTGAGCGCATTGGTGAGGCCGGGGCCCTGGTGGACGGTGAGGACGCCGAGTTCGCCGCTGACCCGCGCGTAGGCGTCGGCCATGACCGCGGCGCCGCCCTCGTGACGGGCGGGGATGAAGCGCGCGCCGTGTTCCGTGAGGGCATTGGTGAGGTGGAAGTTGCCGCTGCCGACCACGCCGAAGACGGTCTTCACCGCGGCGTCCCGCGCGAGGGCGGTGCCGATCCAGTGCGCGACGGTTCCCTGGGTCATCGTGGCGTCATCGTGGCGTCATCGCCCTCGTCAGCGGGCCACGAGGGCGAGTACGCGGGCCGGTGAGCCCGAGCCGCCGACGATGGGCAGCGGTGCGGCGATCACGATCGCACCGGTGACCGGGAGCTGGTCGAGGTTGCGCAGCTGGGTGAGTCCGTACTTGCCCGCGCCGAGTACCGCCTCGTGGCAGGGGAACGCCGGGGTGAAGCCGAACGCCTGCCCGGCGTCCGTGCCGACGGTTTCCACGCCGAAGCCGAGCAACCCGGTCGTGGCCAGGTAGCCGGCGGCGGCCGGGGTGACGCCGGGAGTGTGCGCGCCGTGGTCGTCGGCGTTGGCGAACGCCGCCGGGTCGTCGCCGCGCGCTGACCAGCCGGTCCTGAACAGGAGCCAGCCGCTGCCTGGCAGCGGGCCGTGCTGCGCCTGCCACTCCTCGAGGTCCTTGACGTCGAGGAGGTAATCGGGATCCTCGGTCGCCTCCTTCACCTTGTCGATGACGACGGCGGGGCCGATGAGGTTCCGTGGCGGGATCTGGGCGACGTCTTCCTTGTCCTTGCCTGTCACCCAGTGATTCGGCGCGTCCAAGTGAGTGCCGGTGTGCTCGCCGGTCCTGATGTTGTTCCAGTACCAGGCGGGACCGCGGTCGTCGTAGCGGCTGATCTCCTCGAGCTGGAAGGGCTGCGTCTGGCCCCACTGCGGCGGGAGCTGGAGGATCGGGGTGCTTGCGTGCAGCGGCGAGGTGAGGTCAATGACCTCGATCCCGCCGGCGAGGAGCTGCGCTGCGAACTCGGCAAGGTCGGCCATGGCGATCCCTTCTGGCGGTTGACGCTGCGACCGTACTTGGGCCGTCGTCAGTGCGTCAAACGGCGCGAGGGATTGACGGTAATGATTTCACGGATCTATCATTCTGATATCAGATTAATAAGGCTCTGCTAAGCAGTCCCGTCAGTGGCTTACCGGCCGGGAAATCTAGGGAGTAGAAGGTGGTCTTAATGAGACAGCGTGTTGCCAGGTACCGCAGGGTCGCGCCGGTCGCGCTCACCGTCGCGAGCTTGACCGGCGGGATCATCGTCGCCGGGTGCAGTTCCTCCGCGTCGTCCGCCCAGCCCGCGGCCACGACAGTCACGTTCCCCGGGGCCGCGGCGCCCGCGGGTTCGTGGACCTACCCGAACGGCGACCTCGCCAACACGCGGGACGCCACGGGGTCGGAGATCTCGGCGGCGAACGTCGCGTCACTGAAGGAGGCGTGGACGTTCAAGCTGGCGGGCGCCGAGTCGACCGGGGTGTCACCCTACGGCTCGCTCGCCGCCGCGCCTGTCGTCGTGAACGGCGTCGTGTACCTCCAGGACCTGCACGCCAACGTCTACGCGATCTCGCTCGCCGCGGGCAAGCTGAAGTGGGAGTACCAGGCGAACCTGGCGGAGAAGAGCGGGCCTGGGCCGGACGGCGTGGCCGTGGCGAACGGCGTCGTTTACGGTGACACGTCGACGGCGGTGTTCGCACTCGACGCGGCCACCGGGAAGGTCATCTGGGACGACGGCAGCCTGCTGAACAGCGGTCAGGGCGCGTTCGAGATCCAGCCCGCCGTGGCCGGCGGCCGGGTGTACCTGGCCAGCGCCTACGGGTCGGGTCCGGGCGGCGGGGTGCTCCTCGCGCTCGACGCGGCCACCGGCAAGGAGCTGTGGAGCTTCAGCACCGTGACCGGCGCGCCGGCCGCGGGCGTGCAGGCGCTCGGCTTGGGCTCAGGCGGAGCGTGGGAGACGCCGCTCGTCGGGACCGACGGATCGGTGACCTTCGGGACAGGGAACCCGTACCAGTCGATCGGCGAGGCGGCTAGCCATCCGTCACAGCAGCTCTACACCGACAGCGAGGTCAACCTCTCCGCCGCGACGGGCAAGCTGCGCTGGTACTACCAGGCCGTGCCGAACGACTTCAAGGACTACGACATGCAGCTCTCGCCGATCGCGGCGACCGTGCACGGCGTGCCCGCGGTCATCGGCGGCGGCAAGATGGGCTACGTCTACGCGATGAACGCGGTCACCGGGGGCCTGCTGTGGAAGACACCGGTCGGGGTGCACGACGGGCGCGACAACGACTCCGCGCTGCTGCTCGCGCACAAGCTCACGATCAAGGTGCCTTACACGTTCGAGCCCGGGTCGTTCGGCGGCGTGCTCACCGACATGGCCACGGCCGACGGGTCGGTGTACCTGGCCACGATCGACCTGCCGCTCACCGACTCGACGCTGCAGTCCGTCGACGCCGACGCTGCGCCAAGCGGTGTCACGCCCGCCGGGGAGATCGAGGCGCTGAGCCTGGCCACCGGCAAGGTCGAGTGGGACACGAAGGTGGCGAACCTGCCGCTCGGGGCGGCCACCGTTTCGAACAACCTGGTGTTCACCACGCTGTACAGCGGCGAACTGCTCGCGCTGGACCGGTCGACCGGGGCGATCGTCTACCAGCACAAGCTGCCGGCGTCGACGAACTCCCCCATCACGGTCGCCGGCAACGTGGTCCTCGTCCCCGCGGGCGCACCGAAGACGTCGGCCAAAGGGGGCGAGAGCCCCCAGTTGGTCGCCTACACCGTCGCTGGATGATGCAACCGGCCCCGGACGCGAAGCTAACGTTTCGCGGTCGGGGCCTGCATCTGTGCGGCGACTTCTTCAGTGACCGCGTAGACCGCCAGGTCAAGCGCGTCACCGCCCGCCATCCGCGCGGCGGTCTCGGCTACCAGGAATGACAGGAACTCGCGCGAAGTAAGAAGGTCGGCGACCAGCGAGTCGACGACCTCGCCGAAGCCGGACCGGCCACCGGAGACCTGCTCCTGGGCGTCGGCCAGCGACCCCGTCCACCACTCGGGATGGATCACGCTACGTGCTGATCTGCTCACTCTGCGAATCTCGCACAAAGCAGTGCCGCGGGTCACGCGGACGGCAAATCACCCAGGAATGCTTGTTTTCGCCGAAATAACGGGTCACTGTCAGCACATTTCGGATTCCGTCCGCGGCCGCCACCTCACGGCCCGGCTGACTAGGGCCGCGGGCCTGCGGCGGGCAGTGATGGAGAGCTTCCGCGGACCATAAACCGGCAGGCCAGCGCACCGCAATACCAGCCAAACTCAAATCGTGGCGCAAGGTTATCATTTCGCTGGCAGCAACTTAGCTATCGCGATCCATTCGGTTGCAGCAGCTGAACTAACGCATGAAATCATCTTGCGCGGGCCGCGACCGCGTGTTGCTCGCCTTACCCGGAACAATCAGCGGCAGGACCAGCCACGCGCCGGCGGAGGAGCGCCGGGGCAACAGACAGGATCGCCGCGATGAGAACCAGCCATGACTGACGCCGCCCAGCAGTCGGCCAGCGTCGCCTGCCCTGAGGATGATCCAAGGCTACGCACGGATACCAGTGCGTCCCTAGTTGAATCGTATGAATTCGAAGCCCGGATCGGGCTCAGTGGCGTGACCGGGATAAAGGCAAAGGCGCAGACTCACCTGTGGTCCCCCATGAGTAAGGCGGGCACCGCGCTTTTCGTCAGCGCGGGAGGGTGCCTGTGCACGGTGATCTTGCATGAGACCGGCGCGCCCGAGTGGGCTCAGCTGGTCGGGATGCTTCTGCCCTGGCTGATCGTCCTGAGCCTCGAATTTCTGGGGCTGAGGGCGCGCCGTCGCCGGCGACCTGGGCATGGTTTCCGGAAGCAGGCCCCACGCCACTGCTCAGCGGGCCGCCGTCGGCCGTGCCGTCTTCGCGATCAGGCGCACGAACTCGTCACCTGCGTTCTTCCGGGTGCCAGTCCCGTAATCGACGCTGTCGATGGTGAAGCCGCGGCCGAGCAGGGACGGCATCTCCGTTACTGAAAAAAAACGCTTGCGGTCACCGGGGGCGATCTCCCAATACTGCGGCTCGATCTCCATACCAGTTCCGAACTCTGGATCTCTTATCGAATTGAACAGCGCGAAAAGCCATCCATCAGGCCGGAGTATGCGCTCTACTTCCGCAAATATAGCCTTTGTCAGCGAAGCGGGGAAGTAGTGCAGGCTGAGATGAGCGCAGACGGCGTCGAAATAGCCATTCGAGAACGGATATGGTATCTCCCGCAGGTCAAGCAGCGTTGATTCAACGCCAAGTTTCTTAGCCGAATCCGGGAAATTCGTCAGAGCGAATGGAGAGAAGTCGGCCGCAGTGACTCGGTAGCCCCGAGCCGCTAGATAGGCAGCATCCTGTCCCTGTCCGCAGCCAAGATCAAGGATATGACTGTCCTCAGAGACAGCGTTGACCAAGTCGTGTATAAGAAAATTGGGCTCGTGGACGCAATCTTTCATGACGTAGTTTTGATGCTTCTGCTCCCAGAACTCAAGTGATGTGGTCACTTCTGCTCCCGTTCCTGAGCCGCTTATCCAGAGCTAGCCTCTTTATCGTCTGAATGGTTCCGCTGGGGACGAGTGACTGCCAGTCGTCTTGGTCGCGAAGTATCAGGGATCTCACGAGCGTAGCCGTTATGCGGTCCTTCCGGGTCCGGAGCATTTCGACCCGGTATCCAGCTGCCTCGAAGCGGCGGCTCTTCTCTTCATCCCATGGCTCATGGGGAGTGACTAGCATGATGGCGTCAAGAGGAATCATCTGGGGCCACAGCGCAGCTGCCCCGCTGACGTCGAACGGCACGATAATTACCCGGCCCGCGTACTGCATGCCTGCCGCGGACAGGGTTCCCAGAATAAACTCCGCCCGCTCGAAGTAGGTAAATGGGTTGTTGGAATGCAAGTGGCGCTGCTCATCGCGCGTCTCCAGCGCCGGAGTATCCAACAGCAAAGGGCTGGTGATTCCGATGATCACACGGTCCGCCAGTTCCAGTGCCTCCTGCAGGTAAGCCCAGTGCCCGAGGTGGAACGGCTGAAAACGCCCGTGAATAGCGGCGAGCTGGTAAGGGCGTCCGGGCAGAGCGTCGTCAGACATTCACCCGCACCTCCCATCCCGCGCCTCGCGGGTGCGACTAAGGCCTACGGACTGGTGGGCGTCATGAAGCATGAGACACCCATCTGGTCGCGCTGGAGAGTGGCCGTGCCGCGCGCCACGCCTCGTAGAAGAGTGTCTCGAACGTATCAGCCAGCGGCCAGGGGGCGGTCCGGTCAAGCACGATATGCGGCGCGTCCCAGCCTGACTTTGAACGATGTTGCTCGGCGATCATCAGGTAGGGCGAGAAAACGACCACACTCTGGTCTATCAGGATGATACGGAAAGTGGGGAGCGCGTCGTAAAGCCGGACCTCGAAGCTCCGGTGCGCGGTGGTCAGGCTGCGCAGCACGTTGACCGCCTTGATGTCATCCTGGCTCCAGCGCAAGTCGCTGAAGCGACGGTATCCGTCTGAGTCTGGATCGATGATGAGGAACTTGACCGAGCCAGCGCTATTGTCAAGCTTCTCGAGTAGCTTCTCGAACTCGGTACGAACGTACGCGTCTGCCACCCATTTTGTCGCCAGTATGCCCGCGAAGCAGAGATGAGACACCGTCTGGCTGATGCACTCAAGCGGCTCCATCTTGGACCGGTGCAGCTCAAGCTCAGATGCCGATGAGATGCCGATGGTCTGGATGAGTTCCTCGATCTTCCGGCTCTCCTCAGGAGCGCGCGGGTGGTGCTCGATCTCGAAGAGGGCATCGCCGTAGCTGCCGGCGATGCGGTCCATGACATACTGCAACTCACGCGACGGTCCGTTCGGGAACTGTTCCTTAATGCGCGCCTGCACGAAAGCGGTGGAGCTCTCGCGGCCGGGCAGCGAAGCGCGGGCCCGGATCAGGAGCGCCCATGACTGCTCATCTGCCGGGTCCTGCCGCAGCAGTTGCTCGATCCGGCCAATTGCCTTTTCGATCCGCGGCTTCCGGCGACTGGACAGCTCGGCGAAGATTATGGCCCGTTTCAGGCATTCCCAGCCATGCTCGAACTCGCGATACGTTGATACAAGCAGCTCGTCGTCGTAGTCGTCAGCGAACGGCAGCGCGGGGTTAGCCTTCCAAAGCCCGTAAAGATCGAGCAGCTCGTCATATTTATCCGCGAAATCACTGGGCAGGTCGTCCACATCGGCGACGTCACACACGCTCAGGCGTTTCAGCGCAGCTTCGAAGGCGAAGGCGTCAACGTTCGCCTCGCTAATGCCCGAGCAATATCCGGCGACACTACGCACAGCGTCCTGCCCGAGCTTGTCTCGCAGCCGCGCGACATAGCCGGGCACCGACGTCGGATGAACGGTGTGCCGACCAGCTCGCGTGAGATGCCTGGCGATTTCCTCCTTGGATATGGAGTCGCCACGGCGGAGGATTAGCAGTCGGAGAAGTACCCCTTCTTGACCCGAGATACGCTCTTCAAACGATTCGTCGTCGGATTGATAGCTTGGTGTGCCCTGCATGATGCGGTAACGCACAGCGCGCCTCCTTCCTCTGCAGGGCAATATAGCTTGCTGTGGACGCAAGTATCCACCATCACCATAGCAAACCGCTAGCAGCAAGTGGAAGGCTACCGATAGCACCCTCCGGCACACTGGGGTACTGGCTTCCGTTGCGGCCTGTACAACCAAGGAGGACGGCAGTGACGGGTTCTCTCCGGGGCCATGAGCCCTCCGGGCGCTCAGACCGCTTCCCAATCGCGCATAACAGTGACATAATCCCGGCATCTCCTGCGCATCAGGGCATGTTGGTGGTGGATTTTGTCATGTCTCAGTCAGAGCGCGTTCCAGACTGTCTCTTCTGTGGTGTCGTCTCTCTGCCCGCGGACGACTTGCCCTGGCACGACCGCCCGATAGCAAGAGTTCCTGGTGTTGGTGCGGTTATTGCTGGCTTGGGGGCCTTTGTTCCAGGTTATGTCCTTGTTTTCCCTGATCCACATACGGAGTCCACATTAAGGATGCCGACGGACATACACAGGAAGTTCAACACACTCCTGGAACGGGCAGTCGCAGCGGTCGACGCCGCCTTCGGACCGCCGACCGTGTTTGAGCATGGCGCCTGCCAGCGCACTGATATCCGCCGATCCGCCTGCCTGGAGCACGCCCATGTCCATGTCATGCCGGGGGCATACGACCTGACGCCGTCCGTCAGGCCAGCCGACGCTGATGAGCCGGCCTCGACGGTAGCTACCGCCGACCTGGCTCACTCCGGCTACCTCTTCCTGCGCGAGCCGCGGGGAACACCGATTTATGCCGCGGATCCAGGGCTGTCCCAGTTCTTCCGCAGGCGCATCGCCGAAAAAATGGGGATAGCGGATGAATGGGATTACCTGATGTTCCCGCGGCTGGACAACGTCCATATTACGATCAAGCGGCTTCTCAAGTACCTGACTTGAATGTCATCCCAGGAAGCGCTGACCGAATCATCGATCTACCCGCAATCAGGAATCGAATCGAGCCCATCATGGCCAAGCTGCTGATGCCTTTGCCAGATCAACGCCTCATCTGGGAGACATGGTATGGAGAAAGCGCGGGCACGCATCACAGCGACCACGCCGGGACCGCGCTGCTGGCATTCACGGAAGCTCTGCCCAAGGATGGAGACCTCCATGTCCTGGAAGTTGGCTGCGGGGAAGGCAACGAGGCAATAAGCCTGGCACGGCGGGGTATCCGTGTGAGCGCTTTCGATTTCTCGCGGACGGCACTAGATGCGGCTAGGCTGAACGCGGCCCGTGAGAACGTGGCGGTTGAGTTCCGGGAGCACGATGCGGTAAAGCCGCTGCCGTACCCTTCGGAAGAATTCAACGGAGTATTCGCCCACCTGTCGCTGCATTACTTTTGCGATGCTCAGACGAGACTCATATTCGGGGAGATAGCCAGGATTACTATTCCTGGCGGGATATTGCTCTTCACTGTACGTTCGGTTCGTGACTCCGGCTACGGTCAAGGCTGCGCCATCGAACGAGATGTCTTTTCACGGAAAGGAAAGATAAGACATTACTTTGCCGAAGACTATATAATCGACCTACTGAACATGTGGGATATCCGCACGGTCACATCACTAAACGTGGGCGACAATTCGGTCAATCCAGGCGCGTTCTTGCGGGTGCTCGCTGTACGGCGCTGAGCCCGTCCTCTGATTGAATGGCGAGTGCAGCGGGCGCGCTGCCGAGGTTCAGCCATTTGTGCTGGCGGCACCGGCTTTCAGGACCTCGGCCAGGTGTCCGATAGCGGCTTCCCTGGTTTCGAATATGGCGGCGGCGTGATAAAGGAGCCATGGTCTTGGCTGTGCGGAGCCCCCGGAGTAGACCACCACGCAGGGGATACGCCACAGGTGAGCGTACGTCATCTCGCAGACGCAGCCGATGTAATTCCGGTTTGGTATGGACATGTCCATGAGCACCGCGTCGCATCGGCGAAGAAGCGACAACTCGTGGTCGACAATGGCCCGGGCGCTGGAGGCATACTCGGCCTCCTGGCCGCCGAGCAGCGGGGTGCCGCTTGTCGGGTCGACCATCGCGAGGCCCGCCTGGGATAGTTCCCGGCCGACCTGAGCTGCTAGGAACCGGATTTCCGCGGGGTTTTCCCCGTCGATGGCGCGGGCAAAGTAGATTTGCGGCTGCGGCGCAATGGGGTTTGACAGGGCCATGGCTTCCTCAACTGATTCGACTGTTCTTAGAATCATCGGTCCGGGTTCCCCAACGGGCAAGGGCGCCCAGTCCGCGCGCGCCGATTCGGCAATCGACTGCTCTTGCAGGCGGACTGCGCACCCGGTTTACGTCGCCGGGATGAGGCAACTTCACGGGTTTTGAGGCGGCCGGTCTAGGTTCGGCGAAAGCCGATCGCGGAGCGATGGCACCAGGGCACCCCGGTCCACGAACTGGTTGGCATCATGCCGAGCGGATGCGCTGGCCTGCGATACTGACGGGATCCACCCGGATGAGGTGCTCAGGTTCGCCCTCCACCCACGACTCAAGGCCGATGTCGCCGATCGACGCACGCTCGGCCTCGGTATCCACGTGATGCGCCGAGCCCCGCACTAGCACCACCCACGCCTCACGCGCGTCCGGATCGACCTGGTCGACCTCCACGACGACCTGGTACTCGGCGTGCGCGATGCCAGTACGCAAGTCCTCCTCAGTGAAGGTGAGCAGGTACGTACGGAAAACGATCGACCCGTCATGGAGCTTGTACTCCGATGGCAGCGCGACCGGCCCGTACCGGCTGTTGTAGATCAGGCGCCCGATCCGGCGGGTGCTGAGGAGCTCCAGGCACGCAGCCTCATCCAATTGCTCTACCACGCGCCGGGAACTCACTCCCGCGCCGGGCGAAGCAAAACCACTGGCAGAACCGGGGTCGGCCTTACGGGTAACGTCGGACACTGGCTCTCCTCCAGAAGGTTGCGAGTGGTCGAGTCAGGGCGGGAGAGTTCCGCCTTCATCTTGATGTCGCGCCTGTGAGCCCACGTACCCCAGACCCGGGCTTGAGGCACCTCGTCGATCGAAATGCTGACGCGAAAGCTCACCCGCGGCTGGATGACTCAGTCCTTCGCCGTATCGATATCAACCGGTTCGCATGACGGCGACTCACCTGGTCCGCCGCGACCGTGGGACCGACAGCCAAAACCCGCGGCTAGGCGGCCGTTTCCCCTGGATCGCCGCCGGCCTAACCCGCGAAGACTCATAAGTGAGGTGGTAACCATGTCCGGAAGCGTCACGAGCGATCCGCCGGCTGAGCCGGCGCTGAAGGTGGATACCCGGGAGGAGCTGGTGTATCTGCTGGGTCAGGCCTGTGAGATCGAGCACGGCGTGATGTGTGAGTACCTGTACGCGCAGTTCTCGCTCAAGCGCGGGCCGGATGAGGGCCTGACCGACGACCAGCTGGCCCGGGTGCAGGCCTGGGAAGCGGCGCTGATTAGCGTGATCAAGCAGGAGATGCTGCACCTGGCGCTCGCCACCAACATCTTGACGGCCATCGGCGCGGCACCGCATTTCGAGCGGCCCAACTTCCCGATCTTGTCCCGCTGGTACCCGCCGGGGGTGCAGATCGCGCTGGTGCCGTTCGGCGAGCGGGCGCTGCGCCACTTTATCTACCTGGAGCGGCCCGAGGGGATGGCGCTGGACGACGCGGCCGGGTTCGCGGCCGCCCGGCACGCCCAGCCGCTGACCGCAGCCGGGCTGGTCGCCGTGCCCGAGCAGTGGCAGACGGTGGGCCACCTGTACCGCGGGATCGAGGCGGGCCTCGCGGCCCTGTGCGCCCGGTACGGCGAAGACGCCGTGTTCATCGGCCCGGCACGGGCCCAAGCGGTCACCGACATCTTCGAGTGGCCCGAGCTCATCGCGGTAACCGATCTGGCCTCTGCGCGTCAGGCGATCGAGACGATCGTCGAGCAGGGCGAGGGGGCGCGCGGCGACTGGATCAAGTCACACTTCGGCACCTTCGTGGGAATCCTGGAGGATCTGCTGGCCGAGCAGGCCGCTGACCCGGCGTTCAACCCGGCCCGGCCGGTCGAGCCTGCCTTCGTCCGGCTGCCCCCCGACGTCCAGGCCGGGATCCTGATCGAGGACCCCGCCACCGCGCAGGTCGCCGACCTGGCCAACGGCCTGTACGAGGTCACCCTCCAGGTGCTCAGCCGGTACTACATCCATCACGGCGAGACAGCAGCCGAATTGAACACCCTGGCCCGCACCGCCAAGCACCTGATGAACCACGTGATGCGTGACCTGGGCCCGGTGCTGACCGCCTTGCCCGTGGGCCCGTCCCACCCGGGCCAGACCGCCGGCCCGACCTTCGACATCGCCCGCCCCGCCAGCTTCTTGCTGCCCCACCAGGACGCGGCCTGGAAGATCATCAACGAACGGCTCGACGCGCTGCAGCAGGCCTGCGCTGCCCTCAGCCAGCAAGCAGGCCTCAGCGCGCTCGCCCCGCTCACCGAAAAGCTGCAGTCGATGAGCCAGGACATCGCGGCGCACGCCTCCAAAACGGCGAGCCGACGACAGCGGCAACACGCGGTTCAAGACCGGCGCGAGCCTTGACGGGGAGGGAGACGTCACCATGACCAGTCCCGCAATCTTCGCCACCACATTCCTCGCCTCGGCCGTCGAGATCATCGAGATGGTGATCATCGTGGTCGGCGTCGGCGCCATCCGTGGCTGGCGCTCGACCCTGTTGGGCACCGGCGCCGGCCTGGCCGTCGTCACGGCGCTCATCCTGGCGATCGGCACGGCGCTGACGACCGTGCCGATCAACGTGCTGCGGGTCGTGGCCGGCTCGCTGCTGTTCATATTCGGCCTCCAGTGGCTCCGCAAGGGGATCCGCCGGGTCGCCGCCAATGGCCTCCGCGGCATGGGCGCGCGAAACGCAACCGACGACGACATCCCCGCCCACGGCGTGGACTGGATCGCGTTCCTCTTGGCGTTCCGTGGTGTCGTGCTCGAGGGCCTGGAAGTCGCGATCATCGTCGCCACCTTCGGCGCGGCCGCACGGGCGTTCCCCTCCGCGGTCCTCGCCGCGGCCGCCGCCCTGGTGATCATCGGCGGCGTCGGCGCGCTCGCCCGCCGGTTCGTGGAGCGCATACCGCGCAGCGCCCTGCAACTGCTGGTCGGCACGCTGCTGTCCGCCTTCGGCTCCTTCTGGGCAGTGGAGGGGCTCGGGGTCGCGTGGCCCGGCGGAGACCTGTTCATCATCGCCCTGGCCGCCTGGTACGTCCTCGCCGCCGCCTGGTACATAGGGCGGCTGCGGCGGCATACCCGGCATGCCAGGCAGCTCGTTCCGCAACACGTGAGGTGAACCATGATCGTTTCCTGGCTCAACCAGGTGGGGACCGTGAGCCTGCGCGGGCTCGTGGCCTTCGGAAAGTTCTGGTACGGGTTCATCATCGGCGACGACTGGACCGTCGCGGCGGCAGTAGCGGCCGCCCTGGTGGTGACCTGGCTGCTGCACAGCGCGGGCGTGGCCGCATGGTGGCTGCCACCGCTGGCGGCGGTGGCAGCCACCGGGGCCAGCCTCCGCCGCATCAGCGGCTGAATGTGCGGCAATCGGTGCTGAGACCCGTCCTTGCGCACCTCGCAGAATCCGTCGCCTGCGGACGTAACACCACGATTCGTTCGGAATTATTCAAAATAATTTCCGAACGGACCGTGGTATCTTCTGCTCGCTCGGGAAGCCCTGTCGAGGTGCTCCTAGTAGGCCACTCCCCTCACGGCGGCGTACGCGTAGGGGTGGTTGAAGGCGCTGAGCGCCTCGCTAGCGGCGACGGGCACCTCGAACGAAGCGCCTGACGCCGCGTCGGTGACCGAGACCGTCAGGTCGCCGCTCGTCCGGTGCCATAGCAGCGTAACCTCGACGCCGGTCCCCCGCCGGTAGGCCAGCTCCGCTGTGTCCTTGTTCATCATGTCCGGTTCCGGGGGTGCCTCGTGCCCGGGCCCGGCTACCTCCGGCCGGAGGTAGCGGCCGGTCGTCCCGGTCCTGGAGAATCCAATCCGCATCGCATACTCCCTTCCGTTGCTTGTATGCCAGCCTCGGGCCCAGGAGGATGAGCAGGCATCCAACGGTTGAGGTGATATCCCAGATCGCCCTGGATGCAGCCCGCGCCGCTGGACCTGACCGCCGGAGCTATCTCCGCAAACGCAACATGGCCTGGCCAGCGAGGTGCCGCTGGCCAGGCCGGTGAGGTACGGGCCGACGCGGAACTCGTCCGCTGCTGGCCCATTCAGGTGCTCAGTACGGTGAGGGCTGGTTGACGATGATAGCCAGGCTGGTGATCTTGCCGTCGCGGATGGCGAAGTAGCTGGTCACGACGAGCACGTCGGGCAGGCCGGTCTTGTCGTAGGTGCCGTCCCACCTGGTCCGGACGATGATGTCGCCGTAGTGGTCGATGACCTCGCGGACCTCCATGGTGACGTGGTCGGCGACGATCTCCTTGTCCATGAACTTCCGGATCGCCTCGACGCCCCAGATCTCCCGCTGGTTGTCGTTGACGTAGGCGTCGGGGGCGAAGGTGTTCACTATCCTGTCGGTGTCGAAGTCGTTGACCGCGGCGATGTGCTCCGCCACGACGGGCGGCAGTTCGGTTGTGATGCTGGACATGACGGGTGCGTCCCCTCTATCGAAAACGGTGCTGTGGGCAGCGGCCGCACGGTCGGGCAGGTGTGCTGCCCTCGGCCTGGCAGGCTCGCTTCGCCGCTACCCGTCAGGCTCGGCCGCGACAGGGTGAGCGAGCGTCAATCGACCCGGATGATCTGCTGCTGGGTAGGGACAGCCCTGGCCGGGTCAGCGCCGGCGTGCCGAGGGCGCGAGCAGGCCAAGGACGCGGGCGCGCTCGACGGCCTCGCCGCGCCGGTGCGTGCCGAGCTTCGCGTAGAGGTGGTGCATGTGAGTCTTGACCGTGTTCGTTGAGACGTACAGTTCGTTCGCGATTTCCCGCGCCGACAGGTTAGTCGGCAGGTAGCGCAGCACCCGGACCTCGCTGTCGCTGAGCGGCTCGAGCGGCGGCGCTGCGGCGGGCGGCGCAGGCGTCCTTCCGGCCAGCAGGCTGAGGATTTCCGCGATCAGCGCGGCGTGCGCGCTGCCGTGCCGGGGATGGTGCTTGAGCAGCACCGGGGCGGGGTGGAGCAGGAACGACAACAGCGCGCCGTCGGGCTCGGCTAGGTCGAGCGCGCGTTCCAGGGCGACCCCGGCGGCGCCGAGGTCGCCGAGCGCGTCCCGGGCGATCGCCTCCAGCAGGAACGACTCAACCTGCAGGGTCCGAGAGACCACCGGGGCGGAGCCGTCCAGGGCCGGCCCGAGCGCGACGGTCGCCGCCTGCGGGTTGTCTTGGGCGAGCCGCAGCGCCGCCACCGCAGCGCGGATGTCCCCGCGGACGCGGTCCTGGTCGCCGAGGTCGGCGAGAGCCTGCTCGGCCTGCTCGGTCTCGCCGAGGCGCACCAGGGCCAGCAGCAGCCATGCCCGCGAGGGCAGGGCAAGGTAGTGCGGTGCGGCGAGAAGGCCGCCCAGCCGCTCCGCGGCCCGGAAGGCGGTCAGCGCGTCGGCGTCACGGCCGCGGGCCAGTTCGAGCAGCCCGCGGACGGAGTGGACCCTCACCCCCGCCGCGGGATCAGCTTCCGGCCTGATGGTGCGCTCGGTGCGCTGGACCCAGGGCTCTGCCTCCTCCAGCTGCCCTTGCCCGATCAGCGCGCCGCCGAGTGTCTGGTAGGCGATGCCGGCGGCCGGGTCGTCGGTCCAGCCGTGCCGATCGGCCAGCTCGATCGCCCGCCTGCTGCGCTCCGCCGCCCGCGTAAACGACCGCGAGACCTCAATCGCCGCCTGGTACGCCCGGCCGGTGAACTCCAGATAGGGCCGCCCAATCCGGTGCGCCAGCGCGACGCCCTGCTCCAGGTGCGGCTCGGCCTCCTCGAACCGGACCGCCCCGTACTCGGCGATGCCGAGGCTGGTCAGCGCCAGCACGCGCAGGTCCTCGCCCAGGCCGGGTTGCGCCGCCTCCGGGGCCTCGGCCATGGCCTGGAGCCGACGAGCTTCTTCGATCACCGCCGGCAGGTTGCCGCGCTGCCTGGCCAGCAGCAGCCCGACCACTCCGAGCAGCAGCTGCACCTGCCCGCGCCGTCCGGCCGGTACCGGTACCGATACCAGCGCCGCGCGCGCCAGGTACCGCTTCGCCGCCTCCAGCGACCCCTGCGCCAGCTCATCGGCCGCGGCCAGCGCGGCCAGCTCCGCATCCGCCGCGCGCGCCTCGGCGGGGAACCCGGCCAGTAGCTCGTGGACGATGGCGGCCTGCCCGTCCAGGTGCAGGCCGGGCCAGGCGTCGGCGAGCAGCCGGGCGGCCAGCCTCCAGTCCTGCGCCCCCTGGGCGTGGCGGACCGCCTCCACTGCGAACCCATGCCCGGCAAACCACCCGGCGGCGGCCGCGTGCAGCCCGGACACATCACCTGGGGCAGTGCGCCGCAACTCCAGTTGCAGCAGCCCGGCGAACAGCCGGTGGTAGCGGAACCACGACCGCGCCGAATCCAACGCCACCACGAACGCGTTCGCGGCCTCCAGGTCCTGCAAGATCCGATCCCCGCCCGAACCCCCCGTCAGCGCGTCGGCTAGCTCGCCGCTGACCCGCTCCAGTACCGAGGTCCGCAACAGCAGCCGCCGCACCTCCTCGCCTTGCCGCTCCAGCACCTCGGCCAGCAGGTACTCCGCCACCGTCCGCTCGCTGCCGGAGAACTCGGCTGCGAACCGCTCCGGATCTTCGTGCCCGGCCAGCGACAGCGCCGCCAGCCGCAGACCCGCCGCCCACCCCTCGGTCCGCTCATACAAGGTCCCCAGCGCCGGTCCTGGCAGGTCCACACCCGCCGCCGCCAGGAGTTCCCGTGCCTCGGCCACGGTGAACTGGAGATCGGCCGCGCGGAGCTCGGTCAGCTCGCCTTCAAGCCGCAGCCGGTGCAGCCCCAGCCGCACGTCATGCCGGGCGGCCAGCACCATCCGCAGCTCCGGCGGACCGCGCATTACCAGCAGCTCCAGCTGCCGCTGGGCCTCGTCCGACCCCAGCTCGTGCACGTCATCGATCACCAGCCAGATCCGGTTGTTCAGCGGGGCCAGGTCCTTCAGCAGCCGCTCCACGATCGCCCACCCGTCCAAACCCGGCGCCGCCGTCACCGCCTGCACCAGCCCTGACCCAGCGGAAGTCCGACGCAGCGCACCGAGCACCGACAACCAGAACTGCTGGGGGTCGGTCTCGCCCGGCGCCACCGACACCCACGCCGCGCTTTCCCCCAGACCCGCTTCTCCGATCCACGACCGCAGCAGCACCGTCTTCCCGCTGCCCGGCGGCGCCGACACCACGGTCACCCGCGCCGAAGCCCCGAGCCGCTCGAACAACCCGGGACGGGACACGACTCCTCCCGTACTCGGGCGGGCGACGCGGCCGTCGACGGCACCCGATCCCTCGTCAGGCCCCATGGCCCGATCATCGCACGACACCAACCCGCAAGCGCCGCTGTGTGCGGCTCGCGAAGCCGCCCTGGATCAGCCCAGCCGCTCGCTCATCCGGCCCACCGCGATGCTCGCATGCAGGCATTCGCTCTGCCATTCGCCGGGACCCACCGTTTACAAGAAGCATGCCCTGGAGCCTTCCGTCCGTTACCTGCACGGATGCCAAGGGGAAGCGCCATCGCTCCACCCAAAACCAAGGGATTTCCAGGCGATCCGTTCCACCGCGGTGAACTCAGCGGCCGACACAGGACGGCGGCTACCTCTGGCCGCGCCACGGGCGCGCGGACGCAGGTCAGCGGCGCCGCTGGCGATCTAAGAACGCCGCGCTTCGGAAGTTGTACGTGTGCAAACTAAGGGCGCTGCATCTCGCTGAGCGCCTTGGCGACCGGGAGCTTCGCGAAATAGCCGGCGCCGAAGCCGATGCACATCAGCACGTACCAGAACTGCTCGGCGGCGGTCATCCGCGCCATGCCGGCGTCCTGGAGCGCCTTCTTCGCGGGCACCTTCGCGAAGTAGCCCGCCCCGAACGCGATGCACTGCAAGACGTACCAGAATGCCCCGGCCGCCGTGAGCCGGCCCGCGCGGGCCACCAAGCCGCACCCACAGTCCGCAGCAACGCCCTGGGTCCGTGATGACGAGCACCTCGAAGCGCTGGAGAACCGGATTCGCCCGGAACAATGGGGGCGTACTCGGTCGCGAGCATGTACAGCTCTCATCGGACGCGGATCGTGGTGGGCCAGCGGGGAACGGAAGCTGTTCGACCCCTCCACGGTAGGCACCACACGCTACCGCTACCGGGGCGCAGCCATCCCTACTCACTGGGCCACTTCGGGATAAGGACAACCATCGCACAGTAACCGGGACTTGCGAGAGCCGGGCGCGGCGCCAAGTCCCACGCCCGCTTCCGGAAGCGGCTCCGGGGAAACGGACCGGTCGAAAGACCGGCACCGCGTCCCGGGCCGACTTCACCAGCCAGTCAGGTGTAGGTCCTTGAGGGTCGCGCTGGTGACGTGCTCGGCGGGTGAGCTTTCCGCGATGGCTTCGGCGGTGGCCGAGCGGGCCAGGGCGGCGCCGGCGCGGTAGCGGCTGCCCCGTTGGCCCGTCAGGCTGCCAGTATCTGCTCGGACCCGGGGGGGTTGGTGCGGCTCTCGTGCTCCAGCTGAATGGTCTGCACCGTCCAGAAGAGGGTGAACATGGCGGCCACCGCTATCTCGAGCCAGTACACGCTGATCACGTTGGTCACGGCCAAGATCAGCAAAAGGACCGAGATGAGGAACATTCCGACCGCGATCCACCCGTAAAGAGGCCGTGTTGGTTTTGACAATTGGCCGGGCGCAGGCGCGCCGCTGTCGTCGGGGTGACCGTTTGGCTTCTTCTTCGGACGGAAGGCGTTCGATCCTGCTACGGCGATAATGCACAAGGCGAGGGCGATGGCGGAGATGACGTGGAGGTGGCCCACGGCCCAGCTGAGGTAGCCCAGGAGAGCAATCAGGGTGCCGGCCCAGAGCGCCAGTACAACAATCACCTCCACGAGTATCCATGGGCGATGGTCTTGCCGGACATCTTTCCAGCCCCTGGCGAGGGTAATGATCGCCCCGGCGATGGCCACACCACCGACAATCAGCAGGGCGGTGACGTTGTCCTGGACGCTGGCGGTGACCCGGACATCCGGATCCTGGCATGCCGCCGAGCCGCCAGGGGTGGGGACGAACGCGACCACGAAGGCGAATATGCCACCGACGTTGAGGAAGATCTCTTCGGGCAGATTCATCCCGCGCAGTGCGATCATGGATGCACCGAGGCCGACGAGACCTCCGACAAACACAGACCGGGCTGGCGTGTAGAAGTACGCACTGACGGAGCCAAGCCCGCAGTGCACCCCAAAGCGCTGATAGATCACGGCCGCGCCAAGGGCCACCAGCAGCCCCACGATCCCCATTCGCAGGTAACGATAGGACTTCACTTGATAGCTGATATCCGGCCGCACTCCGGGCGCAGCCTTGTTTTCCGGATTTGCGGCCATTTGTCCCCCCGCACTTTCCGCCCAGGTGCGACCGCGGATTTGTTCGGAGAGTAGCACGGCGTTCAAGACCTCGCCAGCACAAATTGCGTGATCCGGTCCGCGGCTAATCCGAACAGTTATAAACGCCACGGCCGCATTTTCCAGGGCAAGGCAACAGGAAAATACGAATCCCATCACCGTGCGCCGGTCGCGCAAGGGTGATAGCCGGTTCTTGGGAAAGTCTCCTGTGAGAAGAGGCGACATTGGACGAGTTGGACGCCCTGGGTGAGGCGCAGTCGATCCAGTCACGGCTGGACGGCGGCCTCGAACTCATCACTCGCGGTTCAAGAAGCTGGCCGCGCTGGCTGGCATGCCCGTCATCTGCCTGCACGAGGGGGGCCGGCACACTGGCAACTCGCTCATGCAGGACGCGGGCGTGGACCAAGAGCTGCGGATGCGCGAGGTCGGACATGCCGACAAGTCGGTCAACGACCGCTACACCCAACCGCTAGAGCAGGCGCACCTAGCGGCCGCCGAGCAGACGGCAGCGCTCGTGCGGAAGGCGAGGAAAGAGCGTGACCGGGACGGATGTTCCTATTTTGTTCTCATCCGGCAGCAGAGCAACGAAGTCACACTTTGCCGTTAGCGGCTTCACCGCAGTTCACACGTGGTGGGGCGG
>Ga0210389_10001307_pt1 | contig 20331 bp, 22 predicted proteins | sample IncBWH28OmetaG_FD_160127 | JGI IMG/M metagenome (GOLD analysis project Ga0210389, IMG submission 160127) | Forest soil microbial communities from Barre Woods Harvard Forest LTER site, Petersham, Massachusetts, United States - Inc-BW-H-28-O ...
TCCACGGTTGCTCTGGAAACTGCTTTTCTGTCATCCTGTCATTTGTCATTTCTCCTAGCCCTCCGCTGCGCCGTAGGCCTTCTTGATTGTTTCATTCACGATCTGCCCTCCATGAGTCACCACGCAGGACTTAAGGATTTCGTGATTGAGATCTAAACCAAAGTTTTTGGTTTCCTTGTTCCAAAAATATTGCACAAACGCGCAGAGGTTATTCGAATACATCTCACTCGCATGACCCGCGACCCGGCCGGCAAGATTCGAAAAACCGATAATCTTGACTCCGTTCAAGTTTACTTCTTGATCGCGTATCGCGCCTTCCACATTGCCACCCGTCTCGATCGCCGTGTCGACGACCACGCTGCCGGGACGCATCCTACGCACCATCTCAGACGTGATAATTACGGGCGCTTTTCTGCCAAACACTTGCGCTGCGGTGATAACGATATCGGCTAAGGCCACGTGCTCAGCCATCAGCTCCCGCTGTTTTTGCAATTGTTCGGGCGTTAGCGGCTTAGCATATCCGCCCGCGGTTTCACCGGTCTCACCTAAGTCGAGTTTTACAAATTTGGCGCCCAGCGACTTAACTTGGTCCTCAACCACCGGCCTGGTATCGAAAGCTTCGACCCAGGCACCTAACCGGCGCCCGGTCGCGATGGCCTGCAGCCCAGCAACCCCAACGCCGATCACGAACATCCGTAACGGTTTGATCGTGCCGGCAGCGGTCGTCATCATCGGCAGAATGCGATTGATACCGGCTGCAGCCAGAATCACTGCCTCATAGCCGACCAAGTTTGCCTGCGAACTTAAGACATCCATTGGCTGAGAAACCGTCACCCGCGGAATCATTTCCATGCTGATTGCAGTGACCTGGCTCTCCGCCAGACGCCTGACAAGTTTTTCCTCATTAAACGGATCCAACAGACTCACATGAATTACGGCTGCTCTTAAATCCCCGGCTTCTTCGATGGGCGGCTTACGGACTCGGAGAATCAGTTCTGCCTCTTTGAGTGATTGGGTTCGATCTGTGCTTAGGCGAGCACCGGCTTTTTCGTAATCCTCATCCGTCCAATTGATGCCGGCGCCAATCCCTTTTTCGACTTCTACCTCAGCCCCGAGTTTGGCAAGTTTTGAGACCCCACCCGGCGCGATCGCGACCCGCGTTTCGCCCGGGTACACTTCCTTAGGAACAAAGATTCGCATGACGCTTCAGCAAGCCACTGGTTTCCATTGACAATAAAAAACCAGGGATAGAGAGCGACGAACTGGCGGGACCGGCGGAGCGATTGCGAGCGCTGCGATCATAGTTTTGGGGGGAGTCTGTTTGGATGATGCCTAAATATCCCCGAAACATCAAGTGCCGCACATAAGAGGATGAACTTTTGCCGGTACAAAGCAGTCCAACTACACGTTAGAATAATTTGAAGAGATTTTAATGAAAAGATCGTTGGTTGCCCTGCTCCTAGTCCCGGCCTTCACCGTGTTGGTCTCCGTCTCAAAAGCCGATATCGCCGCCCCCTTTCCAACACCGCACTCTGCCCACAATTTGCCAGGGCCAACTCATGCGAAACGCAGCCCGTCCGGTCCCTCGACCAGCTCAAGTCCGTCTGCGCCCGCTTCCGTAGCATCACCCGGACTGATTAACTCTGGCGTCGCTATGACTGCGGTTACAGCCACCTCGTTAATCGGCATTATTGTGCTCAGAAAAAGGCATTATGAGCTCTGACGGTTCTCCCCGTGCAGATACCTGCGTCAGATAAGCCGGACGTTATAGATTGCTAACTCACAGGCACCGCGACTTCTCCGCGAACTTGTAGAACCCGAAGGTAATCAATACTAGGGGCCACCGGTTCGAGGAAAACCACTGCTGAATTGACTCTCCAATAAAGCATCGCTCGCCGGCGATAATCGCTCGGGCGCCGCCTTCGGATTCAACAGGGTCACAAACCACCAAAGGAGGATGGTTTGCTTGCAAACCACGAACACCGGCACCATCCAATCGCTAATGAATTGGAGCCAACCGCTGGCGTAGTCCGGGATGAAGAGGTTCAGGAGACCAATCGGAAGGCCCATGAACAAAATCGCCGTTACCGCTGGGCGAGTCTGGGGATGACGGAGAGTGGCCAAAGCGAAAAAACCGTTAGCAGGCAATATGGAGAACTGCCCAATCAAGCCCAGTTCTTCGTCGATGGCGCCGTAGCCGAAACCGAATGGGTCTGCCAACTGAGGCTGATGATGCAAAATGCACATCTCTATGCAGATGCTGAGGTTTATGGCAACCAGCCCGATCAGCCCGAAAAGAAATCCAGCGATAGCATAAGGACCATTATCGTCGATCAATAACCAGGCGAAGACCGCGTAGAAACCGATCTCAAGAATGTTATGGCAGACCATCAGCCAGTTAGAGGCGGAATCTAACGGCGATGGAGTAGCGTTAACCGGGAGATCACCGGGGAGAGAAGCCATTGCGCCGGTAACCAAAGAGGCTACCATGATCGCTAGTTCCAAGGAAACGAGGACACAAGCGAAGCGGAGCAGGCGCGCTTTCTTGTCCATACAAAAAACCAACGTATTGTACGGGCTTTCTCTCGTTGCGCGATGCCGAAGTAGCGGCGTTTATTGAATGACAATGGTTACTAGGATAATCATAGCAGCCATAAACAGAAACGTACTTAAGGCGACCTTTGCCAGCCAAATGAAGTTTCCTTTTACTCGGTCCAGCCTAAGAAAAAACTGAAAAGCCTATGACCACTATCGCTGATCGCGCTGCGGGAGCCGTTCTGGGCGCCTTAATCGGGGATGCCTTGGGACTTGGTCCTCACTGGTATTACGATGTAGTCACGCTGCGGAAGGAATACGGAGATTGGATCGACGATTATGTTGATCCCAGACCTGGGCGATATCACGCCGGCATGAAGGCTGGCCAACTAGACCAAACCGGTTTGTTAATGGTCATGTTGCTCCGCTCATTGCTCGAACACCGGGAATATGTTGAAGAAGATTTCACTCGCCGGGTCGATGAAGAATTGTTCCCGCTCCTTGATGGGACACCCGTGAATGGCCCGGGCGGTTACACTAGCCAATCGATCCGGGAAGCGTTCAGACGCCGGGTTCAGCAGAAGAAGAGCTGGAAAGAGACCGGAGGACATGCGGACACGACTGAGGCGGCAGAACGCGCAATCCCTGTGGCTGCTCGATACGCTAAAAATCCGGCCGCGGTGGCTCGTTTTGTCGCTGGCCATTGTGCTCTAACCCAAGCGGATGAAGCCATTGTGGCGATGTCGACCGCGTACAACTGCGTAGTGGCAGCATTAATCCGGGGCGAACCATTCGACGAGAATCTTTCCGATAAGCTAATGCTGCTGGTAAAACAGGGGCAGCTCCCGTTTCACGCCGTCACCAGCACCGATTTGGGCGTTCCTCGGCCTGGTGATCCCGACCCACCTAGAGCGGGCAAATTTTCGTCGCCTGACGCATTATTGACTCCCTCTTATATGGCTGAGGCGGCCCGGGATCCAGGGCTTCGAATCGAACCCGCGTGGAAGGTATCCATCGTGTACGGCATGCCATGCGCCATTTATCATCAATTGCCGGCAGCCTATTACCTCGCTGCCAGGTTCAGTGATAATTTTGAACTCGCTGTCCTTCACGCTATTAACGGCGGGGGCCAAAACATGGCGCGCGCCTGCCTGACGGGCGCACTGGTCGGGGCCCAGGTCGGATTGTCAGGGATTCCGAAACGGTTAGTCCAAGGACTTCAAGGACACGAAGAATTGGTTTCTTTATGCGAGCAATTAGGGGCGTTGGCGGAACGGGAGTGAGGTCGCCAGCCGTTTCGTACTCGTCCCGCCGTCGTTCTCGTACTCGTCCTCGTCCTCGTCCTCGATTTGGTCTGGAGCTTGTTGGCTAGGGAAGTCGTGAAAATGCCCAGCGCCTCCACTTGAAAAAGTTTCACACCCAACCTGTTTGCCTCGCGCCATCCCCGGCTCGGCCATGCTGCTAACCCTATTAAACTGGCCGACTGCCGAGCGCGGATAAAGCCAGCGCCTTATACGTTTGGAGCCTCGCCCTACCAATTCTATCGAGGACGAGGACGAGTACGACCTGCATCCGCACTAGCAACCCAAACTCGATTAGTGTAAAGACCCCGAGCAACCGCCTTTTGCAACCCCGCCCTACTATCTATCATGCTTGCCAAACCACGAATAAACCGGCTCTTCGCCGCTGACGGCAAATGTTTCGATGTCGCTATAGATCACGGATTTTTTAATGAAGCGGCTTTCCTAGCCGGGATCGAGAACATGCAGTCCGCCATCCGGACGGTTATCTCTGCGGGGCCGGATGCGGTCCAGCTGACGGTCGGCCAAGCACCCCTGTTGCAATCGGTCCCCGGCAAACAGAAACCAGCGCTCGTACTTCGGACCGATGTGGCCAATGTCTATGGCAAGACGTTACCATCCTATCTCTTCAGCAGGATGATCGACGACCCGGTGAAGCAAGCGCTTCGCCTGGACGCGGCCTGTTTGTGCATAAATTTGTTTTTATTGCCGGACCAACCGGAAGTGCATGCGGAATGTATCGAGAACATTTGTCTGCTTAAGCCGGTAGCCGACGAATATGGGATGCCGCTGATGATTGAACCGCTGGTCATGCAGGACAATCAGAAAGCGGGCGGCTACATGGTCGACGGTGATATCGAGAAGATCATGGCCCTGGTGCGGCAAGCGGTTGAGCTCGGCGCCGACATCATTAAGGCTGACCCTTGCACAGATATCACGGAATATCACCGGGTGGTCGAGGTCGCCGGCGCGATCCCCATCTTGGTTCGTGGCGGTGGCAAGGCGTCCGACACGGAAATCGTCGAGCGAACGGTTGAGCTGATGCAGCAAGGGGCCAAGGGGATCGTTTACGGCCGCAACGTCATCCAACACGAGAAGCCTGCAGCCATGACCCGGGCACTCATGAGTATCGTTCACGACGGGGCCGACACCAAAAAGGCGTTGGGAATCCTCAGCGAGAACTGACCCGATGAGCACGGAGATCCGTTTCGGAGTTATCGGCCTCGGGTTGATGGGACGCGAATTCGCCAGCGCGGCAGCCCGCTGGATTCATCTCAGCAATCTGGATGTGCGGCCAGTGTTGGTGGCAGCTTGTGACACCAACGAAAAAGCTTTTGACTGGTTTCGAGCCAGCGTCCCCACCCTCAAGTTTACCACGACTGACTATCACGAATTACTCGCTCGGCCTGAAGTAGATGCCATCTATTGCGCCGTCCCGCACAATCTTCACGCCCAGGTTTATTGCGATATCATCCAGGCCGGCAAACATTTGCTCGGCGAGAAACCATTCGGCATCGATCTTGCCGCCAACGACAAGATCAACGACACCATCGCTGCGCACCCAAAAGTCTTTGTCCGTTGTTCCTCCGAGCTGCCATTTTACCCCGGCGGGATCGCCATTATCCGCTCCTTGCTGGAAGACGATTTCGGCGAGTTCGTCGAAGTCGAGAGCGGTTTACTGCACTCCTCAGATTTGAATCCGGAGAAAGCAATCAACTGGAAGCGGATGATCGAATTCAATGGCGAATACGGATGCATGGGTGATCTCGGGATGCACGCGTTGCATGTGCCGTTAAGGTTCGGATGGTTCCCTCGTCGCGTTCAGGCTCAACTCACCAAGATCGTAAAGGAACGACCTGACGGGAAAGGACGGATGGTGCCCTGTCTTACCTGGGACAACGCCACGATTTTCAGCGAGGTGGAAGTGCCGGGTGGACATTGTTTCCCGATCACGCTCCACACGAAACGCATTGCTCCAGGAGAAACCAATACTTGGTTCTTAAAGGTTATCGGGACAAAGAAATCGATGGCCTTCTCCACCAAATATCCGCGTACGCTCCAAGTTATGGAGTATAAACCGGGCGGAGTACAAGCGTGGCAGCACATCGATCTTGGTTATCAGAGCGCGTATCCGACAATCACCGGTGCGATTTTTGAGTTTGGTTTTACGGATACCATTCTGCAGATGTGGGCCGCGTTTTGTGATGAACTAGTGCACGGACGAAGCGGCATGCAGCAACCGTTCTATTGCGTAACCCCGGAAGAAGCACACCAAAGCCATCTGATCTTTACGGAGGCATTGCGCTCGCATGCAGAACCGCGAATGCGCACGAATGTAGGCAAATAAAAGGCTTTAATCTCAGATAGTGGATGGAGTGGGCCTAGTGGACAGAGTAGACGCGGCCCGGGTTGGCGATAGCCTCGTTCAAACGTGTCCACTACGTCCACTCGGTCGACTGGGTCCACTCCGTCAACTGCCTGCGGTTGAAGTTTCTTGCTCGCGTACATTCGTAGTTTAGTCCGCCGTCTCATCATGGAAAATCCGAACGTTCTTCGCTTCACCGGATTCGCTGATATCTACGACCAATACCGGCCAAAGCCGCCTGAGATCATTGCGGATCTTTTACTGCAGTTGGCTGGGACGGATCGCGCCGATCATATCGTTGATCTCGGGTGCGGGACCGGGCTTTCAACTTTGATCTGGATCGATCGGACGAACTCGATGACCGGAATCGAACCTTCTTCGGACATGCGGGTCGTGGCCAGCCAAAGGCCGGAATGGGCACGTTCAGTCACCCGTGCTCAGTTCGTGGGCGCGGAAGCTCATCAAACTGGCCTGGCGGAGCAGAGCGTTGATATCGTTACCGCTTCGCAATCTTTTCATTGGATGGATCCAGTGCCTACCTTGGCCGAAATCGCCCGGGTCCTACGTCCCGGCGGAGTCTTTGCCGCCTACGACTGTGATTGGCCTCCGGTTTGTGATCCGGTTGCAGACGCCGCTTTTGCCGAGTGCCATCGGCATGCGGACGAATTGTTGGCGCAAAGCGGGATCAGCAAAGCTAAAAAGTGGCCCAAGAATCAGCATCTGGAACAGATCAAGAAGAGCGGCCATTTTCGTTACACCCGAGACTTGGCCTGTCTGAATACCGATTCCGGCGACAGCGAACGCTTTGTCGGTTTGGTGAGAAGTCAGGGAAGCATCGCAGACTTGCTAAAACACGGGTATAGCGAGGCCGAGATCGGCCTGGATCGTCTGCGGGAAACAGTCCAACTGCGCTTCGGCAATCGGACCATGCGATGGTTTTGGTGTTATCGCATCCGAGTGGGGATACGGTGATTCGGTAGGGATGAGCTCCTGCTCTTCCGCCGGTAGGGACGAGCTCCCGCTCGTCCGAGTCGCCGCTACCACTGATTTACCGCAACTCGCTGTACCGAAAAATCTCGCCTTGATACGGCCAATCTTCGGCCTTCTGTACAAGGCCGCGTCGGACCGGATTCTGTAGAATATAGTCTCGCTTTGCTTCCGCGCTTTCGAACGACCGGATCGTATGATGAAAAGAGCAGTTCTGCCATCAAAACATAAACACCCGTCTCCCAGCGATCAGCTTCAAACCAGATATCACGCACCACCGAATGGACTTTATCGTTCGCCAGCCAAGAAACACGTGAGGCGGTACCAACGGTTACGAAGACCAGCGTAGGCCGCGCTTCCACTCTGGTTATACCTCGGCAAGGACCTGAACGTTTCGGGAGATTTTCCACGGTAGTAACGTTTGTAATTTAAGTTATTACTGTATCGATCTCAGTGTGGAGTTCACGAAGAATAACGGACGAGCGGGAGCTCGTCCCTACCGGGACGCCGTAATAGCACGACGCACCCCGGCCATCGGCGCAGTATCATCAAAGACAATATGGCCGTTCTGCTGTTTCACCCCGAGCTTTTTCCAGAGGCCGTCCAGATCAACTGTAACCGGTGTCGCTTTCATTTGCTCGTAAAGGTCGTGCAGGACCGGAACTCCGGTGGCCTTATCACCGACGGCAACGGCGCGTTCGAGAGGCCAGTCGGACTGGATGTTACCTTCGGCTAACACCGCGCGTAGAGCGTCTTCTAACCCTTTCTGGTTATGGGTCCGCTCCCGAATCTGCACATCGGCCAATAGACAGAAGATGGCTCCCCCCCAATAAGTACGCCCCCAGGTGTGAGTATAGTCTAAACCGCGATCTCCCGGAGCTGGTTGACCCTGGGGCATATCCCGAACCATATCGCCCCAGACTTTCTCCGGAGTAAGTTCACCGATCCGAGCCCGGGCGACGGGCTCAATATAGACCGCCTGCCCTTCCTCGATCCAATGATGCTGATCTTCCTGGCTAGGAAACGCCAGATGCACCATCTCATGAGTCGTTACCCAATCTTCAGCAAAATCAGCAGGGGTGCTCTCCTTACCGACGCCAATTCTAATACGAGCTCCGTCCCAACCGGAAGCATGGCCACCGCTCACTCCTCTCCCGAAATGGGGAGAGACATCGATCCGCACCTCCGACACCGGATACCGCCGATAATAATTAACGATCGCTTTGGCGGAGAGTTTGACCCGATCAACAACCATCTGCCGTAAACCGTCGGACACCGGTGAGCCGAACACGACATCGATCTCGGAGCCGGCAATCTGAAGCTTGGTCTCTTGAGCAGAAGCCATGAGAGAGAGCGATAGGAGCGCGGACAAGAGCAAAGGCAGCAGACGCGATGGGAGGAGACGCATGGGGTGTTGAAAGGTGAAAGGTGAGCGGTTATTGGTGGGAGATCGCGCTGGGGTTAAAATATTCCCTGTTCCTATCTCGCAACGTGTTGCTAAAGGCGTAACTGAAACACCTATCACTTTTCACTTTTCACTTTTCACCGCTGCCACCGCCCGGGTGAGCAGGAGCTCATCCCTACCGAAATCGGCTCAATTCACGACATTCACCGCCGCTTTCCCGGTCAGAAAATCCGCAATCGTGCGAACCGCGCTGATCCGAAGCTGTTGGCTTGCTTCCTCGGAGTACCAGGCCACGTGAGGACTCAAGACGACATTGGGCAAGTCGAGATACTCATCAGGGACCGCGGGTTCATGCTCGAACACGTCTAACCCTGCTCCGGACAACTTCCGCTCGCGTAGGCCCGCTGCCAGAGCGGCACTATCGATAAGACCGCCTCGGCTAACATTAACGAGAATAGGCTGGCGCTGCATCCAGCTGATGGTTTCCTGATTGATCAAGTGATGCGTCTGTTCGCTGAGCGGCAGGTGCAGGCTGATGAGGTCAGCACTTTCCAGGAGCGGTCGCAGATCTTGGGGAGCTGCTCCACGCTTTTCGATCTGATCGGGCGAAAGGCCGGGATCGTAAGCGGCCACTTCAGCTACAAAAGGTTTGATTCTTGAAGCAAACTGGGCGCCGATCCGTCCGATCCCGATAACCCCAACCTTTTGCTTACTGAGGCGGCGAATGGGCCAATCCGTTTGATACCCCCATCCTTTCTGTCTGACCTTGCGGTCGTAGGGCATGATGTGGCGATGCACCGCAAACAAAAGCGCGACGGCATGGTTAGCGACTTCTTCCACGCCGTAATCCGGCACATTGCAGACGACAATGCCGCGCTCCCGGCAAGCAGCCCCGTCCACCACGTCGAAACCGACCCCAAGCCGAACCACAATCTTGCAGCGTTTCAGATAACTGACCGTCTGCCGGGTGATTGGCGCGGTATCGGTCAGAATCGCATCGATCTGGTCGCCCACCGAAGCAATGTCGGCGTCGCTCGTGACTTTATATCGGACCAGATCGATTCCGGTTCCTTTGAGCACGTTTTCCTCCAGGTCGAGTTCCGGATAAGTGGGATTCAGATAGAAAAGCTTCATCGCAGTTTATTAAATCGTCTGATAGGTTGGGTGACGTTGCTCAACTTATGTCTCTGCGGGAATACGCAAGAAAACGGAATTTCGAGCAAACATCGGAACCTACTGACCGCTCGCGAGTCCGAAAATCCAAAAAGCCTCGGTTTGTGATCCAGAAGCATGCCGCGACCCGCCTGCATTATGATTTCAGACTGGAGATGGATGGGACCTTGAAATCATGGGCGGTACCGAGAGGAATTCCGCTCAAAAAGGGAGAAAAACGGCTCGCTGTCCACGTGGAAGACCATCCCCTAGCCTATGCCGACTTCGAAGGAACGATCCCGAAAGGACAATATGGCGGCGGCACGGTGATGATCTGGGATTATGGCACCTACGAACTTTCAGAACGCTACCCCGAGAAAACCCTGGAAAGTGGTCAACTCCATTTCGTGCTGCACGGCCAAAAGCTCGAAGGGGAATGGGGCCTAGTACGATTGAAATCATCGGAAAAGGACGAATGGCTACTGATCAAGGCCGGGGCTGATGCAGAACCGATCTCCGAAAAACTCGATGACACATCGGCGGTTTCGCAACACAGCATGACGGAGATCGCGAAGACCGACGCAACCTGGGAGTCACGCCCGGCCAAGAACAAAAAGCGGCGCCGCCTAAGTCCTGGACCGGTAGAGATACCGAAGTTTGTGGAGCCAATGCTGGCAAAGCCGGTGACAACTCCGCCGGCCGGCAATTGGTCGTATGAGCTAAAGTTTGACGGTTACCGAGCCATCGCCTTGAAAGGCGGAGATGAGGTTCGTCTGTTGTCACGGAACGAGAAAGATTTAGGGAAAAAGTTTTCCGCTGTGACTCAGGCCCTCGCAGAACTGGATTGCCGGGACGCCATTATCGATGGTGAGATCGTCGCCTTGGATGAAAACGGACGCCCTTCGTTCCAACTTTTGCAAGCTTACGAAAAAGGCGAGGAAAGGCCGCCCCTCTTTTACTACGCATACGATTTATTGCAGCTGGATGGAGAGGATTTGCGGAATCGCCCACTCACGGAACGAAAAGGGGTTTTGCAGGAGCTCCTGGAAGATGGTCCAGAAACCCTTCGCTACTCGATGCCGTTCGATGCCGAACTAGAAGACTTACTCGAACAAGCCAAGTCGTTCGGATTAGAGGGACTGATCGGCAAACAACCCGATTCACGCTACGAGAGCGGCCGAAGAACCGGCGCCTGGATAAAGCTTAAGTTAGTCTCAAGCCAGGAATTCGTGATCGGTGGATACACGCCACCGGCAGGCGGGCGCAAGTATTTCGGGGCGATTATCGTCGGCTATTACGCGGACAACTCTCTCCATTTCGCGGCCAAAGTTGGTAGCGGATTTTCCGAGAAAACGCTTAAAGAGCTGCATCATCAGTTCGAATCGCTGGCTCGCGAAGATTGCCCGTTCGTTGATTTGCCGGAGAAACGAAACGGCCGTTGGGGGCAAGCGATTACCCCGGCTGAGATGCGCCGTTGTCATTGGGTCGACCCGGCGTTGGTCTGCCAGGTCCAGTTCACGGAGTGGACCCAGGACGGCAAGCTGAGACAACCTGTTTTCCAGGGCCTGCGAGAAGATAAAGAACCCCAGGATGTCGTACGCGAATAATGAGTGTCCTGTTCCATAAATAACATGGCGAAAAAAACCACAGTCGAGGTGGATGGACGCAGGTTATCGCTCACTAATCTGGATAAGATCTTCTATCCGAAAGCCGGATTCAGCAAGGCAGACTTGATCCATTATTACGTTCAGATTGCGCCCTATTTGCTGCCCCATCTGCATGATCGCGCGATTACCATGAAGCGGTATCCCGATGGCGTGGACGCCGAATACTTTTACGAAAAAGAGGCGCCCTCCCATCGGCCCGACTGGGTACAAACAACGAAGGTGGCAAAGGGCTCCGGTGATTCTATTAACTACTGCATGATTAACGATTTGCCGTCCTTAGTTTGGATAGCAAACCTGGCTGATCTAGAGCTACACACTTTTCTGCACCAAGCGCCGGATGCCGATCGCCCCACCATGATGGCGTTCGATTTAGATCCAGGCCCGCCGGCGGACATCGTGCTCTGTTGCGAAGTCGGCCTGTATTTGAGAGCGATCTTCGATGAGCTCGGTCTGCAATGCTTCGCCAAGACCTCCGGGTCCAAAGGATTGCAGGTTTATGTCCCGCTAAATACTCCGACAACGTACGAGAAAACTAAGACATTTTCCCGCACTCTGGCCGAGCGATTGCAGGAAGAACATCCCGACGAAGTTGTCTCCAATATGAAGAAAAGCGCGCGCGAAGGAAAAGTGTTTATCGATTGGAGTCAGAACGACGACCACAAGACCACCGTCTCGGTCTACTCTTTGCGAGCCAAGGAACAGCCGACGGTATCGACGCCGGTGTTTTGGGAAGAAGTCACCCAATCGGCCAAAACCAATCGCCCGCTCAGTTTCACCTCCGATGAAGTGCTCGCGCGAGCGGAGAAACATGGAGATATCTTCGCGCCCGTGCTGTCGCTGAAGCAGAAGCTGCCGGCAGTTAAGAAGGTGACAGGTAAAAAGTGAAAGGTGAAAAGAGGCCCGCTCTTGAAACGACGTTTTGACCCACTTTGGTGCGGCGAGGCTCCCGAAAGATCAAAGGCGCTAGGGAAGCTTCTGGGCATTCACCCTGCCGAACAACGTTGATATGCTGTTAGACGCGCCGAGCCGTGGTCTATTCCTAGTCACGGCTCGGCGCGCCAGTCGGCCTAACAAAATCGTTTAGCCGCGAAACGTCGAAAACTCCGTCAGAACCCCAGCACCGTTCGGGAGCCTCGCCCCACCAAATGAGCCAATATCGTTGGGTGGCCCAATCACCTTTCACCTTTCACTTTTCACTTATCACCTTTACCTATCTCCAGTATGACCACAGAGGTTTTTACCCTGAAAAATGCGCAGGGCGCAGAAGTGCAGATCACGAACTACGGCGCCCGGGTGATCTCAATTAAAGTACCAGATCGGGATGGCAGGCTTGGAGATGTTGTTCTTGGGTTCGATTCTTTAGCCAGTTACCAAGGCCCGAATCCTTATTTCGGCGGGATCGTCGGGCGATACGCCAACCGAATTGCAAGAGGCAAGTTCACTCTCGGCGAGACCACCTATCAGCTGGCTACAAACGACCGCCGCAATCATCTCCATGGTGGTCTAAAAGGATTCGATAACGTCGTTTGGGCCGCCCGCCTCGACTCCCCTACCCAACTGGACTTAACCTATCAAAGCCCGGACGGAGACGAAGGGTATCCCGGTACTTTGATCACGAAGGCGACCTACTCACTGACGGAGGATAACGGTCTGGCGATCGACCTCCGAGCAACGACCGACAAACCCACCGTGGTCAATCTGGCTAACCACAGCTACTTCAATCTTACTGGGGACGGTACGAAAAGCATTCTCGACCACGAAATTCAAATCAACGCGGATCGCTTCACTCCCACCGATGCCGAGTCGATTCCCACGGGAGAATTAGCATCCGTCGCCGGAACACCATTTGATTTCCGCAATTTGACTCCGATTGGCGCCAGGATCGCAGAGAAAGATCAACAGCTGGTATACGGTTTTGGATACGACCATAACTGGGTTCTAAATAAGGCGAATCCGACCGAGCTTTTTCTAGCGGCGAAGGTGGTCGACCCCTCATCCGGCCGGCAGCTAGAGGTCCTCACGACCGAACCCGGACTGCAGTTTTATTCCGGCAACCTGCTGGATGGATCTGTCGCCGGGAAAGGTGGTATTCGCTATGCCAAATATGCGGGCATTTGTTTGGAAACTCAGCACTTCCCGGATTCACCTAATCAACCCTCTTTTCCTTCGACCGAGCTAAAGCCCGGCCAGGAACATCATCATCGGGTCGTCTACCGATTCTCCGTGACAAAATCGTAACCACCTCGAAGGGTTATAAGTTTTAGGTTCTAAGTTCCGGGTCGGGTTCGTACAACTCGAGAGACGCATTGAAGAACTTAAAACCTAGAACTTATAACCTGAAACCTATAACTCTCATGCCCAGGTTGGCAGTGCTGGTCATCGGTGCCTCCCTGTGCGTGTTGTCTTCAGTACCAGCGTTCGCGAGTAACATCATTATCTTTGTCGCCGATGGACTCCGCTACGGCTCGGTTAATCCAGAGGATGCGCCCACGATGTATGCGATGCGCCAACAGGGAACCTATTTCTCGAACAGCCATGCCGTCTTCCCAACATTCACCACCCCGAACGCATCCGCGATCGCGACGGGGCACTACTTGGGTGATACCGGCGATTTCAGCAACACGCTGTATCCAGGTTTTCCTATCCCCTCGGTAAACGGCGTGCAGGTTCCGTATACCGAGACCCCTTTTATCGAGAACGATGCCGTCTTGGGTTGTATCGATGACCACTTCGGAGGCAACTATTTGGATGAAGAAACCCTTTTGCAGTACGCGCGCGAGCACGGGTTTCTGACTGCTGCTATCGGGAAGCTGGGACCGACGCTGATCCAAGACGCCTCGGCTGGGGCTCCTAAGGATGGAGCCGTGCCCACACCCGATACTGTTATTATCGACGACAGTACCGGTAAGCCGGGCGGCATTCCGCTCGACCCTAGAATACTCAGCGCCTTAGCAAAGGCTGGTCTCGGCGGCGTTGCTCCCGACCGATCTAACGGTCAACCAAAAACCCAACAGAATAACGGGAATGCCGGCAATAGCACGAAGGCCGGGACCCTAGCGCCTAACTTCGTTCAACAGCAATACTTTGTTGATTGCCTGACTGACGCGGTGCTGCCCACCTTTACTCAAGAAGGAAAACCGTTTGTTGTGGTCTACTGGTCCCGAGACCCGGACGGCACCCAGCACAATCAAGGCGATAGCCTGAATCAGCTTCAACCCGGAATTAACGGCCCTACTTCGAAAAAAGCAGTAAAGAATGCGGACAACAATCTTCGACAGATCCTCGAGTATTTGAAGATAGCAAAGTTAGATTGCGACACCGACATTTTCGTTACGTCGGACCACGGCTTTTCCACCATCTCTAAGCACAAGCTCGATCCCGCCGGCAGCACGGTTACAACCAGTCTCGCCAGCCAAAGAACTTATCCGGGCGTCCTGAAAGGGAATCTTCCGCCAGGATTTGTCGCCATCGATATCGCGCATGTTCTCGAGCTCCCATTGTACGATCCGGACAAAACGATCTATCGGCATGGCCAGCTCTCTTTTTTAAAGGTCGTCGGCACCGGACCGGAAACGCCGGCTGAGGGTGAAGAAGAGCGACCAATCTCAGGCGACGGCCTCATCGGCGGATCTGGAACGGTTGAGGACCCATCCGACGCAAAGGTGATTGTTGCAGCTAATGGGGGTTCGGATCTTGTTTATCTCCCCGATCACGATGCGCAGACGTTGAAGCAGCTTGTCGACTTCTTGACCACGCAAGACTATGTCAGCGGATTATTCGTGAACTCACGCTATCAGGGTATGCCTGGCGCCTTGACCCTCAAAGATATCAACCTGGAAGGCGCCACGCGAGTTCCGACCCCGGATCTTGTGCTGAATTTCCGCAGTTTCGCCGCCGATCCCTCCGAACCGATCATGACTGCAGTCACTGTCTGCGATACGATTTTGCAGGAAGGCCAGGGGATGCACGGCAGTTTCAATCGAGCGGACACGTTTAACAATATGCTCGCGATCGGTCCGGACTTTAAAAAACAGTTCGAAGACAAGGCTCCAGTAGGAAATACCGATGTCGCCTTAACCATCGCTTCAATCTTGAAGCTGGAGCTCCCCCGGAAAGGTGGGCTTGTCGGCCGAGTCTTAAATGAGGCCTTGGCCGGCGGTCCAGATACAGTCCAATGGACATCCACTGCGAAATCGTCGGAGTCGGCGAAGAACGGGAAACGAACGATCGTCCTCCTGCAAAAAGTAGGTGATACGTCTTACTTCGACGCCGCCGGTTTTCCGGGATGGAGTGTTGGGGTGGAAGCGGAGGAAGTGAAGTGAGAAATGATTCGCAAAACAACCGCCTGGCGAGCTTAAAGTTACCGCGAAGCGGTTATAGATCATAGCCCAGGGTTTTAACCTGGGTATCGGCGTCATAAATTGCGCCCTGAAAGTGGCGCCCGAGGCAGGGGTTTCAACGTCCTTATTGGCCCAGCCGCACGCAATTTCTGGTGCCTCTATTCAGGGCACGCCGTTTCGAATCTAACCCAGGGTTAAAACCCTGGGCTAATCTCTGTTACCGCTTCGCGGTAACCTCCTTCAATAATCCGTGTCTTTTCCAGCCTTGATCGCGGTTTGCAGAGCGGTTGCCAACTTCGGATCTAGCTGTTTCAGGGTTGCCAGATCTTTTTCGGCATCCGCCTTTCTACCCATTTCGACATAAAGTACTCCGCGGTATTCGTAGGCTTGGGCTAACTTCGGATTCAGCTTGAGCGCCGTGTTGTAATGTTGCAACGAGCTGGCGAAGTTCTCCGGGCTTTGTTTCCGCAGACAGTATGCCAGATTGTTGTGTGCTTCGGCTATGTTTGGATTCGCTTTGAGCGCCTCTTCAAATTTAACCTGAGCGGACGCGAATTTTTTAGCGTTCATTAATGCCACTCCCTCTTTAAACGGCGTCTCCGCGTCGGCCGTCTTTTGTGGTAGTTGTGGCACTTGTTGGGGTGCAGTCATCGACCTACTGCCAGCCGCGAATACAGCCGGCATCCCGGCTGTAGAAAGGAATAAAATCGCAATCGGGACCGAACAATTCATAGCAAAAGCTCTGTGCGCAAGTGGATTATACAAGCAAAATATAGTTTTGGAGGTTCCCAGACCGGAGTTCGCCGGTTCTCCTACCCATTAATGACTCACCGATTATTGATAAAATTCCCGCGGATGTCGGACATTAGCTTTTAGTATCTCAGCCCCGGATACTCCGCAGCCCTACAGCGCTTCTTCCGACGCAAATGGACACGGCGTGCTGCCCCACTCGATCTGCAGCGTTGCATGGGTGATACCAAATTCGCCGGCGAGCGCTTGAGAAATCTTTTGAATTTCTTCGTCGCTACAGTCGTGGTTGGGCATCACCAGATGAGCCGTGAGCGCGGGTTCGGTCGTGCTGAGTGGCCAGATGTGAAGGTCATGAACCTCAGTGACCTCAGGCCACGACTCGAGAAAGGCCTTCACTTTCTTTGGATCAATCGAAGTTGGCACCGCATCCAGAGAAAGATCAACCGATTCTCGGAGCAGCCCCCAGGTACCCCAGAAGATAATAATGGCTATCGCCAGGCTCAGGACCGGATCGACCCAAGACCACTGAGTATATAAAATCAGGAGTCCGCCCAGGACGACGCCCGCAGAAACGGCCGTATCCGCCGCCATATGCAGAAAGGCGGCGCGCACATTGAGATCTTCTTTCTGCCCGCCGGCGAACAGTACCGCCGTAACGCCGTTTACCGCAATCCCAACCAAGGCCACAATCACCACCGTCCACCCCGAAACCGGCTCTGGACGCCAAAATCGCTGGATCGCCTCCCAAGCGATGGCGCCGATAGCGAACAAGAGAAACAGCGCGTTGAAAAGGGCCGCCAGGATGGAAGACCGTCGCATCCCGTAGGTCCGGCGAGAGCTGGGTGCGCGCCTTGACAGCACGAATGCCCCCCAGGCCAGAGCCAGTCCCAGCACATCGCTCAGGTTATGACCGGCATCTGCTACCAAAGCCAACGAATTGACCGCGAACCCAAAAACCGCCTCGACTACGACAAACGCGAGGTTAAGGACGACCCCCACCATAAAGCGCCAGCCGAAGTCCGTGGGAGCGTGGCTGTGCGCGTGAGAATGGTCGTCATGGGAATGATGGTCGTGAGCCATAGCTGGGATAGTAATCAGTGATCAGTAATCAGTAAGAAGGTAGGGCGAAAATCTCGGCGCGCACTGGATCCTGCCATTCTGATTGAGCATATTCGCGCCGGATTTGAGCCGCGGCATGCGTGCAGCATCGATTGAAGATGTTGAATATACACTGCCCTTCAGTTCACGAACACACAGGACAAAACCGCACCCACCCTGAGGCTCAAAACCGGCGCGATTTATCCAACGGGAAATTGCAGTCATAGCGCGCCGAGTTCCCCCCCTACCGACTTACTAATTACTTCTGTGATTAAGCAAGCTGCGTCTCGCCCTTCTCAAAAGTAGCTAATACGTCCTCTGGTGTGTTTGCCGTTTCCAGCGCCTTACGGAGATGATCTTCTCGGAACGCGCGCATCAAGACACCCACTAAACGCAAGTAATCGGCGTCCATCGTCTCTGGGATACCGATCACCAGAACAAACCGAATACTGGCCGGACCCCGGCGGATCGGCTGAGCCAAGCGGCCAAACGCCATCACCATCGACGTGACGCTGTCGGTGCGGCCGTGCGGAATCGTCAGGCCTAGCCCAATGTTAACCTTACCGCTGCGTTCGCATTCTCTTAAACAATGGGTAAAGCCTGGCCAATCGATGATGCGGTTATCACCCTTCAGTGAATCGCTAACCATCGTTATCGCCTCTTCCCGGGTCGTTGCTTTGACGCTCAGTAGAATCTGCTTGGGTAGCAGTATCTCTCTGATCCGGATCATATCGCGGTTCCACTCCAACCCAGCTTCGCGCGCAGCACACCGGCGAAAGTAAAATTGCTCGGCAACACCAGAGGTAAGGTGACGTCGGCAGCTTTGACCGTTACCTCGTCTCCCACATGAAAATGAATTGGTTCCTGACCGTCGATACTTAGCGAAATCGGTTGCTCGACGCTTCGGTGACTGGCCTTTAGACGTATCGTAGAACGGTTGGATACAACCACGGAGCGGTTGGTCAGTACATGTGGGCAAATCGGCGTTACCACGAAAATACCGGAGTTCGGTATCACGATTGGGCCGCCGGCGGAAAGTGAGTAAGCGGTTGACCCAGTGGATGTCGCCACAATCAGTCCATCGGCATTGTACTCGGTGAGAAAGACCTGATCGATGGACACTTCGATTTGGACGAGCCGAGATCGGTCGCCGCGGCTGACGACGACGTCGTTGAGGCCGACTCGCGAGATGCTGTGTCCGCGCTGACCACGCACGCTGGCTTCCAACAAAGTGCGCTCTTCCACCCGATAGTCGCCCGACGCTAAGGCTTTGGCCGCTTCAGCGTAACTAGGGCCGCCAAAACCAGTAAGGAAGCCGAGCGACCCAAAATTAATCCCCATCACCGGCTTCATTTTCCCGCGAAAATCCCGCACCAAGCGAAGCAGTGTGCCATCGCCGCCTATGGTGATAAAAAGGTCGACCTGGTCTCGTAGCTCCTCCACAGTCTGGCCTTTGAGACCGATTAACTCGGCAGAATTTTCTTCAAAAAGGGTCTTGATACCCACTCCCTGCAAACACTCGTAGAGAGCCTGCAACGAGTTTGCAGCTCCCGGTTTCCGCCAATGCGCGTACAGCCCTAAAGTCAACGAAGACATGCTAAATATTCCTGGTTCCCTTTCGTTCCCAGTGTCGGAGAAGGGATGACTCCACGCCATTCTCGCCCCAACTTATGTATGACAAAATCCTGTATTTTCGCGACTGCGTCCAGGCGATCGGCCTCTTGCCGTACGATGCCGCCTTTGCCGACTCGGTGGGGGTCCAATTCAAACTGGGGTTTAATAAGCACGATGGCCTCGCCGTTGCGCCGCAAGAGCTTTAAAACGTTATCTAACACCAGGGTCAACGAGATAAAAGAAAGATCAGCGACAGCAAGATCGAAGCCGGTCCCGGCTTGCTCAGCGGTGAGAAACCGCGCATTGGCGCCCTCGATGGTAGTTACTCTCGGATCGGACCGAATTTTCCACGCCAACTGATTGTGCCCGACATCAACCGCCACCACATGGGCGGCACCGCGTTGTAACAGGCAATCCGTGAAACCACCTGTGGATGCACCAACATCAAGACACCGCCATCCGGAGGAATCAATCTGAAAAAAATCAAGAGCCCCTTCCAGCTTGAGGCCGCCGCGGCTCACGTACCGCTCGCGCTCCGCCACGCGAATGGGAGCTTCCGGTAAAACCAGTAACCCCGGCTTATCCGATACTTGTTCGTTCACGAGAACCTGGCCGGCCAAGATCGATCTCTGGGCGCGCTCACGGGATTCAAAATGACCGAGATCAACCAAAAGTTTGTCCAGGCGAACTTTCTTGCCGGCCGCCATTTTTTTGATCCTTCTTCGGAGTTTTCTTTGGTAACTTTACTCTTGATTAAGGATTTAATCCGCCAAATCTAATCGATCCCATTTCGGGCTAGTTCCTATTTATGCCATCAGAAGAACTTAAGGAGCAAATTAAGGACATGTTGATCACGAACCTGATGCTCCGAACTCCAAAAGAAGAAATCGCTAACGACATGCCTCTTTTTGGCCCGGACGGCTTGGGCCTGGATTCGATCGACGCCTTACAGCTGGTCGTCAGTATCGAAAAAGCTTTCGGCGTTGGGGTACCGAACTCTGATGTCGCTCGAGTCGCTTTAGCGTCGGTGAATACGATTCACGATTATATTCTCCAGCAGACGGGGCATAGCCCGGCATAGAGCCGTTCTGGGTTTTAGGTTCTAGGTTTTAGGGGT
>Ga0210389_10001309_pt1 | contig 20315 bp, 15 predicted proteins | sample IncBWH28OmetaG_FD_160127 | JGI IMG/M metagenome (GOLD analysis project Ga0210389, IMG submission 160127) | Forest soil microbial communities from Barre Woods Harvard Forest LTER site, Petersham, Massachusetts, United States - Inc-BW-H-28-O ...
GCCCCATGAGGGTGTGGATTTCAGCGGAATGCGCGTCGCCGTCATCGGCACCGGGTCCTCGGCCGTGCAGTCCATCCCGATCATTGCGCAACAGGCCGCGGAACTGACGGTGTTCCAGCGTACCCCAAATTTCTCCAGGCCCGCCCGCAACGGTCCGGTGGCCGCCGCCAAGAAGGCCGCCTACGACGCCGACCGCGTTGCCTATCGCGAGGCGGCCCGCTGGTCGGCCGCCGGCGTTCCGATGATCGCCAGCACCGTGGGCGCATTGCAGGTGTCCGACGATGAGCGCCGGGCCGCGTACGAGACCGCGTACGCATCGGGAGACCTGCTCGCCTTCGGCGCCGCGTACTCCGACATCATCGTGAACCCTGCGGCCAACAAGACCGTGTGCGATTTTCTGTGCGACAAAATTCGCAGCATCGTGCGCGACCCCGAGATCGCCGACGCGCTCTGTCCCAAGGACCACTTCTACGGGACCAAGCGTCCTTGCATCGACACCCAATACTTCGAGACCTACAACCTGCCGCACGTTCGCCTCATCGATCTGCGCAAGGAACCCTTCGTCGGCATCACCGAGCGCGGCATCGACACGGTATCGCGATCGTTCAGTTTCGACGCCATCGTGCATGCCACGGGCTTCGATGCGATGACCGGTGCGATCGTCGGCGTCGACATCCAGGGCCGCGAGAATCTCTCGCTCAAGGACAAGTGGGCCGACGGTCCGCTGACCTATCTCGGCCTGGCCACCGTCGGCTTCCCCAATTTGTTTCTGATCACCGGACCCGGAAGCCCCTCCGTATTGTCGAACATGGCCGTGTCGATCGAGCAGCACGTCGAATGGGTGAGCAACTGCATCGCTTATATGCGCCGCGAAGGATTCGACGTGATCGAAGCGACGCCCACGGCGGAGGCCGCGTGGGTGCGGCACGTCAATGACTACGCCGACGTCACCTTGTTCCCGCGCGCGAACTCCTGGTACATGGGCGCGAACGTTCCCGGCAAGCCGAGGGTTTTCCTGCCCTACATCGGCGGCGTCGATCGGTATCGCAAGGCATGCGAGGAAGTCGTGGATCGCGGCTATCTCGGATTTGCCTTCAAGGGATCCCGGAACACTCAGTGCAACGACGGTGCGATCCGCCGCCTGCAGCCCGACGTCGCCATCCTCCTCGAGACCATCAACGCACTGAAGTTGCCTGCGGTCGAGACGCTCTCCGCCCCCGCCGCGCGAGCCTTGATGACGGCAATGGGCGCCGGCCGGCCGCCCGGCCCCGATGTCGGAGAGATCATCGACGGCGTGTTGCCGGGCGCGGACGGCGAGCTGCCCTATCGACTCTACCGCCCCAAGACTCAAGGCCCGCATCCCCTCGTCAGCTACTTTCACGGCGGGGGTTGGGTGCTGGGCGCCGCCGACTCCGATGAGCCCTTCTGCCGCGACCTCTGCGTTCGCGCCGATGCCATCATCGTGTCGGTCGGCTATCGGCACGCGCCCGAACATCGCTTCCCCGCCGCGGCTCTCGACGCCTTCGCGGCGGTGAAGTGGATTGCCGCCCATGCCGTAAGTTTGGGTGCCGAGCAGGGCCGGCTGGCGGTGTGCGGCTGGAGTGCGGGCGGCAACCTCGCGGCCGTCGCCTGCCAATTGGCGCGCGACGCCGGCGGGCCGCCTATCGCCGGTCAGGTGCTCGTCAACCCCGTGACGGACTGGGATCTCACGCGCGGCTCCGGCGTCGAGAACGCCGAGGGCTATCTGCTCACGGGCGCACTGATGCAATGGTTCTGGGATCACTATGCGGATCCGCCCGACCGCTCTGACCCCATGGCATCCCCCCTCCGCGCGAAGGATTTGTCCCGGCTGCCGCCCGCGCTCATCGTCACCTGCGAGTTCGATCCGCTGCGCGATCAGGGAGCGGCCTATGCCGATGCACTGGCTGCGGCGGGCGTCGCCTCGCGCCACCTGCCCTGCCGCGGCCACATTCACACCTCGCTCACCGCGGTCGACATCATTCTTTCGGCCGCGCCCGCGAGGGCCGAAATCGCCACGGCCCTGCGCGGCTTCCTCGGCGCTGCCGCGCCGGCCTGACCGCGCCTATGTATCTCACGCTCGACAAGAAAGGGACCCTCTACGAGCAGATTGCCAGGGCAATCAAACTAGAAATCCTCGAGGGCCGCGTCATGGCGGGCAGCAAGTTGCCCTCCACCCGAGCCCTGGCAACCGCGCTGGGTGTGGCCCGAAAGACGGTGCTGCAAGCCTATGAACTGCTTTGCGCGGAGGAACTCGCCATCGCGCGGGGCGGCTCGGGCACGCGCGTCGCGAAGGTCAGTCCCGCATCGCGGCCGGCGCCCAAGACCCGGGTCGTCCCGGTTTCACGCTACGCCGCGCGGACGCGATCGCTTCCGCCCGTGACGCTCGCCGGCGCGCACGTGAGCGGCCGTCCGAGATACAACTTGCAGTACGGCGAGCCGCTCATGGATCCGGGCCTCTTTCATTCGTGGCGGCGCAAGTTGGCGGCGGCGGCGCTGCGTGCCGGACCGAGTTATCCCGCCGCCGGAGGATATCTGCCGCTGCGCCGCGCCCTCGCCGATTATCTGGCGCGGCGGCGCGGGGTGTTGTGCAATGCCTCGGACATTCTAATCGTGGCCGGTACCCAACAAGCGCTCACGCTGGTGGAGCGGGTGCTGCTGGATCCGGGCGACCGCGTGATCGTGGAAGATCCGCACTACCAGTTGGCCCTGCACAGCCTGCTCGCGCACGGTGCGCGCGTGAAGAGCGCCCGCACCGACGATGAGGGCCTCGTGGTTCGCGAGTTGCCGCTGAGCCCCACGCGGCTCGTGTTCGTCACGCCGTCGCATCAATTCCCATCGGGCGTGGTCATGACCCTGAACCGGCGCCTCGAGTTATTGAAATGGGCCGCCCGCACCGGAAGCTGGATATTCGAGGATGACTACGACACGGAATTTCATGCGGGTGGGCGGCCATTGCCCGCCCTGCGATCCTTGGATCTCGCCGACCGCGTCCTGTATGTGGGCAGCTTCTCCAAGACACTGTTTCCGTCATTGCGTTTGGGCTACATCGTCTGTCCCGCGGCGCTGCGCGATTCCTTGTACAAGGCGAAGCTGCTCGATGATCTGGGATCGCCGTCGGTGGAACAGGCCGCACTCGCGACCTTCATCCACAGCCGGCAATACGAGAAGCATCTGCGCAAATCCGTGGCCGAACTGATCAGTCGCCGGCGCGCCGTCATCGACGCGCTCGAGCGTCTCGCGGGTTCGCAGATTGAAATCGGCCCGCACGTGGCGGGGATGCACTTCGTCATTTGGTTTCGCCATCTGGGCTTCGATGGGCTCAGTGCATTCATCGAGCGCGCCAGATCGGCCGGGCTCGGCTTGTATCCGATTCATCCCTACTACCGCATGCTGCCCGCCCGGCCGGGATTGCTCATCGGATACGCAGGCTGTTCCGTGGGGCAATTGAAGACCGCCGTCGAACTCTTCGCGCGCTGCTTGGAAGAGGTGAGTTCTCAAGCCGTCGCCCTTTAGAATTGCGCCGGGGGTCGCCTCGTGGATTTATGCTTTATATATAAATTATTTAGATATGCTATAATGAAGCATGAAGCGAATTGTCTGCATGGGCGGCGGCCCCGCCGGCCTCTATTCCGCGATTCTGTTCAAAAAGGCGCTGCCCGACGCCTCCGTCGAGATTTTCGAGCGCAACCGTCCGGATGACACCTTCGGCTGGGGCGTCGTGTTTTCCGACAGCACCATGGGCAACTTCCTCGAGGCGGACGCGCCCTCGCATGCGCGCATCGTCGAAGAGTTCTACCACTGGGACGACATCGACGTGCACTTCAAGGGCCAGACCATCCGCTCCGGCGGCCACGGTTTCGCCGGCATCTCGCGCCGCAAGTTGCTCAACATTCTGCAGAAGCGCGCCGCCTCGCTCGGCGTGAAGCAAACCTTCCAGCACGAGATCGACGACACCGGCGAGTTCGACGGCGCGGATCTCGTGGTGATTGCCGAGGGCGCCAACAGCAAGGCCAGAACGCGGCAGGTTGAGAAATTCGGTCCCAGCATCGAGGTGCGCAAGTGCCGGTACATCTGGCTCGGCACGACGCAGAAGTTCACGGCGTTCACCTTCGCGTTCGAGAAGACCGAGTTCGGCTGGTTTCAGATTCACGCCTATCAGTTCAGCAAGGACCTCTCCACGGTCATCGTGGAAACGCGCGAGGAAACCTGGGCGGCGCATGGGCTAGACAAGGCCGACGTCGACCAGTCGATCGCATTCTGCGAGAAGTTGTTCGCCGCCTATCTCGGCAACGCACCGCTCCTGTCCAACGCGCGGCACCTGCGCGGCTCGCCCTGGCTCAACTTCAACCGGGTCGTCTGCCGGCACTGGCACGACGGCACCCGTGTGCTCATCGGCGATGCGGCGCACACGGCGCATTTTTCGATCGGCTCGGGCACCAAACTGGCGATGGAGGATGCCATCTCGCTGGTGCGGCATGTCAGCCATGCACGGGACGTACAATCCGGGCTGGAGTCCTACCAGACCGAGCGCAGTGTCGAGGCGCAAAAACTGCAAAATGCGGCGCGCAACCGCATGGAGTGGTTCGAGAACGTCGCGCGCTACGAAGGCATGGAGCCGCTGCAATTCGCTTACAGCCTGTTGTCGGGAAGCCAGCGCATCGGCCATGCGAATCTGAAGCTGCGCGACGCCAAGTTCATCGACCGGATCGAAACCCGCCTGGCGTCGAAATGCGGCAGCGCTGCTCGGCCGCTTCCGCCGATGTTTCTGCCGTTCCGGTTGCGCGGCATGCAGCTCGTGAATCGTGTGGTCGTGTCGCCGATGGCCCAATACCGGGCCGTGGAGGGCGTGCCCACCGACTGGCATTTGGTCCACTACGGCGCGCGCGCGACCGGCGGTGCCGGGCTCGTGTTCACCGAGATGACCTGTACCTCGGCGGATGCGCGCATCTCGCCCGGCTGCACCGGCTTGTGGAACGAGACTCAAGGCGCCGCGTGGCGGCGTATCGTGGAGTTCGTGCACGCCGAGTCGCCGGCGCGCATTTGCCTGCAGCTCGGCCACGCGGGCCGCAAAGGTTCGACCCAGCTCGGCTGGCAGGAAGCGGATCACCCGTTGAGCGCGGGCAATTGGCCGCTGTGGGCGCCCTCGCCGCTGCCTTACCTGCCCGGCATCAGCCAGGTGCCGCAGGAGATGACGCCGGCGCAGATGGAATCCGTGAAGAAGGATTTCGTGCGTGCGGCGACGCTCGGCGCCGAAGCCGGATTCGACATGCTGGAACTGCACATGGCGCATGGTTACCTGCTCGCGAGTTTCCTCTCGCCTTTGACCAACAATAGAAACGATGCATACGGGGGCTCGGTGGAAAATCGACTCAAATTTCCGCTCGAGGTGCTCGGAGCGGTACGCGCGGCTTGGCCGGCCGACAGGCCGGTGAGCGTGCGCATCTCGGCGTGCGATTGGGCGGAAGGCGGCTTGAGCGAAGCGGACGTGATCGTCATTGCCAAGGCGTTGGCGGCGGCGGGCGCCGATATTCTCCACATCTCGAGCGGTCAGACGGTACCCACGCAGCAGCCCGTCTATGGCCGCATGTGGCAGACGCCGCTCGCCGACCTGGTCAGGAACTTGGGCGGGGTTCCCACCATTGCCGTGGGAAATATCTTCGAGGCCGATCATGTCAATTCGATCATCGCCGCGGGGCGTGCGGATCTGTGCGCCATTGCGCGGCCGCACCTGGCCAATCCATCCTGGACACTCGCGCAAGCGGCTGCGCAGGGCTACGAAGAGCAGTGGTGGCCCGAGCCTTATCTGACCGCGAAGAGTCAGCTCGAACGCGCCGCGGCGCGCGCCGCGGCCGGGAGCACGGTATGAACGCCGACAAGCCGCTGCAGGGCCGGCACGCACTGGTAACCGGCGGCGGGCGCGGCATCGGCGCCAGCATCGTGCGCTCGCTGATCGCGCAAGGCGCCAAAGTGAGCCTGCTCGGACGCACGGCTGCCACGCTCGAGGGACTTGCCGCGGAATTGAGATCCGCCGGCGCGCAGACGTTTTGCGCGACCGCGGACGTCGCCCGGCGCGAATCCGTGGACGCCGCGTTTGCCGGCGCGCGCGCGATGTTCGGGCCCGTCGAGATACTGGTCAACAACGCCGGGCAGGCGATCAGCGCACCGATCACGAAGCGCGATGATGCCCTGTGGGAACGGTTGCTCTCCATCAACCTGTCGGGCACGTATTTCGGCATGCAAGCGGCGTTGCCCGACATGCTCCAAGGCGGCTTCGGGCGTATCGTCAACATCGCGAGCACGGCCGGACTCACCGGCTACCCCTATGTCGCCGCCTACTGCGCGGCGAAGCATGGCGTCATCGGATTGACCCGTGCGGTGGCCCGCGAAGTCGCCTCGCGCAACATCACCGTCAATGCCGTGTGTCCCGGGTATACCGACACGAATCTGGTCAGAGAGGCGGCGGCAAAAATATCCGCCGTCACCGGCCGCAAGATCGAAGATGCCCTGCAGGCCATGACGAAATCGAATCCGCAGGGCCGGCTCGTCCAACCCGACGAAGTTGCCAACGCCGTCACGTGGCTCTGCCTGCCCGGCAGCGAATCGGTCACCGGCCAGAGCATCGTGGTTGCGGGCGGAGAATTGATGTGAGCGCCGCCATGGGGCTGGATACGCGATTGACCGACGATCATCACGAATCGCTGCGCCTCTGGCTGCGCCTGCTCACCTGCACGCACCTGATCGAGAACCATGTACGCAAAGCCTTGGGCGCGCGCTTCAAGACCACGCTGCCGCGTTTTGATCTGATGGCCCAGCTCGAGCGGGCGCCGCTTGGGCTCAAGATGGGCGAGCTGTCGCGGCGCATGCTGGTGACCGGCGGCAACATCACGGGAATCGTCGATCAATTGGAACGCGCCGGCTCGATCGTGCGCACCGAAGATCCGGCCGATCGCCGCGCCTACCTGGTCAAACTCACCAAGGAGGGACGGCGGCAGTTTTCGCAGATGGCGGTCGAGCACGAGTCCTGGATCGTGGCTCTCTTCTCCGGCATCCCGAAGCGCGAACAGCGCGCATTGAACGAATCCCTGTCCCTATTGCGCGCGCAACTGACGCGGAAACCATCATGAAAGACACCTTGACCGATTACCAGGCCCGGCATTTCCTGTGGTCCGTTCACAATCGAGTCGGCTCGATCACGTTGAATCGTCCCGATAAGAAGAATCCGCTCACCTTCGAGAGCTACGCGGAACTGCGCGACCTCATGCGAAGGCTGCCCTACGTCTCGGACGTCAAGGTGATCGTCCTCGGCGGTGCGGACGGAAACTTCTGCTCGGGCGGGGATGTGCAGGAGATCATCGGCCCGCTGACGCGCATGAGCATGCCCGAGCTGCTCGATTTCACCCGCATGACGGGCGATCTCGTCAAGGCCATGCGCGCCTGCCCCCAGCCCATCATTGCCGCCGTCGACGGCGTCTGCGCGGGCGCCGGCGCCATCTTGGCCATGTCCTCCGACATTCGACTGAGCACGCCCCGCTCCAAAACCGCATTCCTGTTCACGCGCGTGGGACTTGCCGGCTGCGACATGGGCGCCTGCGCCATTTTGCCGCGCATCGTCGGCCATGGCCGGGCCGCGGAATTACTGCTGTCCGGCCGCAGCATGGCCGCCGATGAAGCGCTCGCCTGGGGCTTTTACAGCCGCTTGCTCCCCGCCGAGGAACTGCGCGCGGCGGCGATGCAACTTGCGGAGGAGCTGGCGGCGGGTCCGACGTTCGCGCATGGCATGACCAAAACCATGCTCAATCAGGAGTGGAACATGGGACTGGAGCAGGCGCTCGAGGCCGAGGCGCAGGCGCAGGCGATTTGCATGAAGACGGATGATTTTCGCCGCGCCTACGAGGCCTTCTCGGCCAAACAACGCCCGGCTTTCCAAGGCAACTAGCCATGAGCCCCAAACCATGAGCCCTAAACGATGAGCCGCGAAACAATGAATACCGAGACATTGCAGCCCGCGGAGTGGGCGCGCCCGAAAGGATATGCCAACGGCGTGGCCGCGCGCGGGCGGATGATATTCATATCCGGCCAGATCGGCTGGGATGCGCAGGGACAATTCGTCAGCGACAACTTGACCGAGCAGGTAAGACAGGCACTGCGCAACATTGTGCGCGTGCTGAAGGAGGCCCGAGGGGAGCCGCGCCACGTGGTCCGGTTGACCTGGTATGTCTTGAGCCGCGATGCCTATCTTCGCGAGGCGCGCGAAATCGGCGCGGCCTACCGGGAAGTGCTGGGCAAGCATTTTCCCGCGATGTCGGTCGTGGAAGTGCGAGGTCTGGTCGAGCAGCGCGCGCTGGTGGAAATCGAGGCAACCGCCGTGATACCCGACGACGAAGTCCATGGCCACGTGGCGTCCGCCTGAACGCATCAAGTACGCGCCGCTCGAGGCGCCCTGGCCCGGCTCATCCCAGGTAGCGCAGTCGCAGTTGTTCCAGCCCATCATGGTGGGCTCGGTGCGACTGGCCTCACGCACCTGGGTTCCCGCCATGGTCCCCTGGCGCGCGTCCGAGGACGGCGACGTGACGCCGTCGGTGCTCGCCTGGTATGAACGGTTTGCGCGCGGCCGTCCCGCGGCGCTGGTCGTGGAGGCCACGGGCGTGCGCGATGTCGCGAGCGGTCCCTTGCTGCGCATCAGCGATGATCGTTTCCTGCCCGGCCTTGAACGGCTGACGGAGTGCGTGCGCCGGGCCAGCAACGGCGAAACTAAGCTCTTCATACAAATCATCGATTTCTTGAGTATCCGACGGCGCCCCGCTCCGGAGAAATATTTCGAGCGCTTTTTGACCGTGACGCCGCGGCACCGGGAATTTCTGCAAATGCCCGGCGCCGATGAGGCGAGCGTCCGCGCACGATTGGCCGCGCTCGACGAAGCGCAATTGGCGCAGGCGTTGACGGCGCGCGAACTCGAGTCGCTGCAAAAAGGATACCGAGAGCGCGTCACGGACACCGATGTGGCCGCGGTCCGGGAGTTGCCGGCCACCCTTCCCGCGGTGTTCGCGGCCGCCGCGGTTCGCGCCCGCCGCGCCGGCTTCGACGGCGTCGAACTGCACTACGCGCATGCCTACACCATGGCGTCGTTTCTCTCGGCGCTCAACACCCGCAGCGATGGCTACGGCGGCGCGCGGGAACAGCGGATTCGGCTCCCCCTCGAGGTGCTGGCGGCGGTACGCGCGCAGGTCGGACCGGCATTTCCGGTCGGCTGCCGAATGCTGGCCGAGGACTGCATCGAGTCGGGCAGCACCGTCGAGGACACGGAATATTTTGCCGAGCGCCTCGCGGGCGCCGGCATGGATTTCATTTCGCTGTCGCGCGGCGGAAAATTCGAGGATGCATCCCAGCCAAAAGTGGGCGAAGCCGCCTATCCCTACACGGGCCGCAGCGGTTATGAGTGCATGCCCTCATACTATTCGGACGCGAAAGGGCCCTTCGGCCGCAATGTCGATGCATCCTCGCGCATCCGCGCGAAACTCCGCCAAGCTGGATTCACCACCCCCATTGTGCTTTCCGGCGGCATCCACCACTTTGCCCAAGCGGAAGCAGCATTGTCCGGCGGCGCCGCCGACATCGTGGGATTCGCCCGTCAAGCGCTGGCGGATCCCGATTGGTTCCTGAAGGTCCGGAGCGGTCGGGGCGATACGGTGCGGCTTTGCATCTACACCAATTATTGCGAAGCGCTGGATCAGCGCCACCGCGAGGTGACCTGCGAACTCTGGGATAGAATCGGTCTGGACGAACCCGGCATCATGCTGTCGGCGGACGGCAAGCGCCGGCTTGTTCCGCCCTAGCCCGTTTGAGTATCCTGACGAGAAATCCAGCGAGTCTCTATGTCAAAACTCCTTGTCAAATGCTTTTCCCTGTCCCTCGACGGTTATGGCGCCGGGCCCAACCAGGATTTGAACAATCCGCTCGGGGTGCGGGGACCCGAATTGATGGAATGGTTCTTTCCCACGCGTATGTTTGCGAAGTCCCAGGGTAAGAATGGCGGCGAGACCGGCATCGACAACGGCATTGCCGAGCGGGGTTTCGAAGGTATTGGCGCGTGGATCCTCGGCCGCAACATGTTCGGCCCGGTGCGGGGTCCCTGGCCGGACGATAGCTGGAAGGGTTGGTGGGGCGAGGAGCCGCCGTACCACGTTCCGGTCTTCGTGCTGACGCATCACGCACGTGCACCGCTGCGCATGGCGGGCGGTACAGAATTTCACTTTATCACCGGGGGCATCGACACCGCGTTGCGGCTGGCCACCGCGGCGGCCGGCGGGCTGGACGTTCGACTCGGCGGCGGCGTGGCGACGATTCGCCAGTACTTGCGCCTGAAGCTGATCGACGAGCTTCATCTCGCCGTCCGCCCCGTGCTGCTAGGATCCGGCGAGCATCTCATGCAGGGCATCGACCTGCACGCGCTGGGCTACGAATGCACCAAGAGCGTGGCGGGCGAACGCGCCACGCATATGTACGTGTACAAACGCGCTTGAGCGCGCGTTCCGGCAAACCAGCGAATCGTTACCAAGCGACGGCCTCGCCGTCCTTGCGAAAATCCGATCCCGAACGATAGTAGCCCGCGACATGCTTGATGACATCGGTTCCCGCCGGCGCCTGAGACGGGTCGGCGACGAACATGAGAATCTGCACGCCGCCCACGTCCTCACCACTGACCGGTTTCACCGTGTGGCCCATCGCGGCGAGCTTGGCGCCCACCAAGTCATACAGAGGCGTCTCCAGGCTGAGCGTGTTGGACACCTGCGCATGGCGGAACCTCGCCATGTCCGCGCCCGCCTGTGGATTGGCGCCGAGATCGAAGATGTCGACCAGCAGCTGCGCGTGTCCCTGCGCCTGCATGTCGCCGCCCATCAACGTGACCGTCATCAGCGGCTGGTCTTGGTGCATCACGAAGCCCGCGGACAGCGTGTTGTAAGGCCGTTTGTGAGGCTCGATGGCATTGGGGCTTTTGGGATTGAGCGTAAACAGCGCGCCGCGATTGTGCAGAATGAAACCGTAGCCGGGCACGGTCAGCCCCGAGCCGAAGGCGGAAAAATTGCTGTTCACCCAGGAGACCATGTTGCCTTCGTCATCGGCCGTCGACAGCACGATGGTGTCGCCGGGCATCGAAAAATTCCCCGCAGGACCGGGTGTCGATGCATGCCGCGGATCTGCCTTTCCGCACAGCGAAGCGGCATAAGTCTCCGACAATAACTTCGCGAGCGGCACGGCCGCGAAATTCGGATCCGCGTTGTACTGATACAAATCGGCGTAGGCGAGCTTCTTGGCCTCGATCAGAAAATGCCAGTAGAGGGGATTCGCAGGTCCGAGTGACGCCATTGTGCCGCCGGTCGACCACACTGGCACGCATGCCTGCAGGATGTTCAAGATCTCTTCCGCCGCCCAGGACTGCGCCGGCGGGGGAAGCTCGAGGATGTCATAGCCGTGATACTGCGTGCGCGCGGGTTCCACCCATTCGCCCTGGTAGCTCGCCAGATCCTCGAGCGTCATCGACCCGCCGAGCGCCCGCGACTTCGCCACGATGGCTTGCGCGATTTCACCTTTGTAGAACGCGTCCGCGCCTTTCGACTGCAGCAAGCGCAGCGTCCGCGCCAGATCCGGATTTCTGAAGATGTGTCCGGGCTGCGGTTGCGCCCCATTCACATACCAGGTTTTCACTGAATCCGGATCGAGCGACGTACAACAAGCCTGCAGGGGCAGCGCATTGGGCAACCGCCAGTCATGCGCAATGCGTTCGGAAATTGGAAATCCGCCTTGCGCATACTGCGCCGCCGGTTCGAGCACCTCTTTGAAAGTCAGTTTGCCGAAACGCTTGAGTACCGCCTGCCAGCCCCACACGGCGCCGGGCACCGTCACCGGCAAAATTCCGCCTGTGGGCATGCCCGAACCCGGACCCCAGTTCTTGGGATTCCACGTGTAGCCCAATTTGTTGAATCGCTCGACCGTTGCGCCGGTGGGCGCCTTGCCGCTGGCGTTCAGCACGAAAACCTTGTGCTCCTTAGCGGAATAGACCAGCGCGAAAAGATCCCCGCCCATGCCCACCATCATGGGCTCGGTCACATTGAGCATCGCGGCCGTCGCGACCGCCGCATCGATGGCATTTCCCCCGTGCCGCAGAATCTGCAATCCGGCTTGCGCGGCCAACGGTTGGCTGGTCACGACCATTCCATGTTGCGCCATCACCTCCGAGCGGCTCTGTGCCGGCCAGCCCTCGCTGCGCACGCCGCGAACGGCGCTGCAAAAGGCGGGCTGCGGAGTCGATTCGCAGGTTTGCATCTGCGGCGCCTGAGCGGATGCGTGGGCCGCAAGAAGCGCGCTCGTCAAGGCAATTGCAGAAATTGATTTTTGCATCTTTTGCGCCAGGAGCCTGTTTGAGAGTTGCACAATTTTCAAAGGGTCGTCGATATTGCCACTTTCCCGCGGCGGTTTCACGCTGCGCATTGACCTTTCGGATCGCACTGTCCTCATAATGCGGGTTCCCTTGAAATAGGAGCCGTTGCGTTGTTCTGGTTATTGCAACTCAAGACGCTGCTGAAGGACTTGATTCTCCCGCCCGCCGGCCCGCTGTTGCTGGTGCTGCTGGGATTGGTGCTGCTCAAAATACGGCCGCTGCTTGCACGGATCTGCTTGGCCACGGGCATTGCCTCGTTGTGGCTGCTGTCGACGCCGATCGTGTCCGACGTACTGACACGTATCGTGGAACTGTATCCGCCCGTTGATATGCAACTCGCCGGCAACGCCCAGGCCATCGTGATTCTCGGCGGCGGCGGACAGCGCGCCCATGCTCCCGAGTACGGGGGCGTACCCGCGGCGGAACCCTACCTGCTCGAGAGACTGAGCTACGGCGCCTACCTCGCCAAAAAAACCGGCCTGCCCATTCTCGTCACCGGGTTTTCACTCGAGGCCCGCGCGATGCACGACACGCTGCAGCGAAATTTTGGGATCGAGACGCAATGGGTCGACGACCAGGCCTACGACACCTTTCAGAATGCGCGCAACTCCGCGCGGATACTCACCGCGCAAGGCGTGCGCCGCATCGTCCTGGTCACGCGCGCCGCGCACATGCGCCGCTCCGTACAGGAGTTCACCGATGCCGGCTTCGACGTTGTGCCCGCGCCCGTCGGAATCCTCGCGCCGCGCGATTTCGGCATCCTGCGCCTCATACCCAACGCGGACGCGCTGATGCGATCGCAAAACGCGATTTACGAGCTGCTCGGCGAGCCCGTGCGCATCCTGCTGTCAGCCAGCCATTTGCGGCGGCACTAAGCAACGTGAATTTGACCGGCTCGCATGACCGAGGGAAATAGAAAGCTTCAAGGCACGGAAGAACAGTGCCTTGAAGCTTCCCATCTCCCTTGGCCTTGCATGCTGACGCTCAAATTCACGTGCTGGACGACGAGTCTCCAACGGTTTCGCCGGCATGTGATGTTGATCGGCCCACTTCTCGTCAGGAAGCGTAAGAAGACTCGAGGCACTGTGCCTTTCGTGCCTCGAGTCTTCTTACCTTCCTAACGATACCGTCCCATCAATTTATCCAACGCCGCGCTGCCCGGGGAAAGCTTGTCGAACGGGATGCTGTTGAGCGGCGCCTTGGAGGTGCGATTCAGGTTGTGAAACTCGGTGTTGTCCGCCTCATCGATGTGGATGAGCCCGGTCACATATTCATTTTGCTTGAGCTTGTTCTCGATGTAGTTGTACGCAGCGGTGCGATCCGTCGGGTCATAGGAAGGATCGAGCTTGCGCAACACCACGCGGCTGCCGTCATGCAAGCTGACGGGAATGGCCTCGCCGGCCGGATAGTTCACCGCTATCTCCTCGGCCCGCGGCACGAAGTCGGCCTCGATCGCCGGATGATAATGTTCGCGGGTAAAGCCATAGCTCTTGGTCGAGCCCTCGTGGTCGTTGAAGGTCACGCAGGGTGAGAGCACGTCGATCAACGCAAACCCGTTGTGGCGCATGCCGGCCTGGATGAGCGGCACGAGCTGTGCCTTGTCGCCGGAAAAGCTGCGGGCAACGAAGGTCGCGCCCAACGAAAGAGCCAGCAACACCGGATCGATCGGCGGCGAAGAATTGGTCTCGCCGCGCTTTGCCTTGCTGCCGATATCCGCAGACGCGGAGAACTGCCCCTTGGTGAGTCCGTACACGCCGTTGTTCTCGATGATGTACAGCATGTTGACGTTGCGCCGGATCACATGCACCAGTTGCCCGACGCCGATGGACAGCGAATCGCCATCGCCCGACACCCCCACGTAGGTGAGGCTGCGATTGGCGGCGTTTGCCCCGCTGGCAATCGAGGGCATGCGGCCGTGGACGGAATTGAATCCATGCGCGCCGCTCACGAAATAGGCGGTGGTTTTCGAGGAACAGCCGATGCCCGACAGCTTGACCAATTGCTCCGGCCGCAACGACAGTCCCCAGCACGCCTCGACCAGGGCCGCCGTCACCGAATCGTGGCCGCATCCGGCGCACAGGGTCGACATGCTGCCTTCGTATTGACGGCGCGTGAGCCCCATTTCGTTGGTGGGCAGGGAGGGGTGGGCGACTTTGGGCTTGTTGATGTATGACATGAAGGACTCGGGTGTTGGGAGCGTGTCTGAAGTATTCCGCGCGAGCCTAGCGCGGAACCGCGCTCAAGCGCGGCGCCTCGGCGAGCTTGGCGCGGATCTCATCGACGATGGGTTGCGCCGATATCGGCAGCCCGCTGTAGCTCAGGATGGAAAATAGCTTGGCCTTCTCGACGGCGGTTTCGAGAATCAGCAACGACTTCAGTTGCGCGTCGCGGTTTTGTTCGACCACGAAGATGGTCGAGTGCGACTTGAGAAACGCATCCACGTCGCTGTTGAACGGGAATGCCTTCACGCGCAGGTAATCGACCTCGATCTTCTGCTGCTTGAGCACATCGAGCGCTTCGTGGATCGCGCCGTCGCAGCTGCCGATGCTGACGATGCCGACGGCGCTGTTGCCCTTGCCGGTCAAAACCGGCTTCGGCAGATATTTGGGAGCGTTGGCGAACTTGCGCTTCAGCCGGTCGAGCACCACTTGGTACTCGGCGGAATCCTCGGTGTATCCGCCATACTGGTTGTGGCCGGAGCCGCGCGTGAAATACGCGCCCTTGGGAGTGGTCCCCGGCAGCGTTCGGTATGGAATCGCGTCATCGTCGCGATCCAGATACCGGTAGAACTTTTCCAGCCCGTCGATCTCTTGCTTCGACAGCACCTTGCCCCGGTCCGGCTGGTACGCATCGTCCCATTTCAAATCCGGGCACATCCAATCGTTCATGCCGATGTCCAGGTCCGACATCACGAAGACCGGCGTCTGCAGGCGCTCGGCAACGTCGAAGGCCTGCACGGCCATGTAGAAACATTCCTCCGGGTTTGCCGGAAACAGCAGCACATGCCGGGTATCGCCATGCGATGCGTAGGCGCACAACATGACGTCTCCTTGTTGCGTGCGCGTCGGCATGCCGGTCGAGGGGCCGACCCGTTGCACGTCGAAGATCACGCAGGGCACCTCGGCGTAATAGGCGAGGCCGATGAATTCATTCATCAACGAGATTCCCGGCCCGCTCGTCGGGGTAAAGGCCCGAGCCCCGTTCCACGAGGCACCCAACACCATGCCCACCGCCGCGAGTTCGTCTTCGGCCTGCAGGACCGCGAAGTTTCTCTCGCCGGTCTGTGCATCGACGCGGTAGCGCTCGCAAAAGCCCTTGAAGGCATCCATCAGCGAGGTCGAAGGCGTGATGGGATACCAGGCACCCACCGTCGCGCCGGCATAGACGCAGCCGAGGCCTGCCGCCGTGTTGCCGTCGATCATGATGTGGCCGCGGGTCTTGTCCATGTGCTCGACGCGCAGCGGCAGCGGCGAAGCCAGGTTCTCCTTGACGTAGTCGTACCCGAGGCGCAGCGCTTTCGTGTTCGAGTCGAGCAGCTTCGGCTTCTTGCCGTAGCTCTCGCTCAAAAGCCCGCTGATCACCTCTAGGTCGACGTCCAGCAGTGCCGCCAGCACGCCGGCGTAGGCGATGTTCTTCAGGAGGATGCGGTTGCGCACGCCGTCGAAATTCTCGTTCACCAGCTTCGCCAGCGGCACGGGAATCACGGTGATGTCGCCGCGCTGCAGGAGCGCGCTGCGCGGCCAGGTCGAGTCGTAGATCAGATATCCGCCCGAGCGCAGTTCGCGGATGTCCTTGGAATAGGTCTCCGCGTTCATCGCGATCATGATGTCGACGTGGCTGGCGCGCGCGACATGGCCGTCGCGGGTCACGCGGATTTCATACCAGGTGGGCAGGCCTTGAATATTCGAGGGGAAATAGTTCTTGCCGGTAACCGGCACGCCCATGCGGAAGATCGCCTTCATGATCAGCGAATTGGCGCTGGCGGATCCCGTGCCGTTGACGTTGGCGAACTTCACCACGAAATCGTTTACGCGGTTGGCCTCGGCGATCAGGCTGGGCATGCGCGAACCTCCTCATCGATGGCCAGCGGGATCCTTATGGTCGACTTCTGCATGTCCCACGCCGCCGTCGGACAGCGCTCCGCGCACAGTCCGCAATGCACGCAGACATCCTCGTCCTTCACCATGACGCGTGCGGTTTGCGGCAGCGCCGCCGACACGTACAGCGCCTGCGTCGGGTTCGTGGCGGGCGCCGTCAATCGCGCGCGCAAGTCCGCCTCGGCGCCGTTCTGGGTGATGGTGAGGCAATCCACCGGGCAGATGTCGATGCAGGCATCGCACTCGATGCACAGCTTCGCGGAAAAAACCGTCTGCATGTCGCAATTCAGGCAGCGCTGCACTTCGAGCGCCGCCTCTTCCGCGGTAAATCCCAATTCCACTTCGATGTTGATCTTCTTGAAGCGATCCACCAGTCCCACGTGCGGCACGAGGCGGCGCTCGACGCCGTTGTATTCGTTCTTGTAGGCCCATTCGTGCATGCCCATCTTGCGGCTCGACAGGGTCACGCCCCGCGCCAGCCGCTCGTCGATCGGTTCGTCGTGGCAGAACTTGTGAATCGAAATCGCGGCCTGATGGCCATGTTCGACCGACCAGATGATGTTCTTCGGACCAAACGCCGCGTCGCCGCCGAAGAAAACTTCCGGGCGCGTCGATTGGAAGGTCGTCGCGTTGACCTTGGGCACGTTCCACTTGTCGAGTTCGATGCCGATGCCCTTCTCGATCCACGGAAAGGCGTTTTCCTGCCCGATGGCCAGGATGACGTCGTCGCAGGGCAGGAACACATCGCCGAGCGATCGGGTCGCCGTGATCTCGCCGTTCTCGATGTCGTATTCCAATTTCTCGAACGTCATGCCCGTGAGCTTGCCGCCCTCGACGACAAAAGCCTTCGGCGCGTGATTGACGACGATTTCGACTTTTTCGGCTTCGGCGTCTTCGAGTTCCCACTCGGACGCTTTGAAGAACTGCCGCGGCTTGCGCGCCATGACCTTGACGTTCTTGGCGCCGAGCCTCAAGGAGCTGCGGCAGCAATCCATGGCGGTGTTGCCGACGCCGATGATCAAAACCCTCTCGCCCACCTTGTCGATGTGGCCGAAGGCGATCGATTCGAGCCAGGCGATGCCGATGTGAATGCGATCGGTATCGCGGCGGCCGGGCAATTCGAGTTCCTTGCCCTTGGGCGCGCCCGATCCGACGAATACCGCGTCGAATTCTTCGGCGTCGAGCAGCTGCTTCATGCTCTTGACGGGCGAGTTCAGGCGCAGATCCGCACCCATGTCGACGATGTAGCCGATTTCTTCATTGAGAACATCGGCCGGCAGCCTGAAGGCTGGAATGTTGGTGCGCATCAGTCCGCCGGGCACGGCGTATTGCTCGAAAATCGTGATCTCGTAACCCAGAGGCAACAGATCATTGGCCACGGTGAGCGACGCGGGACCGGCGCCGATGCACGCAATTCGCTTGCCGTTTTTCTCGCGCGGCGCTTTGGGCAGGAGCGCGGTGATGTCTTCGCGGTTATCGGAAGCGACGCGTTTCAGCCTGCAGATGGCGACGGGCTTTTCTTCGATGCGGCCGCGCCGGCAGGCAGGTTCGCAGGGACGGTCGCAAACACGTCCCAGGATGCCGGGAAACACGTTTGATTCCCGGTTCACCATGTAGGCTTCGGTGAACTCGCCCTGCGCGATCAGACGTATGTACTCGGGAACGTCGGTGTGCGCCGGACAGGCCCACTGGCAATCTACAACCCGATGGAAGTAATCGGGCTTTGAAGTATCGGTCGGCTCCATGTTTCCTCGTGATTCTATCCCCAAAAGCCAATCAACGAAGTATAACGGTCGCTTCGCGCTTAGGGTGTGATGCGCACAGCGTGCGCGCTGCCTTGCCTGTGCGGCAAGCGGCCGATAGACTTGAGATCGCGTTTGTTGCTTGACAAGCTATTGAAATTAATCATCTTTTAGAGAGTGTGACGCAGCATGATTCTCTTGCAGGGCCGCGACACCACCTGTCCGCATTGTTGGGAGCGGATCACGCTGACGCTGGATCTGTCGATTCCTCAGCAATCCTATATCGAGGACTGTCCGGTGTGCTGCAAACCCTTAACCGTGTCGTACAGTACGAACAACGGTGAAGTCGTCGAATTTGACGTCGAGGCCTCCGATTGAATCCGCCATCTGAATCCCCGTCCCGCGGCGGATTCAAGATGCTGCGCATTCTCATCCTGCTGCTGGTGCTGCTGATCGTCGCGTTGAGCGCCTGGCAGGATCGCTACCGCAGCACGCGCTGGCGCGAGCCGCTGTACGTGGCCATCTACCCCATCGCGGCCGACGAGAGTGCGGTTACGCTGGGCTATGTCGCGGCGCTCGATGCCGAGCGCTTCAAACCGATCGATCGATTTTTCATGCAGGAAGCGGCGCGGTATCGCCTCCATGCCGGCGAGCCCGTCAGAACCCGGCTCAGGGCCGCATTGCACGATCGACCCCCGCAGCGCGAGCCGACGGCGGGCGTGCTGGCGACGGCGTGGTGGAGCTTGAAGCTTCGCTTCTGGGCGTGGCGCGCCAGCGGACAGGTGAACGAACCAGAGGACATCCGGCTGTTCGTGCTGTTTCACGATCCTGCTCTGACGCCCGAAGTGCCCCACTCACTGGGGCTCACCAAGGGACTCATCGGCGTGGTTTACGCCTTCGCCGCGCCTGAAATGGATGGCGAGAACAACGTGGTGATGGCGCATGAGCTGCTGCACACCGTGGGAGCCAGCGACAAATACCTCCCCGGCACCGATGCACCGCGGTTCCCCGACGGTTACGGCGATCCGGAGCAAGTGCCGCTCTATCCGCAGCACTACGCGGAGATCATGGCGGGAAGGCGGATGCTGAGCGCCGATCGGTGGCAGCAAGCCGCCAGTCTCGACGAAGTGCTCATCGGCCAGGCGACAGCGCTCGAGATACGCTGGCCCGCGCACGCGGACTAGGAGCCTGTCTCGAGTATTCCGCCTGGCAGCGAGCGGGTCGCTATGAACCCAGCGCCGCCATCACCGGGGCGTGCATGCGCCCGTTGCTCGCCAGCACGGTGGTCGACTTGAGTGTTATCGGCGCGCCGTTCAATTCGGTGAAGCGGCCTCCCGCTTCATTGACGATGGCCGCGCACGCGGCGATGTCCAGAATATTGATGTCGGTTTCAATCACCGCATCGATTTTGCCCGACGCCAGCAGGTGATAGTGCAGAAAGTCGCCGTAGCCGCGGATGCGGTTCAGCCGGGCAATCATCGCGCCGTAGCGCGTCCACTGCGGACCAAGCGCCAGGCTCTTCATGTTGCCGCAGGACAGGTGCGCGGACTCGATCGTGGAGACGTTGCTGACGGCGATGGGCTTGCCGTTCAGGAACGCGCCGCGTCCGCGCTCCGCGTACGCAATCTCGCCGTAGACCGGTGCGCTCGAGACGCCGAGGACGAGTTCGCCCCGGTGCATCAGGGCGATCTGGGTGGAGAACATCGGGTACTCGCGTACGAAGGCTTTCGTGCCGTCGATGGGATCCACTATCCACAGGTATTCCGCATCCTGGCGATGCATCCCGGTTTCCTCGCCATAAAAACCATGCGCCGGGAAGCGTGCCTCGATTATTTCGCGGATCGCCGTCTCACAACGTACGTCGGCTTCCGTGACCGGCGATTTGTCCGCCTTGATTCGGATCTCGATGTTGCGCTGGTACAATGAGCGCGCAATCGACGCCGCCTCTTCGGCAGCATTGAGCGCCGTTTGCAATTCCGGAGAATGAGTCATGAACGCCACCATAGCAAACACTGTGCT
>Ga0210389_10001310_pt1 | contig 20311 bp, 18 predicted proteins | sample IncBWH28OmetaG_FD_160127 | JGI IMG/M metagenome (GOLD analysis project Ga0210389, IMG submission 160127) | Forest soil microbial communities from Barre Woods Harvard Forest LTER site, Petersham, Massachusetts, United States - Inc-BW-H-28-O ...
CTGGAAGCGTTCTTCACATCAGTCAACAACGGCGAGCGCCGTCTTGAGCCCAATAGAACGGCCCTGACAGCAGCGAATGCAGATTCGCGCGACGCCTTTGCTTTCAGACTTGCAACGTCTAAACGAACCAGATTGGCGGCAGCAGTAAGGCAATACCCCCCGGTCATGAATTCGCCGGGGCGCGCCTATATTGAATCCGGGCTGAGGGGAAGTTCGGTCGATATGTTTCCGGCGACAATTGAGTGTGGACCTCGCGGCCGAACTGCAGGCAATCTACGATAGCGAAATAAACCTGGAGATCGGCTGGCTGTGGGACGGCGGGATCGGGATCCGGCTCGGCGACCACATGAGCGGTTTTCTGGCGGAAGAGACTTGCGGCTCAGTCAATGAGATCTTGCCTTGGCTGCAGGAAGCGATCGCGCACTTCTATCCGGATTCAACGTACGCGAAGGGGCTGGCTGCCGAACTCCGTGAGCGGGCGAAGGCTCGGCTCTTCGCCCCAGTTCTCACCCGCTCCAGCGTTCAATGTCCGGACTGCGGCGCGCCCAATGCTGCGCCCGGCATGGATGAACTCTTTATCTTCTACTGCGCACGCTGCGGCAGGTCGATCGAGACTAAGCAGCCGCAGGTGCAGTGATACCGGTGATCGATTTTCCTGGCGACGACGAACCCGAAGTCCACACCCGTATTTCCCCCGAGTGCGAGCACGGCGAATGCGAGAAGTGTAGCGGCTGGGAGCACACGTCAGTGGGTCTGATCTTCTGCGTTCATGATTGCCATAAAGTTCCTCTGGAGCAGTTGCCTCCAGAGCTCCGGTAAACAAACCAACGGCTTCCGAGCTGGCCGGATGGGGGAGAGATGCGGATCGCGTCCGTCGTTTTCAAGCGCTTGTGCTTCGGCAACGTGAATGACAAGCAGACTGGCACGGTCTCCGATCCTGTATTAGCCCCCCGGTTCGAGGATCGCGGGGGCTCCTATATGGGGGTGCTGATTCGCACGCCGACTAACAGCCGTGTTCGGCAAACGTGAAGGTCCAACGCTAACCGCGTCTTCTCGCTGACCCGTTGCGCGGCGGGCAAATCCAGCAACCGGCGCTGCGTCTTGTGGCGCAGCACGGGGCGTCTCGCGCATGTGTGAATGGTCGATGGGACGACTTGTGCTCCATATCTCCAGAAATTTCTTTATGGGGAACCTGGCGCGGCAAATGCCCTCATTGGTGACGAGTGCCCTATCAAGTAACTTTGGGGGGTAAGACTTTTATGGCGAACATCCTTCTGGTTGACCTTGAACAGGCGACTACGGATCAGATCAACCACGCACTCGCCGTAGGGCACCATCGGATTGTCCGACAGAAGAGCCAAAATCTCGGCACGCGTGATCTGAAGCAAGCGGACATAATATTTGCCGACGGCAATCCCGCAGAGTCCTTACGCCTTCTGCGCTGGGTACGGAAAGAACGCCCAGCGTTACCCTTCGTGGTAGTTACCCACATTCCCGATACGACAGCGTGGTTGGATGCTCTCGAAGCGGGAGCGACCGACTTCTGTTCCCCACCGCTGGAAGCACGCCAGATTCACTGGTTGATGGAATATATCTTGCGCAAACCTGGACAGGTCGGTGCTGGCTGACCACGACCAAAACCCACATTATTCATCCCCGCCCGGCCGCCTGTAACGCGGGTTAGGAATAGGCCCGTCCGCATCGGTTCAGTCGCCTGACGATTCCTGGGGCGCGTTCCTGCTGCCCGGCGGACGCCCACGCCTTTTCGGCGCACTAGCTTCTTTAGCGGCAACGATCCATGCTGGCGGGCGCCCACGTCGTCTTCCTTGTCCTGCGGCGAGTCGTTCAAGGCTCAGAATCGCTTCTTCGACCTGAGTGCGCTCTGCCCGCAATTCCGCCAGAACCTTTGAAATATCCATTCGTGTCAGAATATCGCGAATAATCCACAGGTGCGCCCGCGACGGCGCTACAGCAGTTGTGCTCTACACCGTTGAAGGCCGACTGCGAGAGGATGAAATGTTTCGCAGACGCCGCGAGAGACTTCGCCACCGGGACGAACCCCAGCGGTGCTGCGTACCGCAAACAACTCCGCGCAGCCAAATGGCGTTAGGGTGCGCTGAAGAGCGCAGCATTCACGCAAGTCTGCTAGATAGTCAATCATTTAACGCGGCATTGCTGGTGCACTTCATAAGAAGGTGAGGGCCACGAAAGACATTACGGCTGTCGTTGACCGCGGTCCCGTGGCTTCGCGTCGCCATGACGAGAAAAACCGTCAGGATCGCGAGAGTAAAAGGCGTGATCCTGTTCTCTGAAGTCGGTCCCGGGAGCATGCCATTCCGTCGAAGGAAAGTCCTGGAAAGGAACCTTTTTTCAACGTTGCTCGAAGCTGGGATGCATCAACCGGACGCTGAGGTATTGCTGAAAGAATTCACTTCGACAGGCTTGGCGGTGGCATCCTTCGTTCCCAATGGTCGGTTGCATCATCGAATCTGATGGAACGAGTCATTCTCACTGGCCTCAGATTTGCGTATGATCTGATTGGGGAGAAATATTGTGGCACCACAATCGGCAACGGAACCAGTGGCGTCAGCCCCTGAAACCATTCCGACACACGAGCGGATCGCAGCACTTGCTCATCAGCTTTGGAAGCTTAAGGGTCGCCCTGGCGATTCAGCATTGGAAGATGGCTAACGGCTGAGCGAATGCTGAGCGAACGCTGAGCTATTCAGCGGCGCGCGTCGAACACCATTGGCGGACGCGCGGCTGAAGGCAAGATGGCAGGCAGAAACCGGAGCTAACAGCGGCTCTAGGTCCACCACGTTCGGAAACTGCCCGCAGTGCGACCCGAAGGGCCGTGAATCCAGTCTGGTCTCGATCAGATGCAAAGACACCCGGATTACTACTGGCCCGTCCTCTTGCGAGAGTGCCGGGGAACCTTCCGATATCTCGTCGAACGCCGCCGTATTACTCAGTTATCCGCCCGGCCGTGCTGGGTGAACTAGCGCAAGAGTGTAGGCTCAATGGAGCGCTGAGACGCTCCGAGCCCTCTGTGCCGATTGATTCTCCTGCCCCTGGCAGTGGCACTCGGAACGAAACAGGCGCCCCCCATGAAGTCCTATGACGAGATTCGGTTGATGCTTGAGGTTGAACTGGAAGAGGCGATGACACGTCATGAGGGAGAAACGATGCACAGGCATCACACTGGCGGGGCACTGGCGAAGGCCATCGATCGGTATCGACGATTCGTCAATCACGGAATAATTCCAGAGGACATCGCTGACGACGAAGGTGATTTATCGCCCTGAAAGGGACGGTTTTCCATGGCTGAAAATCATTACACAAAGTAAGCCGGATCGTTCGAATTATCCGTTCTCGACGAGACCTGCTCACTGGTTTCCGGCTGCCTGCCGTATGCAATAAATCAAAGCGGTCGTTCCCCATGTCCAGTTATCCACTGTTTGGCCGATAGCCTGAGCCGTTGCTTCGATCTGAATTTCAACGCCAACGCCGATATTTTTGCGCCACCGGGATCAATCAGAACTTCGATGCCGCCCAAGAGCGCCCTCACGCCCAGTGGCGGATTCTGATCGGCGAAGGCAGCGCCGAGATTTTGCGCAAACGAACGCGCCGACTGCTCGACGGCAGCACGCCTTCGATCGAAACGTGGCTCGCGTCGGGAGGACCCAGCTCCGTAATTCCCTGTAGTCCAGCGTCGGATACCGCAAGACCCTCGCGGTCTTCTAAAATCCAGATGCGGGCCCTCATTGGCGTCGTCCCGGCAGGTCTCACCGAACGCTTGCGCGCTGCGGTTTGCCTGCCAACACTTCACCGGCTGGTGTTGACGAAAGGCAGGATCATTACCTGCCGATATTTTGAGTTAACGCCGGCGGGTCGCTTGGTGCTAATCCGCAGGCGGGACCCAGTTAGCGAAGCAGCGGTTTCCTACCGGTATGATCGTCTTAGACTGGGGGGATGTCGCAAAAAAATGCCGATCAAGCCGTGCATGAGGCGGCGAAGGTAGGGCTGACCGATAGGCTGGCGGAGATGCTGGCGAGGGACGCTTCGCTGATCGATGCGGAGGGCATGGACGCGCGGACCCCGCTTCATTGCGCGGGGACCGTCGCTGTGGCGATGATGCTCCTGGATCATGGGGCTCGGATTGACGCCCGCGACCAGGATCACGATTCGACACCGGTGCAGTGGCGCATCAGTGAGTCGCCGGATGTGGCGCGATTTCTACTGGAGCGCGGGGCGAAAGCGGACATCTTTTTGGCAGCCGCAACGGGCGATCTGGCGCTAGCGGAGAGATTGGTCGGGGAAGATCGGGGTTGCTTGGCGCACCGGATTGGTAAAGCACCGGAGTTTCCACCGCTTGGTTATGAACGGCGTGGGGGCACGATCTATCAATGGACGCTGGGCTTTAATTCTTATCCGCACCAAATCGCACTGAAGAGAGGGCACAAGGCGATGTTTGATTTCCTGTACGCAGAGAGTGATCCAGCGACGCGGTTGTTGGTGAACTGCGTGTTGGCGCGGCGGGCGGAGGCGGAGGCGATCGCGAAGGAACACCCGGCGATCGTGCCGGAACTACAAGATGTTGACCGCGAACTCGTGGCGAAGTATTGCTGGGAGACCAACACGAATTACGACGCCGTGAAGCTGATGCTGGACCTGGGATTTCCGGTCGCGCATCCGGAGCGCAGTCATGGCTACACTCCGCTGCACAATGCTGCTTGGGCGGGTTCGGGCGATCTGGTGGAACTCTTGATTACTCGAGGGCATCCAGTGGACGTTCGCGATCCTGGGCATAATGCGACGCCGCTTGGCTACGCGCTGTACGACTGCATTGTGGAAAAGCGTCATCCGGAGGGCGAGTTCGCGCGCGTGGTCAAGGCGCTGGTGGAAGCCGGAAGTCCCCTGAAAGAAGTGGAGTATCCGACCGGCGACGCGGCTGTTGACGAGGTTTTGCGCGCCTACATATAAGCGCAGATGCCTGATGAGGAACTCCCGAGATACGGCGTTCTGCCGGGCACGCAGCCGCTTTGAGCTGTTGTTATGAGGTTGCTCGATCACTTCCGAACTCATGGCTGGGCACGCCTGGAAGGTGCCTTCAACGCTGCCGAGGCCGCGACAATGCGCGAGGCCGTTTGGCGTGTTCTGGCTCGGCGCGGCATCCAGCGCGACAATCCGGGGACCTGGAGGGAGGAACGACCGGGTCATTTGCAGGCGTTGAAGGACGACCCGGTGTTTTGGACGGCTTGGGGCGAGCGCACCATCGCTGCAATCGATAAGGTGATGGATGGCGAAGCTTGGCGAATGCCCAGGAGCCCGGGCGCTCACTTTATCGCCTTCCCGAACGGCGCGGAATGGAACATTCCGTCCTCAGGCTGGCACATCGATGCGAATTATCTGAGCGCCCTCGCCCCACCAGCCGGCGCAAGGCTGTTCGCACTGTTTGGCGACGTGGAACCGCACGCTGGCGGCACCTTGATGGTCAGCGGCTCGCATCGCCTCGTGCACAAATGGTTCACGGACCATCCGCCGCCATCCGATACGCGGGGCGCTGAATTTCGCAAGCTGCTGCAAGCGCATCCTTACGTCCGCGACCTCCACACGCCGGGGGGCCGCAAGGAGCGCATGGTACGGTTCATGGGGAATGTCGAGGAGGCTGACGGCATTCCACTGCAGGTGGTCGAGAACACGGGCGACGCCGGGGATGTGATTCTTATTCACCCGCTGACGCTGCATGTGGCTGCGCCGAACAGCGGCAGCGAGCCGCGCTTTCTCCTCAGCGGCCGGGTCGACACATCGGCGATGTGGGCAACCGAACTCTCTGGAACAAGCAGGAGCTTTGGAAGTTCCGCCGGCGTAAGTCATCAAGACGACTGCGGAGCTCACGCCGACACTGTGGTCAGCCGCAGGCAATCGAAACTACCTAATGGAATGGTCCGCCGCGGGCAGTTTACGGTTGGCCGGACCAGAAAAGCTCTGGGACCCACCACCGGGAATCTGTCAACTGATTCTCGTCTGCGCCGCCCGTCGACGTTGCGAAATAGCAGAACGGTGCTCGGCGGCAAGGGTTCGCACAGCCGCGCCAACCCCAGGCGCGCCCTTGCCTCCTGTGCTCCGTTCTGCCCATCCCTTCGTCGCGACGGGCGGCTCCGCCGGGAATCAGTTTCGAAGCCGCATGGTCGGACGGACGATGAAAGACGAGGAGAACACCATGGACATTCACGCCGTCGGTATCGATTTGGGCAAAAATCTGTTTCACCTGGTTGCGATGGATGCGACCGGGAAAGTCATCATCCGAAAACGTTGCTCGCGCACACAGCTGCTGACCTTCACTGCGAATATTCGCGTTTGGCGCATCGGCATGGAAGCATGCAGTGGTTCGCATTTCCTGGCTCGGGCACTTCAACAACAGGGGCATGACGTGCGGCTGATGCCGGCACAGTATGTGAAGCCATATGTGAAGACAAATAAGAGTGACTACATTGACGCGGAAGCGATCGCTGAGGCCGTGCAGCGCCCGAGCATGCGCTTTGTACCGCTCAAAACGGAAGAACAACTCGATCTCCAGGCTGTGCACCGGGTGCGCGAACGCTGGGTCATGCGACGCACGGCAGTCATCAATCAGGTCCGTGGTCTGCTTCTGGAACGTGGCATCACATTGCCAAAAGGACGGAGCCACCTGGAAGAAGCACTGCCGGAGATTCTAGCCGAAGCCCACATCCGGTTTTCAGAATCCATCTCGGTGCTGCTGGCGCAACTCCGGTGCGAACTCGATGATCTGGGAACTCGCATTGAGGAAATGGATGCGCTGATTGCACGGATATCGAAAGAGAATGAGTCCTGCCGCCGACTCACGACCATTCCCGGAGTCGGGCCGGTCACCGCGACCGCTCTGGTAGCCGCCATCGGCAACGGATCTGCATTCAAGAGAGGACGCGATCTGTCTGCTTGGGTGGGAATGGTCCCCGGTGAATTTACTACCGGCGGCAAACAGAAGCTGCTCGGAATCAGCAAACGTGGTAACAGCTACCTGCGGCGGCTCTTTGTCCAATGCGCCCGCAGTCTCCTTCGTTTTCGGGAGAGGCAGGGAGCGCCTTTCGGAGTCTGGCTGGCGCAGTTAATCGGCCGCGCTCATCAGAATGTGGCCGTCGTCGCGCTGGCAAATAAGCTCTTGCGAATCGCATGGGCAGTCCTTTACAAGAACGAAACTTTTCGGAGCTCGTTGCCAGTATCTGTTTAACAGCAACAGCGAACCGAGTAACGATGCTCGCCAGGTCTGCTGGCGGATTCGAAGATGGCACAACGGTCGAACCGGCGCTTTCTAAACCTGATATCGCTAGCGGCACCCCAAGGCCAGCAACCTAATAAGGAAGAGAGCGGGCGGAATCCATCGAGGCCAGGGAACGCATCCCGCTGAAGGCCGAATACATTTGCGCAGACCAAACCGCCATCAGAAGTTTTCGCTTGCAACCCCGCGGCGGACCATACATAGCGATATTGTCTGTTAACGTCGCGGATTCGACGGCTCCTCAAACCGCATTCTGCTGTCCACTGGAAGCGGTCTTCACATGAGTCACAACGGCGAGCTCCGTCTTGAGCCCAATAAAACGGCCCCGACGGCAGCGAAATGCAGATTCGCACGGTGCCGTGGCTTTCAGACTTGCAAGGTCTAGACGAACCAGATTGGCGGCATCTGCAATCAGGCAATACCCCCCGGTCATGAATTCGCCGGGGCGCTTCTATAGGGGGACCCATGCTACCGTAGTCCGATGCGCGATCAGGGGCTGGTCCGCGTCGTCACCTCCCGGGGACTCGCCGCATCCATCATCAACTGCCTGATTGGCGCTGGCATCTTTGCCGTGCCTTCGGATCTGGCCGCATCGGCAGGCGTATATGCGCCCATCGCCTTTGTTGTTTGCGCGATCGCTATCGGTTCGGTGGCCATCTGCTGGGCCGAAGGCGGCAGCCGCATCCCCACCAGCGGCGGTCCCTACGGCTATATTGAAACCGCCTTCGGACCCCTCGCCGGTTACATCGCGGGAACCATTCTTTGGTTTTCCAACGCGCTTGGCTCGGCCGGGATCGCCGCGGCACTGGCCAACATCGTCGCGACCTTGGCTCCAAAGGCCTGGACGGACCCGGTGCATGCGGCCACGATCGTTATCGCCGTCGCCGCGATCACGTGGCAGAACCTGAGCGGCGCATCCCGCGGAACGCGGCTGGTGGAGGCAACGACTCTCGTCAAACTGATTCCGATTGCCGTGTTCCTTATCGCGGGCGTCGCCGCCCTGCATCGTGCGAATTTCCTGCAGCCGGACCATCTGTCTTCGGCAGGCATCGGGCGTGCCGTCATCATCGCGCTGTTCTCGCTGACCGGCATTGAGATTGCTCTCGGGGTGAGCGGCGAGGTCACTCACCCCGCGCGTGCCATTCCGCGCGCCCTCGCCATGGGACTGATCCCGGTCGCCCTCCTCTACATCGCGATTCAGGTCGTCGCGCAGGGTGTACTGGGACCCGCGCTCGTCCTCTCCCTCACGCCGCTCGCCGACGCCATGGCGACCATTCATCCCGCGCTCCGGTGGCTGATCCTTGCCGGATCCGCGGTATCGATGTTCGGCACGGTCAGCAGCGATGTGCTGAGCACGCCGCGCGTTCTGTTCGCGCTGGCCAGCGAGGGATTGATGCCGCGCCTGCTGGGCAGAGTGAACCCGCGCACCCATTCGCCCAACGCCGCGATCATGTGTTATGCCGTGCTCGTGGCGCTGCTGGCTCTCAGCGGGAGTTTCGCCGAACTGGTGGTGCTCTCCACTCTGTCCGTTGCGGTGCTCTACGTTCTGGGCAGCGTGGCGGCCTGGCGGCTGGCCCGCCATGGTGTGGCGCAGGCCGGCCGGCCGTTCGGATTCAGGCATCTCACCGCCGCGATGGTGATCGCGACCGCAGGCATGACCGGCATGATCGCGCTCGGCTCCAGTACTGAGATTCTCGGAGTACTCGGACTCGTCGCCGCAAGCGCGCTGGCTTATCTGCTGACGCAAAAGGCCCGGGACGGGCGGGATGCAGATCCGACGCCGTCGTCTCAGACTCCCAGCAGCGTCTGAAATGACACGCGGATCGGCCCTTGCCGCGATTCGGCATTGGGCCCCCGGGTATGCCATCCGGGAGGGCGCTCTTAAAGACGCGGGCAGCCGGGCGCACTGCACATTGATAGGCTATTCGTAGTTATGCGAGTGGTTCATGTAAGCACCGCAGCGCTGCTGATTTTTCAGGCAACGCTGTTGTCACAAACACCTAAAGTGATCATGCCGGAAGACCTGTTCAGGCGAAACATCGGCACGAAAGAGCAGCAAAATAAACAGTTCCCTCCGCACAGGATCGTCGGCAACCTGTATTACGTCGGCACCGAGAGTCTTGCCTCATTTCTGATCGTCACCCCCGCGGGCGACATCCTCATCAACAGCTGTTACGAAGCGGATGTCCCAGGAATTAAGGATTCGGTTGAGAAACTGGGCTTCCACTTTTCTGATATCAAGATCCTGCTTGGCAGCCACGCGCATGCCGATCACATGGAAGGCGACGCTCTCGTCAAGCAAATGACCGGCGCGAAGCTCATGGTGATGGAAGCGGACATCCCCGCGTTGCTCAAAATCACGCCGGGCGGCAAGCCGCACGTGGTGGATCGAGTTCTGCAGGACAAAGCCGAAGTGAACTGGGGTGGCATGTCGTTGGTTGCGCATCTTACACCCGGTCACACGCGCGGCTGCACGACCTGGACCACAAAAGTTCAGGAGAACGGCAAGTCTTACGATGTCGTGATCATTTGCAGTATGGGCGTGAACCCCGGTTATCAGCTGGTGAACAACAAAGATAATCCGCTGATCTCGGCGGAGTACATGCGGACCTTCAAGATCATGCGCAGTCTGCCGTGCGATATCCCATTGGGATCACATCCGGCGATGTACAACATGGTCGAGAAATACGCGAAGCTTGGGAAATCGACGACTAATCCGTTTATCGATCCGGAAGGATATAAAAAAGAGATCGATATCAACGAGCAAGCGTTTACCTTGCGGCGGGACGAACAGCTGAACGCTTTCCAGTGAGGTAGCCGGACCTCACGGGAGCAAGTGGAACACGTCCGCGCCGACATCAGTCACAACGGCGAGCGTCATCTTGAGCCCAATAAGACCGCCCCGACGGCAGCGAAATGCCGATTAGCGCGGTGCCGTGGATTTCAGACTTGCAACGCCTAGACGAACCAGATTGGCAGCATCTGCAGTCAGGCAATACCCCCCGGTTATGAATTCGCCGGGGCGCTTCTATATGGACATAGGTGGCGGAATGGACATAGGTGGCGGAGGACGATATCGCCCTCACAAAAGTTTAATCCGTTCCAGCGTGCCGAGTCTCGGATACAGTTCTGGATTTCGCGTGTCTTCAGCGGCAATGCCGGCCTTGCTGCCTGCATACACTCTCCTTGCCCCACGCAAGGTCTTCGGACTGCTCAATGAATCACGATTTCGTCGTCGACGGCGGCGGAGACCTTCCGAAATTGCCAGGACGCCTGCTTAATGCGCCTTAGCAGAAATGGCTGGCGTGTAGAGTTTCTGTTTCACTCATTTGGCGACAGCGTAAATCCTGTCCTGTCCGAGTTCGTTGCGGCCGCCGAACAGGGATGTCAGTTCCAACCAGGCGTCGAAGCCAACCGTCACTGGGTTGGAAACATTGCCAGGCGTCGCCGCGTCTCCATAAGACAGTAATTCACCATTATTCTGCGTGTTCACTGCGTAAATCCGATCCTGCCCCAGCGCGTTCCGTCCCGAAAAGAGAAATTTAAAAGCCAGCCAGCCGCCGAAGCCCACGACCACCGGACTCGACACGTTGCCGGAAGTTCCAGAGTCGCCATAAGAGAGCAGTTGCCCTTGTGTGTTCACCGCGTAAATGCGATTTTGTCCGGTCTGATCGCGGCCGGCAAAGAGAAATTGGAAAGCCGCCCATCCCCCAAATCCCACGACCACAGGATCCGAAACATTGCCAGGGGTTCCAGAATCGCCATAAGATAGCAGTTGCCCTTGCGCGTTCACAGCGTAGATACGGTCTGTTCCCGCTGCGTTCCGGCCAGCAAATAGAAATTTGAACGCCGACCATCCTCCGAACCCCACCACATTGGGACTGGAAACGTTCCCCTGCGTCCCGGCATCGCCATAAGACAACAACTGTCCGTTCGAATTGACAGCGTAGATGCGGTTTTGGCCAAGAAGGTTCCGGCCCCCAAACAGGAAATTAAAACCCAGCCAATCGTCGAAACCAACCACCATTGGATTCGAGACGTTACCCGGCGTACCCGCATCCGTGTACGACAACAGTTCGCCGGAAGTGTAAGGCGGCGGGTAGATGCAGGCGCTCTGCGCGTTACTAGACGGCACCACGCAATAATTTGAATCTAAGGAAGCGCCTCGGCTCACGATCGGGTTGATGAAGTAAGCAAAGCCTTGAGCCGTAGCTGTATCGACAGTGCCACCAAGGAAGACGCCATTCTGGTCAAACAAAGTGAACAGCGACACGTTGCAATTCCCGGAACAGCCGTCACACACTTCAGGGTTCGAGTCATCCCCCGCCGGGTCAACCACCATCTCCGCAATTTCATGACTTAGGATGTGGGCATACACTTTATCGGTCGGTCGGCCGTTGATCAGGTGATTGTTGTCGGCAACGTTCAGTCCTTCGCCGAATACCAGGCAGTAGCAATACTTTGTGCCATCGCCGGCCTGCGAGTGGAAAGAGTTCCTCTCGTTCGTAAACGACGGGCTATTAGGAAGGTTCCGGTTATGCATCATCACAATGCACGGATTGTTGATCTTTTGGGCACGCGCTTTCTGACCGCATTGTTCCACCCAGCCCTCAAACTGCGATAGCGCAAACGATGTCCCGGTCACGTTCGCGGTGAACGGTATAACCGTTTGCGAAACGTCGACGCTGTTTGCGCCGTATTGAGAAGCGTAGCGCTGAATCGGCTGGATGGCCAGAGTCGCATAGGCGACAGCCGTTTGCATGTCTTGCAAGCTGACCGATGAAGATGGCTTGTTGGCCTCTTGAAATATCAGTTGGACAAAAACAAGCGTGCCGTGAAACAGCGGTGCGGAAACCGCGCGGCGGGTTGCCACGGGCACCACGCTCTTCGCCAGCCATTCTTTAAGCTGCGCGTCATCCGTTACTTTGTCCCAGTTCGACGTGGCTTGTGCATCGGTCAACAAATTTGAGGGAACATGCTCAAGCGCTTCGACACTGGATCGGGGCACCGATTGAGGCACTGCCCGCTGCAGATACTTTAAGATCTTTACCGCTCTGGTGGAGCAGGATACAGAAATAGGGCCGTTATTCATTTGATTCCTTCCGTTGAGCACCTATTAGGTGGCGGGTGAGGCCACGGGCGTTGCATCGAGTGGATCGTTTTGACACCAAAGCGAGAGAAATGACCTCCGGCAGGTTGCTCAGACCCAATTTTTCGGCCTGGTTAGCGGGCCGCCGACCATGGATGAAATCTCACTATCAATATGGCCGCAGCATGTACTGGCGGTTTTGCTCGACGGTTTGTAGGTATTTAGGACGATGGCACTCCGGAATCCGGACAGACTGAATTTCCCTGGTCGTGCAACGTTCTCCGACTTCTGGCGACAACAGCCCTTCCCACCAGCAATTGGGCCAGGCTCCCAAGATACGGCGTTCTGGCGGATGATTCCGAATCCCAGAGTGCCCTCCAGCAGCCAATGAGCGAGGGCTACCGATATGTCGCCATATCGAGGCGTCGGCAATGCAGTCAACGACCCTGATAATAGCCCTCACGGGCCTGAACGAGCACGTCATTTCGCCTCACCTTCACGATGACCTTGTGGTATCCACGATTCTGTTTGTCAGGGGTGAAGCCGAGGCTGTACTGATTACGAAGAGCTTCTTCAATCCGGTCGTAGACGTGGTCAAGCGTCACCTTTTTCGACAGCGCGAAATAGCCACCGCCCGTCTGCCGAGAAAGCCTCCCCAAAATCTCTTTCGCATCTACGCCGGAGGTCGCTGCCGGGTTTTCGACACCAAGACTTCCGAGTCCCTGCCTTTCGATGTAACTGAAATCGCTTCCAAATTTAATCGAATAAACTAGCGTGTCTGCTCGCTGTATTTGTTCGATCGCTTTGGCAAGAGTAGTTCGGCTTGCACGGTCGGTGCCGTCCGTCAGGAGGATGAGCGATTTGCGGCCCGAACGTTTGCTCATCAACTGCTCCGATACGCTATAGACCGCATCGAACAGTTTGGTGCCGACACCATGCGTACCAATCTGCAGGCTGCCGCCGTTTTCCAGGTTCTCGACCCTGCACTGGGAAAGGTGAATTCCTTCGATACTCTGTTCAAGCGTCAATCGGGAAGAGGTGACATTCTGTGCCACATGGGCGAGCGCATCGAAATCGATGACAAACGCAGTATCTTTGCCCTCGCTCAGGAGCCTTCGAAGCAGGTTAACGGCAGCCTTTTTCTCGTCATCCAATGCGATGCGCTGCGGGCAGCTGATATCGATCATCAGACCGAGAGTCAGTGGAAGCTCGGCAGCGCGCGAGAAATGCGTTATGGTCTGTGTCCGCCCCTGATCCAGGACCTCGAAATCCTCTTTTGTCAGATCGGCGGCAATGTTGCCCTGCTGGCCATATACCGTGGCGAACAGACTGACGACAGGAGCAGCGCCGGGCGAGTTCACCGCGGCAGCGGCGCCCGCAGAGCTCTGCGCCCCGGCGTTGCGACTAATGAGAAAACCCGCCGCAGCCGCTCTTAGCAAGTCACGCCGGGAAACCGACCGTTTCATGTGCCTCCCCAGGATTGTACGTGAATCTTTTGGTCACGCGGGGAGAACGTCTGGACCTGACATTCCATTGAAGAGCGCACATGAAACGGGTCGCTGCGGCAGCTGGGTGAAGCGCAGCGATTTCGCGCCCTCGCAATGGGAAGACACCGCCGCACTGCACCATCCAGGGGGCTGATCGGCGGCCCTCGCGACAAACATGCGAGTCGGAACGCGGCTTGACCGTGTTGGATACCGCGAGACCCCCGCGGCTTTAAAAAATCCACATGTGGCTCCCTCAACCGTGTCGTCTCGGCACGTCTCACGGAACGCTCGCGCGCTGCGGTTTGATCTGCCACGACTCATAAGGCCTTCACCAGAGCCAAGATCATTACCTACCGATATTTGTTGTTAACGCCGCCGATTCGACCGGTCCTCAAACCGCATACTGCTGTCCACTGGAAGCGGTCTTCACATCAGTCAACAACGGCGAGCGCCGTCTTGAGCCCAACAAACGGCCCCGACGCAGCGAAATGCCGATTAACGCGGTGCCGTGGATTTCAGACTTGCAACGTCCAGGCGAACCAGATTGGCAGCATCTGCAATCAGGCAATACCCCCCGGTCATGAATTCGCCGGGGCGCTTCTATGTGGAAACCAGCGCCCCCATTTTCGGATTGCGTTTCAATGTATAATACCCAGAATTTCATTTTGTGTGAATCCAATCCAGGAGGTCGCGAAATGATCCTCCGAGCGCCGAGGCGGATACTCGGAAACTCAGCGTTTCCTCCCGGGGCACTCCTGTCCCTCCTGATCACGTTCTCATTGCCGGGTACCCTCGCCCGGGCGCAGCCGGGTTCGTGCGATCCCTTGATCAAGCCCCCCTCTCTGGATTCACCCTGGTCCTATCACCAGCGAACGGATCGCTGTGAAGGCCTCTTTGCGAGAGAAGTAGCCGGCGATATCCTCATGGTCGCTTCTTTAGCCGAGGTATTCGATACCTTCACCCCCAGCGCCGGCGGCCACCTGCATCTATCCTGGGATCTCCGGCGTCCGCTGCCCGTTCGCCTGGGCGCTTTCTCTCTGCGCCCTCATTTTTATTACCGAATGGACAGCATCCGGCCCCCGGGAACCAACTCCTGGGATTGGCCCACTGATGTCCTGGCAGCGCTCAATGTGGGCAAGGCCGATCTCGGCGTGATAGCTACCGCGTCGCTGCCTCTCGGAGGCGGCGCTCAGGATGTCTATCTCCCCCTCCACATCGGCCCGTCCTCCGCTCCGCCAAAAGCGAATGCGGTTGAACTCATCCTGGTATCCGACGTCGAACTGTCCGAGGTTTATGTCTCGGTTGCGCTGCTTGGGCCGGATGGGCGGCCCCTGCGCACCATCCGCAAGAGCGAAGCCCTCGGCTATGGCGATTATCCCGCGCAACGCGGCATTCCCGTCAGTCTCAAGAACCTGGGCGCAGCGGGGTTTTACCAGGTCGACATCGGCGCAACAGTGGCCTCCGGCGGCAGCGCCAATCTGCGTTTTCGGCTCGTGCAGGGGGGAGCTTAGCGCATGGGGAATGAAATCGATTCGCTGCGGGAATCGCTGCACCGCCAGGCAAAGCTGGCAGCCGAAACGGCCCTCCGCGACGGCGGCGACATCCCGGCAGAGCGCCTCGAGGCGTTGCGCCGGCTGCAAAGTCTGATCGACATTGCCGAAGCGCAGCATTCATCGCCGGCCCGATACTGGTTTCCGGCGGCCGCTCTGCTGGCCAGCCTGGTTGTGGCCAGCGTCCTTTTATTCATCCACCTGCGGGGCGCGGAAATCGAGTTGGATACGGTGGTCTCCCAATTGTCGTTTGACATAGATTCGGCCGTGCCATTGACTCCGGGAATGAATGTCTCGGAGGTCAGGGTGTCGGGGACGCAGACGGTCGAACTGCCGGACGTCTCTCCTGTCGACCATCCGCGCCCCGAATCACGCGCCGCCATCGATGGGATCAAGCTGACCCTTCTCAACACCGGCGGCAATATCACCATGTCTTCATTTCCGGTGCCAAAGACGACTCGCGTGCGCGTGGAAGCGGGCGATGCGCCGAACCGCTACCAAGTCAGCCTGCAAACTCCGCCCGGCGGTTCCACCGCGATCCGCCTGAGCGGCCAGGGAGACATCGGCGTCGCCATGTCCGACGGCGCGCGAACGAACCTTCGCTACCGTTTCGATCGCCCACAGGGAATCATCTCCCAATCGGCTCCCGGCCAGGAAATCTCGCTGGCCCTCTCCCTTCCGAGTGGTGGAGAGATCGTCTTCAATCCTCAATTGGCGGTCTCCAACTTGTCCTTCCGGCACGTTGAGGAAAATCTGAACCGCGCCGGAGCGCGGTACCTCTCGACCATTGCGTCCGGGGCCCTCTTTATCGAGTCGTTGAACGGCCAGAAGCGCAACCTGCGCAGCGGAGACGCCCTGCGGTTTGCCTCCTCCACGGGTGAAATGAGAAGGTTGAGCCTCCGTGGAGGATCGATCCATGCGCAGTTCCAGGGGAGTGTCCAAGGCATGACCGCGGGAGTCGAGAATACGCCGGTCAACCTGATGCCGTCCCTGCTCGAATGGCTTCGCGCCCGGCATGGTCTGTCGCTGATGTGGGGCACGGCATTGTATCTTTTTGGACTGCTCAGCGGTGCCTGGCAATGGTTTCGCGGTGCGCGGTGATCTCAGATGTAACGAAATGAGATTCCCATTCACATGGATGCTGTGGCTCCATCGTATTGGGCCGGCCGCTCTGCTCATCGGTCTGGCGACCGCTCCTGCCTGCGCGGCGCCCGATGCCGAAGCGGACGACCGCCTCAAAGAGCTGATCGTAGTCGTCCGCAGTGACTTTGGCGGCAGGTCGACCGAGGGAGCCGGCATCGTCTTCGGCGCCGAGGCTGATCGAATTTACATCCTCACGGCCAACCATAATGTCCGCGGCGGCGCGGACCGGCTGAGCCCGGCCTCACAAATTCAGGTCCAATTTCGATGGCTCCCGGCCGAAACCATGCAGGCTACCCTGCTGAATTCCTTCGACCAGGTCCTGGACCTCGCGGTGATCACCGTGAAGGAGAGCCCCGGCGCCAGTCTGCGCCTCGATTGGCTTGGCGATTCCGATGCGCTCTCGCCGGGCGATTCCGTCAATTTCATCGGCGATCCCAATGGCCATCTGTGGGAACTGACCGTCAAACCATCCGCTGTGTCGCGGCTGGACGGCACCCTGATCTATTTTCAGTCGGAGTTGGTCGCGCCCGGCAACTCCGGTGGCGGCTTGTTTAACCAGAATCGCGAGCTCGTGGGTATGGTCCGCAAAGCCGATCCCCCCTATGGCGAAGCGGTCTCCATCGTCGCGGCACTCCAGTGGCTCCAACGCTTCAACTACCCGATTCTGCTCAGCCGCCCGGGCTCTGCCAGCACCCTCGCCGCATTTGAGTCCGAGATCGCAGAAGACGTGAAGTACAACTGCCTGGTGTTGCATATCTGGCCGGAAGGCGCCATCAACGGCGCGGATATCGCCAAAAGACTTGCCGCCCCTTTGGCCAAAGTCGAAAGGAATCCCCTTTTCCGGCATAGCCGGTCCGCCCAAATCGGCAGTCTTTACCGCTGCATGGGCGGAGCCACTCTCATCAGCGGAGAAATCAGCACGCAGATTCCGTTAGCGCTTCCGTATCTGGAGAGAAGCCTGGAATTCGATCCGTCCCAGTTTCTTCTCCGCCGCAACGTCGCCACACTCCAAACGGCGTACCGGAATGGGCGAAGCGATTTCGACATTCTCACGACCGCAACACTCCAGGTTGTGCGTGGTGGCGATGACCCGGACATCCCCGCTCTGGAGAAGAAAATCTCCTCAATCATGCACAGCCCCGAGCGCCAGGCCCAGGATTGGTTGTTGCACAATGCAACCACTCCGTCACTCTCGGAAATGCTCGACCTGATGCGCCTGAAGGTCAAGAACGAAGGCAACCGCGACTTGCCCCTGGAAGTCTCCACTCGCACCCTCGATAGCGGATTGATCGAGGTCAAAGCGGCCATCGGTCCCAGCAATTTCATCTGGGAAGTCGATTACCCCGCAAAGGCATTTACGGCCAGAAACGATCTGGCGGGCGTCCTGACCCAAAGTGTAAAGCCAATCAAGTAAGCCAACAAAGAAGACGAGGCCATTCCGTGAGAATTCTCAGAGTCCTATGCCTGCTGCTTGCAGGCGGAAGCGCATTTGCTCAAAGCAAACAGTTCATGTGCCTGGTTGCCAGCACCGACGGGCCGAAGGGAAACAACGTAACCGTGGTCACGAAACCGGAGACCATCCTGGGCCAACCTCACCAGGTCGGTACGTCCGAGATCGGGCGTTGGGGCGGCTCGACGTATTGGGTATCGTGGGACGCCACCGCATCCACCGTCTCGATAGGCCGAAAGGATACAGACGGGTTCGAGATGTCTGCTTCCTCGGATGGCGGGACCGTTGTCGTATTGATTGCGAAGCGCCCAAACGAGCCCGAGACCAGGCTCTTCTGTGGGGCGAAGTAAATCTGCTCGGAATTCCAGGAGACCCATTGGCGGTCACGGATCGCCTGGCCCGCGCGGCCGCCTACATGACCCTGGATGGGGTGTGCTTTCAACCGGCATTTCGCAATCAGAGTCTATCGCTCGACCTCGGCGGGCCCCCTGCGATCCGGCAAGTAGACCCCGGGGGTACGACCATCCGGCGGGGCTCCTATGCGAAGAAGGCGAAATAGCACTCATGTGCTTTTTGCGGTGTCGCTTGTAGTGCCAGTTTGTCAGCGTACAGCGTTGCTCGGCCTATTTTGAAATCATCCACGCGCGATGGAATTCCGGCGATTGTCTATCGGCATCGTTCCGAGAGTTGCGCGTCCGTAAGCGCATTGAGGAAACCGCCGTACCTACGGCAGGACCCTAACCGTCTCACCTTACTCCGCGACTGCTTGCATGTGTTCCAGGAAGAGCCTTTTTGCTTCAGCGCACCTGAGTATTGGCGCCATGACTGACCCATCATAGCGTTACGCTGACGGCTGTACCCACCGAAAGTGCGGCTCGCCAAGTTGCTGCTCGATAGGTACGGCGGTTTCCTCAATGCGCTTACGGACGCGCAACTCTCGGAGCGTAGTCCGTGCTTCGGCCAGGGTGCAATGTAGCATCTCTTGGATTTTACGGACGCCCTCAGCGTGCAGGCCCTGCTCAGTCTCCACCGGACCAAGATGCACGAGCGCATCACAGACAAGCTGCTCCTGCTCCGGCGACATCAGCCAAGTGTACAATGCCTCGGAATACCTCCCTTGGCGCTGATCATTTTCGTGCCGTCTCGTCAGGCTGTCGATCCCGCGATACCGCCTGGAGCGAAGAGGAACTCGACGACTCCGTTTAAAGCTGAGTGCGGCGGCGTGGGCTCCGCGCTTGCGGTTCCTCTCGCGGAGAAGAGTCCATAAACTCGCCGGCACGAGGCGTGGCAACTGGCTGCCGATATCTGTTCATGAACGAAGCCGCTGGCGCGGCAGGGGTCACCCATAGCATTTCGCATGGAAGAGAAGTAGATCAACGATTGAAAGGCTCTCGAACCTTTATCAAACCCGACGGAGTTCGATCGCTTCGTCCGGCAACTTCGACGCGCCGAATGGGTCGTCTACGCTAAACCGCCGCTCGCAGCAAACCATGTCATCAAGTATCTGGCACGCTATACACACCGAGTGGCAATCTCCAACGGCCGCCTCATCAGCTTCAGCGACACTGAGGTAAGGTTTCGCTGGCGAGACTCAGCAGACGGCAACAAACAGAAGTCGGCCACAATCGATTCGCAAGAGTTCATCCGGCGATTCCTGCTGCACATTCTGCCCGAGGGTTCGTCAAGATTCGCCACTTTGGTCCATATGGAAACCCTGGTATTTAGGGCGGTCGCCGAAGTGTCTTTACGAAGCGCTTTTATGAATGCCGCATTGCTCTTTCCGATTTTCCGGCTCCCGGCTTCGCACAAAATCAATCAGCATTCGTTGCTCACCGGCAGTTTCCGCAGACGTCTTACCTCTCATTCGCACCATTCAATCCCCTAATAATCAGGTACGCGGCTTCCTTCATGCTGCCTTATCGGGAATGCGCCGGCGATCAAAATCACGGCACTCCACACCGATCCGGCGCCGGACGCACTCCCCGATTGAAGCCTAAGGTCATATCGAGCCGAGGAGATATGCTCCGAGGCCGGCGGCGGCGCCAGCCGCGGACGAATCAGAGACGCCCGGATGAATTCCTGGCTTCATGGATGATGCAGAATGCGAACGGCTTCATCGCCTGAATGTAAGCAGGATGAGGGCAGAACGGCGCTACCCCGAAGTTCGTGGGAAGAATCTACCAGCCCGGCGATCCGAATGGACCCGCACTCATCGGGCGAAGCTATAAGTCCAATACCATCAGCCTCACGGCGGATGGCAAAGAAATTTGCGCCACGATCGGCCCAGATCCT
>Ga0210389_10001311_pt1 | contig 20308 bp, 20 predicted proteins | sample IncBWH28OmetaG_FD_160127 | JGI IMG/M metagenome (GOLD analysis project Ga0210389, IMG submission 160127) | Forest soil microbial communities from Barre Woods Harvard Forest LTER site, Petersham, Massachusetts, United States - Inc-BW-H-28-O ...
CGGCGTTCGGCGGTCTGCGTTCGGCGTTCGGCGTTCGGCGTTCGGCGTTCGGCGTTCGGCGTTCGGCGTTCGGCGTTCGGCGTTCGGAACGATCTAGCTCCGTAGGAGCGAAATCTTTATAGCACCCGCGATCTAAATCTGGATCAGCTCCGTAGGAGCGACATCGCTTTCGATCAATGTGCGTCTCCACCGGGCATGCGTAACTAGATGCCGCTCCTACGGAGCTACCGCGACGGTGCTTTGGCGCGGCTATAAAGATTTCGCTCCTACGGAGCTTCGCTCCGGGAACTCTTCACTTCTCACCTCTCACCTCTCACCTCTCACCTCTCACCAATCACTTCTCACTTCTCACTGATTAGTAATCTTGAGCCTCGCCCACAAAATGTTCACACTGCTGCCATGGTCGAACTCTCAAGCTATCTCTTCCCGGCCACGCAAGGGTTTTTCTGTATTATCATTGGCATTGTGTGGCTGATTGGCTTTTTCCGTCACCGCAACTTCGGCTTTATTCTGCTAGGTTTTGTGGTGCTAGCTGAAGCTGTGACCGCTTTAGTCAGACAGGGACTAATTAATTACGTCATCTATCATCAGCCCAATCTTTCTGCCAGCGAGAGGACAACGCTCTTCGGAACGATCAGCATGGTGCTTTTGGGCATTTACGTTTTCTATTGGATAGTCGGCGGCCTTGGAGCCGTTCTAATCGTCTTCCATCGCACCGAGTCTCAAAGTCAAGCTGTACAGCGTCCCCCGATCAGCTAAGGATCATCTTCCCTCGATTTAGCCGACGATTTCTAGCTCACACCTCATAGCAATGGGACCCAGGTCCGACCACGGTGGAGCTCAGGCCAAAAAAAATGGTGGCTCCGCCGGACGCGAAACCACCATGTAATTTGTCTCGTGGTTAGATAGTTAGGTAGACCGTATTATTTATACTCCACCTTCACTTTTCGGCCAGTCTGATGATCCAGGTAGATAGCCTTGTGTCCTTTTTTCTCGATCAGTTCATATCGACTGACTGCAGCCTGGACTTCCTGAGTGGTAACCACCTCGTCAGGAACTTCCGTGGTCGTCGTTGTAGTCGTTTCGTGAGTAACGGACGGCCCTGTTTGTTGAACGACAGTCGGTGCTGTTTCGTGAACAACCGTCGGCGCTTCAACAATCGCACCGGTCGGGTTTACGTAGATCACTTGCTGACCAGTATCGGTCATAACTGTGACCCCGTAGATTCCGTTATCCTGGACCACATGTACCACCCTGGTTGGGGAAGTTATTCTCGTCTGCTTTATCACCGACGACTGCACAACCTGGGGCAGCGTAGTGAATTGGATCTCATCGGCTTTTGCAAGCGCGACGAGACATACACTCGCCCCGGCGACGGCAATAAAACGGATTAGGTTTTTCATTTTTGACCTTTCGTTGCAGTTGAACCTCCTGCGTCGGCGACAGTGCCGACACCAGGGATGTCTTCTTGCTATTCAATTCGCGTCCGGGACAGCCGGTGGATGTGTGTCGCATCGCTGTCCCGCGACAACCGAAGCTATTCAGCGTTAAGGAGTTGGGGAGGCCTTTGCTTTTCCTTGGGACCTCTCCTGGTTTTGTTGCTCACCAGGACTCCGAGTCGTTTCTCGTTGCTGTTTCTGCCCCTGCTGTTCACCACTAGTGCTTCGCTGAGAAGCATTTTTCTCCTTTTGCTCATTGCCGGGCGCTACAGACTCTCGATTCCCCTGATCCCGTTTTTCACCCTGCGTGCCTCGGTTTTGGGTCTTCTCGTCTTCCCTCATATTCTTTTCGCCCTGGTCCGCGTTGCGGTGTTCTTCCCGCATGTTCTTTTGACCTTGATCAGCATTACCTTGGTCGGTCTTTTCGCGCATATTCCCACTCTGCTGATCACGCTCTTCGGTTCGAACTCCGCCCTTATTCTGTTCGTCGATCCGAACATCGGTCTGGTTCTTTTCCGTGGTCCGTTCCTCGGTTCGGACACCAGTTTGACTTCCTTCCTTGGTCCGAACTCCACCCCTGGATCCCTTACCGGCTGCACCCTTGACGATCACTCGCTTGTTGGTTTGATGATCGATGAAAATCGCGTCGGGGCCCTGGTCTTGCACAAACTCGTATCGTTCGCCTGCGTTCTGTACTTCATCCAGGGTCACAGTGACTTCCTGGGATTCAGAATCGCCGGTGGTTTCCACAACCCCACTAGGCCGTTCAACGAGCGTTCCCTCTGCGTTGACGTAGATGATTTGTTGACCTTCATTGGTCAACACCGTGACTTCGTAGATATCGTCCGGTTCTACCACCACCCGAACAACTTTTTCCGGAGTTGTAAAATGGTAGTGGTGAAAGACAGTCGTCCTGACTACTTCAGGCACGGTAATGAACTGAACCTCTTTTTCTTTTGCCTTCGTGGCCGCACACAGAAATAGTCCGAGTAGAGCGACCGGAATAATAATTTTTATACTGTTCATTGATTTCTTTGATTTACTTCTGTCCCGCCGTGCCGGATGAAAACCGGGACGGAGAACACCCCTCTCACTAATCGTGCGTCTCTTGCACCGCGGACGTGTGGAACTCGATGTAGTGAGACTACAGAGATGACATCGAGTCCTGGCAGTGAGTAGACCGTCGGGTCAACTCATTACAATTTACTAACAGAATAATTACAACAGTTCTGAGTACCTTGAACTATGCGCCTGCGGGATCCTGTCTTGGCAACCTGTTGGTCAATCGCAGCATTTTTGTTAGCGATTACTAACTTTGGATCCCGGATCGTTTTGGCTTGTTGTTTTCAGAGATCGTAAAAGATGCGGGAACCTTTTACGTATCCGCCAAGCTCAAGTTCGGGTCTGCATCCAGGGCCAAATCTGTCCCAAGATTTTCGTGGAACCGATGAACTCCTACGTATCCGATCATGGCAGCGTTATCCGTGGTCAGAGCAGGTTGGGCCAACAATACACGTTTTCCGACCCTTTCGGCAGTTTCCCTCATCCTCTGGCGAAGCCGAGAATTGCAGCTGACACCGCCACTAACTGTTATTAAATCGACCCCTAGTTCGGCTGCTGCCGCTATGGTTTTGCGAACGAGGACATCCACTACTGCCTCTTGAAACGATGCGGCAACATCGGCCACGTAATCGCCTGCAAGCTTCGGCAACAGATATCGGACCGCTGTTTTGATTCCGCTAAAGCTGAAATTGAAATCCTGACGACCCGCCATAGGTCGGGGAAGATCATACCGTCTGGGATCACCTTTCGGCGCGAGCGCGTCGATCTGAGGGCCTCCCGGGTAGGGCAATCCTAACAACTTGGCGACCTTATCGAACGCTTCTCCGGCCGCGTCATCTACTGTTCCGCCCAGTACCTGATACTTTCCAACGCCATCCACCAAAATCAGTAATGTGTGCCCTCCACTTACCACCAATCCGATGGAGCGCTCGGGGCGATATTCAGTCCCAAAGAATGGTGAAAGCAGATGTGCCTCGATATGGTTGACACCAATAAAAGGTCTATTGAGACCGACCGCCAAGCCTTTCCCGAACGAGTATCCAACCAGTAACGATGTTAGCAACCCAGGCCCGCGCGTTGCGGCGACGCAATCGATCTGTTGCACCTGAACGTTGGCCTTATCCAACGCTTCATGAACTAAAGGTTCGACCTTAGAAAGGTGATTACGGGATGCTACTTCCGGCACCACTCCGCCGAACTGGCGATGGATCAGCGTTTGGCTGGAGATGCAGGAGCTCAGCAGCCTGCTTCCATCCAGCACTGCAGCCGCCGTCTCATCACAGGACGTCTCGATGGAGAGCACGATCGGGCCGGTCGACTTTGGCATAGCTATTTGGTCAATCCTAAGCGCCGGGGCCGGCTCGGCAGGTCATCAGCGTTAGGCGTTAACAATGGACGCGCGATTTGGCGCTGCACACGATTCTCGGAAGAGCCGGAGCCGCCGCACCAAGTTTGCCTCGACAAAACTCACTTCTCCGACGGTTGCGACGGTTGAGGCTGAGCGCCGCCCTGAGTGTAAATCATGACGCTCTTTACCGCGTCGGCTGCGCGATCCAGTTGCGAATCCCGTTGGCTATTAGCAAATTTTTGATCGTCTGGCGACAGAGGACCTTCTTTCCTTCGCAAAAGAACCGCCTTCTCCTGATCCAGTGTCAACGACGCTTTGATATTAGGGGCGACTCCGTTTTGATGAATCACCTGGCGGCTAGGAGTGTAATACTTGGCGGTGGTTAAGCGGAGCGCGGAACCGTCGGGCAACTGGATAACGCTCTGGACCGATCCTTTCCCGAATGTGGTCTCTCCGACTAGAATAGCCCGGTTGAGATCTCGTAATGCGCCGGCGACAATCTCGGCTCCGCTCGCGCTCTGACCGTTGACCAGCACAGCCATTGGCATATTCAGCCGAGGCTTGGCCTTCTGGTCCGTAAAGTATTCGTGGCGTTGAGAACCCTCTCGACCCTCGGTATACACCACCATCGTCTTAGGCGGTAAGAATTGTCCGCACACATCGACGGCGCTGGTCAACAATCCACCCGGGTTGAAACGCAGATCCAAAATCAACGCCTGCATCCCTTGACGCTGGAGATCATCTAATTTCTGAGCGAGTTCTTGCGCCGTTGGTTCGTTGAATTGGGTGATTCGCACGTAACCGATTTTGAACTTGGTACCCTCGGATTGATCCAGAATCTTGGCATCCTTGACGCTGGTCACCTTAATGATCTCGCGTTGCAGGGTGAAATCTTTCGTTTCCTTGGTCGATGACCGATAGATGGTGAGCGTCACTTTTTGCCCTGGATCGCCTTTCAACATACTCAGAGCATCCTGCAAGCTCATCCGATCGGTTACATTTCCATTAATCCGTAGGATCTCATCTCCAGGCATGATGCCGGCCCGGAAGCTTGGAGTATCCTCCATAGGAGTAACCACTGTAATGACTCCATCCTTGGTGGAAACGACAATGCCCAAGCCGCCAAACTCACTCTTGGTCTCGTCCTCCATGTCCCTGAAATCTGGCGGTTCCATGAACTGGCTATGGGGATCAAGGCTGTTGAGCATGCCATGCAAAGCCGAATAGGTCAGGCCACGGTATGAAGTCTTGTTTTCATCTACGTAGTCCTGCCGCACCAATTGGAGGGCTCGAGTAAAGACTGTGAGATTAAAATAGTCCGTGTTCGAGTCGGCAGTTGCGTTTCCGGTAAGGACTCTGTAGCCGACCGCCAGGTTAAACGACACGAGCAGCGCCACCATTAAGACAACCAATTTGCGCTTCATGTAAGAGGGGAACGTAACACAGGCTTAGGAATAGGAAAGCCGGTAGGGCGAGGCTCCCGAACAGCCTGAAAGTGATAACGAAGAAGCTGATTCGGATCCACCAAGGAGCGTACTTCGCTGATAAACGGGCCGAGCCGCGTGCGAGCGTCTGGCAAGGTCCTGATTGGTGGGACGGTGCGACACGCTGGGAGCGGCTCGGCGGGCGCAGAGGCATAACACGCGATCCAGTTTGCAAGCGCCGAAATCTTTGGCGAAGGCCGGTCACCTTTCGGGAGCCTCGCCCCACCAAATTTCCATCTCTACCGATTAAAACCGCTTCCGGTGCCGGACGAGGCGATTTCCCTTTTCGTTTACCAACACCAATTCGTCGTCGGTGAGACTTTCAATGCGTTCTTCGACCTGGTAGGTCTCGACGGCGCTGGAATCGCTTCGATAGACCTCTCCCGAGGCGACAAGTTTGCCATCCTTAACATCCCAGATACCGGAAAAGCTCCAACGCGTTGTACCCCCGTCGGCATGCATGATTTCATCGGCGGAATGCATTCCATCGCGATGAAAGCTGTTCTCTCCATAGAACCGGTAATTGCCTCCGGCCTCGTCAGTGATCCAGGTCCCAACTAACTTTTGGGTCAATTCCTGGTCGGTCGGTGCAGATTTGTGGCAGGCAACGGCGGCGAGTAAGACGGTCGATAAAATGCCTTGGAGAATAAGCCGTCGCCATCTCATTCCGCTTAATTTCACCACAGAGACACAGAGGACACAAAGATCTGAAAAAGGAAACCGAAAATTGGCCTCTGCGTCCTCTGTGCCTTTGAGGTGAAACTAGAAGAAAGCGGTTTATCAGGCCGCGTCTTTGTCCTGTTTCCTGCGAATAAGGGGAGCTCGTTTCCCCTCGACCACCGCTCGATTGATCACTACGTCGGCAATGTCTTCCCGGCTGGGAACGTCGTACATAACGTCGAGCATGATCTTTTCGAACATGGAACGAAGCGCTCGGGCCCCGGTTCCTTTCGTTGCCGCCTGCTGGGCCAGGGCTCGGAGAGCATCCTTGGTAACCACCAGGTTAACTCCCTCCATTGCCAACAGTTTGGTGTACTGTTTCACCATCGCGTTGCGCGTGTCAGTCAAAATCAGGATCAGCTCTTCTTCGGTCAAGCTATCCAACGCCGTCACAATCGGTAACCGGCCGATGAACTCCGGAATCATCCCGAAGGAGAGCAGATCTTCAGGCTCGGTATGCCGCAATGTATCCCGCAGATGGAGCTCTGAAGCACTGTTTTGAGGCGAATGAAAGCCGAGCACCCGATTGCCTAGACGCCGATTGATTAACCGATCCAACCCGACAAAAGCGCCTCCGCAAATAAACAAGATCTTTTCGGTATTAACCTGGATGTACTCTTGATGAGGATGCTTCCGTCCGCCTTGAGGTGGGACGTTGCAGCTGCTTCCTTCCAAGATCTTCAGAAGCGCCTGCTGGACGCCTTCACCCGAGACATCGCGGGTGATACTGACGTTGTCGGTCTTACGGCCGATCTTGTCTATTTCATCGATGTAAACAATCCCGATCTCAGCTCGCTTGACGTCGTAGTCCGCATTCTGCAAAAGCCGCAAGATAATGTTTTCGACGTCTTCGCCGACATATCCGGCTTCGGTCAAGGTAGTGGCATCGGCGATGCAAAACGGCACATCCAGAATTCGGGCCAATGTCCGGGCTAGAAGCGTCTTCCCGCACCCAGTCGGGCCGATCATCAAGATATTGCTCTTTTCGATCTCGACGTCAGCGTACGGATCGAGGGAAATGTCCTTTGTCGGGTTGGCGTTCAGGATGCGCTTGTAATGGTTGTGCACCGCCACCGAAAGGACCTTTTTAGCCGAGTCCTGGCCGATCACATGTAGATCGAGCTCGCGCCTGATCTCGGCTGGCTTAGGTACACGCAGCGTTGTCGTCTGGCGCCTGGCATCCTCGTTTAGCTCTTTATCCAGGATGCCTTTACAGACGTTGATACAATTATCGCAGATGTAGACACCCGGCCCGGCGATTAATTTGCGAACTTCTGCGTGGCTCTTTCCGCAGAAAGAACACATCGTCAGATTAGAGGCCCGGGCCATACGACTTGCTAAACCGATCTACAAGATATCAAAAAACCTTTCAAGAAGCCAGTACCCTATCGCCGTTTTGTTGAATCGGCTCCTTGATGTCCTTACGCGACTTAACCACTTCGTCGACCACACCGTACCCTCGGGCATCTTCCGCTGACATCCAGTAGTCACGGTCGGAATCGAGCGCGACCTGTTCCTCGGACTTGCCGGTGTGTTGCGACAGGATATGGATCAGCCGCTTCTTGATCTTGAACATCCATTCCACCGTGCGTTCGACATCGCTAGCAGTACCCTGGGCACCACCGGAGACTTGGTGGATCATAATGTCCGAATTCGGTAACGCATACCGTTTCCCGCGGGTCCCGGCAGCCAACAACACCGCTCCCATGCTCGCCGCTATCCCAACACAATAGGTTGCGACGTCGCAGGTGACGAACTGCATCGTATCATAAATCGCCAACCCAGCCGTGACGGAGCCCCCGGGCGAATTGATGTAAATATTGATATCCTTTTTCGGATCCGCCATTTGCAGAAAAAGCATTTGCGCCACCACCAGGTTGGCGACGTTATCGTCGATAGCCGTCCCAATGAATACGATCCGATCGTTTAGCAACCGGCTATAAATATCGACGCTTCGCTCTCCCCTTCCCGTCTGCTCGATCACCATGGGAACCAGGTATGAGCTTGGCTTAGAATATTTGGATTTCGACATGAATAAATCGGCTCGGATTATCGGTTTGATTGAGCCTCCGAACTCGTTTCGACGTTAGCATTCGAGGTTAGGAAATCAAGGACCTTGCCCACCTGGATCTCGTCGACCAGCTGAGGAATCGCACCTTTCTTGTCCAACTCCGACATCGCTTTCTCGTACGCCATCCCATGCTGAGCCGCCAGGGATTCCACCCGGCGTTTCAATTCCGGACCGCTGACCTCGATTTTCTCGACTTCACCAATCCTCGTTAGGATAAAGCTCGCCTTGAGCCGGTCTTTGGCGCTGCGGGAGGCCACATTCATGATCTCTTTACCGCTCTCCCGTAAAGCATCTTCGCTAACGCCTCTGAGTTGGTTTTGCTCGACAATCTCAGACATGATTCGCCGCGTCTCATCCTTTACGTAGCTCTGCGGCAACTCGCATTCGACCCTCTGAGTCAGATAATCAACGATCTGGTTACGCTTAGCTCGCTCAATTTCTTCGGTCTTTTGCTCGGTAAGTCTTTCCCGCAACTGACCTCGCAGTTGGTCTAAACCAACCCCGGGGGCAATCTGAGCGGCGAACTCGTCATTCAATTCCGGCAACTCCATCTGCTTGAGCGCCTTCAATTCCACCTGAAAGTGGATCACACGGTCCTGCAGCGGCTTGACCGGAAAATCTTCCGGCGGTTTGAGCTCGAATTCACGCCGTTCTCCGATTTGCATTCCAACTACCGCGGCGCCAAAACCCGGCAATAGACTGTCTTCCTGGAGTTTAACCCAGAAATCTTTGCCGCTACCGAGACGCTTCGGAGCATCCGGAATCGCTTCCAGCAACGGTTGCCCATCGACTGTCGTTTCGAAGTCGATTACGCCAAAGGCTCCCATTTCAAATGCACCCTCCGTCTGTTCGGTAAAGGTAGCGTGCCGCTCCCGAAGCCGTTCCAGCGCCGTTTCCACTTCGGGATCTGACACTTCCAGCGGTGGTACCTTCACCGGAATCCCTTTGTATTCCGGCAATTCAAACTGGGGCGAAGTAATGACGGTCGCCGTGAAACGCATGCTGCGCTCGGGCGTAAATTCAACATCTTCAACGTTTGATACGGATAAAACCCGAAGGCCTTTTTCTCGAATTGCTTCTTTGGTCGATTCGTTAACGAGTTTTCGCGTTAACTCCTCTTGGATCTCTTTGCGAAATTTTGATTCGACCACGTTCTGAGGAGCCTTCCCAGGCCGAAAACCGCGTATCCGGGCAACCTCCTGGAAGCCTTTTACCACGTCGTTCCATTCTTTGGTTACACGTTCCGGAGGCAGTTCTACCCTCAATGAGGCTAAACAATTCGGTAAATTCTCGACTTCTACGTTCATGGAAACTTAGCGAATTCCAATCGTAGACCTGATCCGGTATCGGGGCAAGGGGGAGCCGCTACGCGGCAATGACAAATATCGGTAGGGATGAGCTCCTGCTCATCCGGATTCGGGTAGAGGGTCTACCTCGGATAAACGGATGAGCGGGAGCTCATCCCTACCGAGTGGCCCGGAAACGTTCACAATCCACTTTCAGCCACCCAGCGATGCATATCACCCTCTCCGACAGGACCGACTACGGCCAAGCCCATCCGAGCGGGATCAAAACAGAGAAGCGCAACCGCCTGGATCGCTTGGGGAGTCACTTCTTTGACTTTCGCTTGGACTTCTTCCGGGTGGATTACGTGCTCGTAAGCGATAATGGATTCGCCCATCCACATGATCTGATTGGTAGTGCTTTCCAAGCTAAGTTCGTTTTGGCCGATCGTATACTCCTGCGCTTGCCGGAGCTCTTTCTCGCTGGGCGCCTCGGCGCAGAATCGTTCCAACTCATGGCGAATTGCTCGCAGGGCGCTCTTTAATTTGCCCGGCTCTAACCCGACGCAAATGCTCATCAATCCCGAATCTTCGAGCACGAGCGTTCCGCTATGGACAGAGTAACAGTAGGCGTAGCGCTCCCTGAGCTGTTGGAACAGGCGGGAACTCATATTCTCGCCCAGGATAACGCTGAGAAGCTTCAGAGCGTGGCGGCGGTCGTCGTTTCTATCGATCGCGTGATAACCCAGCGCTAAATGCGTTTGCTCGGTTCCTTCCTTGGCTACCGCCATCCGGTTCTGGAGCTTGGTTCCATTCCAACGATCAAATTCCGGGGGATCTCCCGTCGGAAGATCCGCCATCGCCGATTCGAATTTGCTAACCACCTCTTCATGGCGGCATCGTCCTGCCACCGTGATCACCGTGGTGGTTCCATTGTAATTCCGCTCGATGTATTGAACCAGATCACGCCGGTGGATCTGGTTGATCGATTCCAGCGAACCGGTCAGCGGCCGGCCCAAAGCGTGGCTTGGCCACATAACTCCACTTAACAACTCTTGCGAAAGCTGAGAGGGCTGATCGCGATACATCAAAATCTCTTCACGAATGACGTCGCGTTCTCGCTCAATCTCGACATCCGCCAACAGCGAGTTGCGAAACATGTCGGTCAGCACATCCGCGAGAATATCGAAGTAATGGGCCGCTGCTTTTGCATAAAAGCAGGTGTGATCTTCAGTGGTGAAAGCATTGATAAATCCTCCCACCCCTTCCACCTCTTCTGTCAGCCGCTGAGCGTTCCGCGTTTTGGTGCCCTTAAATAGAAGGTGCTCGACAAAGTGAGAGATGCCGCAGTGTTCTTCGGGCTCGTGGCGGCCGCCTACCGCGACCCAGATGCCTACACTGACACTCTTCATCTGGGGCATCTCGCATGTCGCTACCCGAATCCCGTTCTTGAGCTTTGTTGTCTGATATACCATTTGTCGAATCTTCAGATAGTCAGACGGAGAATTTGCGGTCGCATCATGTTCCAGTTGCTACTTTAGTTGTGTCCAGGCTGAATAGGTTGCGAGCTAGTTCCAAATCACTCGGATACGTCACCTTCAAATTCCAGTCTCCGCTGTGCATTAGGCGTACCGGAAATCCGGCCATTTCTGCCGCCGACGTCTCGTCCGTGACCCTGGCTCCGCGAGCCAGCACCAACTCATACGCGGCAACCAACCAATCTCGCCTGAAGATTTGTGGCGTTTGCATCGTCCACAGCCCTGAGCGGTCAATACTGCCGACTACCAAACCATCAATATCCGCCTTTTTCAATGTCTCGACCACTGGAGCCGCTAATGCAACTGCTCCGAATTTAGTTGCGAGGAGCATTGCTTTGGAAATGGTCGCACTCGAAATCAGAGGCCTGGCGCCATCATGCACGGCGACCAGTTCAGCACCTTCACTTAAAGCCCCTAAGCCTTTCCAGACCGACAAATGCCGATCCGCGCCGCCGGTTACCACCGCCGCTACCTTCTTAAGCCCATATTCTCCGACCAGGTTGCCGAACGGTTTGATGCGTTCTTCGTTGGCAACCAATACGATCTCATCCACTTCCGGACAGTTCTCAAACCGTTCTAAGGTGCGGATAAACAACGGTCTTCCGCCCAAGTCCGCAGTGAGCTTGTCGAATCCCATTCGCTGACTATTGCCCGCGGCCACTACAATCGCTGCTCTCATTAAAAACGGCCAGAGTCGCATTTAACCGAGGCCAATCGGCTATACAAGCCGATCCGGCATCAAATGACAAGCCTAAAGGGGACTTCATAGTTAGCGGGTTCGGCAGCTCCGGTAATGATTTTGGGGCCTCGCAACGGCGATTTTGTTTCGAAACGGATGGGACCTATGAGACTCATGGAACCTATGGATGGCGGATCGCCGCCAACCGCTAACTAACTGTAGACGGCTGCCCTCCTCAGGGGAGGGCATCCCGAGCAACCTGACTCAGCGTCTTACCGTCAACGCGGCCTGCGGCCTTCTCGGTCGCGATTTTCATGACCTGACCGAGCTGCGCCTTCGAGGTGGCCTTACTCTCCGTAATTGCGTCCTGAACCAACGCCTTTATCTCCTCATCTGACAACGGCTTAGGAAGATATTCGGTGAGTATCTCCTTTTCGCGTCTCTCTTTATCGGCCAGCTCGGGGCGGCCACCGTTTTCAAAGCCTGCGATGGAGTCCTCCCTTTGCTTAACTTGTTTACGGAGAACAACCAGAGCTTCGGGATCAGTCAGTTTTCCGCCAGCTCCGTATTTCTCGATTGTGGCATTCATCAACGCCGATTTCGCCATCCGCAAAACTGAGAGTCGTTCGGCCTGTTTCGCTCGCATCGCGTCTTTAAGATCAGCCTCGATCTGGTCTTGGATCGTCATGGAGAAACCTAGATTAACCTCGGGGTGAAGCAATGAGAACGCGCGGGAACGAACTCATCATGCGGTATTGCGAAAAACTCGGCACGCCGAGTTTTTCGCAATACCGAATCGTCGACGCGTTATCGGCCTTCCGGCGTTTCCACCGGTTTCTCCTGGCTGAGTGTGGAAAATCAGGCAATATACGGAACATGCGTTTGCATGTGGCCGCAGTTGTACTGGGTTTTTGTTTTCTTCAGGCTATCCCCGCAACTGCTTCGCTTCCGTTCAGCACCGTATTTCGAGGCGAACCAACTTTTGAGATGTTGGTGCGCAAAGCAGAGGAAGAAGGCTGGCGTTCGCGGCCCATCGGGGAGCGAATGGTTTTGGTGGGGAAATCGCTATTGGGAACGCCTTACCGAAGTTTTACCCTGGAAATTGACGATCGCCTAGAGGCGCCTTCCGTCGATTTCCTAGGGATGGACTGTTGGACTTTTTACGAGATCGCTCTCGGGTTTTCCCGAATGCTCGAATTGAAACCGAGTGGATACACTCCCCAGGATCTTCTGGCGATGATCGAGCTGGATCGCTATCGGGGTGGACACTGCACCGGCCTGTACACCTCGCGTCTGCACTTTCTTGAGGACTGGATTTACGACAACGAGCGACGCGGCTTAGTGAAGAATATGACCGTCAGTCTCGGTGGGGTCCCGATGCGAGGTCGTTATCTCAACGAGATGAGCCGTTATTGGAGAAGCTCGCGCTATCTACGACACAATCCCAGCCTGGTGCCTGTGATCCGGAATATGGAAGAAACCGTCGCCTCCCGGACGATTTACCATATCCCGCGGGAACAGGTTGCGGCTATCGAACCGAAGATCCGCAGCGGCGATATTATCTGTATCACCGGGCGCGGCCCTGAAGGCTTTACGGAGCACGTCGGAATCGCCTACCGGGACGGGGTCGGCGTATTACATTTTATGCACGCCTCCAAGGACGAACACCAGGTGATGATCGATGTCGCCCTGCATCAGTACATCTATCGCTATCGCAAGTTCGCCGGCATCATGGTGGTGCGGCCTCTGGATGTGAGCCCGGGTGAGAATTCGCATTTGGCTTCAGTGCAGTGAGACCGTAACGCTGAAAGTAGTCAATAAGACAGGTAGGGCGAAAAACTCGGCGCGCGGAAGACATCGTTGCTCCTAGGCAGAATTCCCGGCGGTTTTTGAGCCGTGGTGTAGACGTGTTTCGCCCGAGAAGTCGCTCCGGTCCTCAACATGAGCAAGGAATCCGCCAAGCGAAACCTGATTTGATCCCGTCAGAATCGCGCGCAACAATCGCAGCGGCACTCAACGGCTCAAAACCGGCGCGGGAAAATTTTCTCGGTTAGCCACACGATCGGCGCGCCGAGTTTTTCGCCTTACCGGACTCACTAATTACTGATTCGTACTCCCGCCGCCCCGAGACACATCATCGCCCGAAACTAGCTAAGCCCCCACTTCTGGTCCACATTGGAGTTATGGCGGCGACACCTTCTACGATGGTAGAACTAGGGCTGAAAGCCCCGGATTTCCACCTGCCGAGTGTAGCCGATGGCAGGATGGTCAGTCTTTCCGATTTTGCTTCGAGTCAGGCGCTGCTGGTGATGTTTATTTGCCGGCATTGTCCTTATGTCTTGCACGTCAAACCGGAGCTAGCTCGCTTGGCGGCGGACTACAAAAGGAAGAATGTCGGCATCCTCGGGATCAGTTCTAATGATGCTCAACATTATCCCGATGACGCTCCCGAGAAACTGGTTGAACTAAGCCGAGACCTGGACGTGCCCGTTCTCTATGATGAGAGCCAAGTAGTCGCCAAAACATATCGGGCCGCGTGTACCCCAGATTTTTTCTTATTCGATGAAGGACGCCGACTCGTCTACCGGGGCCAGCTCGATGACAGCCGCCCCGGAAACAGCCGACCGTTGACCGGCCGTGATTTGCGATCCGCCATTGATGCGGTCTTATCCGGAAAATCGGTCCCGACTGAACAGAGAGCCAGCATCGGGTGCAACATCAAATGGAAACCCGGTAACGCGCCGGATTACTTCCGTTGATGGGGCCACACTCGGGAAGGTTCAAGGTTTTAAGTTTTAGGTTTTAAGTTTTAAGTTCGACGTTTGATCCTGTTTCCCTGGGGGATGTGGTGCTGGTTTGAGTGCAACTTAGAACCTAAAACCTACAACCTCGAACCTAGAACTGTTTGGAGCCTCTCCCTACACCGGGTCAACTCGGCGCCAATACTCCACGTCCCCGCTTCCACCTGGCGCACCGATAAATGTTCACTTGAACATATATCTCACCCATGCATGTTATCCTCATGCATCCGTCCGCTGCTCCAAATCTTTCCGGTTGGGGGGAGAAGATCGTCGGACGCGGTTCAAGCATCAATCCGGTCAACCGGTTCGAGCCGTTACACTACGACGTGGATGAATGGTGCGATCCCGGAGCTCCACCACATATCCGCACCCAACTGTTTCGCGACGACAGTCAAACCATCATCGCGCGTAACCAAAGCCCGGATGTTGGTTTCGAAACCAGCGTCAACCCCTACCGTGGATGCGAGCACGGCTGCGCGTACTGCTATGCCCGGCCCACCCATGAGTATCTAGGGTTCTCAGCTGGCATCGATTTCGAATCTAAAATCCTGGTGAAATTGAATGCCGCCTCTCTTCTGGCGGACGAGTTAAACCGGCCCAGTTGGCATCCGCAAACCGTGACCATGAGTGGAGTCACAGACTGTTATCAACCGATCGAAAGAAAGCTCCAGATCACGCGCGCTTGTCTGCAAGTGATGGCGGATTTTCGGAACCCGACTTTTATCGTTACCAAGAACCATTTGGTTACAAGGGACTGCGACCTCTTGGCGAGTCTGGCTGCACATGGGGCGGCCGGCGTAACCGTCTCCATCACCACGCTGGATGCCGGCTTAGCTCAAAAGTTAGAACCGCGAGCTTCCAATCCCCGATCCCGGCTGGCGGCCATTCGTGAGTTAGCGAACGCTAACATCCCCGTCGGAGTCAACACCGCCCCGATTATCCCTGGGTTAAATGATCACGAGATACCGGCCATCCTGACCGCCGCGGCTGAAGCCGGCGCTCAATTTGCCTATTATACGATCGTGCGTCTGCCGTTAGCTGTTTCGACCATTTTCATCAACTGGCTCGAGACTCATTTCCCGGATCGAAAGAACACCGTTCTTGGCCGTATCCAATCGATGAGGGGAGGAAAACTCAACGAATCCGCATTCGGGCGAAGAATGCGAGGAGACGGGATTTTTGCTGAACAGATCCGCAAAATGTTTGAGGTCGGCTGTCGGCGAGCGGGGTTAGATCGGGACCATGTGGAACTGAACACAAAAGCGTTCCGCCGGATAGAAGCGAATCAGCTGGGACTGGATCTGTAGAACGGCCGACTTCGCCCCATCGTTTAGACTTCCGACTTCGCCCTGTCGCTTAGGCTCCGGGAAGCTTCGTCGGACAGGCCAGGAGGCTACGTCGGGCAAGCCGGGAACGCAGGGCGCCCGTGTGACTCTGGTAGGGCGAGGCTCCCGAACAGTTCTAGGTTCCAGGTTTTAGGTTCTAAGTTCGACGTTTAATCTTCTATTGCGAGGGACGTCGCGCTGTTAGGAGGGTACTTAGAACCTAAAACGTAAAACATTGAACCTAGAACTGTTTCGGGAGCCTCGCCCCACCAAGTTGGGCTGTGGCGTTCCTGGCGTTCCCGGCTAGCCCGACATTGACGGCGTTGTTCCCATACCTGACGCTCCGCCCTATGCATCAGAAGCTCAGGCCATCTCATCACGTCCAGGCGACGATCGGGTTGGCGCTGGCTTGTCTTTTCTGGGGATTGAGCTTTCCGGCCAGCAAGGCGCTCACCCTCCTTTACCTCAAAGAAATCCCCGGTGAGTCGAGTTGGTTCGTAGTCGGGTTGCAAGGAACCCTGCGTTTCGGCATCGCCGGGATTGTGATGGTCATTTTGAGTTGGCGAACCCTCCCGTCCCTGACGAAGCGCGAGACCACGCAGGGACTCTTGCTCGGGCTCTTCGGAGGCGTGGGCATGGTCTTTCAAGTGGACGGACTAACCTATACTCCCGCCTCCACCTCCGCCTTCCTGACTCAAACCTACTGCATTTTGGTGCCGCTTTACCATGCAGTGGTCGCGCGACGTTTCCCGCGTCCAGTCCAGATCGTCGCAACTGGTGGTGTGATCGCGGGAATTGTTATACTGAGTAAGATCGATTGGACCCAATTTCGTATGGGCAGAGGTGAATTCGAGACCTTGCTTAGCACGGTCTTTTTCACGGTCCAGATTCTGGTCCTGGATGCTCCTCAGTTCTTCCGGAACCGCACGAAGATGGTTTCTTCGGTGATGTTTATTACCACGGCCCTGGTGTTTGCCGTCGTTTCTATTCTATCAAATCGCTCTTTCGACAGTTACAAAGTTGCGGCCGGTATTGGCCAACAATTCTATTTGATCGCCATTCTGGTGATCTTCTGCACCCTCCTGGCGTTCAATCTGATGAATCGGTGTCAGAAATATATTCCAGCTAGTGAAGCGGCTTTGATTTATACGCTGGAACCGGTCTCAACGTCTTTGTTCGCGACTTTCTTGCCGATCTGCTTGTCCGCATTAGTCGGAGTCCAATACGACAACGAACGACTCTCCATGAGCCTCCTGATCGGGGGCGGCCTGATTTTGTTCGCGAACTTAGTAATGCAAATCTGGGGTCACACACCCGTACCCCATGCCGGCGAGACACCAGCCCCGACGACACCGCACCCGGACGACGCGTCGAGTTAAAAACCAGCCTGGAGGGGAGCCGCTTTTGCGTGTCCCCAAAAGATCTAGCCATATTCTTTCCAGAGCGAGGAAGGCCAAACATGGTGTTAAGCAAGCGGCTCCCGGGAATTGCCGCACGCGATGTTTTGTCCATCGGTTCGGCTTGGAGATTGTTCATCCGCGTATCGTGCCGACAGACCTAAACACACGCTGAGACGTTCCCGGGAGCCGCCTGTTAACCAGGTGCGCGGTCATGCAACGCGCCGTGACAAATATCGTGGGTTTTTTTTAGCGCGATCCAAAGCGGCTCACCTCCAAGTAACTTGACAGGCCAGTCTAGCCGAATCCACACTGCGACTATGCGCCGCTGTTACCTTCTGCTCGCCTTAATCGGGTTCGCGCTTAACTGCCTCGGCCAAAACGCTTCTGACTGGTCGAAAGTCGCGGATCTCGAGAAACAGCGTGAGGAAAAACCACCGGTTGGAGAGAATGCGGTGGAATTCTACGCCGGACGAAAAAAAGCGCTCCACGATGCAGCAGCAGATTTTCTGCAGAAGCATCCGGACGATCAGAACGCCGCTAGCGCACTGTTGTGGAAGATCGATAACACCGACTTTTCAGGACCCGCTCAACAAAGGACCGCAACATTGGCGGACCTCTCCACTGAAACCGACGCTTTTTTGAAGGCGCATCCACAATCGGCGGCTAGCGAAACCCAACTTCGCGAAACTTTGCTCTACTGTTATCTGGACAATGACGACCTGATTCATACGCCGCAGCAGGCAGGGGATCTAGCTACCAAAATAGGACAGTTCCTGGCGGATCACCCGCAAGTTGAAAACCGGACGAAGCTTCAGATCGTGCAATCCAGCATGTTGCTGAAGGAAGATCAGGCTAAAGGCATCGCCTTTCTGGAGCAGCTCAGCAAAGACTCAAATCCGGAACTGGCTGAAGCCGCCAAAGCCGCTTTGATCAAAGCACGCCTGATCGGCACAAAGCTCGACCTTTCATTTGTCGACTCTCAAGGCCGGCCAGTTGACCTGAACCAATTGGCCGGGAAGGTCGTGCTAATCGATTTCTGGGCATCATGGTGCCCGGATTGCGCCAGGGAGATGCCGCAAGTTCAACAGGTCTATAAGGCCTTCGAATCTAAAGGGTTTGCGATTCTAGGTGTCTCTTTAGACAAAGACCGCCGGGCTATGGACAACTATATCGCCAAACATTTGATCCCCTGGCCTCAATATTTCGATGGAAAAGGTTGGAACAGCGATCTGGTCACAAGGTACTCCGTTCACGAAATTCCGGAGATGTGGATCATCAACAAAAAGGGTGTTGTTGAGACAACTTCAGCCGACGTCACCCAATTGGCTTCCACCGTACAGCGTCTGGTAGCGGAATAGCACGACCCGAAGATGAGTGAGCAGCCAGCCGCCATCGGTATCATAGGAGGAAGCGGCCTCTATCAAATTAGCGGGTTGGAGTCGACCACGGAAATAGAGGTTGATACTCCCTTTGGTAAACCTTCCGACTCGATCATAGCCGGGCTTTTATACGGCCGCGCCGTTTATTTTTTGCCCCGGCACGGCCGAGGCCACCGGATCTTACCAACCGAATTGAATCATCGGGCGAATGTATTCGCTTTGCGGTCCCTGAATGTGCGATGGCTGATCAGCGTCGGCTCGGTCGGTAGTCTCCAGGAGAACTATCATCCGCGCGATATCTTATTGCCCTCCCAATTCTTTGATCGAACCAGTCAACGAGCTTCGTGGACATTTTTCGGCGAAGGCATCGTCGCGCACGTTTCTTTCGCGGATCCGGTGAGCGCAAAGTTGAGAGCAATTGCCGCCCACGCAGCCCGGGCTGTAGGTTGCCGGGTTCATAATGGTGGAACTTATGTAAATATGGATGGGCCGGCCTTTTCAACTCGGGCTGAGTCCGACTTCCACCGAAAAATGGGTTTCGACGTGATTGGCATGACGAACCTGCCGGAAGCAAAACTTGCCCGCGAAGCAGAAATCGCTTTTGCCGCAATCAGTCTGGTAACGGACTACGATTGCTGGAAGGTGGACGATGAACCGGTAACCGCAGAGACCGTCATCCAACATCTGCTCGCGAATGCCGAGGCGGCTCGACAGATTATCCCAAAGATAGTCGAACAGATCCCGGAAGAGCCAAATTGGCCGGAACATCGAGCATTAGACTCAGCTCTGATTACTGATCAGAAACTTTGGCCGCCCGCGACGGTTAAGAAGTTAGAAGTCATTTTAAAACGATTCCTGTAAACATGCGTTATCTCCTGGGTTGGTTTTTTGCACTTTTTAGCATGATCTCTTGGGCGGCAGCTGAAGATACGCCGGCGGCTAGCCCAAGCCCTTCGCCGTCACCAGCGTCCTCGCCAGAAGCGCCCAGCGGGGCGCCAAAGCCGGCGACCTGGTTCAGCGTGAACGTTGATGGTCCCTATATCGCCATGACTTTCGATGATGGGCCCAGCCCGGAGACCACACCGCGGCTTCTAGAAATTCTTAAGCAGCGCAACATCAAGGCGACTTTTTTCATGATTGGTCAGAATGCCCAAGCGAATCCGACCATCGTTCAGCGCATTCTGGCAGAAGGACACGAAATCGGAAACCACTCTTGGACTCATCCTCAGCTTTCGAAATTGTCTGATGACCGAGTCACGGAAGAGATCACTAAGACTCAGGCGGCGATCAAGAATGCATGCGGTTATACGCCGGTGGTGTTAAGGCCGCCGTACGGGGCGATCACAGCCCGCCAGAAGGAATGGATCGAGAAACAATTCGGCCTGAGCGTCATTATTTGGTCAGTCGACCCTTTCGACTGGAAACGGCCGGGCGCCTCGGTGATCGAGCAACGGATTCTGGCTGGCGCGCGCCCCGGGGCGATCATTCTCTCCCACGATATCCACAAGCAGACGGTCGATGCGATGCCAGCTACGCTCGATGCCCTTGCGGCAAAAGGGTTCAAGTTTGTGACCGTCAGTCAACTGATTGCGATGAACAAGCCCAAGAGCAGCCCCAGCCCGAGCCCGCAATCACGTCCGTCGGGTAGTCCTCGCCCAAGTCCATCCAAGAAACACTCCAAACTGGCGGGAACCTAGCCAGTAGCGACCGCGGAGCACTGGACAGAGGACGCACGCTCCGCTGCACGCGGATAGGACTTATGGGACCCACGGGACCAAT
>Ga0210389_10001312_pt1 | contig 20302 bp, 16 predicted proteins | sample IncBWH28OmetaG_FD_160127 | JGI IMG/M metagenome (GOLD analysis project Ga0210389, IMG submission 160127) | Forest soil microbial communities from Barre Woods Harvard Forest LTER site, Petersham, Massachusetts, United States - Inc-BW-H-28-O ...
CGGCTGCGCGCCATTCTCGGCAACCGGCCGGACGTGCGCATCGTCGGCGACCGCTTCGTATTCCAGTCCGAGGTGTTCTTCGACACCGGCCAGGCACAGCTGTTGCCCGAAGGCCGCGCCGAGCTCGACAAGGTCGCTTCCGCCCTGACCGAACTCGACAAGCAAATCCCGAGCGAAATCGCCTGGGTGCTGCGGGTCGACGGCCATACCGACGTGCGTCCGATCTACAACAGCCCGCTGTTCAAATCGAACTGGGAGTTGTCCTCCGCACGCGCGATTTCGGTGGTGCAATATCTGATCTCGCTGGGCGTTCCGTCGCAACGGCTGGTCGCCGCCGGCTTCGCCGAATTCCAGCCGCTCGATACCGGCGCCAATGAGGAAGCCTATAAGCGCAACCGCCGCATCGAGCTGAAGCTGACGGAGCGATGACTCCACCCTTCACCTTGCGCCCCTATCGCAAAGACGACGAAGACGCCGCTATCGCGCTGTGGCTGAAAACCTGGCAGCAGGCCTATCCATCGATCGACTTTGTCGCGCGGCTGCCCTGGTGGCGCGAACGCTGGCGCAACGAACTGGTGCCGAATGCCGCCGTCATCGTTGCCGAACAAGCGGGCGCGCTGCTCGGGTTCGTGACCATCGACGGACAAGGCTACCTTGACCAGCTCGTGGTTGCGCCCGATCACTGGGGCTCGGAGATCGCCGGCGTGCTGGTGAATGAAGCGAAGAGGCTTTCGCCCGAATCCATCACGCTGCTCGTCAACAAGGACAACATCCGCGCGATCCGCTTCTATGAGCGCAACGGTTTTGTTCACGCCGGCAAGGATGTAAACTCGACCTCGGGCCGGCCGGTGCTGAAAATGCAATGGAAAAGCCGAGAGATCCGATGACGCGAGCCGAATTGGCAGTGGGCTCTACGGTGTTTTTGGCCACAGCCGTTGCCGGTTTTGTCTCGACGGCGGCGGTCGATCGGCACTTTGCGCACCAGAGCGCTCGAACGTCATCGGCATCCTCCGCGGCCTGCATCGGCGACGATGGCTCCTGGAAAAACTGGGTATGGGCGAACGTGCCGATGCTATCGCCGAACTGCGCGCCGTCCCGGTAAAGCGATCCTTACACGCCTTCGAATTGCAGCCGCGCCAGCCGGGCGTAGAGGCCGTTCGCCGCCACCAGTTCGGCGTGCGTGCCCTGCTCGACGATCTTGCCCTGGTCCATGACCATGATGCGGTCGCAGGACAGAACCGTGGCCAGCCGGTGCGCAATGACAAGCGTGGTGCGGTGACTCATCAATTCTTCGAGCGCGGTCTGCACCAGCGTTTCGGATTCGGCATCGAGGGCCGAAGTGGCTTCATCGAGTAACAAGAGCGGCGCATCGCGCAGGATCGCGCGCGCGATCGCGACGCGCTGACGCTGGCCGCCCGAAAGCGTCACGCCGCGCTCGCCGAGCGGCGAATCGAAGCCGCCGGGCAGACGGCGAATGAATTCGCTGGCATGTGCAAGGTCTGCGGCCCGTTCGACTTCGGCATCTGTGGCCTCGGGCCGGCCGAAGCGAATATTGTCCCGCGCGCTTGCGGCAAATACCACCGAGTCCTGCGGCACCAAGGCGATCCGCCGGCGTATCGCATCCGGGTCCGCGGAGCGGATCGGCACACCATCGACCGAGATCGACCCGGCGGCCGGATCATAGAACCGCAACAACAGATGAAACAGCGTGCTCTTGCCCGCGCCGGAAGGACCGACGATCGCAACCTTCTCGCCCGCACGCACCGACAGCGAAACGCCGTCGACCGCAAGCGCATCGGGACGCGTCGGATAGGCGAAGCTGACATTCTCGAAACCGACATCGCCACGCGCAGGCTCCGGCAGCGCGAGCGGCGACGCGGGCGCCGCGATGACCGATTGCACCCGAAGGATTTCGAACAACCGTTCCGCCGCACCCGAGGCCGCCGAGACTTCGCCCCAGACCTCGCTGAGCTGACCGAGGCCTGCGGCGGCGAAGGCGGCATAGAGCACAAACTGGCCGAGCCGGCCCGGGCTGATCAGGCCGGCTTCGACGTCATTCGATCCGATCCAGAGGATCACCACGACGCTGGAAAACACGATGAAGATGACGATGGCGGTGAGCACGGCGCGTGCGCGGGTAGAGCTGCGAGCGGCGTCATAGGCCTGTTCGACCTCGCCGGTGAAACGCGCATTGGCCAATCGTTCGCCGGTATAGGCTTGCACGGTACGGATCGCGCCGACCAGTTCGGAAGCATAGGCGGAGGCCTCCGCGAGCGTATCCTGGGCGTTGCGCGACAACCGCCGCACCCAACGCCCGAACGCCATCAGCGGCAGGACGATCAGGGGAATGGCGAGCAGCACAAGCCCGGAAAGCCGCGGGCTCGTGATCACCATCATCGCGGTGGCGCCGACGAACAGCATCAAGTTGCGCAGCGCGATCGAGACCGACGCGCCGACCGCGGATTTGATCTGGGTGGTATCGGCGGTCAGACGGGAGATCAGCTCGCCGCTGCGCGAGGAATCGAAGAAGGCGGGCGACAGCGACATCAGATGGGCAAACACGTCGCGCCTCAAATCGGCGACGATGCGCTCGCCGATCGTCATCACCAGGTAGAATCGCGATGCACTGGCGAGCGCCAGCACCGCGACCACCGCGATCATGACGCTGAAATAGCTGTTGATCCTGGCGATGCCTTCCGGCGTGAAGCCGAAGTCGATCATCCGCCGCACCGCGACCGGCACGATAAGGGTGGTGATCGCGGCAACCGTCAGCGAGATAAAGGCGAGCGTGACGCGGCCGCGATAGCGCGTAACATAAGGCGCGAGCGCAAGCAGCGGACGAAGCCGGGCAGTGCGCCGCGGCGGCGACGGGCTCAGCGCCGCATCGAGTGATGATGCGGTTTCGCTGGCGGACGGCTGACTGGCTGTCCCATCACCCGGCGGCATTTGATCTTGCCGGTCTTGAACCCGTTCCACTGTACTCATGAATCTGAACCATCCGCTGTACCCAACCCAAATACGCGTCAGGCCGCGTGCTAGCAAATCAGAAGAAACCTCAACTCGGGAAGATACTTAGCTTGTTTTGAGGGGCTGCTTGCGTTATAGAGCCGCCCAAATCCGACACGCCATCATCGAAACACGGGCGCCGGCGCGCCGAAGGACTTGCTATGAAAGCGGAAATTCACCCGAATTATCATATGATTACGGTCGTTATGACCGATGGTACCGAATACCAGACGCGTTCCACCTGGGGCAAGGAAGGCGACAAGCTGAACCTCGACATCGACCCCAGGTCGCATCCGGCCTGGACCGGCGGCGCCCAGCAGATCCTGGATCGCGGCGGCCGCGTCTCGCGCTTCCAGAAGAAGTTTTCGGGCTTCCTCAAGAAGGAGTGAGGCCTCGCGGGGCTCTCTACCCGCCCCAAACGCAAAAACGCCCCGGGATCACACCGGGGCGTTTTTTTGTTGGCCGGTCGCGCCTGCGGTAAGATCCTATTGCTCGAACGCAGCCTTGAGGCGGTTGAGCTGCGGCACCAGGGGATTGCCGATCGGAGCGCGTTCGGTCGGCGGCGCATGGATCGTGGCATCGAGACGACGCACCTTGGTTTGCAGGGCCATCGAGCGGGCGATCAGGTCCTGCAATTGCAGCGGCAGCTTTTCGATGATCTCGCTCGGGCCGGGATCGGCGGCCGAGAGCTTGACCTTGGTCTTTTCGCGATTGGCCTGGGTCAAGGTCATCTCGCCTTCCTTGACCGCGCGATGCAGCAGCAACCATGAGGCCAATTGCATCAGGCGGGTGGTCAGCCGCATGCTTTCGGTGGCGTAGGTCAGGCTGACGGAACGATCGAGCGCTTTGGCCTCGATACGGCCGGCGCCGTCGAGATAGGCGGCGGTCTCCTCAACCAGATCCATGCCTTCCCGGAACAAGGTGCCGAATGCTGCCGAACTGGTCAGCCGCTCGCTGAAATGGACAAGCGGGGTTTCGCCTTGCGACCGGTCCGACATCGTCAACGCCTCACGCCACTGTTCACCGCCGGCACTAGTGCCAGCTTTTCGAAGTTCGTACTCGCTTGCAGCACTCCCTTCTACGAACTTCGAAAAGTCGGGGGCACTGGCAAACTTATGATTCTAGTGCCGCCTATTTGAAGGTCCTGGGCGGAATTTGCCGCTTGCAGCACAGGAACTTCAAATAGGCCGCACTAGGCGGCCGGAATATGATGAACAAATCATTGCGCGTGCGGGGGCGAGAGTCCAGCCGCAAGCGCAATTATGGTTTCCAGCCCCCTCTTTCGACGCCGACACGAACGTTGCAGGAACTTCAAAATCGGCGCGGACCGGCGGGTTAGGGAAAGCGCAAAAAAAGAGCCGCCGTTTCCGGCGGCTTTTGAAGTTGATAACAGGGAGGCGTCAAACAGAGTGGACAGGAGCCACTCGGTGTCCAAGAAGGACGCTGCGAGTCATACCTGAGAAAGCTTAATCGATCGTAAACGAGCGATTTTTTTCAGACTTTGTTTGCCATGTCGGCCATTGGCCGAGTGGCGTTACTCTCTCCCCTTGCGGAAGAGGGCGGCGAAATCGAGCAAAAGCGAGATGGAGCCGGGTGAAGGGTTTGCCTTCGCCAGCAGAGCCCCCTCATCCGGCTCGCATCTTCCGATGCGAGCCACCTTCTCCCGCAAGGGGGGAAGGTGTTTCCCTTCAGGACTTGAAGAAATTGTTCACCGCTTCCTTCGAGGCGCGCTTCCTGGTCGCAGCCGCCTGCAAGCGTTCGATCTCAGAGGTGAGAAGCGCAATCCGATCGTTGAGTTCCTCGACCGAGAGCAGCGAAAGGTCCTGCCCGATTTCGTGGGTGACCTTCTTTCGCGGTTTGTCGTCGTCTTCGATCGCCATGCGTACTGCTCCCTGATCGACAAGGATACTGACCGGTTGCAAGGCCGGGCGCCGGTAGCTAATCAGATTTCCAGCATAACTATCTAGCGTTTGGCCGAGGACAAATCATGGAAAAAATCCCCTCGCAAATGACCGTCATCGGCATCAGCAAGCCCGGCGGTCCGGAGGTGCTTCTGCCCGAGACCCGGCCAGTACCCGCACCGGGGCCAGACGAAATCCTGATCAAGGTGGCGGCCGCCGGCGTCAACCGGCCGGACTTGATCCAGCGCTCCGGCCTCTATCCGCCGCCGCCCGGCGCGAGCGATCTGCCCGGCCTGGAAGTTGCAGGCGAGGTGGTGGCACTCGGTGCCGGCAGCCACAAGCACAAGCTCGGCGACAAGGTGATGTCGCTGGTGGCAGGCGGCGGCTACGCGCCCTATTGCATCGCACAGGACGCCCAGGCGATGGCCGTGCCCGCCTCGCTGTCGATCCTTGAGGCCGGCGCCACGCCTGAAACACTGATGACGGTTTGGCATAACGTGTTCGAGCGCGGCGGGCTTCAGCCGGGCGAGACCATCCTGATCCATGGCGGCTCATCCGGCATCGGCACCATGGCGATCCAGCTCGCCAAGGCCTTCGGCTCAAGGGTGATCGTCACCGTCGGGTCGAAGGCAAAGGCCGACGCCTGCGTGAGGCTCGGCGCCGACCACGCCATCAACTACAAGACCGATGATTTCGTCGCCGCGGCCAAGGCGGTGACATCGGGAGGGGGTCCCAATGTCATTCTCGACATGGTCGGCGGCGACTACGTCGAACGCAACTACGATGCCGCTGCAACCGACGGACGCATCGTGCAGATCGCTCTCCTGAGTGGACCCAAGGCAACCGCCAACTTCGCCAAGCTGATGATGAAAAGGCTGCATCACACTGGCTCGACGCTGCGACCCCGTAGTAATGCGGATAAAGCGGCGATGGTCGCCGCGATCGAAGCCAAGGTGATGCCGCTGCTACGCGAAGGCCGCATCAAGCCCTTGATGGACAGCACTTTCCCGCTGGAAAAGGCGGCCGATGCACATCGGCGCATGGAGACCAGCGAACATATTGGCAAAATTGTGTTAGCGCTTTAACGATCGGAGCCGATCGCGAGCCGGAAACCCTTTGATTTCCCTCGCATTCGTGTCATCTATCCCCGTCGGGCGGCGCGCCCGTAAACGGTGTTGATCGCGGAGAACCGACATTGCGTCTGATCAGGTGCCTGGCAGCGATTTTCGCGCTGGGCCTCATGATTGTTGCGGTCACGCCGGCGATGGCCGTCGACGCAGTCAGCGTTCGCGGCGACGTGTCCGCGATCGATTTGACCGCAGTCCTCGAACATCAGCGTAGCGACACCGACCGCATCCAGGTCTCCACCGCACCCGGCACCGACGGCATCGTTCGCCGCATCGAGGTTCGTGCCCGCGAAGGCGGCCAGAACTGGGTGGTGTTTGCGCTGGCCAACAACACCGACGACCAGCTCGACCGTCTGATCGTTGCGCCTCACTACCGCATCGTGTCGTCGGGATTGCTGTGGCCCGATCTTGGACTGTCACGCATCGCCACCATCACGCCTTCGACCGGCGACCGCCCCGAGCGGCAGGAGAGCGCGACCGCGGACATTTTCCGCATCACGCTCGACCCGGGCGCCGTGATCACATTTGTTGCGGAGCTGCGCACCGATAAATTGCCGCAGCTCTACCTGTGGGAGCCCGACGCCTACAAGGACAAGGTGAACTCCTTCACGCTCTACCAGGGCATCGTGATCGGCATCTCCGGCCTGCTCGCGCTGGTGCTGACCATCCTGTTTGTGGTCAAGGGCAGCATCATGTTTCCGGCGGCGGCGGCGCTGGCATGGGCGGTGCTGGTATATATCGGCGTCGACTTCGGGTTCTGGGGCAAGGTGCTCGACATGTCGAACAATGCCGAGCGCGTCTGGCGCGCCGGCGGCGAAGCGATCCTGGCCGCAACGCTTCTCGTGTTCTTGTTTGCCTATCTCAACCTCAGCCGCTGGCATGTGCGCTACTCCCACATCACGGTGGGCTGGCTGGCGTTTCTAGGCTCGCTGGTCGCGCTCGCTCTGTTCGATCCCGCGGTCGCCTCCGGCATCGCGCGGATGTCGCTGGTCATGATCGCCTTCGTCGGCTTTGCGCTGATCGTCTATCTCTCCACCCACGGATTCGACCGCGCGGTGCTCCTGATCCCGACCTGGTTCCTGCTGGTGGTCTGGGTGGTCGCTGCCGGCATGACGGTTGCGGGTAGCGTCACCAACGACATTGTCGGCCCGGCCTTGCTCGGCGGCCTCGTTCTGATCGTGATGCTGATCGGCTTCACGGTCATGCAGCACGCGTTTGCAGGCGGCGGCGCCACGACCGGCATCGTCTCCGATGTCGAGCGCCGGGCGCTGGCTCTGGCGGGATCCGGCGACCTGATCTGGGACTGGGACGTCTCCGCCGACAAGGTATTCACCAGCCCCGAGACCGAAAGCCTGCTCGGCCTGAAGCGCGGCACGCTGGAAGGCCCGGCCGCCAAATGGCTCGAGGTGCTGCATCCGCTCGACCAGGATCGTTTCCGCGCGGCGCTCGACAGCGTACTCGACCAGCGGCGCGGCCGGCTGGTGCAGGATTTCCGCCTGCGTACCCCGGATGGACACTTCATGTGGTTCGCGCTGAAGGCCCGCCCCGTGGTCGGCTCCGACGGCGAGGTCTCCCGCGTGATCGGCACCCTCACCGACGTTACCGAGGCCAAGAATGCCGAGGAACGCCTGCTGCATGACTCGGTGCACGACAACCTCACCGGACTGCCGAACCGCAAACTGTTCATCGACCGGCTGGGCGCGGTGGCCAATTTCGCCAAGGCCATGCCGAACCTGCGGCCGACGCTGATGGTGATCGACCTCGATCGTTTCAAGCAGGTCAACGATTCCGTCGGCATCGCGGTCGGCGATTCCATCCTGTTGACGCTGGCGCGCCGCCTGACCCGCATCCTCAAGCCGCAGGACACGCTGGCGCGGCTTGCCGGCGATCAGTTCGGCCTGATCCTGATGTCAGAGCAGGACCCGGCGCGCATCACCGCCTTTGCCGAAACCATCCGCAAGACCATCCGCGCGCCGATCGCCTTCAACGACCGCGAGATTTTCCTCACCGCATCCATCGGGCTTGCGCTCTCCGACCCGCAGACGCAGCTCTCCGACGAGATCATCAAGGACGCCGAGCTTGCGATGTATCATTCCAAGCGCATCGGCGGCGATCGTATCGATGTCTACAAGCCCGCGATGCGCGCCCGAAAGACCGACCGGCTGACCCTGGAAAGCGAATTGCGCCGCGCGATCGAGCGCGAGGAAATCACGATTCTTTATCAGCCGATCGTCCGGCTGGAAGACCGCTCGATCGCCGGCTTCGAGGCCTTGGCGCGCTGGGACCATCCCAAGCTCGGGCGGATGTCGCCGGTGGAATTCATCACCGTCGCCGAAGAGATTGGCCTGATCGTCGATCTCGGCACGTTCGTCCTCGACCAGACGGCGAGGCAGCTCGCGATCTGGCAGCGCGCGATGCGCTCGCGCGAGCCGATCTTCGCCAGCGTGAACGTCTCCTCGCGTCAGTTGCTTCGGCACGATCTGATCCACGACATCCGCACCGTGCTGTCGCGATCCTCGGTGGCACGCGGCACGCTGAAACTCGAACTGACGGAATCGCTCGTGATGGAGAATCCGGAGCACGCAGCGCAAATGCTGACGCGTATCCGCGAACTCGGCACCGGGCTATCGCTGGATGATTTCGGCACCGGCCATTCGTCGCTTGCCTACCTGCAACGCTTTCCGTTCGACACCATCAAGATCGACCAGTCCTTCGTGCGCACCACGAGCCGCGGCACCCGCCCGGTGATCCTCAAATCGATCATCGCGCTCGCCCACGATCTCGGCATGGATGTGGTTGCCGAGGGCGCCGAGACCGATTCCGACGCCGTCGAACTTTACCAGTTGGGCTGCGAATACGCCCAAGGCTTTGCTTTCGGCGAGCCGATGGATGCCGACGCCGCGATGCGGCTGCTGACCGAAGAGCGGCTCGAGGCGGCGAGCTAGTTCGGTGTCGCCCTGGCGAACGCCGGGCCCCCTACGCTGCGGCCTATCAATTCGGCATTAGGGTGGTCGCCTTTGCCACAACGAGACCCTGTGGTTATGGATCCCCGCGTTCGCGGGGATGACGGATGCTTTTCATCCGGGTGAACCGCACGCTCTTGGCATCCGCGAGCCGGGTCGCGGTATAGCCGGCATCGAGGCAGGCTTCACGCTGCGGCATCTTTTCCTGGGAGCTTCGCAAGCTGTCCCACCACGACGCGCGATGCGCTGCGCGCGGCAGCGCCGCATCGATGATCTCCTCGATCTGATCGAAGGTCAGGACGAATTCCGTCAGCTTCTGTGCTTTCAGATAATCGCGCAGCGCGTCGTAGTCGTTCACGGAACCCTCAGAAAGGAGGCCAACTCACGGCAAAACCCGATTTCCCTCTCTTTAGACGCTCTACCGGAATTCTTCAAAGCGGCCCGGCAACGAAAAGTTAACGCATTACGGCTCTATCAGAGCCGATTTAAGCCGACGGCAACCATTCCCGGCGCATCCCACTCATCCGGGAGCGAAATGATGGGATTTGGACGGCGCACAGACAAGGCCAGCCAGCCCTGGCGGTTATCGGCAAAACTGCTGATCATTTCCTCAATAGTCACGGTGATGGGCTTTTCGGCGATCTGCACGAGCGTGATGCTCGACATGCGCCGCAGCGAAGAAGAACTGGCGCGCCAGACGCTGGAAAATCTCGCATCCGGCATCGATTCCGACATCGGCCGCAACGTCGAGCTTTTTGATCTGTCGCTGCGCTCGGTGGCCATGAACATGGTATCGCCGGAGATCGACCAGGTCAGCAAACCGCTCCGGCAATTGATCCTGTTCGATCATGCCGCGACCGCCAGGCATTTTGGTGCGATTCAGGTATTCGATGCCACAGGGAAATTGACCATCGACGCCTCGACGCTCGATCCGCTGCCGGAAGACCGCAGCGGCGAGGAATATTTCAGGGTTCATCAGGAGCAACCCGACGCGGGGCTGTTCATCAGCCGCCCAATGCTGCATCACGGCGCCTATGCCATCGTGCTCAGCCGCCGGATTACGGGTGACGACGGGCGCTTTCTCGGTGTGGTCGCGGGCTCCATCCGCTTCAGCTATTTTCACGACCTGTTCAGCCGGCTGCATCTCGGCGCCGACGACATCATTGCCGTGTTCCGGCGTGACGGCACCGTGATCATGCGGACGCCGTTCGATCTCGATATCATCGGCAAGAACCTTGGCGGCCTGCCCGGCGTCAGGCGGGCGCTCTCCGAACCCAGCGGTTCTTATTCCGGCATGTCCTCCTCTGCGCATACGCCGCGGCTCTATGTCTGGCGCGATGGCACGCGGCCGCTGGTCGTTCTGGTTGGCAAGCAGTGGGCCGATATCTACAGACTCTGGCGTATCGAGGCGACGCGGATCGGCGCGATCATGGCGGCGCTCGCGGTATTCGTGCTCGGCGTCACGCTGTTTCTGGCGCGCGAGATCGGCCGCCGCGCCGCCGCCGAGGAGAAGCTCGAGGAGCTTGCCACCACCGACGCGCTCACCGGCCTGCGCAACCGCCGCAAATTCGATGCCGCCATCGAAGCCGAGTGGCGGCGCGCGGCGCGCCAAAAGCGGTCGCTCGCCTTGCTGATGATCGATGCCGATCATTTCAAGACCTTCAACGATACGCTCGGACATCAGGCCGGCGACGAGGTGTTGATCGGGATTGCGATCTGCATTTCGGATACGGTGCGGCGGGCGGGTGACTGCGCCGCCCGCTATGGCGGCGAGGAATTCGCCGTGCTGCTGCCGGGCATGTCGCCGGCGGACGCGTTCGCGGTGGCCGAAACGATCCGGCTCAAGGTCGAGCAATGGTGTGGAGAGGCGGCGATCACGACCGTTAGCATCGGTGTTGCGAGCCTGATACCTGATGCCCGCACCGAGTGGACCGAGATGGTCAAGGCGGCTGACCAGGCGCTTTACGCGGCCAAAGCGGGCGGCCGCAACCGCACCGTGCTCGCCAGCATGTCAAAGCTGTCGATGGCCGCTTGAAGATTCGCGCTCGGAGCGCCTGCCGTCACTTGCCCGAATACTTCTTCATCACCGCGCGCAGGCCCTCGCGCAATTCGGCACGCGCCATGCCGAAGGCGATGTTGGCGCGCAGAAAGCCGGCCTTTGAGCCGCAGTCGTGCCGCTCGCCGTCGAATTCGACGCCATAGAATTTCTGGGTTTTTGAAAGCCCGATCATCGCGTCGGTGAGCTGGATTTCGCCGCCGGCGCCGCGCTCCTGGGTCTCCAGGATCTTGAAGATCTCTGGCTGAAGGATGTAGCGCCCGGTGATCGAAAGGTTCGACGGCGCGGTGCCCTTGGCCGGCTTCTCGACCATTCCGTCGACCTCGAAGGTCTTGCCGTGGCGTTTGCCGACGCCGCAAATGCCGTATTGATGGGTGAGATCGTCGGGCACGGCTTCCACCGCGATCAGATTGGCTTTCTCGCCGAGCTTGTTTGCCGCCTCGATCATCTGCGCCAGACATCCGGGCGTGTTGAGCACGAGCTCATCGGGCAACACTACAGCGAATGGCTCATCGCCGACGATGTCTCTGGCGCACCACACCGCATGGCCAAGACCGAGCGGCGCCTGCTGCCGCGTAAAACTCATGGCGCCGGCCTGCGGCTGGTCGCGGGCGAGAATATCCATCTCGACCTTCTTGCCGCGCGCCGCAAGCGTGGCGTCAAGCTCATACATATGGTCGAAATGATCCTCGATCACGCCCTTGTTGCGGCCGGTGACGAAGACGAAATGTTCAATCCCCGCTTCCTTGGCCTCGTCGACCACGTACTGGATCAGCGGCTTGTCGACGATGGTCAGCATCTCCTTCGGCATTGCCTTGGTGGCGGGCAGTACGCGGGTGCCGAGGCCGGCGACCGGGAAGACGGCTTTGCGGATTTTCATGGCGTTGGGACTGCCCTGCGAGAACTTGATTGGAAAACGATGCTTGGTAGCTGGTTTGTTGCCGGGAACAAGGGGCGATATGGGCTTTCGGTTCCTTTCCCGCTTGTCCATTTCGGGTAGGCGGCCCAAATCTTTAGCGCAAAAAACGCGCCTTTGTTAAGTTATTGGAAACCGTGGCCAAGCCTCCCTGAAGGCCGGCTTATGGTGGATTGACGGGTGGACGATGAGACGGCGAGCGGAATGGCCAATCAGACGAACAGGCGCAGCGATGCTCGCCGCGGCGCTTATTTTGTCGGCGCCAGCGCCGGCGCAATCCCAAGGCGGCCCGCTCGATTTTCTCGGCAATATCTTCAACGGCGGGGCTTCGAAACCGGATCAGGCCGGCCCCGCGCCTTCTCAGGGCGGCCCCAGCGGCGGTCCAACGCCATGGAGTGGAGAAGACGGCGCCTCCGGTCATCCGCTGATGACGGCGAGTGCCATTCGCGAGGCGGCCGCGAATTTCGACAATTGTGTTGCCGGGATGTGGCCGGATGCCGCTCGGCGCAGCATTTCCCAGGAAAACTTCCAGCGCTTCACCGCGGGCCTTACCCCCGACCTGCGCATCATGGATTTGCTCGATTCGCAGCCGGAATTCACCAAGTCGATCTGGGATTACCTCGACATCCTGGTCAACGATGCCAGGCTCGCCAAGGGCCGCGAGATTCTCGCCAAATACAAGCCGCAGTTCGACGCAACCGAAAAAACCTATGGCGTCGACCGCTATATCATCGCGGCGATCTGGGGCATCGAGTCGAACTACTCGACCCAAATGGGCGATCGCAGCGTTCTGCAATCGACCGCGACACTCGCCTGTATCGGCCGCCGCCAGAAATATTTCCGCGACGAGTTTCTCTCGGCGCTGGAAATCCTCAACCGCGGCGACCTGCGCCCCGAGCAGATGCGCGGCTCATGGGCAGGCGCTTTCGGACCCACCCAATTCATGCCGACGGCGTTCAAGCGTTATGCGGTCGATGCCGACGGCGATGGCCGCCGCGACGTCGTCGACGACCCTGCCGATCTGATCGCGTCGACCGCCAACAACCTGAAAAAGGACGGTTGGCAGAACGGTCAGAGCTGGGGCTACGAGGTCGTGGTGCCGAAGGACTTCAACTACATGCTCGCGGACCGCGCCAAGGTCATGACGTTTACACAGTGGGAGCATTTGGGCCTCAAGCGCGCCAATGGTCAGCCATTCCCGGCCTCTAGCGAGAAGGCCTATCTGCTGGCGCCGGCCGGCGCCGAGGGGCCCGGCTTTTTGATGCTGCAGAATTTCCGTGTGATCATGAAATACAATCCCGCCGAAGCCTATGCGCTGGCCATCGGCCACTTCGCCGACCGCTTGCGCGGCGGACCACCTTTGGTGCAGTCATGGCCGCGGCAGGAACGGGAGTTGTCGCGCACCGAGCGGCTGGAACTGCAACAGCTCCTGGCGCAACGCGGCTTTTATCGCGGCACCCCCGACGGCCAATTCGGCGGCGAGACCAGGGAAGCGCTGCGCGGCTTTCAGGCCTCGATCGGAGCGCCTGCGGACGGATTTGCCTCTTCCGAAATGCTGGACCGGCTGCGCGGGCGCTGATCTGGTGGAGTTGGGTGCAAATGTTGGAATCGGACCACTAGTAACCGTATTTGGGCGTTTCACGGGACTGCAGCGGAAAAGCTGGTTCCCAGCTGAACCGGATCATGCTCTACGAAGTTGCCTTTGATTGTCGTCGCTAGCATGTGGAGGCTTGGCCTTTGGGGCCGCGAAATCTGCCCGCTTGCAGCCCGATTTTGTTACTATCGTCATCCGAAGCGACCCATTGCGATCGAGCCGCATGCCAAAGACACGATCCTTTTTGCGCCTGTTTACCGAGACCGGACCGCTGATCGCCTTCGCGGTCGCGTTCCTGATTGGGATCGCGGCCCCGGCTTCCGCACAGTTCTTCAACTTCGGTGGACCGCCGCGGCCGCCACCCCAAGGGGCCCCGCAGCGCGGCCCCGGTGGCTGGTTCGGCGGCGACCTGTTTGCGCCCTTCCAGCAGCAGCAGCCCAACCGCGTGATCGAGAATTACTCCAAGGCGCCGCCGCCGCAAAAACGCGACACTGTAGCCGAGCGGAACGTGCTGGTGCTGGGCGACGCCATGGCGGACTGGCTGGCCTATGGTCTTGAGGACGCCTACGCCGAACAGCCGGACATGGGCGTGATCCGCCGCCACAAGACCGTCTCCGGCCTCATCCGCTACCAGCCCAAGGGCGATCCGGCGGACTGGGCAGCTGCGGCGAAAGGCATCCTCTCTACCGAGAAGCCCGATGCGATCATCGTCATGCTCGGCCTCAACGACCGCATGGCGATGCGCGAAGTCGCGTCCGAAAAATCCGACGGCAAGGCCGGCGACAAGAAGAACGCTCGCGGCAAATCTGAAGGCAAGCAAGAAGGCAAGCCAGGCGGCGACGCCAGCGACGCAGCCAAACCCGAGGAGAAGGTGGTCGACTCCGAGCTGTCCCCGGACGATGCCGACAACGGCGAAGTTCCGCAGGTCGTGGCGCCGGAGAGAGGGGGGCGTTCAGCGAACGGCCTGGTCGAATTCCGCGATGAGCGCTGGGTCGAACTCTACAACAAGAAGATCGAGGAGATGATCGGCATCCTGAAAACCAAGGGCGTGCCGGTGTTGTGGGTCGGCTTGCCCGCGGTGCGCGGCGCCAAGGCAACGTCGGACATGCTGTTTCTGGATTCGCTCTACCGCGAGGCCTCCGCCAAAGCCGGCATCACCTATGTCGACGTCTGGGATGGATTTGTCGATGAAGGCGGCCGTTTCCTGCAACAGGGCCCCGACTTCGAGGGCCAGATCCGGCGTCTGCGTTCCTATGACGGCGTGTATTTCACCAAACCCGGCGCGCGCAAACTCGCGCACTATGTCGAGCGCGAAATCACGCGCCTGCTCGCCTCCCGCTCCGCACCGATCGCGCTGCCAAGCGAACCCGCAACTCCCGATGCCAATGCGCAACCCGGCCAGCCGGCGCCGCGCCCGTTGGCCGGACCCATCCTGCCACTGGTTGCTTCCTCCGTCGGTACCGATCAATTGCTCGGCGGACCGGGATCGCGGCCGGCCGCAGTCGATGCGCTCGCGGCCCGCACCCTTGTGAAGGGCGAGCCGCTGGCGGCACCGGCCGGACGCGCCGACGATTTTGCCTGGCCGCGCCGTGAAGTCGGACGCGAGCAGGTCAAGGGCGATACGCCGGTGGCCTCGGTTACGCCTGACGGAACGCCTGCCGCCGCACCGCCCGCAGCGGGACCGAAGCCGAAACGGCCAGCCGCCGCCCAGTCGGGCGCGCCATTCCAGGCCCCACCGGCATTCCGGAATTTCTTCGGTGGTGGTCCTCCGCCGCGGCAAGTGCAGCCGCCACCGCGAGCGCCCGGCGGCTTCTTCGGGCCGCGGCCACCGGCGAATGTCGGCCGCTCGGCCTCCGTGCCGCCGGGTAACGTCGCGCAATAAAAGCGGACGCCGGACGGCCGATCCCACTTTCAGCACGCGTCGCGATCCGTTGACTTCGCGATGACCGCGAGTAGCCTTTGCCTGAAAAGACAGCGGACTAACCGCTGACCTAGTGGAGTGACCACTAGTCAGGAGGCGTGCCATGACCGTGACGATCCGGCAACTTCATCCGCATTTTTTCGGCGAGGTCTCCGGCGTCGATCTGCGAAAGCCCCTCACCGCGGAAGAAGCGCGGGATATCGAAGCCGGCATGGACAAGTACGCCGTGCTGCTGTTCCGCAACCAGGACATCACGGACGAGCAGCAGCTGGCTTTCGCCTTGAATTTCGGGCAGCGCGAGAGTGCTCGCGGCGGCACCGTCACCAGGAAGGAAGATTACCGGCTTACTTCCGGACTCAACGACGTCTCCAATCTCGGCAAGGACGGCAAGCCGTTGCCGCGCGATCACCGCACCCATCTCTTCAACCTCGGCAACTGCCTCTGGCATTCCGACAGTTCGTTCAGGCCGATTCCGGCAAAATTCTCGCTGCTCTCGGCGCGAGTCGTGAATCCCAGGGGCGGCAACACCGAGTTTGCCGACATGCGCGCGGCCTATGACGCACTCGACGACGACACCAAGGCCGAGATCGAGGATCTGATCTGCGAGCATTCGCTGATGTATTCACGGGGCTCGCTGGGATTCCTCGACTACAGCGAGGAAGAAAAGCGGATTTTCAAGCCGGTGCGGCAACGCCTGGTGCGCACCCATCCCGTCCATCGCCGCAAATCGCTCTATCTGTCGTCGCATGCCGGTGCGATCGTCGGCATGAGCATGCCGGAGGCGCGGCTCTTGCTGCGCGATCTCACCGAACACGCCACACAGCCGGAATTCGTCTACATCCACAAGTGGACGCTGCATGACCTTGTGATGTGGGACAACCGGCAGACCATGCATCGCGTACGCCGCTACGACCAGTCGCAGCCGCGCGACATGCGGCGTGCCACGGTGGCCGGCACCGAACCTACTGTCGCCCAGCAGGCGGCGGAGTAGTTAAGGTCAAGATCGGGGGTCGTCCCCGCGAAAGCGGGGACCCATAACCACAGATGTTGGTTGAAATGCCGAGCTGTGGCCCCAGCCTGGATAATCACAAAGGCCTGTGGTTATGGGTCCCGGCTCAGCGCTCGCCAATGCTCGCTTGGCCGGGACGACGTGAGTTTGCGACCCGCCAGAAGTCAGGCATGCCCCGCTTCATTCGAAAGCATGCCCGGATCGATGCCGATCTTGCGCAGCGCGCGGGTGTATTTCTCCTCGACATCGCCGCCGAAGATCAAATCGGGATCGGCGTCGCAATGCAGCCAGCCATTGTCCTGGATTTCGCTTTCGAGCTGGCCCGCGGCCCAGCCGGCATAACCGAGGGCGAGGATCGCGTGCTTCGGGCCGGATCCCTTGGCGATCGCCTTGAGAATATCGACGGTTGCGGTCAGACAAATCTCGTGGTCGATCCGCAGCGTCGCATCCTGAATAAAGAAGTCGCTCGAATGCAGCACGAAGCCGCGCCCTGTCTCCACCGGGCCGCCCTTGAGCACCTTCAGGGACTCGGCATTTTCCGGCAGCTTGATCTGGTCGGCCTTCTTGATGATGTCGAGTTGCACCAGCAGACCCGGAAAATCGATGCTGCCGGCCGGACGGTTGACGATGATGCCCATGGCGCCTTCGGCTGAATGCGCGCAGAGATAAATCACGGAACGCTCGAAGCGGGGATCGCCCATCACGGGCATGGCAATCAGCAACTGGCCATCGAGATAACGATGGCCTCCGGCCTCTCCGGCGTCGCTTGTAACATCGCGACCAACCGCTCTCGGTTTTTTGCTCTCAGAGCTCATCCGCGACTCTCGTATATCGTCTATCCTGATATTGGGGCTAAGCTCTGTCAATCAAGACCAATGCCACGATTCCGAAGTTCGTACTGCGGCCCCATTTTTACGAACTTCGGAATCGAAGGACACTGGCAAAACCTTGATCCAGTGTGGCTTTGGTTCAGAAATCCGCATGACGAAATCGCGGCAGTAATGATGCGGACTTCTGAACCGCAAACTGGTACCGAAGTCCCTGCCCGACAAGCGGGACCGGATTTATTAACTAGCCGGTGCCCAAGACTTTCTCATGCCGGCTTTCTAATGCCCACTTTGTAATGCCCACTTTCCGAAGTCTGCAAAAAAGGTGTCGCTGAGACGGCGTGCGAACCTCAGAAAGTGGGCACTAGCCCTTGTTTCAGTGCATCACAAGCAATTCAATGGCTTGCAATCCCGCTTGGAGCTAAGGACGTTTTATGACTGCGATGGTTCCACGACGCGTCGAGCGAATACCTGCTCTCCGATGTTCACGATCGGCAGCACTCGTCGCCTTAGCCGCGCTGACTTCGGCTGCGCTGACCTCATTTTCATCGATCGAGGCACGCGCCCAGGACGCTTCGTCCTGGCAAAAAGGCTCGCACGCGGCCCTGCGCCTTCTGGCGGGATCGCGCAGCGGATCGGTCTTGCTCGGCGGCATCGCCGTTCATCTCGATCCGGGCTGGAAAACTTACTGGCGTACCTCCGGCGATTCCGGCGTTCCGCCCCGTTTTGATTTCTCCAAATCGGACAATGTCGAAGCCGTGACCGTTCTGTGGCCCGCGCCGACGAAGTTCGACGACGGTGCCGGCGGCTTCTCGCTCGGTTATCACGACCAGGTCGTGCTGCCGCTGCGAATCGTGCCGAAAAGCAACGACAAACCGGTGACGCTTCGCGCCAAGATCAACTATGCGGTGTGCGAGAAGATTTGCATTCCGCTCGAAGCCAGCGCCGAACTGACTTTCGCCAGCGTCGCGAGCACCGAAGACAATGTTCTGTTCGCGGCGCTCGATACGGTTCCGAAGCCTGCCTCCGTCGGAGATCCCAACCCGCTGACCATCCGCGACGTCAAACGCGAGGGTAAATCCACGGTTCTGGTCGATGTGCTCTCGCCCGATGCGAGAACGGTGAATCTGTTTGTCGAAGGTCCGACGCCGGATTGGGGTTTGCCGGTTCCAAAGCTTCTCGAGCATGGACCGCCAGGCGTGAAACGCTTTGCCTTCGAGCTTGACGGCCTGCCGCCAGGCGCCAATCCGGAAGGGGCGGCCCTCAAACTGACGCTGGTCGGGGGCGATCGCTCCTACGAATTCAACGTCAATTTGGATTAGGTCCAGACCAGTCCCACCCAACCGAATGTTAACGAATAGTTGATAGGCCAAATCAATCGCCGCATCGCTGCGGCGCGAGGATTTTCCGCTTTGGCCGTGATGGATACCCAATCCACAACCAACCCGCCCTCCGGCGTGCTCGCGCAGTTGCGTGCGATGCTCGGCGGCCCCAGCGAAGCCTCGGTGACCCGGCGCCTTGCCGGCACCATCTTCATCATCCGCGTGCTCAGCGCGGGGCTGGCTTATTTCTCGCAAGTCCTGCTCGCCCGATGGATGGGCGGTTCCGACTACGGCGTCTATGTCTATGTCTGGACCTGGGTGCTGCTGCTCGGCAGCATGATGGACTTCGGCATTTCCGCTTCGGCCCAGAAGATTATTCCGGAATATCGTACCCGCGGCGAGCATGCGCTGTTGCGCGGCTTCCTTTCCGGCAGCCGCTGGTTGACGTTCGCCGTCTCGTCGGTCGTATCAGTGTTGCTGGCCGGTGTTGTGAAACTGCTGTCGCTCTGGATCGACGCTGCAACCGTCGTTCCGCTTTACATCGGCTGCGTCACGCTGCCCGCCTTCGTCGTGGCCAACACCCAGGATGGCATCGCCCGCTCCCATGACTGGATGCGGCTCGGATTGATGCCGCAGTTCATCATCCGGCAAACCCTGATCATCGGCGTCACCGCTGGCCTGTTTGTCCTTGGCTTTCATTTGGGGGCGACGGCGGCGATGGCCGCAAGCGCGGCGGCGGTCTGGATCGCGATGATCGGCCAGATGGTGGCGCTCGATCGACGCCTCGCCGGCCACATCACACCCGGCCCGAAAGCCTATGACGTCGGCTTCTGGCTTTCCGTTTCGCTGCCGATCCTGATGGTTGAAGGCTTTTATTTGCTGTTGTCCTACACCGACGTGCTGGTGCTGCAGCAATACCGCTCTTCACAGGAAGTCGGCGTCTACTTCGCCGTCGTCAAGACCCTGGCGCTGGTTTCCTTCATTCACTATGCGATGTCGGCGACGACGGCGCACCGCTTTGCCGAATATCACGCGCTCGGCGATCGGGAGCGGCTATCGGCCTATGTCGCGCATGCGATCAAATGGACGTTCTGGCCCTCGCTTGCCGCGACCATCGTGCTATTGGCCCTGGGCAAGCCGCTGCTCTGGCTGTTCGGGCCGCAATTCGTGATCGGCTACGACATCATGTTCGTGGCCGCGATCGGTCTTGTCGTGCGCGCCGCGGTTGGCCCGGTCGAGCGGCTGCTCAATATGCTCGGCCACCAATATGCCTGCGCGCTGGCCTATGGGCTGTCATTTGTCTTGAACGTCGCGCTCTGCATCGCGCTGGTGCCGCGCTTCGGCGGCCATGGTGCGGCGGCCGCCACCTCGATTTCGCTCGTGTTCGAGACCGTGCTGCTGTTTTACATCGTGCGCCGGGGGCTCGGGCTTCACGTGCTCGCGTTCGGGAAGCGCGGCTGATCTCTCCGCGTCATGGCCGGGCATAGCCGTCTGAAGGACGGCGGTCGCTTCCGCTTCGCCTACGCCCGGCCATCCACGCCTTCCTTGCTTAGCTGCAACCAAAGACGTGGATGCCAAGATCAAGTCCGGGCATGACGAGACGAATTCGGCGAGGCGCCGCTGACTTTCCTACTCCGCCGTCCAGCCGCCGTCGATCGAG